>Ga0210408_10002282_pt1 | contig 18893 bp, 17 predicted proteins | sample IncBWH4MmetaG_FD_155471 | JGI IMG/M metagenome (GOLD analysis project Ga0210408, IMG submission 155471) | Forest soil microbial communities from Barre Woods Harvard Forest LTER site, Petersham, Massachusetts, United States - Inc-BW-H-4-M | ecosystem: Environmental > Terrestrial > Soil >...
GAAAGAGACCGACTGGAGCAATGGCTGGGCGATGTGCATCGGCATGATCCTCGACGGCCGCTGCCGCAAGACCGCGATCAAGCGCTATGGCGAAGACGACAGCATCCTGATCATCATGAACAGCTATGAAGGCGAGGTGGATTTCAAGCTGCCGCATACCAGCGCCGGGCCGAGATGGGGATTGCTGCTGGATACGAATAATCCGGAGGATGCGTCCGGCGCGACGTTCGACTTCGACAGCGTGTACAAGGTGCCGGGGCGCTCGTTCCTGCTGTTCGTCGCGGGCGAGAGCAAATAGATCGATGCCGCAAGCTCTTCCCTTCTCCCCTTGTGGGAGAAGGTGGCGCGAACCGCCGGATGAGGGGTTTCTATCCGCGGATGCGAAAGCGAGTTTGTGGATAGAGACCCCTCACCCGGATTGCATCTGACGATGCAATCCGACCTCTCCCACAAGGGGAGAGGTGCACCGACATTGCGGACTCAGTTCACTTCATTTCACCAAGCCCTAACCCAAGATACCCCAACCGTGCGGCGGAAGCGTCAGCTCGGTTTTGCCGTTGTTCTGACTCGCGGAGACATTGCCAGCGAGCTTTTCGGCCGCACCGTCGATCGTACGCGTCACCGGCGTATCCGCAATGTTCAGCGCGACCCAGAGCCGCTTGTCGTCCGCGAACGCCTCATACAAGAGATCGGTGTTGCGGATTTCGATCACGCAGCTTTGCGCGCGATGGAGCCAGGGATGTTTCCGCCTTATCCCGATCACCTCCTGATGCAGGCGATAGACCGGCCAGCCATACGGCGCGAGCGCGGCGGGTGTCGCGGGAAAGGCGGGGCGTATGGCGTCGTCGCCGCCGGCGCGGCTTTCCTTGATACCGCGGAATGCCTGCTCGTCGCCGGAATAGATCGAGGGCGTGCCGCCTGAGGTCATCAGAATGACCAGCGCATGCGCCAGATGCCGCTCGTCGGTGAGCTGGCTTGCGATGCGGGTGACGTCGTGATTGCCAATGAAAGTCTGCGGCACGAAGGCTTCGAGGAAGGTGTTGTGGCGCTTCAGCGACCAGGCGAGCTCGAAGAAATTGCCGCTGTTGAGCGAGCTCCAGATCGCCTTCCACAATTCATATTGCGTGACCGCGTCGACACCGCTCTCGTGCACGAAGGCGGTGTAGTCGCCATGGATCACCTCGCCGAAGATATAAGTGTCGGGATGATGCGCGCGCACCTGCGGCAGCACATTGCGCCAGAACTCGCGCGGCACGGCGTAGGCGGCATCGAGCCGCCAGCCATCGGCGCCGCGGTCGAGCCAGTCGTTCATCACCCGCGCGACGTAGTCGGCGACTTCAGGCTCGGCATGATTGAGCGCAACGAGCTGCTCGTGGCCTTCGAAGGTCGCGTAATCAGGCTCGCCGCCCTTCCCCGCCTGCGGCCAGGTGATGCGAAACCATTTCGCTTCCTTCGATTGCGCCCCGCCGGCGATCGCGCGCTGGAACGTGGGGTGCTCGCGTCCGACGTGATTGAATACGCCATCGAGGACCAGGCGCAGGCCGCGGCGGCGCATCTCCTTCACCAGCGCATCGAAATCCGCACTGTCGCCGAGCCGACGGTCGATCTCGAAATGATCCACCGTGTCGTAGCCATGCGTGGAAGAGGCAAAGATCGGCGCGAGCAGCAGCCCGGAGGCACCGAGGTCGACGGCGTAGTCGAGCCAGTTCGTGATTTGGCCAAGTCGATGCTGAACTTGCGGACACGCCGCCGCCTCGCGCTCGGCGCCGACAAAGCCGAGCGGATAGATGTGCCAGAGAATGGCGTGCTCGATCCAGTTGGCCAATTGAGCTCCCGGTTTGATGGCTCGCCGACGGCACGCTAGATGCAGAGGCTGAGCAGCTTGATGTGACAATCGCTGGATTTGCGGCGGGTCGTTGTCGTGACTTCGCGCTTCACCAGCGGTCCCTGTTTCGAGGCGTCGGCGATCGCCCTGCCGCCCTTCGGAGATTTCGGCTCGTAGTCGCCCGCGATTTCCATCGCCCAATAGGTGCGCTTGCCGCTCTTGTCCTTTGCGCTCGCGATGCCGACGCGCGTGGCCTTGGACAGCAACAGGTTTTTGCGATGCTCACTGGAAGCGATCCACTGATCGAGCGTCTTGTCGAAGGTGTCGTAGCCGTAGGCGATGTTCTCGGCGGCGCGGCCCGCGCGCGAAGGCGATATGCGTGAGGAGAACGAGCCCAGCACTTCGTGGCTGAGCTCATCCTTCTCCGCCATCGCGCGCGCTTGCGCCAGCGCGATGCCATCGAGCGTCGCGTCGCGGACAACGCGCACTTCTCCGTGCTTGAGGCGGAAACTCGAGATCAGTTCAGCGGGCTGCTCCGCAGCGGCCGGCGCCGCATGTACAAGCAGCAAGGACATCGCGATCAAAGAGAGCGCGGCTCGCGCGAATTTCAGCAAATCATTCACCCCTCGCATCGCAATACCGCTGTACCGGTGCGCAGTTCCAGTTTCGTTTAGAGCATATTGGCTTCGGTTAGCCACGCCACCCGACTCGAACAGGATTGAATTACTTCATGAATTGGAGTTGCGCACATGTGATTCCGAACGAAGTTGCATTCTCGCTCTCGTTCCTTCCGTTTTCCGATAGAGTCGGTTATATGTTACCCAACTGTCATCAAACTGTTACAGAACAATAATGTCCGATTCCACTGCGACCACACTGGCGACGGCCGGTGTTCGCGCTGTCGCTGGTCCCACCAGCGACCTCACCCTTCAAGTCAAGAAGGGCACTGAAACTTCCGCGGCTGCAAACGTTCAAGTTCCAGCCACGCTCCTCACTCAAGAGCCAGCCAATCCCGGCGAAATTCCGGCGCCTGACGCCCAGCAAGGCGAGGCCGCGGCCGCGCCCGCAGCGCCGGCACAAGCCGAACCCGCCGGCGTCGAGATCGAGCTCAAGCTTCTGGTCGATGCCGACAGCCTCGCCGATTTCAACGACGCGCCGGTCGTCACCGCGAACGCGCGCAACAAGGGCGCGCGCAAGCATCTCAAATCGGTCTACTACGATACGCCCGAGCGGACGCTGTGGCGCAACGGACTGACCTTGCGCGTCCGGCAGAACGGCGCGCGCTTCGTGCAAACCGTGAAGGCCGAGTTCCGCGACGATCCGCTTCGCCGCGGCGAGTGGGAGGCCAGCGTCGCGTCGATGGCGCCGGATCTCGCGCTGGCGATGCCTTTCATTCCGGAGAAGCTTCGCACCGAGATCGAGAGCTCGCGCATCGAACCGGTGTTCACCGCCGACATCCGCCGGCATCAACGTATGCTGGAGCTGCCGTCGGGCACAGTCGAAATCGCGTTCGACCATGGCGTGATCAAAGCGGGCGATCGCTCGATGCCGGTCAGTGAGATCGAGCTGGAACTGAAAAGCGGCAGCGCTTCCGCCATCCACGAGCTCGCACTGCGACTATGCGAACACGGCGAGGTGCGGCCTTCGATCCGGACCAAGTCCGCGCGCGGCTTCGACCTCGCAGCCGACACGCCGCCGTCGGCGAAACGGCCGGCGAAGCTGCGCCTTGATCCGACCGTTGCGCTCGATGACGCCTTTGCCACGATCCTGCGCTCCTGCCTCAAGCATCTGCTCGAAGCCATCCCCGCCGCCGAGGACGGCCGCGACCCTGATGGTATCCATCAGCTTCGCGTCTCGCTGCGCCGGTTGCGCGCAGCACTCGACCTGATGCGCTCGGTAGGCTCGCTGAGCCGGCTCGAGCAGCTGCGCACGGACGCGCGCTGGTTCGCGCACAATCTCTCCGCCGCGCGCGAGTGGGACATTTTCGAAACCGAGACGCTGCCGACCATCGCCAAGGGCTGTCCGACGATTGCAGGCTTCGAAGCGCTCGGCGATATCGCCGAGAAGCGCCGCTCGGCCGCCTACAACAAGGTGCGCATGGTGCTCAACGACCGCCGCTGCGCCACGTTCATCATCGGCCTCGGCGGCTGGATCGAAGCGCGCGGTTGGCGCAGCGACGTCCCGCCCGAAAATCTCGGGCAGCTCGCCGAGCCCACCACCAATTTCGCGCATCGCATGCTTTCGGCACAGCACGGCAAGGTGCTCAAGCGCGGCAAGCATTTCAAATCGCAGACCGCCCCAGAGCGGCATCACCTGCGGCTTGCCGTGAAGAAGCTGCGCTATGTCGTCGAGTTCCTGCTGCCGCTATACGACCTCGGCAAGCCGGCGCGGCGTTATTCGCAGAAGCTCGCCGAGCTGCAGGAAGAGCTCGGTTCCTTCAACGACATGGCGACGACGGCCTCGCTGCTTTCGGGGATTGGCGGCGAGTGCCTCGAAGGCGCCAATGCGCGCGCCGCCATTGCAGGCTGGCAGGCGCACGCGATGGTCGGCTCGGAGCAGCGTTTGCGCGGTGCCTGGTCGGAATTCAGCAAGACGAAAACGCCCTGGTCGCGGCCGGAAGAGGCATGAGCGAAAAGGCCGCGTGCCGCGCGGCCTTCATCAGACCAAAGTCGAAATGTCAGGTGCGACAAACGCGCGCGCGTTACGTCGAATTAACGCGCACGACAGGACATCTTAATTTTCCCGACAGCGCCTCGTAATGCGCCGTGCGTTAGCTCTCCAGCAAGCCACAACGGCTTAACCCCCTTGGAGAGAAATTCATGACAGCAACAAACGAGACGCGTCGCCGGATTCTGCCCGCGCGGCGCTTCGCCCTGCTCGGCTCGGTCGCCATCATCGGCTCCGCGCTGGTGCTCGGCGGCGGACTGGTATCCGGCCAGCTCGGTCAGCCGGCCTTCGCTGCGCCGACGCAGGTCCAATCCGGCCCCGTCGGCTTCGCCGACCTCATCAGCAAGGTGAAACCCGCCGTGATCTCGGTGCGGGTCAAGATCGACCAGAGCGCGGATGCGGATTCCGACGCGCCGCAGATGAAGGACCAGGGTCAGGGTCAGGACATGTCGCCCTTCGAGGGCACGCCTTTCGAGAAATTCTTCCACCAATACGGTTCCGAGAACGGCCCGGGCCGCCGCATGCCGCATCATGAGATGGTCACCGGCGTCGGCTCCGGCTTCTTCATCTCCGCCGACGGCTATGCCGTGACCAACAACCACGTCGTCGACCACGCCAAGTCCGTCGACATCACCACCGATGACGGCAAGACCTACACCGCCAAGGTGATCGGCACCGATGCCAAGACCGACCTCGCGCTGATCAAGGTCGAAGGCAAGAGCGACTTCGCCTATGTCGACTTCGAGACCGAGACGCCGCGGATCGGCGACTGGGTGGTCGCGGTCGGCAACCCCTACGGCCTCGGCGGCACCGTCACCGCCGGCATCATCTCGGCGGAAGGCCGCGATATCGGCTCCGGCCCCTATGACGACTACATCCAGATCGATGCGCCCATCAATAAGGGCAATTCGGGCGGACCGACCTTCGACACCAAAGGCAATGTGATCGGCGTCAACACCGCGATCTATTCGCCGAGCGGCGGCTCTGTCGGCATCGGCTTCGACATCCCCGCTGCCACCGTGAAGATGGTCGTGGCCCAGCTCAAGGATAAGGGTTCGGTGACGCGCGCCTATATCGGCGTGCAGGTGCAGCCGGTCACGTCAGGCATCGCCGAAAGCCTCGGCATGAAGAATGCGTCGGGCGCACTCGTCGACGAGGCCCAGCCGGACACGCCCGCGGCCAAGGCCGGCGTGCAGGCCGGCGACGTCATCACCGCGGTGAACGGCAATCCGATCAAGGATTCGCGCACACTGGCACGCGAGATCTCGGTGATGGCGCCGGGCTCGACCGCCAAGCTCGACATCCTGCGCAAGGGTGAGCAGAAGAGCATCGAGGTGACGCTTGCCAAGATGCCGAACCAGCCCGAGAAGCAGGCCAAGGCCGGCGACATGGACAATGGCTCGGCGCCGCATCTCGGCATTTCGGTGGCCCCGGCGAGCGACGTCGCGGGCGCCGGCAGCAAGGGCGTGGTGATCACCGCGGTCGATCCGGAAGGCCCCGCAGCCGAGCACGGCCTCAAGTCCGGCGACGTCATCCTCGACGTCGGCGGCAAGAGCGTCAGCTCGGCCGGCGAATTGCGCGGCGCCCTGTCGGACGCCAAGTCCGGCGGCAAGCACGACGTGCTGATCCGGGTGAAGAGCGCCGACAACACCCACTTCGTGGCGATGCCGATCGGTTAACCGTTTGCACGGAAGCAGCCCCTCACCCCAACCCTCTCCCCGCTATCCGCCTTCGCTGAAGCTTCGGCGGACAAGAGAGCGGGGAGAGGGAGAAGGAAGGAGCTAAAAAAGAAAGCCCCGCGTGAGCGGGGCTTTCGTCATTTCGAAGAGAGCAAATCTCAGTAGCGGGCGACGATCGGGCCGCCGAAGCGGTAGTTGACGCGCACCGTGACGAGATCGGCATCCTGCTTGATGCTCTCGTTGCGGGTCGCGAGGCCCGCGGTGTTGAAGGCATAATTGTCGCTGCCCATGAACAGGTGGTCGTATTCGACCGCGGCCGACCAGTTCGGAGCAAAGCCATATTCGATGCCGGCGCCGACCGTGCCGCCCCATTTGGTGTTGCTGCCGGCGGTGTCGGTCACGAAGCCGCCGATCGTCGAAAGCCCGTCGTAACGGTTGTCGGTGACGGCAGCGCCGCCCTTCACATAGGCCAGCACGTTGTTCCAGGCGTAGCCGACCTGGCCCGTGAACAGGCCAAAGGCGTCGATCTTGGTGCGGTTGGTGGCGAGGCCGCCGAACAGCAGGCTGGGGTTGGAGCCCGAGAAGTCAGCCCAGTTGCCCTGGGCTTCCAGGCCGAACACCCAAGGACCAGCCTGCCAGCGGTAACCGATCTGGCCACCGACCGTGCCGCCCGAGGCGTTATGGCAACCTTCCGAGACCGGAAGGATGGCAGCGCCGGCGGTCGCCGTGCGGGTCCAGCAATTGTGGCTCGTGCCCCAGCCGCCGTTGATACCGGCGTAGAAGCCGCTCCAGTTATACAGCGGCGAAAGCATCGGCGGCGGCGCCTTGTAATAGCTCGGCGCGAGATCAGCGGCCGAAGCAGCGGTGGTACCAAACACAACAAGCGATGCAGCGATAACCAACTTCTTCATGATGACTACTCCCCGTTAAATGAAACGATCCGTCCCAAGGCGAACTTTGCGAGCGCGAACCTCTCACCGACAATGCAACAGGGCGTTAATTTGGTGTGGCGCGAACACCACAGCCACCCGAATTGTGGAGACACAGTTTGGTTAATCAAACGTGTGCCTCCACTGAGCTCATGCAGATTCAAGTTTTGGGCAGCTGCGCCAGATATTCGAAGATCGCGCGCAACTCGTCGTCGCTCATCTTTCCGATCGGCTGCCACGGCATCTGCTTGCCGAGCTCATGGCCATAGGGATCGACGCCGGTGCGGAGCGCCGTCCGGAATTGCTCGAACGTCCAGTCTTTGACGACGTGCAAATCGGGACCGAGCGGCGGCAATTGGCCGGGCACACCGCCCGACAGATCCTTGCCGTGGCACTCGCGGCAATCCTGATACGACAGGATGTATTCGCCATAATGCGCGGTGGGTTCCAGCGGCGGCGCGGTGACCTGTGCGTTCGTTACCGGCTTTCCGGTTGGCAGCACGCCGGCGCCTAGCAAGAACAGCCCGAGCCCGCTGATCCGGTCGGGCGGATTCGGCGTGGGCTGTCCGGCTGCGGGCACGCTGCGCAGATAAGCGATCAGCGCGCGCGTATCCTCGTCGCTGAGCCGGCTGGCATTGGTGATGCTCATGACGAACAGCCAATGCCCCTGGGGATCGACGGCATTGCGGATGGCGCGGAAGATGTCGCCGTCCGACCAATGCCTGAGATCTCCCGCGGGCGTGAGATTGGCGGAGACGAGCGATCCGACGTCGACGGGAAAATGCTCGCCGATGTCGACGCCGCCCGTGAGCGTGCCTGTCTTGGAGTGGCATGCGGCGCAAAAGCTGTCGGAGATGGCCTGTCCGCGACGGACCTGTGCCGGCGTGCCTTCGACATGCATGATCGGAGTCGGCGCACTGCGGCCGTGAGCCTTGAGCGAGCCCACGATCAGCACAATGCTGATCAACGTGGTCGCGGTGGACAGCAGGGCCGACAGGCCCGCGCCACCCCATTTCAGGAAAGGGTTTTTGGCCTGCCAGGCACGAAAGCCTGACCAGGAGAGCAAAATGGTCGTGAGAATAGAGGTCGCGGGATAGAGCAGATCGAACATGGGACATATCCAGAATTTGTTTTGCCCGTGGCGGGCGGATGCGGCTTGTGAAATGTGCAAGGCCGGCCGCAATAGACCGCGGCGGCCTGCTCTTCCGGATCGGCAGAGCGAGGCGGAAATAATCGGCCGCGCGATACGAAATGATTTCGTCGCGGATTTTTCGGGTTACAGCCGTAACAGGGACGGCCGGCATACCCGGATTATCGCTGAAATGCGGGGAAACGCGCCTACTTCGCGGCGCTCTCTATTTGCTTGCCTTCGGCGGGCCCGCCTTTGGCTTGCTTGTCTTTGACCTGCTCGCCTTTGGCTTGCTTGTCTTGGGCCTGCTTGTCTTGGGCCAGCTTGTCTTTGGCTTGCTTGCCCGTGGCCGCCTTGCGCGGGCCGCGACTGCCTTCCTGCTCCAGCGCCTCGCGCACCTTCGCAAATTCCTCCTGCGAGGCCTTGTCGACGCGGGGGAAACGCAGGTTCAGGGTGTCGAGAGCCGAGACGATCACCGAGCCGATCACCACCCGCGCGAACCATTTGTGGTCGGCCGGCACCACGAACCACGGCGCATGCGGCGCCGAGGTGTGACGGACGATGTCCTGATACACCGCCTGATAGCGCGCCCAATAGCCGCGCTCGGAGATGTCGTTCATCGAGAACTTCCAGTTCTTCGCCGGCTGCTCCAGCCGGTCGAGGAAGCGCTCGCGCTGCTCCTTCCTGGAGACATTGAGAAAGAATTTCAGGATCACCGTGCCCTGCCGCGACAGATAACGCTCGAAAGCCGCGATGTCCTCGAAGCGCTCGCGCCAGATGTTCTTGGTAACCAGCTTTGACGGAATCTTCTGCGTGGCGAGAACGGCGGGATGCACCCGCGTGATCAGGCACTCTTCATAATACGAGCGGTTGAAGATGCCGATGCGGCCGCGCTCGGGCAGCGCGATGGTGCTGCGCCACATGAAATCATGATCGAGCTCGTGGCTTGTCGGCTGCTTGAAGGAAGTGACCTCGCAGCCCTGCGGATTGACGCCGTCGAACACGGCCTTGATGGCGGAGTCCTTGCCCGCCGCGTCCATGCCCTGGAAGATGATGAGCAGCGACCAGCGGTCCTGGGCGTACAGCTTTTCCTGGAAATCGTTGAGGCGCTTGCGATTGGCCTCGATGATCTTCTCGCCTTCGGCCTTGTCGAGCCCGCCCTTCTCGCCGGTCTTTTGCGAAGCGAGGTGGAATTTGCGCGAGCCGTCGATGCGGAACGGCGTGATGAAGGGAGTGAGCTCGGCGGCGAGGGAGGTTGGTTTTTTGGTCATGGCGTGCTTTCCACTTGCGGCACTCTCTACGTCGTCATTGCGAGCCAAGCGAAGCAATCCTGAAATGTATCCGCGAAGAAAGTCTGGATTGCTTCGTCGCTTCGCTCCTCGCAATGACGACGGCTGGCAACATCACGCATCAAATTGCCTCTCCAGAAACGCCGTCACAAACAGCGGCATGGTGGGGCGGAAATCGGCCCTCGTGCGCACGAGGTGAATGCGCGACAGTTCCGGATGTTCCTGCCGCGCCAGGTTGGCTTCGATGCGCGCCTTCAGCGCCTCGCCCGGCATGTCGACATCGAGCACCCGCATGATCGCGACGGAGGCGCCGAGCACGACGCAGTCCCAATGTGGCGCGGGGCGATAGTCGGTAGGTGCAAGCCCCGTCTCCTCCTCGATTTCCCGCGCCACATTGTTTGCAAGATCGAGCCTGCCGTCGGTGACGTCATCGAGATCAGGGGTGCCGGCCGGAAAATAGATGCGCCCGGCATTCGACGTATCGCCGGCCATCTCGCCCAGCACGAAAGCGCCGTCGGCGGAGCGTAGCGCGCCCATGCCAAAGCCGTTGAACACGCCGCTGTCGGGAAAGCCCCAGTCGCGCCAGGCCAGCAGGCTCGCGAAATCGGTCTCGAAATAGACCGACGACAGCGTGCCGGCGGAAAAATTGGCGTCACGGGCGAGCAGCACGCGGCCGTTCCACAGCTTCGGCCGCTCGCGCTGCCTCTCGTCGAAATGCGCATCGATCCGCGCGCGCTCGGCCGCGGCCCAGGGCCACGGCCAAGCCTCCACCTTGAGATCGAGCGCCGTGACGCGGTGAATGACCGCGCTACTTGTCATTCATCCCCGTCGTCTTCTTGACCTCATCGACATATTTGTTGGTGTAGGTCTTGGTGACGTCGATATTGGCCTTGGCGACTTCCGGCGAGCCCTCGCTGAACACCGCGAGCACGGCATCCGCCCCCTTCGGGTCCATCTTGCCGGTCTCCGAATACATCGGGATGGTGTTCTTCAGTGCAGCGAGATAGAGCGCCTTGTCCTTGCCGACCATCTCCTCCGGCATCTTGGCCATGATGTCCTCGGCCGAATGCGAATGGATCCAGGACAGCGTCGCGACGATGGCATTGGTCAGCGCCTGCACTTCCTTGTCGTGCGAGGCGACCCAGGCGGCGGTCGAATAGAGCGCGCCGCCCGGATATTCGCCGCCGAACAGCGCGAGCGTATCCTTCTGCGTGCGGGTATCGGCGAGAATCTTCAGGTCGGGATGGCTGCCTTGCAGCACGGTGACGGAAGGATCGAGCATCACGGCGGCATCGATCTGGCCCTGCTCCATCGCTGCAACGGCAGTGGCGCCGAGACCGACGCCGATCACGGCGGCGCTGGTCGGATCGAGACCGTTCTTCTTCAACAGGAACTTCAGGAAGAAATCGGTTGAAGAACCGGGCGCACTGACGCCAACCTTTTTACCCGCAAGATCCTTGATCGACTTGATTTCATTGGCGTGCGAAGGCGCCACCACCAGCACCAGCCCGGGATAGCGGTCATAGACCACAAACGAGACCAGCTCCTGCTTCCTCGCGGCGAGATTGACGCAATGGTCGAAGTAGCCGGAGACCACGTCGGCGCTGCCGCCGAGCACGGCTTTGAGCGCGTCCGAACCGCCCTTGAGGTCGACGAGGCTGACATCGAGGCCCGCCTTGTCGTACTCGCCGAGCTGCTTGGCCAGCACCGTCGGCAGATAGCAGAGGCAGGCGCCGCCGCCGACCGCAACGGTGATCTTGCTTGCGGCCTGTGCCGCCGGCGAGGCCAACATCAGCGTGAGCAAGGTGCCGGCAAGCTTGCCGATCAGGTCTTTCATGGGGTTCCTCCGTTCGGTTGGCGCGCAACATAATGCAGCGTACCCGCCTTGAGAAGGCGACTCTCTTGATTGAGCATGATCCTTTCGGAAAACCGCAACGCACTTTTCCGGATCATGCTTTGGTACCGCACTTCGGCGCTGCAAAATAACTGCGGCGTTCGACTTTATTCCATTGGCAAAACAAGAACTTTTTGTCGCACCCGCATGGCAAGCGCGGGATTCGCGGCCTAGCATCGTTGGCACAAGAAACGTAAAACGGGGAGGCCTTCCATGAATCGTATCGCCACCACTCTGTCCATCGCTGCCGCTTTTGCGGCCGGCTGCGGCGTGACACACTTCATGCGGCCGGCGCTTGCCGCCGATACCATCACCGCCCAGATCATCCACACCGGCGAACTCGAAGGCGACGCGATCTCGCCGGCCAACGCCGGCGGCATGCGCAACAAGACCTTCGTCTCGGTCGACGGCGCGACCATCTCGATCCAGGACGGCAGCCCGCCGAAGCACCTGCATAACGATGCCAACGAGATCCAGTACATCCTCGACGGCACCGGCACGATCTGGCTCGGCGACAAGGAAGTTCGGGTGAAGCCGGGCGACCTCGTCATCATCCCCAAGGGCACGCCACATGGCGGCACCAAGCCCGACGCCCGCACCATCAAGGCGATCGCGATCAAGACCCCGCCGCAAGCGCCGGATGATGTGAAGCTGCTCAACTGACCGCGGAGCCGGAGACGCGAACGCAGTTCGCAGGGTGGGCAAAGGCGCGCTTGCGCCGTGCCCACCTTCAACATCGTGCTCGGAAGGGTGGGCACGCTACGCTTTGCCCACCCTACGCGACAACCACGCCTAATCCCTCACCTCGTCCATGAACTCGGCGACGTGGCCGGCCCAGAGCTCGGGTTGGGCCATGGTCAGGTGGCCGAACGCGGTCGGCGCGCCCGGCTGCACGATGGTGCGGCCCTGCTTCACGCGCGACATCCGCGTTTCCAGAATCTGCAGGACATCCGGATTGAACTCGTCATCGCCAAAATTCAACGCCAGCACCTTGGTTGTGATCTTGTTGAGATCCGGCTCCGGATCGTAATCGGCGGACGACTTCAGCGAATAGAGCGCGTCGATCGGCTCGACATGGGACGCCTCGGCCGCCACTGCCGCGATGAACCTGTCGGCCCCTGCCCCATCGGGCGCGATCATCTGCATGTGTGGCACGCCGTCGATCATCAGGCGCAAGAGCTCATAGGCCGCGGTCCAGCCGCGCGGCGGCGTGGTGGCGTTGCCGCCCTTCCAGTCCGGATCGTTCTCGATGAAGCCGATCGCCATGCGGCGCCAGATCAGATTTCGCCCGGAAACCTTCACCGGCAGCGAGACCACGGGCATGATGCCCTCGACCGCGTCGGGATAGGCCTCGGCCCATTGCCAGGCGTTCATGCCGCCCATGGACATGCCGACGATGGCATGCAGGCGCTTGATGCCCAGCGTCTCCGTCACCAGGCGGTGCTGCAAGTCGACGATGTCGCCGTAACCGTAATGCGGGAATTTTCCACGGAGGCCATCGCTCGGCTTGCTGGAACGGCCGTGACCGACGCTGTCGGGAAAGATCAGGAAATATTTATGCGCGTCGAGCGGACGCCCGGCATCGTAGAGCGCGTGCTGATAGAGCGGCGTCAGCACGGCGCGGCCGTCGGCGCCGGTCCAGTGCAGCACCAGCACGGCATTGTCGATGTCGCCGGCGGCGTTGCGGTGCGGCTCGCCCATCGTGGCGTAGTGGATGTGCAAGTCGTCGAGGCTCTCGCCGTCGCGGAATTGATAGTGACCGAAATTCGCCTCGGCTTGTTTGGCCGCTTGATTGTCGCCCGCCCCCAAGGGCCCGCCGTTCTGCGCCGATGCACTGGTCGGTGCGGATAGCAGGACGAAGGCGGCCGCAAGCGCCGCGGTCCAACGAACAATTTGCGAAGACATCGGCACGGCTCCTGTCGATCAGCGGCTCTCGCGGATCATTCGCGCGGGCTGACCATTAGATGCATATGCACATATTTATCCCAGCGCAACGCACGTCAGCGTGGAATACGCGAATGTGATTGCCTTTCGATCGCGGCGATCAGAGCGAGGCTGCTTCACGCCAGTCCTTCCACGCCGACGAGACGCGCGGAGCTGCAGGCATCCCGGATCGCTTTCAGGCCCTGATAGGTCGCGCCATTGTAAAAGCCTTCCCAGGCCTCGAACGACGGAAATTCCAGCAGCACGATCCGGCGAGGCTCCCAATCGCCCTCATACACCTTGTGAGCGCCGCCGCGCACAAGGTATCTAGCGCCGGCGGCTTCCAGCGCCGGCTTCACGGCATCCATGAACTCGCGATATTGCGCGCCATCCCGAATATCGACATCGAAGATCACATAGGCAGCCATTGATCGCATCCCTGTTGGTCTCGGGAAGCGATATATGGTGCATATGCACGCGTTTGCCGCTCACAATACCGTTAGCCCCGGCCGTTAACCCCGCCCGTCCGCCGCGGTGGGCCGCCACACCAACAGCCGGCGTTCGACCAGCGTCACCGCGACATCGATCAGGATCACGAAGATCGAGAGCACGAACATCCCGGCGAACACGCCGGCGACATCGAAGATGCCTTCCGCCTGCTGGATCAGATAGCCGAGCCCCGCGGCCGATCCCAGATATTCGCCGACCACCGCGCCGACCACCGCGAAACCGACGGAAGTGTGCAGCGAGGAGAACATCCAGGACAGCGCCGACGGCCAATAGACGTGGGCCATCAATTGCCGCTCGCTCATGCCGAGCATCCGGCCGTTGTTGAGCACGGTTTGGCTGACTTCCTTGACGCCCTGATAGACGTTGAAGAAGACGATGAAGAACACCAGCGTCACGCCGAGTGCGACCTTGGACCAGATGCCGAGCCCCAGCCACAGCGTGAAGATCGGCGCCAGCACCACGCGCGGCAGCGCGTTGGCCATCTTCACATAGGGATCGAACACCGCGGCGACGACCGGCTGGCGCGCGAACCAGAATCCGACGGCGACGCCGCCGAGCGAGCCGATCACGAAGGCGAGGATGGATTCCCAGAGCGTGATGGCCAGATGCGTCCAGATCACGCCGGTGGAGAACCATTTGATGACCTGGCTGAAGACGTCGACCGGGTTGGAGAAGAAGAACGGCGGCAGCCAGACCTTGCCGAACACCGGCACGCTGGCAAAGAACTGCCACAGCGCCACCACGAGAATGGCGACGAGCATTTGCAGCGTGAACAGCCCGATGCGTGACATTATTCCTTGGCCCCCACCGTGGTCATGCCCGACACAAGGCCGGGCATGACGACGTTTGTGATTACGGATGCGAGAATGTGCCGATCAGGCCGGTCGCGCTCTTGGCGTGGCCGTCGAGCGCCTTGATCACCTCGTCGCGCGTCAGGCCTTCCTTCAGCTCCTTCGGATCGAGATCGGTCGCCATCAGGGTGAAGGTGTAGTGATGCGGCGCGCCAACCGGCGTGCATGGCCCGGTATAGGTCGACAGTTTCGCGGTGCCGAGGCCGCCGACGAACTTGTCGCCGGGCTTGGAAAGCTCGCCTTGTGCAAAGGAGGTGACGGAAGCGGGGATACCATAGACTACAAAGTGGCTGACGCCGCCGGGCGGACGCCCCTCGGGGTCGAACATCATCAGCGCGAAGCTCTTGGTGCCCTCGGGCGGATTGCTCCAGGACAATTCGGGAGAGACGTTTTCACCGAGGCAGTTCGGGTTGGCCTTGTTGTTGCCGGCAAACTTCTGCGGCAACCGCTCGCCGTCCTTGAAGTCGCTTGACGTCAGCGTAAAGGCGCCGGCGGCAAGCGCCTGGTGCGAGCCGAAGAAGGCGGTCATCGCCGCCGCCAAAATCCATCCACGTCCTGACATGATATCTCCCATTCTTGTTTAACTCGATATTGTTTGAACTTGATCGAGTGTCCCTCGTTCACGCTTCACTGGAACCTAAGCGGTTCCCGCTTGCGCGTATCCCTTCAACACCTCTTCCTTCAAAACACTCCATATCTCGCGGTGAAGTGAGTGGAATTCGGGAGCTAACCGCACCTCGAAGATGTCGCGCGGGCGCGGCAGCGCGATCCTCCAATCGCCGATGATGCGCGCGCTCGGGCCGGCCGACATGATCACCACGCGGTCGGCGAGCGCAATCGCCTCCTCCAGATCATGGGTCACGAACAACACCGCCTTGCGGTCGGCGTTCCAGAGATCGAGCAGAAGGTTGCCCATGATCTGCCGGGTCTGGGCATCGAGCGGCCCGAACGGCTCGTCCATCAGCAGGATTTTTGGATCGCGGATCAGGACTTGCGCAAGCCCGACACGCTTGCGCTGGCCGCCCGACAACATGTGCGGATAACGTGAGGCAAAGGCGCCAAGGCCCACCGATGTCAGCCATTTATGCGCGCGCACCAGCGCCTCGGCGCGCGGCGTGCCATCTATCTCGAGGCCGATGGCGACATTATCGAGCGCGGTCTTCCAGGGAAACAGCGCATCGGCCTGGAAGAGATAGCCGGCATCGCGGTTGAGCCCGCTGAGTTGCCGGCCGAAGATTTTTGCGGTGCCCGCGGCGGGCTTCAACAGCCCGGCGGCGACATTGAGCAGCGTGGACTTGCCGCAGCCGGTCGGCCCGACAATGGCGACGAACTCGCCCTGGGCCACCGACAGCTGTGCCTTCTCGACCGCCGTGTAAACGCGGCCATCGCCAAGCCGGAAAGCAACCGTTGCCTCCTCCAGCGCGACCGCCTTTGGCGTCACCTCGTCCACCCCGTCTCCTCCCAATTGGCAAGATGCCTTAGCCGCTTGCGCGGACAAGTTCAACGCGGCTTGCGATAGAAGCGAAACTGCGCTCCACTTCACCCTCCAGCGGAGGGTAAGGTGCCGCAGCCCACGAGACCAAACAGGACATGCCCTCCTCCACCCCGCTGATCGCCTATGACCGTGTCGGCAAGAGCTTTGCCGGGCGCGGACCTTCGCGCGTGGTGGCGGTGGATGATGTTTCGCTTGAGGTGGGGAAAGGCGAGTTTCTCGCCATTGTCGGTGGCTCCGGCTCGGGCAAGACGACGCTGCTGCGGCTGGCGAACCGGCTGATTGAAGCTGACCAAGGCACGATCACGGTCGAGGGCGAGGATGTGCGGGCCGCCGATCCCGTGAGCCTGCGGCGGCGCATCGGCTATGTCTTCCAGAGCGGGGCGCTGTTTCCGCATATCAGCGTTGGCGGCAATATCGGCATCACGCCGAAGCTGCTGGGCTGGCCGGCCGCCGACATAGCCGCGCGGGTCGGCGAGCTACTCGAACTGGTGCGGCTCGACAAGGATCATCGCGAGCGGCTGCCGCATGAGCTTTCCGGCGGCCAGCGCCAGCGCATCGGGGTAGCGCGGGCGCTGGCGGCGAGGCCGCAGATCGTGCTGATGGACGAGCCGTTCGGCGCGCTCGATCCCCTCACCCGCGACGCGTTGCGCGACGATTTTCGCAGCCTCCACGACAAGCTTTCGCTGACCACGGTCATGATCACCCACGACATGGCCGAGGCGCTGCTGCTCGCCGACCGCATTGCGGTGATGCACGCGGGCAAGCTGCTCGCACTGGGAACGCCGGCCGAGCTGTCGAAGAGCGGCGATGCCTATGTCGCCAACCTCCTGCGCACGCCGCGGCGGGAGGCGGAGCGGCTGAATGCGCTGCTGCCCAAATCGCTGCCAGAGGATGGCGCGGCATGAGCTTCTTCTCGGACGCGCGCTGGGGCGAGGCGCTGACGCATCTCTCCGACTATCTCGGCAACCATGTGCGGGTCAGCGTCACCGCGCTGGTGCTGGGCCTCATCGTCTCGCTGCCACTCGCCATTGCCGCGCGCAACCGGCCGCTGTTCAGAAACGTGCTGCTCGGGATTGCCAGCGTGATCCAGACCGTGCCGGGACTGGCGCTGCTCGCACTGTTCTATCCGCTGCTGCTGGCGCTGGCGCAGGTCACGCTCGCCTGGTTCGGCTTTTCCTTTTCCGCCTTCGGCTTCCTGCCGGCGGTGCTGGCGCTGGCGCTCTATTCCATGCTGCCGGTGCTGCGCAACACCATCACCGGTCTGAACGGCGTCGATGCCTCCCTCACCGAAGCCGCCAAGGGCGTCGGCATGACGCCGCGGCAATCGCTGTTCGCGGTGGAGCTGCCGCTGGCGCTGCCTGTCATCATGGCAGGCATCCGCACCTCGGCGGTGTGGGTGATCGGCACCGCGACCTTGTCGACGCCGATCGGCCAGACCAGCCTCGGCAATTACATCTTTGCTGGGCTGCAGACCCAGAACTGGGTGTTCGTGTTGTTCGGTTGCATCGCCGCCGCCGTGCTGGCGCTTGCGGTCGACCAATTGCTGGCGCTGATCGAGAATGGCTTACGCCATCGCAGCCGCATCCGCGCCTCGCTCGGCGGGCTCGGCATCGCGGCACTGATCGCGGCGACGCTGGTGCCGAACATGGCGCGCTCGTCCTCGAGCTACATCGTCGGCGCCAAGACCTTTGCCGAGCAATATGTGCTCTCCTCCCTGATCGCCGAGCGGCTGCGCGCGGCCGGCTTTTCCGCAAGCTCGCGCGAGGGGCTGGGGTCCAACGTGATTTTCGACGCGCTCGCCTCTGGCGATGTCGACGTCTATGTCGATTATTCCGGCACGCTCTGGGTCAACCAGTTCCACCACAGCGATACTCCGCCGCGCGAGCAATTGCTCGCTGATCTAAAGACGACGCTGGAGAAGCAGAACATCACCCTGTTCGGCGAGCTTGGCTTCGAGAACGCCTATGCGCTGGTCATGCCGAAGAAGCGCGCCGAGGCGCTCGGCATTCACTCGATCGCCGATCTCGCCGCACATGCGGCGACGCTGTCGATCGCCGGCGATTATGAGTTCTTCTCCCGGCCCGAATGGGCGGCCATCAAGAGCGCCTATGGCCTTGCCTTCCGCACCCAGCGCACGATGCAGCCCGACTTCATGTATGCGGCCGTCGCCAGCGGCGAGGTCGACGTGATCGCGGGCTACACCAGCGACGGGCTGATCGCCAAATACGATCTCGCCGTGCTGGACGATCCCAGGCATGCGATCCCACCCTATGATGCCATCGTGCTGCTTGCGCCGAAGCGCGCGCATGATGCGGGCCTGCAAGCGGCGCTGAAACCGCTGCTCGGCCGCATCGACATCGCGGACATGCGCGCCGCCAATTTGCGTGCCAGCGGCAATGATGCGGCGGCCTCGCCGGATGCGGTCGCACGCTGGCTATGGGACAAGACTGAAAAGCGTTAAAGGAGACGTATGAAATTGACTGCCCGCCGCTTCCTCGCCCTCGCTACCCTGTCGCTGCTTGCCGCGCCCGCGGCCCAGGCGGCCTATCCGGAAAAGCCGGTCCGCATCGTGCTGCCCTTTGCGGCGGGCGGCGTCGCCGACATCACCGCGCGCATTGTCGCGGAGAAGCTCAGCGACAAGCTCGGCCAGCGCTTCCTAGTCGAGAACCAGGCCGGCGCCGGCGGCATCACCGCCGCACGCA
>Ga0210408_10002283_pt1 | contig 18883 bp, 19 predicted proteins | sample IncBWH4MmetaG_FD_155471 | JGI IMG/M metagenome (GOLD analysis project Ga0210408, IMG submission 155471) | Forest soil microbial communities from Barre Woods Harvard Forest LTER site, Petersham, Massachusetts, United States - Inc-BW-H-4-M | ecosystem: Environmental > Terrestrial > Soil >...
ACTTCCTGCTGTGCGGCCCAACAGGCCAAGCCAATCAGCGCGCAAAGGAAGAAGACAACAAAGGCGACGGTGATGACACGCGCGGGTCGCAGCTCGGCCCGCAGATGACGAACAAACTCGGGATTTCGCCAGAGCTTGAGCACTACATCACCTCGTGTTTGGACAGTTTCATGTAGAGGTCTTCGACGGTTTGCTTGATCTCCGAGAACGACTTCACCCGTACACCAGAGCTGACGAGCTTGGCGAGCAAAGCGGCGAGATCGTCGTCGGAGCCGGTGAATTGAAAGGTGCCGCTGAGTCCGTTGAGCTGAAGAGCGGAAATTTGGGGATTGCCGGAGAGCGCGGCGCGGAGGCTGTCGGTATTGTCCCCCAGCCAGGTGAGTCGTATGTCGCGCGCGAGATTGGCGGCGGCGGTGACTTCGTCGATGCGACCGCTGCGGACCATCTGCCCTTTTTCCATGATCCCAATGGAGGTGCAAAAGCCTTCGAGCTCGGTGAGGATGTGCGAGGAAATCAGGATCGTGCTGCCCTGATCGCGCAAGGATCGCAGCAAATTCCGCAGCTCGAGCCGGGCCTTTGGATCCAGCCCGGAGGCCGGTTCGTCGAGCAGCAGAACCTTCGGTTGGTGGATGATAGCCCGCGCGATCCCGAGACGCTGTTTCATGCCGCGGGAAAGACCGCGGATCATCGAGTCGCGCTTCACTTCCAGAGAGACTTGAGCGATCACTTCCGTGACGCGACCGGGGATTTCGGATTCGGCGACCTTGTAAGCGTGAGCGAAGTAGTCGAGGTACTCCCAAACTTTGAGGTCTTCGTACACGGCGAAGAAGTCGGAGAGGTAGCCGATCGAGCGCTGGGCCTTTTCGGGCTCGTGAGCAACGTCGATGTTGTTGACGAGAGCCTTTCCGATGGTAGGAGCGAGCAGGCCGCAAGCCATCCGGATGGTGGTTGTTTTGCCGGCGCCGTTCGGGCCGATCAAGCCGAAGATCTCGCCCTGGGGAATGGTGAGAGTGAGATCGTGAACGGCGACCAGATCGTCATATTCTTTGCGAAGACCGATGAGTTCAATCACGGATGGGCAGTCCTGCCTTTCGTGAGGTGCGGCGCCGTGATCATATGCTGGAAGGCGCGCGGGCACTACATCCCTTTGGACACCAACAGGTACGGGCAAAGGTAACGTCCAGTTCCGGGAAAATGAGTCCGGTCGGGGAGGGCCGCTTATTTGAAAGAACGCGGTTCGTCGATGAACTTGCGGAAAGCCGCGACATCCATCACAGAGGGCACAGAGGAGAGGTGAAACCAAAGCTCCCCGAATCGGGTGATGTCACGAAACGGACGAATGCGTGGCCCCGCTGGTCTGTGCCTACGACTCCTGGAAGACGAAGCGGTCGCTGAGAAGAAAGTTCACGATAGAGCATGTGGCGATAGTGAGAATGTTGGCCAGAAAGTAATTGAAGTGCGCGCCGCCTACGAATGCGTGCATGAGCACGACATTTCCCAAGATCGAAAAGACCCCGGTGGTCAGGTTGAACTTTACGAAGCGCAGGCAAGAGCTGCTCGAGGAGCGGTCCGACCAGGTGAACCGCTGGTGCCAGAAGTAGTTGTGCACGATCGCCAGTTCGACAGCGACGGCGGTGGCGAGAAGATAGTCAATCTTCAAACCTGACTTCAGGATCGTCAGAGTCGCCAGCTGGACCACGATGCCACCCGCGCCGACAGCGTTGAACTTCAGCCAGCGAAGGGTGGAGCTGGCCTGGTTTTTCGCGGGAGCCTTGCTGACCACCTTCCTGACCGTGGTCACTGAATGCGCTCTTCCTGATATAGGCGATATCCATTCTTCAGAGTGAAGGCGACGAGCATGAATGCCATGCCGATGAGTCCAATGAGACCACCGACGTCGAACAGGCGGTATTGATGGTGGAGCACGATGGGCCAGCGGAGCAGGGCAAGGTTGCCAATACAAAGAAGCAGGCGCAGTTCGGTAGGACCGAAGCTCCAGAAGGACAAGCGAAATTCCCCCATCGTGTAGGTTGCGAGATAAGACTGAATCGACAGAGCCAAGAAGGCGATCAGCAAACCGATGGCGATCCACGGATGCATAAAGCCGGAGAAAGCTAAGCCCCCCATCATGGCGACGGCGCCAAAAGTGTCGACCATGTGATCGACGTAGAACCCATAACGGGGTCGCTGCTGCTGCCGCACGCGGGCAAGGGTTCCGTCCAGGCTATCGCCGAGCCAGTTCACCCCGAGACAGAGGATGACTGCCAGCAGGTAGTTCTTGTTCCAACGCGAGAAAGCGTAAAAGGCCCCAGCCATTACTTGGCCGATAAAGCCGAAGGCAGTGAGGTGGTCAGAGTTGATCGAGGCGGGTGTCCGCTCGGCCAACCAGACCAGCGCTTTCTTTTCCACCTCGGCGAGAAAACTGGCTTGAATTCGCCGGGCGCTACCAAAAGCGCCCCCGATGCGCCGGATCTCCGACAACACGCTCGGATTCGCCTGTTCGCAGAAATCAACCATGGGACTGGCCATGCAGACCTCCTGATGACAGGAACAGTTTCGGATGGCCGAGTAGAGCGGCCAATGCACGCAGCCTCAAACCGCCCTCAAGTCATGGTCATCAAATAAGTTGCGTTAAATCAGCGAGATGTAGTCGGAGGTAAGCGGCGCCTAAGATTCCATCTGGGCGACATCGGCCACCGGTTTTGGGGGTTCTGAAACGGGGAGGTTGGTTTTTCGACGGCGCAGCGCTTGGGGAAGGTCCGAGCGTAGGAGCCAAAGGCCTGCCGCGCAGGCTGCCGCCCAGGTGAGGGTGCTGAGAGCGAGCGATTCCAGATCGGAGGTCCGGCTTCCGCGAAGGGCGATGGTCCGGACAACGGCCCAACTCAAACCACCGGCGATGGCGGCGACGAGAACGGTTTTCGAGAATTCTTTCCAGGGGAATTCTGCCAGCGAGACGAGTTTGCGGCGGTGAAGGAGGACGGCGGCAGCGACGGTGTTGGCGACGATGCCGAGGTCGGATGCGATGGCGAGTCCGGTGACCGACAGTGCGTGGAAGAGAGCGCGATACACCGCGATGGAAGCAACCGTGATGACGGTGCTGGCGACCATCGGAGTTAAGGTGTCGCCGGCGGCATAGAAGGCCCGGGCATAGAGTCCCTGCGCAGCCCAGAAGGCGAGGGACAGGGAGAACCAGAAGAAATAGATCGCCGTTTCTTGAGAATCCGGGAAGAGGAAATGTCCGCGGCGGTAGACGAGGTCGATGAGCGGAAGAGCGGCAACCATCATCAGCGCGGAGGTGAGGACGGAGAGCGCGGAGATCCGGTAAACGGAAGCATTCACGGTTTCGCCGAATTCCTTCCATTTCTTCTCGCCGAAAAGCTTGGCAAAGAATGGGAGCGACGCCTGGCCGGTCGCTTGACCCAAAACTGCGATGGGCACGGCGAAGAGGCGCTTTGCATAATTGAGGCGTGCAATGTCGCCGACGCCGCTCGAAGCGAAGTAGCGGAGGATCCAATCGTCGGCGGTGACAAGCGAGACGCCGAGCATGAGCGGGATCGAGAGGCGCACCCATTCGCGGAAAGCTGGATTCTTTGTGTCGAAAGATGGCCGGTAGCCAGTTCCAATGCGCGCGGCGCCGATGGCATTCACCAGAAACGGACCGATCACGGCTCCGGCGAGCGCGCCATAAGCGAGCGAGGCAATGCCGAATCGTCTGCCGGCGACTACGCCTCCCAAAATGATGAAGACGTTGTAGAGGAGAGGACCGAAGCTGGGGAACAAAAACATGCGGTGCGAGAGAAGCACCGCGCCCACGACGCCACCGACATAAAAGAAGATTTGCGCGGGCAAGAGAATGCGCGTCAGCGAAACGCACAGCCTCATCTGGTCTGCGGAGAAGCCGTGGAACATCCATCCGACAAATTGCGGCGTAAAGACTTCTGCGGCGAGGATCCCGATTAAAAAAACCGTCGTCATGACGGTGATGATCACGGAAAAAGTTTTTTGCGCGTCCGCCTCGCGTTTCTCGGCGAGAAAGCGGGTGTAGATCGAGATAAACGTGATCGATGCGGTGCCGCCGGCCAGGATGTAGTTGAGCCAGTCGGGCAGCGTGAAAGCGGCGACGTAGGCGTCGGTCTGGCCACCCGCTCCGAAAGCGTAGGCGATATACGCTTCGCGAACGTAGCCGATGACGCGCGAGAGCATGACCGTCGTCATCAGCAGCACGGTCGCGGAGAACGGGGAGTGCTGATGGGACGGGCGCAGAATTCGCAGGATCCGGGAAAACATGGGTCAGTCGCAGATTAACGTATGCGAGAGAGGATTTGTCCTTTTTCCGGCAAGCCAAGGGACGAGTGCCTTAGTAATCATCCGCAAAGGACCTCGCGGGCAAGGTTTGTCACGACTCGATTCGATGATCTGGGTTCGTACGCGAAGCCTATAGTTTTTTGGCGCATCTATAATTCAGGCGGGACCACTGTGAATTCAAACTTGACTACCGTGTTGCGCGAATCTGCCGTTCTGCACCGTTCTTTCCGAAGGGAGTTTGCTTCGGCCGTGCGAGGCGAGGGTGTCTACCTCTGGGACAGTGAAGGCAAACGATATCTCGACTTCTCGGGATCGGCGGCGGTGAATTTTATTGGTCATGGCGTGCCAGAAATTTCGGCGGCGATGGCAGAGCAGGTGGCGAAACTGGAGTTTGTTCACACCAGTCAGTTCACCACACCGGTTGCAGAAGAGTATGCCGAAGAGCTGCTGGCGTTTGCCGGGGAGAACTTTCGCGGCGGTTGTGTCTACTTCACGTGCGGGGGATCGGAGTCGATCGAAACTGCGTTGAAGCTCGCGCGGCAATATCAGGTGGAGATCGGCGAGACCAAGCGCTTCCAAATCATCAGCCGGCAACAGAGCTATCACGGGTCGACGTTGGGAGCTCTGTCGGTATCCGGAAACAGAAAGCGCCGGGAAATGTACCTGCCGATGGTGAAGGAGTTCGCGCACGTCGGCATCCCGTACTGCTATCGCTGCGCATTCGACTGCACGGATAGTTGTTTTAACTGCGGGCAGCAGTATGCCGGAGAGGTGGAGGCGGCGATCGCGGCGACGGACGGACAGGCGGCTGCCTTCATTTTTGAGCCGGTCAGCGGCGCAACGTTGGGTGCCGTCGTGCCACCGCCGGGCTATCTCGAGAGGGTGGCGGAGATTTGCCGAGTGCAAGGCGTCCTGCTGATTGCCGACGAAGTCATGACCGGGATGGGGCGGACGGGGCGCAATTTCGCGGTCGATCATTTTGCTGTCAATCATCTTGCCGTCGATCGCGGGAAGGTTGCGCCCGACATACTGGTGGCGGCGAAGGGGCTTTCGAGCGGATACGCGCCATTAGGCGCGGTGATTGTGAACAAGAAAATTGTGGATACGATTGCGAGTGGTTCAGGAGCGTTTCTGCACGGGTTTACCTACAATGCGCACCCGATCTCGCTCGCTGCGGGGCGCGCCGTACTGAAATACATGCAGGCTAAAGATCTGATTGCGGCTGCGGATTCGCAGCGGGATGGAACAGCAGCGCCAAAGCTGCGGCGATATCTGGACGGGATACTCGATTTGCCTGTGGTTGGCGATGTGCGCGGGATTGGGCTGTTGCTGGGGGTCGAGTTCGTTGCGGATAAGAAGAGTAAGAAGCCGTTCGCGCCCGAAAAGAATTTCGCAGCTCGCGTGGGCCAGGCCGCGGCTAAGCGCGGGCTGATGGTGTATCCGATGCAGGGTAGCGTGGACGGGATCAGTGGAGACCATCTCCTGATCGCGCCCCCCGCGGTGATCACGGCCGAGCAAATCGCATGGGCGGTGGTTCAGCTGCGCGCATCGATCGAAGAAGCGGTTAAGAACTAGAAAGTTTCGTTTTCGAGCAGACGGTCCGCCAGGATTTCTTATGTCGTGGGAAGCGATTGGGATTCGCCGACTCCCAGGGACTGCAGAACCGTCTTGACGGCTTCGGTTCCCGAGCGGACGCAATCGGGTACGCCGATTCCGCTGTAACCATTTCCAGCCAGTGCCAGTCCGGAATGCTTCTGGCGCAAAGATTCGATGCGCTGGAGGCGTTCGAGGTGTCCTACTCCATACTGCGCCATGGCGCCTCTCCACTTGAAAACCCGAGTGAACAAGGGCTCCGCTGTCACCTTGACGATTTGAGCCAACTCTTCGCGGACGATGCGAAGGATTTCCTCGTCGGGCAAGGAGAGGATCTGTTCGTCGCGCGCGCCGCCGAGGAAGCAGCGCAGAAGAGCGCGATCGTCGGGCGCCCGATGCGGAAATTTGTTGTGCACGAAGGTGGCAGCGAGCATGCGCTTGCCTGCGCTGCGGGGAATCAGGAATCCGAAGCCAGGCGGCAGGGAGTCCCGGACCCTTTTGTCGTAGCCCAGCGCAACTGTAACCGAGGAACTGTAGATCACCCCGCGAAGTTCCGAAGCGAGGTCCGCCTGCGAGCGGCCCACAAGATTCGCGGCGGCCTGTGTGGGCAAGGCCAGGATCACGCCATCAAACTGGTCGGTGTTTAGCCCGGCGGAGACGATCCAGCTGCCTCCTTCGGGCGAGATGGCTTGAACGGCTGCGCCGGTATTGAGCGAGGCAGAAGGCAATTGAGCGATGAGCGCATCCACCATTTGCTGCATGCCTTCTTTGAGTGAAGTGAAGAGCGGTCGCGGGCTACCGTTTCGCGGCTTGGGCGCGTTTCGTCGCGCCGCCAACATGGCGCGTCCGAGACTGCCATGTTTGGCTTCCATGTCGGCGAAGCGCGCCAACACGGCACGAACACTCAGTTGCGAGGCCTCTCCTCCATAAACCCCGGAGAGAAGAGGATCGGCCAGCAGGTCGACCATCTCAGGCCCGTAATGACGCTCAATCAGCGATGCGACGGTTTCATCACCATTCGCCTTGTGGGGCGGATGGAACCACTCCTGCGCCATTCGCAATTTCGTCCTGAGCGAGAACAGCGGGGAAAAGACCGTAGGAAGGATCTTGGTCGGGACCATGAACATCAAGCCGTCGGGCATCTCAATAAGCTTGCCGCGAACCAGGATGTAGGTCTTGCGATCGGGGTCGTTGGAGCCGATGAGTTGGTCGGCGAGGCCGAGTTCAGTGCAGAGATCGCTGGCCCAGGGCTTTTCCGTGAGGAAAGAATCGGGTCCCGCTTCTACGATGCACCCGTTCACCCGGTCCGTGACCAGTACGCCGCCGAGTCGCTGACCGGATTCGTAGAGGGCATACTCGACTTCGACACCGTTGCGGCGGCTCTTTTCGAGCGCAAAGGCCGCCGAAAGCCCAGAGATTCCGCCCCCGACGATGGCGATTCGTTTCATAAGAACAGCTTTCAGCCGTCAGTTCTTCAGCTCTTTCAATTCTTAGCCCTTAGCTTTCAGCGAGCACGGAACGGCGAGTTCGTCACGAACTCATGGACCGGGAGCGGACAATGTCCGCCAGCGCCTGGATCAGTGACGGCGAGTCGTTGAGGGACTCGGCGCGCCCCAGGCGCATGCCTTGATCGCGAGCGAATTGCTGAAAGCCGATATCAATATCGTAAAGCACTTCGACGTGATCGCATAGGAAACCGATCGGCTGAATGAAAACGGCGCCTTGGCCGGCGCACTTCAGGTCTCTGATCGTATCTTCTACGGTCGGTCCGAGCCATGCTCCACCGGACATACCCTGACTCTGAAAGGCGAACGACCAGACTTTTCCGGGCAAGTTGCTGGCTTGCGCGACGAGTTCCGCGGTCTCCCGAGTTTGGCTCTCGTACGGGTCCCCTTCGGTGATGGTCCGCTGCGGAACGCTGTGGGCAGTGAAGATGATCGGCACGGTCGTGTTAGCGTCGCGGCAGGCGGCAGCCCATCCGGCACGAAGTTTTTCGGCGAACGCTTGGATCAGAAGAGGATGGTTGTGCCAGGACTCGACAAAATCGAGGGCGAAAGCCGGACCCGATTCTCCTTCGACCGCCTTGCGGTAGAGACCGACACTGGTTCTTGAGTTCTGGGGAGCGAGACAGATCGCAATCGCCTGCTCAACTCCGTCGGAAGCCATGGTCCTCACGACGTCCGGAATGAAGGGCTTCCAGTTACGCATTCCGACGTACACCGGCGTCCCGAGTTCACGAGCTAGAAGTTTCCCTTGATGAGCCGTGATTTCGTTCATCGGGGAATGGCCGATCAGCGAGTAGCGATGGCGGACCTCGTCGATGACTTGTGGGGGAACCGGGCGGCCGCCGGTAACGTGGCGGAGAAATTCCGGGATGTCGTCGAGAGAGTCAGCGGTGCCATGAGCGAGGAGGAGGACGGCGCGGCGGGGTGAGGAGGTCGGAGTCATTTTTCTAGCCAATGATAATTGCGAGGGCGAGACGCCCTCGCGACACCCGGCGAGACGCCGGCGCTATAAATGCGCTGCACATACTTGCCGAAATGGCCCGCGGCCGCAAGATGCCGGTGCCGCAAACCCCGACAACCGCGAGTCATCGAGCCCAGTGCTCCTGGACAAACTGACAGAGGCGCTTCACGTTTTCGACGGGAGTCTCCGGCAAAATTCCGTGCCCTAAATTAAAGATATGGCCCGGACGATTTGCGGCGAGCGTCAGAATGTTTTGTGCCTGCGACTGGATTTCTTTCCAGTCCGCGAACAGCAGCACAGGATCGAGATTCCCCTGCACCGCACCCTGGAAGTTCAGCAGGCGCCAGCCTTCATCAAGGGGAATGCGCCAATCGAGGCCAATCACCTCGGCGCCTGTTTGCTTCATGGTCGACAAGAGCGTGGCGCTGTCGGTACCGAAATAAATGATGGGGACGCCGGTGGCCTGGAGCTTCTTCACCAGGCTCGTGACATGATCGAGCACATAGCGGCGATAGTCTTCCACGCTCAGGCATCCGACCCAGCTATCAAAGATTTGTATGGTATCGGCGCCGGCGCGAACCTGTTCGGCTGCGTACTCGCTGGTGACGCTGACGAGTTTCTGCATCAGCTCATTCCAAGCCGCCGTGGAGGAATACATCATTTTCTTGGTATGGACATAATTTCGAGATCCGCCACCCTCGATCATGTAGCTGGCGAGAGTGAACGGGGCGCCGCAAAATCCGATCATGGGCAGCCGGTCGCCGAAATGCTTGCAGACGAGCCGGATGGCATCGGAAACGTAGCCTAATTCGGCAGCGCGGTCGGTACGGAGCCGGCTGATGTCGGCGTGATCGCGCAGAGGTTTTTCAATCACGGGGCCTTCCCCGGCCTCAAAGCGGAAGGGGAGTCCCATCACTTCGAGGGGCAGCAGTAGATCAGCGAAGATGATGGCCGCATCCACGCCAAGAGCCTCGGCGGCGGTAATGGTGACATCGGCGGCCAACTCCGGTTTTTTGCAGATTTCAATCAGAGAGTGCTGTTTTCGAACGGCGCGGTATTCCGCCATGTAGCGGCCAGCCTGGCGCATGAACCAGACCGGAGTGCGATCCACAGGTTGAGCCTTGCAGGCACGAACAAAGCGAGAGTTGGGGGCGGACATGAATCTTTTAATGTAGCACTTTCTGGATAGGGCGCGACCGGAGGTTCCAGCGCGGTTCCAAATCGGAACTCATCGTGCGGCTCAACGGCTGATGTGCGTCTTTGCTTTGGCCGATGAAAGAAGGAGCGGAGTATCCGTATGGATTTGAATAATCCTCGTGTGTTCGAAACTGCCGTGGACTCTTTGGATGTGGGCGTCTATCTCGTCGACCGTCACCGCAAAATTGTCTACTGGAACCGTGGCGCGGAACGAATTTCAGGGTATCTACGGCATGATGTGACTGGTCGTTTCTGCCGCGACGACATCCTGGTGCATTCCGATGAGAACGACGCCGTGCTTTGCGGCACAGACTGTCCGCTGGCTGATTGTATGCGTGACGGCCGGGCACGGGAGGCGACGGTCTACTTGCGTCATCGGGCGGGGCACCGCCTACCGGTGCATGCGCGCGCCGTGCCCGTGCGAGATGAAGCGGGAGCGATCGTTGGAGCGGCGGAGATCTTTGAAGAGCGCCGCCTGGTGCCGCAGTCGGAACGACGGGAAGACATTTTAGGCAAACACGGCTGCCTGGACGAGGCGACGGAACTCCCTAATCGCGAGTTGATGACGTCCTACTTACGCGGCCAGAAGGAGTTGTTCGCCGCGCCCGGTCTTCCCGTAAGCCTGGGCTGATTGCTCTAGCGCATGAATTGGGAAGGCTTCCGAACAAGATCTCAATCGAGGGACATACCGACGCGCGACCGTACGCAGGAGATGGGAGCTATGGAAACTGGGAGCTTTCGGTCGATCGCGCCAATGCAACGCGCAGGCTGATACAGGAAAACGGCGTAAGCGCGAATCAGGTGGCCCAAGTTCGAGGATACGCCGATCAACGGTTGCGAAAGCCAGACAAGCCGGAAGACGCCTCCAACCGGAGGATTTCTGTGATCGTGCAATACGTCCTCAAAAACGCCGGCAGCTGATCTACGATTTCACCACCTGCAGATTATTGGTAACGGAGAAAATTCCGGGGACACCGTTGGCGCGAATGCCGGCGGCGTTCTTGTCGGCCTCGTTGTCAACCACGCCTTCGAGCGTGACGCGTCCCGACTTGACGATAATGCGAATCGGCTGTTGAACACCCAGCGCATATTTTTGCAAGCTGGGAAAACCATAAATTGCGGCATAGAGTCTGCGTCGTAGCTGGTCATCCATGCTGGAGGGAGGTAAGACTTCGATCTGGTTATCGACCTTCTCCACTCCTTCAATGCCCTTCACCACCCGTTCGGCGTCGGTCTTCAGAGTAGGACGTGTGACCTGTCCCATGAGAATTACGCTTGAGCCTTCAACTCGATAGGCGAGATTGTCGAACACGCCCAAATAAGGCAGCATGATCAGCTCGTGACGTACTTCTTTCTGGATGCGCTGGGTAGATTTGTCGGCGGACTGGCCTTGTTGCGCGAAAGAGAGGTTCGCTGCTAGAAGCGTAGCAAGAACGATAAAAACGGTTCGGCGTTTCATCCGATCTCCTTTATTTGGACGTTATCGGCGTCCGCACAGCTGCGGCATGGTCCGGAGGCTGCGCGGGCTCTGTAGAACCATGCGCGCGCTTCGACGTCGACAGCCGAATGATCGAAGCCGCGGCCATGTATCGTACCGCAGGCTTATCGTCTTGCAACAGGTCTTGTAAATAGGAGATTTGTTCCCGCTGTCTTGAGGCTCCGAGAGCCTGAGCAGCCGCTTCGCGGACAAGCCAGTTCTTATCCCACAGGGCATTGTCGAGTTGTTGAACGGAGTCCTCATTGTTGTCATGAGCGAGTAACGTGGCGGACATCGCGCGAGCCGACGCCGAGCGGTCTTTGGTGACCTCTTGCATGACCTTGATACCCCATCCAGCGGGGCCGAATAGAGCGCTGGCAGCTTCTTCCGCGCCAACTACTGCAAGTCCCCGTGGGTCCTGGAGCTTTTTTTTGGCGCTAGTCAATCCGTCCTTGACCATTCCAGGGGAACCCGATTTTTCTCCAGCGAGTATGCCAATAAAAACGTCGCGACCGCTGCGATCACCCATATCCCAAAGGGATTTGGCAGCGGCAAAGCAGACTTCCGTAGATTCGTCTTTGAGCGCCTCTCTCAATTTTGGAATTGCGGATTTGGCGCGCATCTCCCCCAAGTCTCGGGCCGCGAGCTGACGCACGGAAGGCTCGCGATCACCTAATGCCGCCACTACCAATCGAACGGCACGCTCTTTCGGGCCGACCGTACCGAGAGCAGCAACCGCTTCCTGACGACGCACGAGGTTGTGATCGGATGCTCCTTCGGTGAGAATTTCCCACGGGGTGGCTTTGCGCTGGTTGTCTGTCGGCCGGGTCTGTCCAGAAGGCTTTTCTTCGTCCGAGGAGGGCTGGCTAGGCTTTTGTTGGTTGGGCTGGTTCGGCGTTGAACTTACTGTTTCTTGGGGATCTGCCGACTTCGTTTGAGCAATAACCGGCGACGCCGTTAGCAAAATCGCGGCAACTATGAAAGTGCCAAACGGACTCGAGAGGTCTTTCATTGGAATGGAACGCCGATGTAGAGATCACAAGTAAAGAATTTTCACTGTCCCCCTTCGGAAGTATCGCGCTCGGCACCATTGGTTGTGACCGCCGCGGTTTCTTCACCCGCCTCATCAGGTGCGGGTCGCCGGCGGCTGCCCCCGCGACGGCTTTCTTCCTGCATCGCACGGATCACGATCCATTGAATGTCACTCTTGCGACACGGCGTGGCGATCATTTCGAATGCCCCTAAGCGCATGGCCTCGTCGTACTTGTCATCCAGTTCAGGCGTAGAGGACATCACAATGAATCGCGATTTCGACGGCTTCGCAAAGGAGGAAAGCAATTCGTGATAATCGCCGTCGGGCAATTGATCCTCACAGAAAACGAGCGAAAACCCGGGGCCCGAAAGTAAAGTGCGTGCCTCACGCACGGTTGCACAGCACGTAGTATCTAGAGCCCACTGGGTCATGGTATTGCGCACGACCTCGCAGCTCGCGTCCGCACCAATCATCAGTACTCGCCATGAGATAGCCGTATCCGCCTCCCCCCGAAATATTTCCGGGTCATAATTGGGGGATTCCGCAGAACTATTTCCCTAGGGTGCCGGGCGTCTCGGTCCTCCGCGTGTAAACCCCGCCCGCCGGCAAATACGGTTCCGACTTACCAAACCGGCGTCGAGGTCGATTACTCTTGTTGGAACGATAAGAGAGGCGGGGCGGCGAACCCATCCGGTGAAATCTGTAACCTTAAGTAGAAGCGTTCCTTAGATGGGGAGAGTGTTTCCCGGGGCTTATATAGCTAAACGACTTGCACGATATTGTTACGGACCGCGTACCGCACAAGGTCGGCAACGGAATGCAGGTCGAGCTTGCGCATGACGTTCGTGCGGTGGGTTTCCGCTGTTTTCACACTTAATTTCAGGGCGACGGCCACTTCCTTACTCGTTTTCCCTTCTGCCAATAACTGAACAACTTCGCGTTCTCGAGCCGTGAGGCGATCTTTAACGAGTTTGTCATCGCCACGGCGGTTCAAATAGCCATTCAACACAATCTCTGCAACGCTGGAAGTGAAGAAGGTCGTGCGCCGCTGTAATGCCTCGACGGCCGCCACCAGATCACGCGCCGCATCGCTCTTAAGAAGAAAGCCGCGCGCGCCCACCTCGAGCACTTCGCGAACAATCTGTTCAGAGTCGTGCATGGTGAGAATAAGAACGCGCGTGCGCGGGTTCGCAGCCAGGATCTGGCGCGCCGCATCAAGACCATTCAGATTCGGCATCCCGACGTCCAGCAATACTATGTCGGGGTGGAGTTCTATCGCTTTCTCCACCGCTTCACGCCCGTCGGTCGCTTCGGCGCACACCTCCCAACCGGTATGACCTTCAATTAGCGCGCGGATACCACGGCGAACAACTTCGTGATCATCAGCAATAAGGATCCTGAAAGCGCTCATCTGTCACCTCCGAGGGAGATGTGTCCGGTGGTGTTGAACGACGCGTAATATTCCCAACTAGCCTGCGGTGTATAAAAACAAGTTGCCCTGGGTAAGTCGCGGCCCAAATGATCTTGCTGAACCCAAACTGCTAAGCGACTTAAAGGACTCTTCTGCGTCGGAGCGTATCTCCGAGCCTGTTCGTCTTTGTGTGGCGGAAACCCTGGGATGTCGTTGAGGGTACGCTTCCGCCAGTTTGAGAATCTAACTTCGGGATCAAATTACGCTGACCCCGTTTGCTTACACCAAAGTGTATTGCATCAGGCGTGCCAAATTCGTAAATCGCTGAAATTTGGGCCTTAAGGTATTTCATGCAGGGATAGTATCGTGTAATTTTTTCGGGAATTCCTGGCGAAGCGCCCGGCTCGCCAGTGCGGCCGTTAAAGCTGAGTCAACCTCAATTCGGAATTGAGCACCACAATCGTGAGATTGTCAGCGGTCGACTCAGCATTGAAACCAATCAAAGCATCTTTGCGCAAAATCGATTTAGTTCGTTGTCATCACGCGACTTTAAGAGGTCCACGGTGTATCCGAAGAAGTTGGGATACAAAAACCCTTAGGGCCGATTTACGGAATTACGGTATGGGCCCTACAGCCACCACCCGATGCCCCGCAGCATAGCGTGATGGGTAGAGTGTCGCCATGGCTACGAGACAGAGTATCGAGGAGCTTTCGGAAAAGCAGCTGGTGCGGCTCGCACAAATGGGAGACAAGCAAGCGTTCGCACGGCTGTATGAAACTCACAAACGTCGGGTGTATGCCCTTTGTCTCCGCATCACCCGCGAGCAGAGCGAAGCGGAAGATTGCACGCAAGAAGCTTTCTTACAGTGTTTCCTCCGCCTCTCGACGTTTCGCGGTGACTCGGCATTGTCAACCTGGCTCTACCGGCTCACGGTGAACGTCGTTCTAATGCGACTTCGCGCGGCCCACGTCAAGCCGATTTCGCTCGACACTGGTGGAACGAGCGAGACGCCGGGCGACACAGGAATTATGAACGCATGCCCGGTGGACGATTTGCACCTCGAGGGCGCGGTCGACCGGATTGCCCTTCATCGCGCGCTGCGAAAATTGCCCCCAGGATACCGCACTATATTTTTATTGCATGACGTGGAAGGAAAAGCGCACAGCGAGATCGCGCGCGAATTAGGTTGCAGCGTCGGCAATTCGAAATCACAGCTGCATCAGGCACGCCTGCGGCTGCGACGCTTTTTGCGAAGGCCCTTCGCGCCACGTCCCGGCAAGAGCCAGCTGTCGTATCAACTTAGCCCCCAATAGCGCGATTTTAATTAGGAGAAGACAGGGGTAAATATACCATCAACACCTGATTCTGAAAGCGATCGTGAGGCCCTAGACTTCGCACTCGGCAACGCTCGGCGTAGCCAGACGTTCAGATCGATTAGCCGCGGAATCCCTGCGGAAAAGGAGCTTTCAAATGCTTTGGACTATCGCCGTGATTCTTCTTCTGCTCTGGGCGGTGGGGATGGTCAGTTCCTACACGCTCGGTGGCTTCATCCACCTGTTGCTGCTGCTCGCAATTATCGTTGTTCTCATCCGCGTGATTCAAGGGCGAAGCCCGGCGCTATGAGTTTCCGTGAAGAACGCACAACGGGATATCGACCATGAAGGGAACGGTTCTCGGTGGCGTGCTTCTAATTGTTGTGGGCGTGTTGATGCTGGCATATCAGGGCATCACGTACACCCAAAACAAAAAGGTCATTGACCTCGGCCCCATTCAGGCAACGACCAAAACTGAAAAGCACATACCCTTGCCACCGATCCTTGGAATCGCAGCGGTGGCGGGCGGAGTGCTCCTGTTGGTTGCCGGACGCAGGCAAGCCTAGATCGAGACGAAAATTGCGGCGCGAGGCTCCGCCGGAGTTCATCGCGCCGTTGAATTTGCCCGCAATAGATCTTCGATATCGCCGACTTTATCCCCCAGATGATTCAACTTTCTCGCCAGGCTCTGAATTTCAGCTTCAGCGCGCCGGTTCACGTCATAATCAAGCTCGCTTCGTAATCTGTCTTTCGTATCTTGCCGGTTCTGGCTCATCATAATGACGGGCGCCTGTATTGCCGCAAGCATCGACAAAATAAGGTTCAACAGAATAAATGGGTAGGGATCCCAGGACCTTTTGCCCAGTATCGCCTGGACGATGGTGTAGATCACGAGACCTACCAGAAACGAAATGATGAAGGTCCAAGATCCGCCGAAGCCGGCTACGGAATCCGCCACCCGCTCCCCAAAGGTCGACTCTCGTTCGATGACTTCATTTGCATTGCGCATGGCACGGAGTCGGACCAGTTGCTGCGAAGCGTGAAATTGGCGGCCGAGAACGGTCAGCATATCCATGCCGGCGAGAGGCTTGCGCTGCAGAAGGGTGGCAATGTCCTCGCGATCGACTTCCAGGCAAACGGCCTGATCGAGAGCGATGGCAGTCGTCTGATGAGTGGTACGCTCAAGCATCGAGGCAAAGCCGAAGAACTCCCCATGGGCCGGCTCGTCAACGACCACTTCCAGATTGTCCTGATCCACAGTGGTGATTCTTACGCTGCCGGAAACCATGACATAAGCCTGTCCGCCCGGATCACCCATCTTGTAAATCCGTTGTCGTGGAGCAAACGTCTTCAGTTCGACCTGGGAAGCCAGAACTGCTGTTTCGTCTTCGTCCAGTAAAGCGAACAGTGGCACATGTTTGAGCACTTCGGGGTTGCAGGCCATCGATCACCTCGCGCTTCGTGGGCTGTTGAGCCTTCGAGCAGAGCATTCTATCGAGAGATCGGCAGTTTTTGATATTCTCCGACGCTCGGCCTGAGGAGGGTTTGTGCAGAGTTGTGTTCCTGGAATAGATAGAGATCAAAGATGAAATCGAAAGAGACTGGAATGTCCGAACAAAATAGATCGGGACAAAATCTCCGTAGAGGTTCGGGGAGTCGCAGTTCTTCAGCGCTGCCATGGCCTGACGGTCCAAGCAGCCCTGTGATGGAAAGCATCAAGGTCGTGGTTGAGCGATCGCGAGACGTGCAAACACACATTGATAAGGTCCGCGAGGTGGCGAAGTGGATGGCTTACGAAGACCTTCCGATGCCGGACTATGCGCTTCCGTTCGGAGCAGGGGAAAACGATCCTGACTGGATTATGGACTACATTCTAACCACTGTGTGTGCGGACACCGCATTTACAGATTTCTCGACCCACGAGAAGTTTGCGGTGAACTACGCGGGCCGCGAGTGGGCAGACTCCGATGCGCTTTTTGCCTGCGTGAAGCGTGCATTGGACGAGGGACTGCCTTTTTTGGACGGCGCATTTCTGGCAGAGTTGACGCGCCCGCAGATGGAGAACATTTTTGCCGCCAACATTGAACTTCCCATGCTGGATGAAAAAATGCAAATCCTGCGCGAGGTTGGCGCGGTGCTCGCCGAGCGGTACGGCGGGAGATTTCACAATTTCATCCCAAGCTGTTCAACAAGGCTCTATGACAGCGGGAACGGGTTGGTGGAGCGGCTTGCCAAGGAGTTTCTCCGGTTTAACGACCTTAGTGACTACGATGGGAGCACGATCAAGTTCTACAAATTGGCACAGCTGGCACTATGGTTCCTGTATTTGAGTCTCAAGAGCTCCGGCCAGTTCCAGATCGACGATTTGAATCGAATGACGGCCTTCGCGGATTACATCGTACCCGCCGCAATGCGTCTATTGAGCATCACGACGTACTCTGAGCCCTTGGAGAAAGCGGTACAAACGCATCAGCTCATCGCGCGTGACAGTGATTGGGAGATTGAAGTCCGAGCGCATTGTATTTATGCGTCGGCTTTGCTGGCGCAGGAAATTAACCGGATCAGGCCGCGAGACCGGCAGATCGTTGTTCCTCAGATTGACTTTCGGTTATGGAGTCATTACCACACGACCTGGTGGCCACACCATCTCACCAAGACCATCATGTATTGATTACTTCGATTAAAAACTCAGCCGTGCCAGACAGCGGATTCCAGCTTTGTTGGTCTGGATCCGACTTCCGGCACGGCTGGGTGCGTTCATCAGGAGGCGGGGGGATCGCCCGTTCAGCAGAACCTCTCTCATCCGAGCTAGGAGAGGAAGAACTCTTTCGCCAGGGCCGCCCAATCCTTGTCGGGAATCTGGGCGGAGACATTGTCCATGGCCACGCCGCCATCCTGGGCCAGGGCGCCAAGCGCCATCGGCATGCGGCGCTGCAGGCGACTGGCAGACTCCTCAGTCCACCAGCGTGCCAGCGCGCCACCCAGCAGGTTGCGCAAGTTTGTCTTGGCGTCGGGCGACTGCACGGTCACCAGCCAGCCTTCACCGTACGGATCTTTGCGGGCCAACTCTGGATCGCGTACTGCCGCTTCGTTGATGTCGGCGACACTGCCTTCGATTGGGGAAACCATATCGACCGATGTACCGTCGCGGTGCAATGTCCAGATTTTCTGTCCCTGGCGAATCCATTGTCCGCGTTGTGGAAGCGTGATGCGTTCGACCTTGCCGCTGAGCTTCGACGCGAACTCGTCCATACCAACGCGAACCAGGCTGGGACTCTCGTTCAACGCCCAAGTGTGCCCGGGGTGATAGCGAAGCTTTTCGGGAACCTGGAATCCACCGACGAGGCTGGGCGCCAAGCGCGGAGGTGCCTGGTGCTTGGCCGTTTCTACTACAGGCTGAACGACAACCTTTCGACTGTGAAAATGATCGATCAAGAGAAACGTCACGAATGTGAGAAGTACCAGCAGGACTGTCATACCTCACCTCGCCGGAAGGGCCGTCGTTTCGTGTCTCTTTGCGTTTCCTGGCCGCTCGCCGCTCTACTTAAAGGCAATCAGTGCGCCAAAAGTCATGCGATTTGGGTGGAAGAAATTCAGAGTTGGTAGTGGAATGAAGTCAGAGACTTCGAATTGGGAGTTGTTAATTGCAATAGCGGGGATGTTGAGAGGCGCAACGCGTCAACGATGAAGATTGCAACGGCGCAATTTGAGAATTTGCTTTTGATTCCGCACACCACGACAGGAAGGTCGGTGGAATCAATAAATTACAGGTAAAGACGCGTGGGGTTGCGTTGTGCAATAACGGTCGATGCGGAATACAACACGTCCCGAAGTCAACGATAACGTCGAGGGTGTGTTATCGCGAAAATGTTCCCACGAATGCGCTGCGTCTTCCGTGAGAGTCCCAGGACTCGCCGAGACCAGGTCCTTGATAGGCGTCGGTGACCGCGACCGCCGGCATGGAATGAGCTAACTGGGTGAGTGGCGGATAAAACGTCACTTCGTTCCCGCAGGTGTGATCATGGTCGCCCAAAGAACGCGTCTGCACGGTGGCCAATTGGCCGGCCCGAAAGAGTGCGACGCCATG
>Ga0210408_10002285_pt1 | contig 18870 bp, 17 predicted proteins | sample IncBWH4MmetaG_FD_155471 | JGI IMG/M metagenome (GOLD analysis project Ga0210408, IMG submission 155471) | Forest soil microbial communities from Barre Woods Harvard Forest LTER site, Petersham, Massachusetts, United States - Inc-BW-H-4-M | ecosystem: Environmental > Terrestrial > Soil >...
CTGCGGGATACGCTCCTGCATGGATCCAGGGGACGCAACCGGTCCCGCAGGCCTTGGCGCTGATTGATCGTTTCAGGGATGCCGGGAAGAAGGGGCTCGACCCGGAAGATTATGACGCTTCGCGATGGGAGGCGAGAATCCGTGAACTTCAGGGCTCTTCAAGTAGTCCGGCGGTGGCGCGTTTCGACGTGGCGCTCTCCGTCTGCACCATGCGCTATGTGTCCGATTTGCACATTGGACGGATCAATCCCCAGCATTTCAAATTCGGACTGGGCGTGGAACAAAAGAAGTACGATCTAGCCCAGTTTCTGCGGGACCGAATCCTTAGCACTTCGGACCTCCAAGCAGTCTTGGACAACGTGGAACCTCCGTTTGCCGGTTATCGCCGGACCGAGCAGGCGCTGGCGCAGTACATCGAACTGGCACGTACTGACGACGGTGAAAAGCTTCCTGCTGTCACTAAGCCAATCGACCCGGGCAATTCCTACGCGGGTGTGCCTCGTCTGGCCCGTTTCATGCGGATCGTGGGCGATCTCCCGCCGGATGACACGTTGACCGGAGACGCTGAAACCTACGGTGGGCCGTTGGTGGATGCGGTCAAGCGCTTCCAGCGCCGTCATGGCCTCGACGCTGATGGCCGCTTGGGTCCCGCCACCATCAAAGAGCTGAATGTGCCGCTCCAGGACCGAGTGCGCCAACTGCAGCTTACATTGGAGCGATGGCGATGGCTGCCAGCGGAGTTTTCCTCGCCGCCGATTATCGTGAACATCCCCGATTTCCAGCTGCGCGCCCTCGATGAAAGCAACAACGTCGCGATGGTCATGCGTGTGGTCGTCGGAAAAGCGATGCGCACACAAACGCCCGTGTTCACTCGCGAGATGAGCTATGTTGTCCTGCGCCCCTACTGGAACGTTCCACCGAGCATTCTCCGCAGCGAGATCGTTCCTGCGATCCAGCGCGACCGCGGCTACATCGCCCGCAAGAACTATGAGGTGACCACGCATGACGGTAAGGTGGTCACGTCAGGAGATATCTCGGACGAGGTATTAGCGCAACTGCGAGCGGGCAAGCTAGCCGTGCGGCAGAAGCCAGGCTCCGCAAATGCGCTGGGATTGGTCAAGCTGATTTTCCCGAACGAACATAATGTCTATCTTCACAGCACGCCCTCTCCGGATCTGTTCTCGCGCTCCCGCCGTGATTTCAGCCACGGCTGCATTCGTGTCGAAAAGCCTGCCGAACTGGCTGCCTGGGCACTGCGCAATAATCCGGGATGGACCATCGAAAAGGTGCAGCAAGGAATGCAAAGCGGAAAAGACGATGTCACCGTGAACCTGAAGAAGCGAGTCCCAGTCTTCATTGTCTACGGGACAGCGCTCGCCTACGAGAACGGAGAAGTCCATTTCAGCGACGACATTTACGGACACGACGCCAGCCTGGCGGCGGCGCTGGCCAAAGGTTATCCTTATCCTTAAATCCGGTACCCAACTACCAGCGCCGGACGCGCCCCACATCGACGTGCACGAAATCCGAGGCTGCGTAGTAGCCGACGCCGCCACGGTGCAGCGCCAGCGCAGCATCCCTCAAACTTGAGGTCGGAATGCCGGGCACTCGAATGTCGATGGCCATCGCCTGCATGTGGAGACTGTGGCGGGCCACGCCATGTCCATGGGTGCGGAGGAATTGGTTACTCCACGGCGTGCGGTAGCCGCACACGACATTAATTTCCAGATCGGGATTCCCGAGTGCGGCGGTCAAGTCGTGAAGCAGGTCGAATACTCGTGGATCGTACTCATGAACCTCGCCGGTGCGGTGGTCGCGCAGATACAAATTCAGTCGCGACAGCGATTCCTCGTCGTAGCCTTTCCCGTTGCGGTAAACGACACTCAATCGCTCTCCAGTATGTGTGTGAAAAAAATGCAGCTGGTAGCAGCTGGTAAGGACCGTTCGAAACGGGCGGCAGTTTTGGCTCGGTGTCGGCACGGGAAAGTAACCCGCCGACCAAGATCAACGTCACTAACAGGAAATGGCGAACACTCTTCGGGGAACAAGGCAAATGCAGTCAACTCCGGGAAATCGGTTAGCCACTGAGATTGGCGCAGCTTTCAATTGTACCAAGGGATTCCAGTTCCATGGACGAACTTGAGTTTCCTGTCTTTAATCACCACGGGGCGCCAGGGATATGGAAGGCTCAGGCGATCTCTCCATAAGCTGTGCAGTTTTGCCAAAGCAACAAAGACGCGCGGAATCCGCGCCTCTTTAAGATTAGTAAGAAAGCTACTCGCCAGACACGCCCTTGTTAACAAGAAGCCTAAGATCGACCCTGCGGTTTTCGGCTCGTCCGTACTCAGTCTCGTTCGATTCCGCCGGATTCTTCTCCCCCATTGCACCCGGCGCAACAACGTTCTTTACCTCAATGTGACAATCCTGGAGCAAATAGGCGACCACGGCTTGAGCCCGCTCCTTGCTGAGTTTCTGGTTGTCTTCAAGTCTGCCTGTCGAGTCGGCATACCCTCTCACTTCGATCACCCACCCCATATAGGTGCGCGCCTGTTGTGCAAAGTCTGTGATCGCTTTCTGGGCCTCCTGCGAAAGTGCGGAATCACCGACTCCAAAGTTCACGGTTGCTTCACCCTTTATGTACCAAGTAGCTAAATCGGAGAAGCGCTTCTGAGTTGACTCCGCAACTTCCTGAATGCCTTGTTCGTTGGCCGAGATCCTCTGCTTGGTTGAATCAATCTCCCGTTGATGAGCAGCAATGGTCGCCTCATTAGCCGCGGTACGCTGCTGAGTGGCTTCGATATTCTGAATGTTCTTGGCCTGTTGTTGCGCAACGGGGTTCAAGCCCGCCTGAATTACTTCAGCTAGCGCCAGATCGTCGCTTTCGAAGGTGATCGCTTTTGCTACGACCCGTTCGTGTTCATCGCCCACTCCTTCGAATGACATTCTGAGTCCCGGGATGAGGACGTCAGAGGATACCTGTGTCTTTCGCACACCGATGACTCCAGCGGGCCGTTGCACTTTTGTGTCGCTATTCAACAGCACGGTGAAGGCTCCATCCGCGGTCTTCACCGTCAAGGTGTCTCCCGCGCGGTTGGTGATCACTCCTTTGGATTTGATCTTCTCGCCATTTGCGATGCCGAATGCCGACGCCAAGGCCAACAGCCATACGGCCAGGAAACCAGCAGCAACTCTCACTTGTCTCTTCATTGCTTATCTCCTCTAATAATGCTCGTCGGCTGACGAGCGTTCTTCAGTGCTCATGGCTTTCGCACTTCCCTGCCCAGACACGCCCGTCATCTCCGACGGACGGTGAGCAATCGACGCCACCTGGTCTCATTAGACCGAGAGTCATTCGTCCGGTTGGAAGACTAGATCTGGACGGAACGGCCAATGACCCTTGCCGAGGCTACTGCCTCCGCAGAACTCTGGGGAACTGTCAGATTTGACAGGACCGGGAGCTCCACCGTGCCTTCTCTACGCTCCGGTCTGTCACTTCTGACAGTTGTGGGGTACCACAGCCATTCGTACGATGCGGTGCACTGAGCGTGCGGTCTCGGAAGCTCGACGAATTGCGCTCGGTCACTTCAACTCGGAACTTACGAACACGGCGGTTGAAGTGCATTCGTTGTGACTTTGAAAGTTGACGGAGTTCAGGACTTAGGAGAATCCAAATGAATTGCGGCGTGGCATTGACCGGACGGAAGGAATTTATCAGCGGTGCATTTATTCAGATCTGCAAGCGCTTTATAGCATTCGGCGCGGTAATACTCACAATCGCCGTTCCGGCTATCTCCCAGAATAATGAAGTCCAGCAGAAGCTTGAAGCCGCGAAGCAGGCTGCCGCGGAGAACAAGCAGAGGCTTCACCAGTACCAATGGGTGGAAACCACGCAGCTCACTTTGAAGGGAGACGCGAAACCGCCGGTTCAGAACGGTTGCGTGTACGGTCCCGATGGTACGGTCCACAAGACTCTGCTTAGTCCTCCTCCGGAACCACCGAGCGGCGGCAGGATGAAACAGAAGATCGTCGCAAAGAAGAAAGCGGAAATGAAAGATTATATGGAGGATGTGAAATCCCTCCTGAGCATGTACGTACCACCCGACCCCCAGAAAATGCAGGCAGCCTACCAGGCAGGCAAGCTTTCCTTGAACCCTGTACCCGGTGGTGTGGCGAACTTGATCTTCAACGATTATGCCCAGCCCGGCGATAAGATGACGCTCACCTTCAACACAGCCGCGAAGAAAATCGCCGGCTTGAACATCGATACCTACCTGGGTACGGAAAAAGACGCGGTGACGCTGCAGGTGCAGATGGCTACGCTGCCAGATGGCACCAACTACGCTTGGCAAACAGTCCTCAACGCGACCGCCAAGAAGTTGGTGGTAACAACTACAAATTCCAAATACCAGAAGCTTGGCGCGAACTAGCGACCCGAGACCTCAAGAGCACAGAGCAGGCCTTCCCCATCGCGGTAGGGCTTTGTCGAAAAACTGCCTTTCCCTCCAAGATCAGGGCAATACCGACCCGTCACCCAGCAATATTCCTCACGGGCCGGGATTTCTGTGTGGTCTGTTAGTTTTGCCAGTTATCGTGGCCCATCTTCGCGCATAAGCTACAGGGTCTGGAGAACCCGTTTCCATTGAAATTTGAGAGGAAACCATGATGAATACTAGTGTTACGTACGCACAACAGCAGCTCGGCAAGACCCCCATCGCGGTCAACACTTCTCGCGCTGGATATCAGCGCACGCTGCTCCTCGCTGCCGCCATCTTGACGGCTGTCGTTCCTGCGATCGCCCAGGCGGGTGGGGAAGCAGGTGCAGCGGTACAAGAGAAGCTGGCAGCGGTGAAGCAATCGACGGCAGAGAATCAGCAGAAACTGCACGGGTATCAATGGACGGAGACAACACAACTCGCCCTCAAGGGCGACCCTAAACCTCCCAGCCAGGCAAGCTGCATGTATGGTCCGGACGGGAAGGTACAAAAGACTCCGCTCACGGCGCCGCCTCCGCCTCCGAGTGGGGGAAGAATGAAGCAGAAAGTGATCGCGAACAAGAAGGAAGAGATGAAGGACTACATGGGACAGGTAAAAGTCCTGCTCGCCAAGTACGTCCCACCCGATCCGCAGAGCATGCAACAGGCATTCCAGGGTGGGAAAGTCTCGTTGGTTCCCAATCCAAGTTCCGGCGTGACGCAGATGGTGTTCAAAGACTATGCCCTGCCCGGAGACCAGATGACACTCTCTTTCGACACAGCAGCGAAAAAGATTTCCACAGTAAAGGTAGACACATACCTGGATGACCCAAAGGATGCGGTCACGCTGGCGGTTCAGTTTGCGAGCCTGCCGGACAGCACGAACTACGTACAGCAAACCGTCCTTGATGCCACTGCCAAGAAACTGGTGGTGACCACAACGAATTCCGATTACAAGGCGATTGGGCACTAATTGCTTCGCGATGTCGCAGCAAATTCGGAATTAAGGGGTCCCTGACATGCCAAGAATTTCGCGCTACATATGGGCGCCGATGATGTCGCTCTTGTTAGCAATGAGCCTTAGCCCGATACTCGCCGCTAAATCACCGCAATCCAAACCAGCACAGTCCTCAACCGCGTCTTCGCAGGACAAAGCGAAAGCCTGCAACGACGCCGCCGACAAGAAAGGCCTGACAGGCACGGAGCGCAAGACATTCACGCAGAACTGCCTCAATAAAGCGGCAGATTCCAGTTCCGGCAGCAATGTGAGTCAGCAGGACAAGGTAAGCACATGCAACAGCCTCGCGGAGAAGAAAGGCCTGAAGGGCGCAGACCGTAAATCGTTCGTGAAGGACTGTATGAAGAAGGCCAACCCGCAATAATTCGGCACGGCATTCTGTTTCCGAGAGGCCACTACGTGACAGTAATGTCGAACTTGCGGATAGGAAACCTTTTCGGGCTCGGACTGGCGGCAGTTTTGCTGGTATGGCAACTGCAAGTCCGAGCCCAAGAACTTGCGCCACGTGCTTACGTCATCACGCCGATCCATTCCAATGCAGTCGTACTGACATACTCTCTCTTCGACGGCAGTATCAATTTCAATGGCGCCCTCCCAGTCAATGACGCAACGGGGAAATACAGCGTCCCAATCTTCAGCTACTACCATTCCTTCGGCCTCTTTGGCCGCTCGGCCAACATCGTCGCGGCGGTGCCATACGCATTCGGAAACTTTCGGGGAACTCTGGCGGGAGCGGGGCAGAACCTGTACCGCTCCGGCCTTGCGGATTCGGTCTATCGCTTTTCCGTGAACCTTTATGGCGGCCCGGCAATGCCAGTGCAAGAGATCATCAAATGGCATCAGAAGGCTCTGCTCGGCGTCAGTCTGAAGTTGATCGCTCCGACCGGGCAGTACGATCCGACGAAGCTGATTAACTGGGGGACAAACCGCTGGTCCTTCAGACCGGAGCTTGGCTATTCTCAGCGCCTGGGCAATTGGGTCGTCGATGGGTATGCCGGCATATGGTTCTTCACCACGAATCACGACTATTGGTCGCACAATAGCTACTATGCGGGGACGAGATCTCTATCGCAAAAGCCCATTGGTGCCTTCGAGACGCATCTCAGTTACGACTTTAAGCCCGGGTACTGGGTCTCACTTGACGGCAATTTCTGGGTTGGGGGAGCCACGAGCGTGGCCGCCATAGAAAACCCGCTCACCAAACAGGAAAACTCCCGTCTCGGATGCACCGGGGCGGTCCGGGTCACCAAGCATCAGTCTCTGAAATTCAGCTATAGCAACGGCACCTATATCCAGTTTGGCGGCAACTACCAGAACGTGTCCGTTGCTTGGCAATACTCCTGGCTGGGGAAACCCAACTGAGGTGTATTGGATATCGTCCAGGGAGCAAAATGTTAGGCATAGAAAAATTTGTAACTCGCATGCCAGTTGCGCAGTTTGTTCTGTTTGCCCTGACCCTACTCACGACTGCCGCCTGTGCATCCGACTCGGGTTCGCCAACGGCCCTTCCCGACGCGCCATCCGCCGTCCTCGCCCTACGCCCCATTGTCCCCGCCGGGGACATCTCAAAGACTCAGCCCATACTCGTGCCCCTGCCTTCCGGCGCCACATCATCTGACGAGCCTGCCTCCCAGCACGATGCACGGCCTTCCCTTCTTCGCCGCGCGGTGCGGGACCAGAAGGATATCTACACCGCCCCATTTCACCGACGGAACCTAAAATGGGATCTTCTATTTCTGGCCGCAACCGGGGGGTTCATTGCCGGCGATAGGCAGATTTCACGAGCAGTGAATCCAGACCACGCTACCGTCAGCCAAAATATCTCCGACATTGGGCTGTATTCGATGGCGGCCTCCGTGGGTGGCTTGTTCCTATCGAGCCTCAAGACGCAGGATGCTCACGCCCGCGAAACCGGATTCCTGTCGGCTGAGGCGTCCGCCAATACGGCCGTGGTCCTGAGTTTCACGCAGCTGATTGCAGGCCGCGAGCGCCCCACCGAAGGCACTGGGAATGGCCGATTCTGGCAGAACAATGCACTCGGAAGTTCGTTTCCTTCGGCGCATTCCAGTTTTACCTGGACAATGGCCAGTGTGGTGGCACACGAATATCCGAAGCCTTGGGTGCGATGGTTAGTCTATGGCACTGCCACTACCGTCTCTGTCGCCAGGGTGACCGGTCGCAAGCATTTTTCCTCAGACGTAGAGGTAGGTGGGGTGTTCGGCTACCTGATCGGCCAACATATCTTTAACGCGCACTGCTCGCCAGGCCTGAGCCCTTCCTGCCATTCTTCGAGGAAGAGTGCCAAAGCCAAGGACAGCGACAAGTGATCGTCACGGCCCACCCGAATCCCGGAAACACGCGGTGAATGGGATCAGTTTCCCGCGGGAGAGGCCTTCGGGCAAGAGTGACAGACTCCGCCCGACACGGTTCAATTTGTAGGAGCCCCAAGATTCGCAGGTTCGTGAAACGGTAGATCTACCGTGATAGGACTGTGATCGGAGATCGGTTCCGGTAGAGAATTATTCAGGTCGCTGAGAACATGCGGGAAGTTTGGTGCAAAAACGAATGATCCTTTTGGATCGCGCGGATTTTCGAGTTCCGACTTTACAAAGATCCAGTCCAGTTTGAATTTAGCGACTCTCAGCTTTCCCCAAATCAGTTCGGTCACGAAGGTAGGAGTGAATCCTTTGGCGAGCCGCTGGTTGGAGTCACCCAAAGTGCCAGCTTTACCGTTGATGGTTCGCTCTGGCATTCCCCGGAAATCAAAAGCCTTCCCATCCGCGAAGCGGAATTTCTCCACCGTATTGAAGAAGCCACGTTCCAGGTTCGCCGACAATCCAGGGATGTTCGCGGAGGTCGGGTCGACACGGTACTGAATACCGGCGAGTTTTCTTGTCATTTTGGCGGCGCTGTAGACCAAGCCGACTCCGGTTGTCCACTGAATGCCTTTCGTGGTCCAGAAATCCAAGCTTCCAAATCGTTTGTACAGCAGATTCGGGATGCTCGTGGGGGTCCCGTTAGAGCCAGTCGTGTTCAAATCACCGGCAACTACCACCGGATTATGCACCTCGCGGACCTCATTGAGTAGTTCCTCCATCTGTTGACGACGAACTTTGGGCTGGGCTCGATTTTCCGTGTGCGTGGCGGCGATAGTGAGACGTTGCCCTGAAACCTCCGGCACATCCACATCCACGAACAGGGTGGTTCGCCCGCCGCGACGCACTTCCTGGAGTAAATCTTCTCCGATCAAATACGCAGCCTTCCGTTTCGCCTTTTCTAATGGCGTGATCTTGGTTTCCTTAAACCAGTCGTATCCGGCCTTAAAAGGAACCAGTCGTGCCGACCGAATGGGATAGCGCGACAGAACGGCATTGCCGTGGAGTGCTCGCACTCGGTCTTTGTCTACGTGAAACTGCTCCAGCAGTTGCTGGCGCTCTTGCTCGTTCTCTTTGTCCTCAAACGTGTCTGTCCCCAACTGTTTCGAATCGATCTCGAGAAACTCGACGCCGTAAGCCCAATTCATGTGCAAGGTGTCGCCGAGTTCCTTTATCACTTCGCGATATTGCGTGCGCTTCATTCCCCAGTCCACTTCGCCCAGAATCCACACATCCGCGGCTTGCAAGATTTCGATCTCCTGCGGAATCTTCTCTAACGACACGGCTCTTAACTTCTTTCCGCTGTCTTTAGCTTTCTTGCGTTCCTCCTCCACCTTGGCCATGAAATGGTCCTTGTCGGTAAGAAACAGCAATATGTCGTCCAGTTCCAATCCTCGCTCGATGTTCCAACAGGCCACTCTGAGAGTTGGGCCGAGGCCTTTGACATCGAGGGGACGGGGCCTTGCTCCTGCGTAGTAGGCTTCATTGTTGACGAAGGGTGTAGTTGTAACAACGTGAAGCTTCTCTGCCAGTTCAGGACTCAACGGCTGGTTGAGACTTAGCTGAACGAGTTCGTCATAGGAGAACAGTTTGGGCTGAGAGTCCCGGACATAACTCTCTGCTTGAGACTCTTCGCTTTGACTCCCCTGCCTTGCGACGGACTTGCCGTCTGAAAGATGCGTGCTGTCCGCGCCGTCATTGCCAGTCGGGACCGGGAACTTGCACACGGGGACGCATTGCATGGTGCAGGGCCCAGGCTCTGATGCATGGCGGCAAGCCGAACCGCACTCGTCGAAGTGTCCACCCGCCGCCTGACACCATTGCTGGCTTGTGAATTCGCATTCCTGGTATTTCTCAAGCCATGTCCCATGGTTCTCGGCACACGATTGCGGCAGTTGTTGGGCCAGGCCGTTTGTAGGAACAACCACGAAGAGCAGCACTGCACCAACAACAAAAGACGCCCCGCAGAAGAACAAGTCTGGTAGCTTCACAATTGAAGCAGTTTTCATAATGCCGCGCCACCAAGGTGCAATCCCCTCATCGTGATGTGGTTCCGTATGAAAGTAATTAAGAGTGTTTGTATCGCTTCATCAACTGTCAAATCTGACAGTCTGAATCGATTGTCAATACCAGGCTCCTCCTAGTTGTGACCTAGACGAAATCCATCGTTCCGACCTGTTTTGTCCATCATTCCCGGCCTGCACCGTTCGTGCAGAAGGTGTGCCGATCGGAACCCCCGATGTCCGCGACACTGTCATTAATTACAGTTTTCGAGATTGGGAGTTTCTGTAACAGTGAGGTTCGAGCGCCGTGTCGATGTTGACACGCTACAGGTCGACTCGTTCCACTTAGCTTAGGCTAAGGCGTTGCAGAAGGTGTGCCGATCGGAGCCCCCGAAGTCCGCGACACTGTCATTAATTACAGTTTTCGAGATTGGGAGTTTCTGTAACAGTGAGGTTCGAGCGCCGTGTCGATGTTGACACGCTACAGGTCGACTCGTTCCACTTAGCTTAGGCTAAGGCGTCCCAAGTATGCAGCGCTTGCAGGACCGTCTTGTCGGGAACTAGGCGAAGCAGATTCCCGAAGATCCAAGGTGGAGATATGAGCGCTCTTTCAAACGTCAAAATGCGTCCCATTGCCGTTCGTATGGCACTCCTCGTGGGCGGAGATTCACAGATCGAGGAACAGTTGCGTAGCATCCTTGAACCCGGCCTCTGGGCCCTCCAGCATGCACACGACAACGCGGCGGCGCTGGTTCTGGCCCACATTCGGAATTTCGATCTGATCTTGACCAGCGAGAAAACCTCAGGCAGGCAAGACGTTGAACTACTTCAAAAGCTCCGACGCATACGTCCTCATACTCGCCTGATCATTTTGGCCGACGAAAGCACGCCCGGGGATGTGATTGCATCGATGCGCCAGCACGCTTTCAGCTATTTCTCCAAACCATTCTCGCCAGGTGCGCTGGCCGTCATGATCCGGCGCGCGATTGAAGAACCGTGCTGGGATGACGGTATCGATGTAGTGTCGGCAACTCCGGAATGGATTCGGATCCGTGCTCGCTGCGACCTTAAGACGGCCGATCGAGTGCTCCAGTTTCTGGATGAGATTTCCGAACTGCCCGATCCTGAAAGAAGTGCGGTTGCCGTGGCGTTCCGCGAGATGCTCACCAACGCCATCGAACACGGTGGACGCCTTGATCCTACCCAGCAAGTTGAGATTTCCTATTTGCGGGCGCGTCATATGGTCACTTGCCGTATCAGTGATCCGGGAGAGGGCTTTACGCTGGATGAGATTCCCCATGCTGCGATCGCCAATCCGGAGGGCGACCCCTTGCGCCACCTCGAATACCGCGACGCGCACGGTATGCGCCCGGGCGGGTTTGGCGTTCTGCTAGCGCAACGCCTCGTCGATGAACTCGTGTACAACGAGCAAGGCAATGAGGTGATGCTCATTAAGTATCTCGATTTGGAGCCACGGACGTCACAAAGCTTAGACCTGTTTCCAGCACGCAGCGCAGGCAAATAGCACGGTGAGCCTGGGAGTACCTGCAAACATGGCTGCGCCGGGTTGAAAAAAAGTAAGAGGACAAAAAATGACGCGCAAATACATGAAGTGGTTCGCACTTGTCATTGTCTTGGGCGCCTTCATAATGCTTGGTGCCTGTAAGAAGAAGGTGACGCCACCACCGCCGCCTCCGCCGCCCCCACCAGCTCCAACAGCTTCCATCTCGGTCAACCCGACCAGCATCCAGCAAGGTCAGTCGGCGACTTTGACTTGGCAGACGGCGAATGCCACCGACGTTTCCATCGAGGGCATTGGTGCGGTTCAGCCCAGTAGTTCCCAAGCAGTCTCTCCGTCGGGTTCTACCGACTACAACCTGGTCGCGAAGGGAGCTGGCGGAACACAGAATGCCACTGCTCACCTGACGGTGACTCAGCCGCCGCCGCCACCTCCTCCACCACCACCGGCCGGACCTACCGACGAAGAGCTGTTCGCACAGAATATCAAGGACATTTACTTTGATTACGACAAGGTCGATCTGCGAGCCGATCAGAATGCGGCCCTTCAAGCCGACATGCTCTTTCTCAACCAGCATCCCAACATCAATTTCACGATCGAGGGACATTGCGACGAGCGGGGATCTGTTGAATATAACTTGGCGCTGGGCGACAAGCGCGCGACAGCGGTGAAGAATGCGTTGACGATAGCAGCCATCAACGCCAGCCGCATCAATGTGCTCAGCTTGGGCAAAGAGAAACCATTCTGCAGCGAAAGCAACGAAGCTTGCTGGCAGCAAAATCGCCGCGGCCATTTCGTCTACCAGAAGTAAGCCACTTTGGAGGGATCTGGTTTCGACATCGATCCCAACGGAGCCTGATCTCTATGAGTCAGCCTCCGCCATTCCGGCCATTTTCAAAGAAAGGTTTTGCCTTGGCATGTGCCTGCTTGTCGTAGCGGCCATCGCCTTGTTGGGGACCGCATGGTTAGCCCTAGACGCACTGCTCCACGCGATCCAGGAAGCGGGAGGGTCCTTGCTGCAACGAGTAACTCGGCCAAGACGCCCTAGGAGAACGATCGACGTGCGATGCAAGAGCGTGAAGAAAGTCGCGACGGCTGTCAACTCTGACAGTAGACTGCGCCTCACGCGAACTCGACACTGTCACCGAGGGGAGGCGAGACCCTCACAGATCCAACACCTACATAGATGCAGTCCGAGAATTTTCTGGCGATGTTCCAACAAACCGAAGACGACCCGCAAGGTTACAGAATCGAGTGGAGGTAACACGCACATGTGTAAACGATTTTTTTGCTTAGTTGCGATATTGAGCTTTGCCCTGTCCCTTTCGGGACAGGTAAGTTCTGATCAGAAAAACACTGACATCGATCCAGCAGCGATGGCCGCCCTCGACAAAATGGGCACCTTCCTTCGTACGCTTACGGTGTTCCAGGTGAAAGCCGCCGAGACGAAAGATGATGTTTGGGACAATGGCCAGGCGATCCAAACCAGTCAAGTCATCGATCTGCTGGCAGCAAGACCAAATCGATTTCGCGCTCAGATCAAGAGCGATGACACGGATGCGTTCTTTCTATACAACGGGAAGGACTTCACGGTGTATGGCCATCTGGTGAACTACTACGCAACCGTGCCGGCCCCGCCCACGATCGGGGAACTGATCGAAAAGATAGACGAAAAGTACGGCATCGATATGCCGCTTGTAGACTTGTTTATGTGGGGCTCAGCGCAATCATCCGCTGCCCAGGCAGTCACCAGCGCGATTGATATTGGTCCAGGTTCTATTGAAGGCACAACCTGCGAGCAGTACGCATTCCGACAAGAGGGGTTGGACTGGCAGATCTGGATCCAGCTGGGAGCCTATCCGCTACCAAGAAAGTTGATACTAACAACCACCGACGAAGAAGCCCGGCCACGTTTCACTCAGATTTTGACTTGGAACCTGGCCCCGTCATTCAACGACGAGGCCTTTACGTTCGATCCTCCGAAGGACGCACAAAGAATCGCTATTGCGGAAGTTCCCGCGTTACCCGGCGCCGAAAAGAAATCAGAAAAGGGAGGTTCGAAGTGAACCGATCAAGTCGACGTGTGCTTTTAATTTCTTTCGTAGTGATGCTTTCGAGCGCAACAATGTTCGCGCAGTATAACGGCGCGACGCGAACTAGCGTCAACAAGAACACAAACGTCAATGCGAACAAGAACGTTAACGCGAATGTAAACCAGAATTACAACGCGAATGTGAACAAAAACTACAACGCAAGTGTAAACAAGAACACCAACGTCAATGTGAACAAGAACGTGAACGTCAATACGAATCAAAACGTCAACGTAAACGTAAACAAAAACGTCTATGTTCACAGCAGTTCTTACTACGGCGGCAGCTGCTGCTACAACCCTGCGCCTGTCGCGGCTGCGGTGATCGCGACGGCCATTATTGTCGGAACCAGGGTGAAAACGCTTCCACCCGCGTGTAACGTTGTGTACGTAAATGGACTTACCTACCAACACTGCGGCAGTACCTGGTACCAACCTCAGTTTGTGGGCACGAGCACAACTTATGTGGTAGTAACTGCACCGCGTTAGCGGTGAAAACAGCGTCCGGCGTGATGTGCGGCTTCTCTTTGTTGACAGTACACCCAGCGCGCAGCGGCATCGAGGCTTAAATTCTTCTTCGGCACCGTCGGCACCGAGGCCGTCATTTAGCTGGGTCGGAGGTCACGGGTGAACTCCTGCCCTGCTTTGTCAGTCGCAGCCGACGGCAAGCGCATGGAACTCCCGAGCCTTACGACGCGGACTGAGCACCTGTCAATACTGCCAGTTTACGCTTGCCTGGTTAGCTGTTGACCTTGACCAAGACCTGGTCAATTGGCGCCACTCTGCTTCCAAGCCACGCGCAAGCTTAGGTGACATTCGATCTCTGGCGAGGTAAGGGAGGGCATTGCTTGAATCGTTATAAAGTGCTTCCGTGCATCGTCTTGTCCCGGAAGCGCAGGCCGCGTTTAGGCGCGAGGACCTGGCTGCTTTCCCTCGTCTTGCTCTTTTGCGTCCCTGGGTGCGCGCAGTTTGGCACTCCAGTGCCTCCATCACCCGCAGCTCAACCGGAGCTTCCGAAGGACGCTCTTGGCCGCACCACCCCACAAGGTACGGTCCTTGGTTTCCTGATTGCTGCTCGCAAGGGCGATGACGAGCTCGCGGCCCGGTACCTAAATACGACCCTCCATGGCGAAGGGGCTACGGTGCTCGCCCATCAGCTGTTCACCGTTCTCAATCGTCGCCTGCCGCCGAGACTCAATCAGCTCAGCGATAAGCCCGAGGGATCCCTTGTGGATCCGCTGGATCCAGAGCAGGAGCTTGTGGGAACTGTCAGCAGTGACAATCGGAAGTTGGACATATTCGTCGAACGTATAGATCGCGGCAAATCCGGATCGGTATGGCTGTTCTCCCGCAAGACCCTCGACTCCATTCCGGACCTGTATGAGGAAATCAACGTCGTACCGGTTGAGAGCGTTCTCCCAGAGGCACTAGTGAACGCCCGACTCGTGGGTGTTCCCCTGTTTGAGTGGCTTGCAGTTCTTGTGGGCATGCCGCTCTTCTATTTCCTCACGGTTCTAATGAGCCGCCTCCTCCAGCGCCTGGCCGGCCGGTTAAGCCGGCGCCTGCGCAGGAAGTCAGACCTGCCCGTCCCGGAGATTTTTCCCAGGCCGGCTCGCCTTCTGCTTCTGGCTTGGGCGATTCATTTCGGGAGCTCTTTAGTCAGCCTTCCCCTGTTGGCGCGGCAGTTCTGGGCCGGCACGGCTACGGTCATCACCATCGTGGCCTGCGTCTGGCTGTTGATTCTTTTCGTTAGCTGGGTCGAGGCATACTTCAGTCAGTCCTTCCGGAGGCGCAACCTTACGGGAGCCGCTTCGATGTTGCGCCTCGCCCGCTGGTGCGTCTACCTGCTGATCGTCTTCGCGGGCTTGCTGGTGACCTTGAGCTACTTCGGCGTGAACCCAACCGGCGAACTAGCCGGTCTCGGCGTCGGCGGCATCGCGGTTGCACTCGCCGCGCAGAAGACACTGGAAAACGTACTCGGCGGTGTTTCTCTCGTTCTCGACCAAGCGGTGCGCGTGGGAGACACTCTGAAGGTGGACGACACGGTGGGCACGGTCGTGGAAGTCGGCCTCCGGTCGACCCGCATCCGAACCCTCGACCGAACCTTGGTCAGTGTTCCAAACGGGCAGATCGCCAACATGAGAATCGAGAATCTCTCCGCCCGAGATAAGTTCTGGTTTCACCCCATCCTCCACCTGCGCTACGACACCAGCTCGCCGCAGATGCAAGCTCTTCTCAATGGCATCCGCGACCTACTGGCGGAAAGTTCGAATGTCGAACCCCACTCGATTCGCGTGCGCTTCCTTCGCTTCGCCGACTCTTCTCTGGACGTGGATGTTTTCGCATACGTCCTGGCCCGGGATTGGAGCCAGTTCCTCGAGATCCAGGAAGGTCTTCAATTCCAGATGATGAAGTGCATCGAGTCGACTGGAGTTCGGATTGCGCTCCCGTCACCAAATATCTATCTTTCCCCGCCCTCCGATTTCGGCGAAACCAATGTGCAATGGTCTCTCAAAACCGCGACTCCGGAGGCGCAACCCATTAACGAAGCAGCCGCCAAATCCGCATGAAGAAATGAAATGGAGTCCGCTATGACACAAGAAACGTTGCGTTTGCAAGAGGCCCGCAATAGCACGTCGAACTGGAGAAAGTGGGGACCTTACCTTAGCGAACGGCAGTGGGGCACAGTGCGTGAGGACTACAGTAAGGACAGAAATGCCTGGGACTACTTCACACATGACCAAGCCCGATCGCGTGCCTATCACTGGGGTGAGGACGGCCTTGCCGGGATCAGTGATGAGAAGCAATTATTGTGCTTCAGCGTAGATCTATGGATGGCAAGGATCCAATACTCAAAGAACATCTCTTCGGGGTAACGAATAGCGAAAGCAACCATGGCGAGGATGTCAAAGAATACTACTTCTACCTAGATAGCACGCCAACCCATTCGTACATGAAGTATCTGTACAAATACCCGCAGGCCTCCTTCCCGTACGAAAACCTCGTTGCTACCAGCAAGGGGCGCAACCGCGGTGACATGGAATACGAACTGCTGGATACCGGCGTCTTCAACCGCGATCGCTACTTCGATGTCTTCGTCGAGTATGCCAAGCGGACACCAGAGGACATCCTTATCCAGATCCGTGTGTGCAATCGGGGGCCTGAGCCCGCAACGATCCACGTTTTGCCGACGCTCTGGTTCCGCAACACCTGGACTTGGTGGCCGGGCACGCCTAAGCCTTCCTTGAAGCAGATCACAAATCGGGTTGGTTGCTCCTCGGTTTCGGCGTCACACCCGCAACTAGGTGAGCGTTATCTATAACTGCGAGGGGAATACTCCGCTCCTGTTCACGGAGAACGAGACGAACAATGAGCGGGTCTTTGGCACCCGCAATGCCGGCCCGTACGTGAAAGATGGGATTAACAACTGTGTGGTTCAGGCACAGCAAGAGTCCATAAACCCCGCGCACACGGGAACAAAAGCTGCAGCCCACTACACCGTCACCGTGAACGCAGGGCAAACGGCTACGATCCGCGTACGACTCAGTGATGTGGCGCCGGTTGCCATGGGAGATCCTTTCAAGACCTTTGCTCAAATTCTGCAGGCTCGTCAGAGTGAAGCGGACGAGTTCTATCAGGACATCACCCCCGAGCGTATCGGCAAGGATGAGGCGCGAGCCATGCGACAGGCGCTGGCAGGGATGCTGTGGAGCAAGCAGTACTTCGGTTTCGATGTGAACAAATGGCTTCACGAACATGGCTCGGATCCTATGCGTGCCGGCGATGCACCAACCCGGAACAGCGAATGGTCGCACATGGTGAATGAAGACATCATCTCAATGCCCGACAAGTGGGAGTATCCGTGGTTTGCCGCATGGGACTTAGCCTTCCACACCATCGCGCTCTCCACCGTCGATGTGGATTTCGCAAAAGAACAGCTCGACTTGATGTTGCAAGAATTCTTCCTGCCTCCGACCGGTCAGATCCCGGCCTACGAGTGGAACTTCAGGGTCGAAAATCACTGCGCTTGTGCTTGTGCCTGTGCTTGGCTTGGTTGAGGGTTCGGTGGTTCGATCCGATAGCCGAGGTTTCGGAGTTGCCGGATCATCTTCCAAGTGCGCAGTTGCTTCGATCGTTTGGTAACGGCTGGACCGCGTTCCTCGTAACGAACTCCTTGGTGCAGGATCAGCCAGATCAGTCGACACTGTCGATGTGCAATGACTCCGATGGCTTGATTGTGTCCCAGGCGTGGGACCGAGCGGCGATACACGATCTCGAATAGGCTTCCTTTGGTCCGGGCTGCAGCATTCGCAGCTTGATTGAGTAAGCGTCGCATGTGGCGGTTGCCCTTTGGAGAGCGATGGCTGTGGTTTACGCCCGCGCTCTCGTCGTCGCCCGGGCAGGCACCGACCCACGAGGAGAGACATTTCTGGGAGGGAAAGGTTGCCGCGGTAGGGCCGACTTCTGCAATGATCTGCTGTGCTGAGTCCACTCCCAGACCGGGTATTTCCGCCAGTCGCTGAACGGCATCTTGGTGCTGGAGGAGCAGACCGGCCATTTCCTGATCGAGTCGACCGATCTGCTCGTCGATCAATCGCAATTCCTCCAATGCCATCTTGACCAGCCGCCGGTAGACAGGGTTCAACTGCGTACAGGCGCCGAGCGCGTCGCACAACTGCTCGGGGGTTGCGCGCAAGCGTTTATCCGCCAAAGCGGCTAACGTGGCGGGGCTGGTTTCGCCATCAGCGATTGCCTTCAGCATCCGCTGGGCACTCAGACCCAGCAGATCGGAGACGAGACTGGACACCTTGATGTGAGCTTCTTCCAGAAGAGACTCCAATTGGTTCTGCAGCCGTATTCGATCGCACCTTAACTGGTACTTCTTGCGCGTCACCGTGCGCCACAGACGTTGTTCGGCATCAGGCACAAAGCTCAAAGTCAACTCTTGGGCCACCAGTCGCTTCACCAGACGTTCGGCGTCAGGGAAATCCCGCTTGCGCCCTCGTCGTCCACGATTGGATAGCGCCTGCGCCAAATGCAGGCTTCCAGACTTCCGCCTTGCGCCTGCTCGCTTCTCGCATATCGGTTTCCAATACCTCTCCAGCGCTTCCCAGACTGGTCTCCAATATTGGGCCGTCGATTCCATGACGACTTCTTCGGCCTCTTGCTCGAACAGCCATGCTGCCAGTAATCGTAGTTGTTCGGGGTTACCGCTAAACTTCCTTCGCTCAAACTGGTACTCGCTATCGACTTCGACGTCAGACACAACGACCGCCAGCATCTTCTTGTGGACATCAATCCCGGCTATCCTATAGGACATAGTTCCTCCTGGCTGGGAGCGGAGAGCGTGCTGCGGTTAACTTAAGCAGGGTCGCAGGCTATCGCCGCTCCCCC
>Ga0210408_10002286_pt1 | contig 18870 bp, 21 predicted proteins | sample IncBWH4MmetaG_FD_155471 | JGI IMG/M metagenome (GOLD analysis project Ga0210408, IMG submission 155471) | Forest soil microbial communities from Barre Woods Harvard Forest LTER site, Petersham, Massachusetts, United States - Inc-BW-H-4-M | ecosystem: Environmental > Terrestrial > Soil >...
GTTCGCTGGGGCCGGTCGTCGACGTCGGCGGGGTGGGAGCCGTGGTTGTGGGCGGAGTGGGAGCCGTGCTCGTGGGCGGAGTGGGAGCCGTGCTCGTGGGCGGAGTGGGAGCCGTGCTCGTCGGCGGGGTGGGAGCCGTGCTCGTCGGCGGGGTGGGGGTGGTGCTTGTCGGCGGGACGATCGGGACGGCTGTCTTTGTGCGTATGAGGATGTGGGTCGTCGTGGAGGTGGGGACCGCCACTGCGGCCTTGCCGGGGAGGAGGGGCCCGTTGGGTATTCCGGGCTGGCCCGCGATGCCCGGGTTGGGGCAGCCGTTGCTCTCCGACGTAATCCAGGGCGGCGCCTTCGCATGTCCTTCGAGTTCGCCGTCCGGCCGGAGCAGCAACCTGATTTCGTGCTCGCTCAGCTGACGCGTGCTCGTGATGTAGATGTTGTTCGTCGGATGGGTCGCGAACCCGCATCCGATTTCTCGGGCTTCTCCGCCGGTGACGTGATAGATGTAGTGCCCCCCGCGCACGCCGCTGGTGCTGGTGGCGAAGCCATTGGGGGTGGCCCTGCCGACGAATTCGGGAAAGCTGTCGACGGCTTGTATGGTGACGTCCCGGGGGAGTTCGACTTCGCCGACAGGGGTGACGGTTTCGACCTCTCGGAAGGCCCCTCCGGCAGCGAGCGCCGCGCTGGAGAGTGCGGCCAGCGCGAGGACGCTGATGCTGCCGGCGCGTAGGGCCCTGCGTCGGCGCGTGCGCCGGCTGTGGTCGCGGCGGATCGCCTGGCTGAGTTCAGCCTTCAGCGCGCGGATGGCGGGACTTGGCTCGGTCATGGTTGGGCTCCTTTGGCGATGGCGGCTCCGAGTATTTGAAGACCTCGAAAGACCCGGGTGCGGGCTGTGATCGTGCTGCAACGAAGACGCGCGGCCACCTCCTCGTAGCTGAGCTCCTCGACGACCCGGAAGGCGATCGCGGCCTGCTGCTCGCTCGTCAGTTCAGCGAACGCCTCTCGAACGGCCGGAGCGAGCTCGCGCGCATCGATGCGACAGGTGATCTCGTCTGTGTCATCCTCGTGGACCGTGAGGGTCGCCATCGCCAAACGCTGGCGCGCCCGCGTCTCGACCCGCCCCTGCCTGTAGTGCTGGCGCAAGAGATTGCGGGCGATCCCATACAACCAGGCGGCCCCGGAGCGCTCGTCGGTGCCGCGAAACCGTCCGGCTCCTCGCCACGCCTGAGCGAAGGTCTCCGCCAGGAGTTCGTAAGCGACTGCCCCGTCCCCCGTCTGAGCCACCAGCCATCGATCGAGCAGCACTGAGTGACGGTCAAAGAGGACCTCAAATGCTGCGGGGTCACTACGGGAGGCCCGAATCAGCTCAGCGTCGCTGCGCGTCGCCCCGGTTCCGGCTGAGGTGCTCATCTTCAGTTAAGTGTCGTCTGGCCAGAAAACGTTCCCGCAGCTTGACAGCCGCCCCATCGGTCAAGCGCTGGCAGCTGCTCTGTTCGGACTGAGTAAACCGCCTCGGGCCGGCCCCGGCCCTGAGTCGAGCCCGTGTGCTCAACAGCATCCTCGGGATTTGTGCGTGAGGCGTCACAGTCCAGCACAGTTTTGGCATGAATTGCACTCGCAGGACACAATCGCCGGGCTAGCCTTGCCGATCGTGCAGGCTGACTCTCCCAGCCCATCCCAACGGTCCCCCCGCGAGGACCCCCGCCGCGCGCTCGGCCGCCTCGGCGAGCGGGTCGCCGCCTCCCACCTCGAGCGCCTCGGCTTCGCAATCATCGAGCGCAACGCCCGCACCCGCTACGGCGAGATAGACCTGATCGCATTCAACGGTGAGGCTCTCGTCTTCGCCGAGGTCAAGACCCGGCGCGCGCGCAAGCGCTGGCGGCTGACCCCCGAGGAGCAGCCACTGGCGTGGTTGCGCACCAGTCAGCGCGCCCGCCTGCGGCGCCTCGCCGCGGCCTGGCTCTACGCGGAGTCGCGCAATCGACCCAGAGCCCACACCATCCGCTTCGACGGCATCGGTGTGATCGTCGACGAAGCCGGCCGGCTGATCTGTCTCGACCACATCGAAGCCGCGTGGTGAGAAACGCAGACCGTGATCTGCACGTCTCCCACACCTATGAGCGGCGATCCCCTCACAGCGCCAGCTGCTGATACGCCAGCGACTGGAACGAGAGTCGGTGCAGAGGCGAGACGCCTTGGCGGAGGATCGCTTCACGGTGGACGGGGGTGGAGTAGCCGACGTGCTCGGCGAAGCTCCACCCGGGGTGGAGGGTGTCAGCGTGACACATGTAGCGGTCGCGGGCGACCTTGGCGACAATCGACGCGGCGGCGATCGCGGCGCTGGTGGCGTCGCCGTCGACGATCGCCCGCTGGGGGCGCCCAAAGTCGGGGACGGAGAAGCCGTCGACGAGACACGCCACCTCGCCTTCCACCCCCTCGGTGACCCCGCACAGCGCGTCGCGCAGGGCGGCGAGGTTGGTCTTGTGCAGGCCCCTGGAGTCGATCCCCCGCACGCAGCGGGAGATCACGGTGACCCGCGCCGCGCTGCGTAGGACCAGCGGGTAGAGCTCCTCCCGCGCCTCGGCGGTGTGCTGCTTGGAGTCGTTCAAGGTCCCCAGGGCGCGGACCTCCGCAGGTGAGAGGGTCTCGTAGTCGAACAGCACCCCAGCGGCCACCAGCGGCCCCGCCAGGCAGCCGCGCCCGGCCTCGTCGGCGCCCGCCACCAGGCGCATCCCCAGGCCGCGGTCGAAGGCGAACAGCCGCCGGCCGCTCCCGCCCCGCCGGGCCCGGCGACGGGCCCTGGAGGACCCCGATGCGGTTGAAGGTCCAGGACGTTTGGATGACCCCGATGCGATCGGCGGATCGGGGACCGAACCCGGAGCGATCTGAGGCCCAGGACCCCTAGATGATCCCGATGCGGTCGGGGGGCCAGTAGGTGACAAATGCCCCACCGATGATCCATCCCGTGGGGACGGGTCCCCAGAACCTGCTGTCGTCGGATTCGCCACGGTTGTCCCCCATCATGAACCAGTGACCGGGCGGAATCTTGATCGGCGTCGGGAAGTTGCACTCGCGGACCCCCCCGCAGGCTTTGATGTAGGAGTCGGACTCGCGCTTTCCGTTGAGGTAGGCGTGCCCTTCGCGGATCGAGAGGGTGTCTCCAGGTCCGGCGATGACGCGCTTGATGAAGTTTTCGTTGGCCGGTTCGGAGTCGGACTGATCGCAAGCGGCGCCGCCCGGGGTGACTTCATAGTGGGTGGGCCCGCACCGCTGTTCCTTGGCCTCTTTGGGGGGATGGAAGACCACGATCTCCCCCACGTGCGGCCCGTTGATGCTCATGCCGATGCGGTTCACGAGCACCCGCTGGCCAGGTATGAGGGTGGGTTCCATCGAACCGCTCGGGATCTTGTAGGGCTTGACGAGGAACGCCTGGATGCCCAGCGCGAGGAGCACCGCGATCGCGATGATCGCGGCCAGCTCGAGCAGCGAGTTGGTGGTCGACTTCTGCTTGGGCTTGGAGCCGGCCGGAGCCTGCCCCGGGCTCTTCGCGGCGGCCCCTGGATCCCCGCGCTGACCTGAACCGCCAGCTGAGGCCGAGCCCCTGGGGGAGCGAACGCTCACGCCGCGGCGTCGCCGGCGGGGTCCCCGCCGGCATCGGGGGAGGAATCGGCCTGGTCCGTGGCCTGCGCCTGGGCGTCGGATTGCTCCTGATCGCCAGTCGCGGACGTGGACTCCCCCTGGGCGGACGCGTCCGCCGGCCCTTTGTTAGCGACCGCATCGGCGGTCGCCTCCTGCTCGGCGGTCACCGCACCCTCCACGCCTACCGTGGCCTCGGCAGCGCTGCCGAGGTCGTCGGCCGCTGCGCCATTGGCTGCCTCCTCCCCGCCGGTCGCCGGCTGGAGCTCATGCAGCAACCCCGGTTCGACCGTTTCCTCGGGGCCGGTGTAGCGGCGCTCGCGCACACGCGCGCGCTTGCCCACGCGATCGCGCAGGTAGTAGAGCTTGGCGCGGCGCACGTCGCCGCGGGCGGCCACCTCGATGCGCTCGATCTTCGGGGAGTGCACGGGGAACATGCGCTCCACCCCCACCCCGAAGGACTGCTTGCGCACCGTGAACGTCTCCCGCGCGCCGTGGCCCTGGCGCTTGATGACCACGCCCTCGAACACCTGCACGCGCCGGCGGGTGCCCTCGATCACCTGGAAGTGCACCTTCACCCGATCGCCCGGGGCGAAGTCGGGCACGCGGCGCAGCTGGGCGCGTTCGAGGGTGTCGATGACGCTGCTCATAACGTGAAGGAAGTGGGTCTCGCCCCGCGGGCCTCCCGTGAGGCCGCCGCGGCGCGGGCAGCAATGGTAGCGGAAGGGACGAGGGGCCCGCGTGGGTGACGCGAGCACGGCCAGCCTCAGGCGCTCCCATCGTGGGTCGGAGATTGCTGGAATCCCGTTGCCGGGAGCACGAGCGCGTCAAGCTCCAGACTCGACCGCGTTGTCCGAGATCGCGCACAGTCCCTCGGGAGCCGAACATGCCAGCCTCAGGCGCCCGCCCCCCGTTCGCGGCTGCGCTCCAGCCGCCAGCGGCGGATGCGCTCGTGGTGGCCGGAGAGCAGCACCTCGGGGACGCGCCAGCCGCGGTGCTCGGCGGGGCGGGTGTAGTGGGGGTACTCGGGGTTTCCCTCCAGGTCCTCGCTGAAGGACTCCTCCACCGCGGAGCGCTCGTGCCCCAGCGCGCCGGGGAGCCTGCGCAGCACCGCGTCGCAGAGGACCATCGCGGGGAGCTCTCCCCCGGAGAGGACGTAGCGTCCGATCGAGAGGGTCTCCCCGGCGAAGTGCTCGAGGATCCGCTCGTCGAAGCCCTCGTAGCGCCCACACAGCAACGTCAGCGCGGGCTCCGCGGCGAGCTCGGCCACGTAGGCCTCATCGAGTACCCGCCCCGCGGGGGCGAGCGCGATCACGCGGCGGGTGCGGGCCAGATCGATGGGGTCGACGCCATAGCGGGCGCGCAGGGCGGCTTCCATCACGTCCACCCGCAGCACCATTCCCGCGCCGCCCCCGAACGGTGTGTCGTCCACCTGCCCAGCGCCCAGCGGGGTGTGGTCGCGGATGTTCACGCACTTCAGACGGCTGCCCGCCGCAAGCGCGTTGGTGACGTGGCGCTGGGTGGAGAACCACTGAAACCACTCGGGGAACAGGGTGAAGACGTCTATCTCCATCGCGCTCCCCCCGCGCGCGCCTCCCACCCCACCGCGGGGGTCCCAGCCGCGGGCAGCACCTCGGTGTAGCGCTGGGGGACGCCTGGACGATTGGACGGGCGCATCTCAGGTCTCCCCAAGGAACTCGAGGCTCACATCGATGCGCCCCGCGGCGACGTCCACGTTGCGGATGGCGTCTCCGACCATCGGCACCAGCAGCTCCCCGCCGTCATCGCGGCGCACCTCGAGGACCTCGCAGGAGGGCAGCTCGAGCAGGCCGCTGACGGTGCCCACGCGCCGCTCGCCGTCGAGCACGGCGCAGCCCTCCAGTTCGTGCGCCCACCACTCCCCCGCGGCGAGCGGCGGGGCCTGGGTGGACGCCACCGTGAGCGGCTCTCCGCGCAGCGCCTCCGCGGCGGAGCGGTCCTCGATGCCCTCCAGGCGCACGATCGGCCGCTCCTGCACGCCCGCCAGGCGCACGATCCGCAGGGTCCGTCCCGCGACCGTCACCTCGCTGCCCTCCGCCAGCAGCCGCGGGCTCGCGCGGGTCACGTAGAAGCTTCCATCGAGGCCATGCGCGCGACCGACGCGGCCGGCGGGGAGTGGGGGGCCCTCAGTCGACGATGTCAACGACCACCCGCCGCTGGCCGATCTCCGATCGGTCGCTTGCCGCGGCGGCCCTCACGACGGTGCGCAGCGCCTGCGCGGTGCGTCCCCCGCGGCCGATCACCTTGCCGTAGTCGTCCTGGGCGACGGCGAGCTCCAGCACGACGGTGCCGTCGTCCTCTTCGAACTGCTCGACGGTGACCTCGCCGGGGCGGTCGACCAGCCCCTGGGCGAGGTAGGTGAGCAGCTCCTTGACCCGCTGGACCGCCATTGGGGCCGGGTCAGCTCGTGATGCCCTGGATGCGCAGGAGCTTGCGGACTGTGTCCGAGGGCTGGGCGCCGCGGGCGAGCCAGCTGCGGGCGCGCTCCTCGTCGATTTTGATGGTGGAGGGGTTGGTCTGGGCGTTGTAGTGGCCGATCGTCTCGATCACCCGCCCGTCGCGGGGGGAGCGCTGATCGGCTACCACCACCCGCCAAATTGGGTCCTTCTTGCCGCCTACTCGCGTGAGCCTGAGCCTTACCGACACGTGTCTTGCCTCTCGGTCTTTGTCTCTACTGAGATCTCATTGGATTGCCCGTGTGCTGAATCTGCCGTGCAGAAGCTTAGACGGTCGACGGTTCCTTGGACGGTTCAGCGGCCTTTGTGCGATCCAGCGCGCCGCGCGGTTCAGCGTCCCTGGCGCATGAGGGCGCCGATGTCGGGCATCTTGCCGCGACCGAGCTGGCGCATGAGCTTGCGCATGTGGGCGAACTGCTTGATCAGCTGGCTGACCTGCTGCACGTTGGTCCCGGAGCCCCGCGCGATGCGCAGCCGGCGGGAGCCCTTGATCAGCTCGGGGCGCTGGCGCTCCTCGGGGGTCATGGAGAGGATGATCGCCTGAATGCGGTCGAGCTCGCGTTCGTCCACGTTCATGTTGCGCAGCTGGGCCCCACCGAGCCCAGGGATCATTCCCAGGAGACTGGTCAGCGGCCCCATCTTGCGCACGGCCTTGAGCTGGTCGAGGAAGTCGTCGAGGCCGAACTCGTTGCGGCGCAGCTTGCGCTGCAACTCCACCGCGTCGCGCTCGTCGAACTGGCGCTCGGCCTGCTCGATCAGGCTCATCACGTCGCCCATCCCGAGGATCCGCTGGGCCATGCGGTCGGGGTGGAAGCGCTCGAACTGCTCGAGGTGCTCGCCCGTGGAGGCGTACAGGATCGGTCGGCCGGTGACGGCCTTGACGGACAGCGCAGCGCCACCGCGGGCGTCCCCGTCGAGCTTGCTCATCACAACACCGTCGAACTGGACGGCCGCGGCGAACTGCTCGGCGACGTTGACGGCGTCCTGGCCGGTCATGGCGTCCACCACAAGCAGCGTGTCCTGGGGCTTCACCGCCGCGTGGATGCGCACGAGCTCGGCCATCAGCGCCTCGTCGACGTGCAGGCGCCCGCTGGTGTCGACGATCAGCACGTCCTTGCCCTCCTCCCGCGCGCGCTCCAGGGCCCAGGCGGCGATCTCCACGGGGTCGGGCTCAGGGGCGGGTGGGCTTCGGTAATACACCGCGGCACCCGCGCGGGCGCCCATCTTGACGAGCTGCTCAACCGCGGCGGGGCGGTAGGTGTCGCACGCGGCGAGCGCCACCGATGAGCCGTGGTGCTCTTGCAGGTGGCGGGCGAGCTTGGCGGCGGCGGTGGTCTTGCCGGAGCCCTGGAGGCCGGCGAGCAGGATCACGGTGGGCGGGCTGGGGGCGAAGCGCAGCTCCGCGGACTCCCCGCCCATCAGCGCGGTGAGCTGCTCGGCGACAATCTTGACGACCTGCTGGCCGGGGTTGAGCTTGCCGACGATTTCCGCGCCCAGGCAGCGCTCCTTGACGTCGGCCGTGAACTGGCGGACGACCTTGAAGTTGACGTCCGCCTCCAGCAGCGCGAGGCGGATCTCGCGCATCGCGCTGTCGATGTCCTGCTCGGTCAGCGTCCCCCGCTGGCGGACCTCGGAGAGGGTGGCCTGGAGCTTCTCGGCGAGGGAGTCGAACATCGGCGGCAATCAGCCCTTCTCGCCGGAGGGCTCCTCCTGGATCCGGCGGCTGAGCGCCTCGCCGATGCCTCCGAAGGCCTGGGCGAACTCGGAGGGGACCACGAACACCTTGTTGGCGTCGCCTTCGGCGAGCTGGGGGAGCATCTGCAGGTATTCGTAGCTGAGCAGATCGCGCGTGGGGCGGCCCGCGTGGATCGCTTTGAAGACGGTGTCGATCGCCTTCGCTTCCCCCTCGGAGCGCAGGATCGCGGCCTGGCGCTCACCCTCGGCGGTCAGCACCGCGGCCTGCTTGGCGCCCTCGGCGGTGAGGATCTGGGCCTGCTTCTCGCCTTCCGCGGTGAGGATCGCGGCGCGGCGGTCGCGCTCGGCGCGCATCTGCTTCTCCATCGCCGCCCTGATGTCCTGGGGCGGGTCGACCGACTTGATCTCCACGCGGTTGATGCGGATGCCCCACTTGCCCGTGGCCTCGTCGAGCACGACGCGCAACTCGGTGTTGACGTTCTCGCGGGCGGTCAGCGTGGCCTCGAGGGTCAATCCGCCGATCACGTTGCGCAGGGTGGTGACCGTGAGCTGCTCGATGGCCTGCAGGGGGTTGGCGATTTCATAGGTCGCCGAGCGGGGCTCGGTGATCGTGAAGTACAGGACGGTCTCGATCCCCACCACCACGTTGTCTTCGGTGATCACGGACTGTGGGGAGAAGTTGACCACCTGCTCGCGCAGGTCCACCAGCGGTTTGACACGCTCGATGAACGGCGTGACGATCGCCAGGCCCGGCTCCAGGGTGCGGCTGTAGCGGCCGAAGCGCTCCACCACCCCAGCGCGCGCCTGGGGGATGATGCGGATCGTGCGCGAGGCCACGCCGAGCAGGAAGATGACCGCTACGGCGACGATGATGATTGCGACCATTGGGGGAGTTCCCTTGCCTTTCTAGTAATGCCCTATGTATTTTGGGGTTCTCTCTGCCTCTAGTGCATCACAAGCGCCGTGGCGCCGCGGATCTCGACGACCTGGACCCGCTCGCCGGCATCGATCACCTCATCGTCGTCGTAGCTGCGGGCCGTCCATACCTCGCCGTCGATCCGCACGCAGCCCACGGCCTCATCGTTGGCGATCCGCTCGAGCACGACGGCGTCGCGCCCGACCAAGGCGGCCGCGCCGGTGCGGATCCGCGGCGGCAGCTGGCGGTGGCGGCGAGCGAGGGGGCGCAGGGTCAGCAGCACGAGCAGCGAGGAGATCAGAAACACGACCAGGGCCAGCGGGAGGCCCACTCCAGCGACGCTGACGAGCGCCGCGAGGAGCGCGCCGATCGCGAAGGGAGCGAGGAAGAAGCCCCCGGTGTGCATCTCCCCCAGGCCAAATGCACACGCTGCCACGATCAAGATCACGGTTGCGCCCATGATCCGATTATCGCACCGCGCGGGCATGGAGCCCCACTCGGAGAGCCGGCCCCTACTCGTCGGCGATCAGCGCCCGGGCGAAGTCATCGGGGTCGAAGGGCCGCAGGTCCTCCAGGGACTCGCCGATCCCGATCAGCTTGACGGGCAGCGCGAGCTCGCGGGCGATGGCGAGCGCGATGCCGCCGCGGGCGGTGCCGTCGAGCTTGGTGAGCACGATGCCATCCACGTCGACGACCTCCGCGAAGATGCGGGCCTGGCGCAGGCCGTTCTGGCCGGTGGTGGCGTCGACCGTCAGCAGGGTCTCGTGCGGAGCCCCCTCGAGCTGGCGGGCGATCACGCGGCGCACCTTGCCGAGCTCGGCCATCAGGTCGTCCTGGGTGTGCAGGCGCCCAGCGGTGTCCACGATCACGACGTCGCTCCCCGCGCTGCGCGCGCGGGCGATGGCCTCGAACGCGACCGCCCCCGGGTCGGAGCCCTCGGGGCCAGTGACGATCTCGCAGCCCGCCCGCTGAGCCCACCCCGCCAGCTGCTCGGTGGCCGCCGCGCGGAAGGTGTCGGCGGCGGCGAGCAGCACGGTGCGACCGAACTCCTCGCGCAGATGCCAGGCGAGCTTGCCGACGGTGGTGGTCTTGCCGGTCCCGTTGACACCCACCGCGAGGATCACGGTGGGCTGGGCGCGGATGTCGATGCGCCCCTCCCCCACCCGGGCGGTCTCAGCGAGCAGCCCGATCAGGCGCTCCGTCAGAGCCTCCCCGCCGCTGAGCCCGCCCTCGATCGCCTCCGCTTCGAGGCTCTGCACGACGGAGGCCGTCGCGGAGGCGCCGACATCGGCCATTATCAGCGCCTCCTCCAGGCGCTCCCACGTATGCTCGTCGAGCGTCTGAAAGAGCGTCGCGTGGATCTCCCCGCCGAGCGCCTGGCGAGTCTTGGAGAGGTTTTCGCGCAGACGCCGGAAGAAGCTGCGGCGGGGACCCGAAGCTGCCGGCGCGGCCTCCTGGCCCAACCCGCCTTCGGCGGTGATGAATAGATCGCTCCAGTCGCGCGCCACGAGCCGGGCGACGATAGCAGTGGTCTACGCGACCTCAGCGAGATCCGTGCGCGCCACCGCCACGGCGTCCTCGTCGGAGGCGGCTACCTCCACCGCCGCCGCCGCCCCCTGCGGGGCGATCGCCTCCGCAGCCGCTGCCTCCTGAGGGGCGACCATCTTCACCGTCGCTGCCCGCTCCGGGGCGACCATCTCCGCGGCCGGTGGCGGCAACCGCCGCGAGAGAACCTTGGAGACGCCGTTGCCCGCCATCGAGACGCCGTAGAGCCAGTCGGCGGCCTCCATGGTGCGCTTCTGGTGGGTGATCACGATGAACTGGGCGCGGTCGGCATAGCGGCGCAGGAGAGAGAGGAAGCGGTCGAGGTTGAGGTCATCCAGGGCGGCCTCCACCTCATCGAGGATGTAGAAGGGGCAGGGGCGGGCAAGGAACACGGCGAACAGGAAGGCCAGGGCGGTCATCGACTTCTCCCCCCCGGAGAGCAGGGAGAGGCGCTTGGTGGACTTGCCGGCGGGGACGATCTCGATCTCCACCCCCAGCAGCTCCTCCTCGGCGCCGTTTCCGAGCTCGCGCCGCTGGGCCTCCGCCTCGGCCTCGAGCTCCGCGGCGGCCTCCGCGTCGCCGGCCCCATGGTCGCCGGCCCCATTGTCGGCGGCGGCACCGCCACCAGCACCGCCCGCGCCAGCTCCCTCGGCCCGCGCAGCAGCTCCGTCGCCGGGGAGGGGCTGGCCGCCGAGCACGGGACGGGGGGTGTGGGCGTCCTTGACGAGCCGCAGCTGACCCCCCCCACCGGGGAACACGTGACGGGCGAGCTCCTCGAAGTTACGGGCGGCGGCCTGGAAGGTGGCGTTGAAGGTCTCGTGGATCTGTCGGTCGGTGTCGCGGATCACCGTGCGCAGCTCGCGCAGCGCGGTCTCCAGGTCGGTGCGCCGGGCCTCAAGCTCCTCCACGTGGGCGAGCGCCTCGGCGTACTCCTCCTGGGCCAGCGGGTTGACCGGTCCGAGCTGCTCGCGCCGGCGGCGCAACCGCTCCAGGCGGGCCTCGAGCGCCCGCACCTGCTCCTCGCCCAGCGGCTCCAGCTCCTCTTCGAGTGACGGCTCGCCATCGGCCGGGGAGGCGTCAGGGCGTCCCAGCCGCGGCTCGTCGTCGGCCGCGAAGGCGGCGGCGTGAGGGGCTTGCGCGTCCTTACCCCTGGCGACAGCGAGAGGTGGATCTTCCCCATGGTGTCCCTCAACCTCACCGCCCACGACAACACCCGTCCGTGGGCGACTTTCCTGCGCAACCCCGCCCGCATCCTCCTCCGCCTCAGCGGAGGCGCTCTCTTGGGCGGACGCCGGCGCAAGGGCGGGAAGCTCCAGCTGCTCGCGGACGGTGCGCAGCTCAAGCTCGGCCTCGGCGGCGTGGTCGCGCAGGCGCTGGGCGGCCACCTCGGCGGCGGTTACCGCCTCGCCCTCCGCCCGCAGGCGGGCCTGGATCTCAGCCTCTTGGGCGGCGCACGCGCGCAGCTCGGCCGCCATCTCCTCGCCCGCGGCGCGGTGGCGGGCAAGCTCCCCGTCCAGCTCGGCCACGCGCTCGGCCACGGCCTCCCCGGCGGCTCCCAGGGCGGCGGCGAGTCGCTCGGCGAGGGGATGCAGGGCGGTGTCGGCGGCAAGCTGGGCGTGAAGGCGCTCCAGGCGTTGCATGCGTTCTGAGTGTTCGCGGGCGATGCGCTCGGCCTGGCGGCGCTCGGCGGCGAGCTCCCCCTCCAGCTGGGCGCGGCGCACCGCGAGGGGGCCCTGCTCGGGGGCGGTGCGGCGCTGCTCGATCAGCCACCCCGCGTGGCGCTCGCGCTCGCGCGCCTGGGCGTGGCCGCGGTCGGCCTCGCGCAGGGCGTCGTCGGCTTGCTCGCGGGCGTGCTCGGCGGCACGGGCGTCCTCCTCGGCACGCTCGGCGGCGGCGCGGACGGCCTGCTCGCCGCCGGCGGCGTCCTCCACCGCGAGGATCAGCCGGTCGCGCTCGTTGCGGCGGGCGAGCACCCGCTCGGCGCCCCCCTCGGTCACCTGGCGGACCTCCCCGAGAGCGGCGAACCACACGCGCCCCTGGGGGGTGACCGCGATCCCGGAGAACTCCCCGGGGAGCTCCTCCAGGCTCTCCACCACCCACGCATCCGCGAGCAGTCGTCCAGCGAGGGCAAGCATCGGGGGAGAGCCGTCGAGGAGCTCCATCAGGGGGCGGGCGCCGGGCACGGGGGGACCTGTCGCGCCGGAGGCGCCCTGCGCGACGGATCCAGGCTGGTGCCCGCCGGCCTCATGGCTAGCTCCGCCGGCTTCGGCCGTCATGTCCGCGGCTACCTCCGCTACCTCCGTGGCGTGGGTGGCTCCCGCCACATCATCCGCGGCCGTCTTCGCGTCCTCGGTGGCGTGGGTGGTTTCCGCCGCATCATCCTCGGCCGCCGCCGCGTCGCCCGTGGCTCGGGGGTCGACCGATCGCAGATCGGCCAGCAGGACGGTGGCGCCGTCGGGACCGGCGCGATCGAGGAGGGCGGCGGCGCTGGGGAGGTCGGGCGCGAGCGCGGCGTCCAGACGCCCGCCGAGGGCGGCGGCGAGGGCGAGCTCGTAGCCGGGTTGCACCCGCAGTGCCTCGCTGAGCGCGCGGGGGGCCTCCTCGCGCCCATCGCCCGCGCCGGGGGCAAGCGCGGGGGGGGTGTGGGTGCGCAGGAACTGGTTGACCGCGGCCAACTCTCCCCCCACGCGGGCGGCCTCGCGGCGGGCGGCCTCCACGGCGCGCTCGGCCTCGCGCAGGGTGGCGCGGGCGGCGTGGGCGGCGGCGTCGGCCTGCTCGCGCTCGGCGCGGGCCTCGGCGAGGGCGGCGTCCAGCTGGGCGACCTCGGCGGCGGCGGCCTCGCGGTCCTGCTCGAGCTCGGCCAGCTCGCGCTCCAGCTCCTGCTCGCGCTGGCGCTCCAGGGCGGCGAGCTCCTCCTCGAGCACGGCGATGCGCTGCTGGCCGATCTTCGATCGGTCGGCCCCCGCACCCTCGCCCTGGCCGATGGCGAGGGTCTCGGTGAGAATCTCGATCTCGCGCCGCCCGCGGAGGATGCGCTCCGCGACGCCCTCCGCGGCGGCGAAGGCCTGCTCGCGGCGCAGGCCGAGCCGCTCGTGGGCGGAGCCCGCGTGCAGGGCGCGGCGGGCGAGGGCGTCGTGGTGAGAGGAGCGCTCAGCTAGCGCGCGCTCGGCGTGGCTGCGGCGCTCCACCACCTCCTGGAGGCCACCTTCGACCTCCTGGCGGGCGGCGCGGGCCTGCTGGGCGCGGCCCTCGGCGTCGGCGAGCTCCTCGCGCCGCGCGCGCAGCGCCTCGCGGGCGAGCTCCAGGCGGGCTTCGAGCATCTGGCGCTCCAGGCGCTGGTGGAGCTCGGCGGCTTCGGCCTGGCGCTTGAGGGGGCGCAGGCGGGTGCGGGCCTCGCGCTCGACGTCGAGGGCGCGGTCGAGGTTCTCCTGGGTGCGTTCGAGCTTGAGCTGGGCGCGGCGGCGGCGCTTGCGGTGCTTGCCGAGGCCGGCGGCCTCCTCGATCAAGAGGCGGCGGTCGCGGGGCTTGGAGGAGACGATGGCCTCCACGCGGCCCTGGGAGATGACGGAGTGGGTCTCCTTGCCGAGGCCGGTGTCGGAGAGCACCTCGATGATGTCGCCCAGGCGGCAGCGGGCGCCGTTGAGGCGGTACTCCCCCTCTCCGGAGCGGTCGAGGCGGCGGGCGATCGAGATCTCCCCGAGGGGCAGGGCGACGGTGCCATCGGAGTTGTCGAGCACGATCTCGACCTCCGCGCAGCTGCGCGCCTGCACGCCACGGCCGCCCCCGAAGATGACGTCCTGCATCGACTGCCCCCGCACGGCGAGGGGGGACTGCTCCCCCATTGCCCAGAGGACGGCGTCGGTGACGTTGGACTTGCCGGAGCCGTTGGGCCCCACGATCACGCTGACCCCGGGCCCGAAGTCCAGGCGGGTGCGGTCGGGAAAGGACTTGAAGCCCTTGAGGGTGAGCGACTTCAGATGCATGGCGTCACCCCTGCAACCTCTCCACTGCTTCCCGCGCGGCCTCTTGCTCGGCGTGCTTCTTGCTGCGCCCCGCCCCGCTGCCCAGCGGGCGGCCGTCCACGGTGGCGGCGACCTCGAAGGTGCGGGAGTGCGGGGGGCCGAGTTCCTCGGTGACGGTGTACGTCACAATCTCCCCCCGCTGGGCGAGGAGCTCCTGGAGGGCGGACTTGTAGTCCACCGGGTTCTCCAGCGCCTGCTCGATCTCGGGGGCGAACGCCTCCACTACCGCCTCCGCGGTGCGCTGGTAGCCGAAGTGCAGATAGCACGCCCCGATCACCGCCTCGATCACCGAGGCCAGCACCCGCTCCGTGGCCCCCAGGGCGGCGGCGTTCTGCCCCAGGCCCTCCGGGGCGGCCGCGCTCAGCCGCTCGGGCACCTGCAACCGCTCGGCCACCGCGCGGCAGGAGGGTCCGGAGACCGCCTGGGCGCGGATCTTCGTGAGGCGCCCCGCCCCGAAGCGCTCCGCCTCCAGACGGGGGTACAGATGGGTGGTGACCGCGAGCGCGAGCACCGAGTCCCCGAGGAACGCCAAGCGCACGTAGGAGTCGCTGCGCCGCTCGCTCCACGAGGCGTGGGTGAAGACCTGGCGCACCAGCTCCTCGGGCAGCTCCTCCAACAGCTCGTTCAGCAGCTCCATGAGAGGGCATCACACCTCGCCGTTCGGGCTCTGGGCGAGCACGAAGTCCACCGCCTGCCCCACCGTGAGGATCCCGGCGGCCTGCTCGTCGGAGATGCGCACCCCATAGCTGTCCTCGAGCTCCTGCACCAGGGTGTACAGGTCCAGGGAGTCCGCCTCCAGGTCCTCCTTGAAGCGGGTCTCCTCGTGGATCTCCTCGGGATCGACGTCGAGCTCGTCCGCGAGGTGGCTGCGGATCAGCTCGTATACCTGCTCGCGCGTCATCGCCGGCCGCGCCCACGCGGGGGGGCGGTCGAGGGGATGCGGCGGCGCGCGGCCGCGGGGGAACAGCGGAAGGGAAGGTAGGCCACTCTCATTGGTGTTGCGTGCTTGGCAGGCTAGCGGTCGACGCGGATGGCTGGCCCACCAACCCGGCCGCGCAGCGCCCCCGCGTGCTCCAGCGCCGCGTGGGTGCGCCCCACGAGGTCCTCCTCGGCGCCGCGCGCGGCGCGCAGGATCGCCTGGGCGAAGCCGTGACGGGTGAAGCTCCCGTGGGGCACCACCCCCAGACGGCGCAGCCCCAGCAGGTAGGCGCCCCCCTGGCCCTCGGGGTCGATCTCGTCGCGGAACGCCCGCAGCGCGGGGCGCAGCAGCAGGCCCCCCAGCTGGGCCCTGGGGGAGGAGGTGGCCGCGTCGCGGATCGCGCGGAGCATGGTCTGGGAGACCCCCTCCATCACCTTCAGCGCGATGTTGCCCGTGAATCCGTCTGTCACGATCACATCCGCCGCGCCGCTGGTGAGGTCGCGCCCCTCGACGTTCCCCACCAGCTCGAAGAACGGCCCCCCGCCCGCGAGCGCCACCGATCCCTGCCCGTCCCCCTCGCCGAGCGGCGCCTCCCCGATGTGCCCGCCGGAACCGGACCCGTTCGCTCCCGCCCCTGGTGGACCCACCGCACCCCTGGCGTCCGCGGCCGCGGCCAACCGCTCGGCGAGCTCCGCGCGGGCCTCCAGCACCAGCGCGCTGCCCCGCCCCAGCTCCTCCCCGTTGGAGAGCAGCCCCACCCGCGGGCAGGAGACGTCGAGCAGGGTGCGCGCCAGGGCCGCCCCCATGAACGCGAACTGCACCAGGTGCTCCGCGCGCGCCTGCGCGTTGGCGCCCACGTCGAGCAGCGTCACCGGATGGCCCGGGACGGGCAGCGGCAGGGCCAGCGCCGGGCGGTGGATGCCGCGGGCGCGCTTGATGTTGAACAGGCCCGCCGCCAGCGCCGCCCCCGTGCCTCCCGCGCACACCAGCGCCTGCGCCCGGCCCTCCGCGACCGCGCGCGCCGCCCGCACGATCGAGGACTCCGGGTGCGCCCGCGCGGCGCGCGCGGGGTCGGGGCTCTTGGCGATCGACACCGGGGCGTCCACCACCTCCACACCCGCGGGCAGGCCGGCCATCTCCGAGGCGGGGCCGAACAGCAGCACCCGCGCGCCCCTCTGTGCCGCGAGCGCCGCGCCCGCCGCCACCTCCGCGGGGCCCAGGTCGGCCCCGTTCGCGTCCACCGCCACCACCGGCGGGCCCGCGCGCGCCGCGGGGGCGAGGTCCGCCCCGTTGGCGTCGACCGCGACCACCGCCGGCTCAGTCGTCGTGGTGGTGCTCCTCCGCGTGCTCGATTGGCGCCGCCACCTCGCGCCCCGCGTAGGTCCCGCACACCGCGCACACCCGGTGGGGGCGGCGCGGGCTGTGGCAGCGCGGGCACTTCGCCAGCGCGGGCGCGACGACCTTGTGCTGCGCGCGGCGCTTGGAGGTGCGACTGTGAGACTGCTTCTGCTTGGGGACAGCCATCGGCCCGGGAAGGCTAGCAGCCCTACTCCAGCTTCAGCTCCCGCAGCTTCGCCCAGCGCGGGTCCGGCTCGCGCTCATGGGTGTGCTCCGGGCGGGCGGGGTCCAAATCATTGAGGTTCGCGGCGCACACCGCGCACAGGCCCGCGCACTCCTCGCGGCACAGCACCTGCACCGGGGCGCCCAGCGCGAACGCGTCCCGCGCCCACGCCCCCAGGTCCAACTTTTCCTCGTGCACATACGGGCTCGACAGCTCCTCCCCACCCCCCGGTCGGTCCACCTCCCGCGGGTCCACCTCCACCGTTGGCGCCGCCTCCCCCAGGCAGCGCATGCACGGCCCCTCGAGCGCCGCCTGAAAGCGCAGCCGCAGCGCGTACCCCTGGCCGACCATCCGCGACACATCCAGCGTCACCTCCGGGCATGCCGGGCTCGCCTCGTAGCGCTCACCTCCCAGCATCAGCGGCTCGATCGTGACCGACAGCTCCAGGCGCCGCCCCTCTCCCGAGGCCAGGCGCAGGCTTCCCAGGTCGAGCGTGTGCGTCTCCGCCGCCATTGCCCCAGGCTAGCTGAGACCTCTCCCTCCGAGGACAGGGGTGGGGACCCGCGGGGGGGCCTAGCTCACTCCCGCGGGCTCGTCCTTGCCCTGCAGGCGCTCCCGGCCGCGCTGCACCGCCGCGATGAACTTCGACAGGTTCACCTCCAGCGTGTTGAGGATCTCGTCCGCGTAGTCCTCCGCGCCGAGGCGGATCTCGCGCTCGCGCGCGCGGGCGTCCTCGATGATGTCGTCCGCCGCCCGCTCCGCCTGCTTGGTGACCTCCTCCTCGCCCACCAGCCGCTCCTGGCGCTCGCGCGCCTCGGTGACGATTTTCTCCGCCTCCCGCTTCGCCTCCGCCAGCATCTCCTGGCGCTCCTTGACGATCCACCGCGCCTGCTTGATCTCCTCCGGGATCGTCGCCCGCATCTGGTCCAGGAGGTCGTAGATCTCCTCCTTGTCCACCCGCACCTGGTCGGTCAGCGGCACCGGCTTGGCGTTGTGCACCAGGTCGTCCAGCTTGTCTATTAGAACTAGGACATCCATAGAGCCTTCTCCAGATTCGTCAACGCCGGAGCTCTTCCTGCAACCGCTTTGCCACCTCTTCGGGGACCAGATCCTCGATCCTACCGCCGAACGTGGCCAGCTCCTTCACGCCACTCGATGAAAGGAAACTGTACTGCGGGCTCGACATCAGGTACACCGACTCGATCTCCGGGTCCTGCCGGCGATTGAGCTGGTTGAGCTCCAGCTCGTACTCGAAGTCCGAGATCGCCCGCAGCCCCTTGACGATCGCCTTCGCCCCCACCCCGCGCGCGAACTCCACCACCAGGTTGCTGAACGCCTCCACCCGCACCCCCGGCAGGTCCGCCGTCGCCCGTTCGATGAAGCCCACCCGCTCCTCGATCGTGAACAGCGTCGCGCTCTTGCGCACCGAGCGTTTGACAACCGCCACCACCACCTGCTCGTACAGCGCCGCCGCCCGGCGAATCACGTCCAGGTGGCCATTCGTCACCGGGTCATACGAGCCCGGCAGCACCGCTGTGGACTTTTCCAGGGTCATCGCCCGCCGTGCTTCATCGCCGTCGAGCGCCGCGCCGGCGGCACGCCGGTCGAACGCGATTGCTGGTCTCAGGGGTCATCGTTGGCGATAGATCGTGATCGTCGTGTCTCCGTAGCGCCGCCGCAGCTCGATCTCCATGGGGAGCACCGGCGGCTCTGTGCGCCGATCGCACTCCACCACCACCCGCGCCCCCGGGGCCAACAGAGGCGGCAACGCCTGCCCCAGCTCGCGCCCCAGTACACCCGTTTGACGGTACGGCGGATCGACGAACACGAGATCGTATGTCTCCTGGCGCCCGCGTGCGTTGCGCAGCGCCGCCAGCGCCTCCCCGCCGCGGACCTCCGCCTCCTCCGCGCCCACCCCCAACTCCGCCAGATTCGCCCGCAGCGCCGTGAGCGCGCGCGGGTCGCGCTCCACCAGCACCGCCCGCTCCGCCCCCCGCGAGAGCGCCTCGATCGCCAACGCCCCCGTGCCCGCGAACAGGTCCAGCACCACCGCCCCCTCCACCACTCCTGCGACCGCTCCCTCCAGC
>Ga0210408_10002288_pt1 | contig 18856 bp, 17 predicted proteins | sample IncBWH4MmetaG_FD_155471 | JGI IMG/M metagenome (GOLD analysis project Ga0210408, IMG submission 155471) | Forest soil microbial communities from Barre Woods Harvard Forest LTER site, Petersham, Massachusetts, United States - Inc-BW-H-4-M | ecosystem: Environmental > Terrestrial > Soil >...
CGGCGTCACCCACGACGGCGCGCCCGAGCGCTGGAATCAGGTTGAACGAATAAAGCTCGTAGAGCGCATCGAGCCCGGGCACGTCGACGCTGGAAAATTCCAAGCATAGGAATCGACCGCCGAGCCTGAGCACGCGAAAGGCTTCGGCCAGCGCGCGCTCGATGCGCGGCACGTTGCGGATGCCGAACGCGATCGAATAGGCATCGTAGCGGCGATCCGCCACCGGCAGGTCTTCGGCGTTGCCGGCAGTGAAAGACACCACGTCGTCAAGTGCGCGCTCGGCGGCGCGCTCGCGTCCGACCGCCAGCATATCCTCATTCACGTCGACGACGGTCGCGCGCGTGCCCGATCCGCCGGCCGCGACGACGCGGAAGGCGACGTCGCCCGTGCCGCCGGCGACGTCGATAAGCTCGAACGGCCGGTCGTTCTTCGGCGGATCGATGGCGGTGACGAGCGCGTCCTTCCACGCCCGATGCAGCCCGCCCGACATCAGGTCGTTCATCAGGTCGTAGCGCCGCGCGACCGTGCGGAACACGTCGTCGACGCGCCGCTGTTTCTCCTCGAGCGGCACGGTCGCGAAGCCGAAATGGGTCTCGCTCATCGCCCTGTCGGGCCTCGGTTTCTTATCTTTCGGACCATAGCGCGGCGGGCCTATCGGCGCTATCACGTGCCGGCAAAACTCGCGCCGTAGAGTGAACGCATTCCGCCATGCCCGAGCTTCCTGAAGTCGAAACCGTGCGGCGCGGGCTTGCCCCCGTCATGGAGGGCGCCCGTTTCCTCAAAGTCGAGGCCAACCGGCCCGACCTGCGCCGGCCGTTTCCCAAGGATTTCGTCAAGCGGCTCACCGGCAAGACGGTCACCGGCCTCGGCCGACGCGCCAAATATCTGCTGGCGGATCTCTCGTCCGGCGACGTTCTGATGATGCACCTCGGCATGTCGGGATCGTTCCGGGTCGCGGCCGACGGGCACGCGAAGAGACCGGGCAAATTCCATCACAAGCGTTCCGAGGCGCGGGCGCACGATCACGTCGTCTTCCATATGTCGTCGGGCGCGCAGGTGATCTTCAACGATCCGCGCCGCTTCGGGCTCATGCTGGTGGTACCGCGCGCCGAGCTTGCCGAGCATCCCCTCATGCGCGAGGTCGGTCCCGAGCCGCTCGGCAATGCGTTCGACGCCGAGATGCTGGCGCGTGCCAGCGCCGGCAAAAAGACGAGCCTCAAGGCCACGCTGTCCGACCAGAAGGTCGTCGCCGGACTGGGCAATATTTACGTCTGCGAAGCGCTGCATCGCGCGCTGCTCTCGCCCAAGCGCCGCGCCTCGACTCTCGCGAACCGCGGCGGTGCGCCTAACGAACGCGCAGAACGCCTGGTCGAGGCGATCAAGGCGGTGCTCAACGACGCGATCGCGGCGGGCGGCTCCTCGCTGCGCGATCACCGCCGCACCGATGGCGAACTCGGCGAGTTCCAGCACAATTTCCGCGTCTACGACCGCGAGGGGCAGCGGTGCGTGACGCCGGGCTGCCCCGGCACGGTCAAGCGCATCGTGCAGGGCGGCCGCTCGACGTTCTTTTGCCCGACTTGTCAGAAGTAGGCGCGGCCGCTACGCCCAGCCGCACGCGAAGCGGGAGCAGCCCATGGCCTATCAGAACATCGTCGTCGAGACCCGCGGCAAGATCGGGATCATCCGCCTCAACCGGCCGCAGGCGCTCAACGCGCTCAACGCCGCGCTGATCGCGGAGCTCACTCAGGCGGTCGCGGCGTTCGAGGCGGACGCCGGCATTGCCTGCATGATCGTCACCGGTTCGGAGAAGGCGTTCGCGGCCGGCGCCGACATCAAGGAGATGGCGGACAAATCCTACATGGATGCGTTCATGGGCGACTTCGCGGCCAATTGGGATGCGCTGTCACGGGCGCGCAAACCCACGGTCGCCGCAGTCGCGGGGTTCGCCCTCGGCGGCGGCTGCGAACTCGCCATGATGTGCGACGTCGTCATCGCGGCCGACACGGCGAAATTCGGCCAGCCCGAGATCAAGCTCGGCGTCATTCCGGGCATCGGCGGGACGCAGCGTCTCACCCGCGCCGTCGGCAAAGCCAAGGCCATGGATCTTTGCCTCACGGGCCGCACGATGGACGCGGCGGAAGCGGAGCGCTCGGGCCTCGTCGCGCGGGTGGTCCCGGCGGCGAGCCTGATGGATGAAGCGATCAAGGTTGCGGAGACGATCGCGTCCATGTCGTTGCCGACGCTGATGATCGCCAAGGAAAGCGTCAACCGCGCATTCGAGACCACGCTCACCGAAGGCATGCGATTCGAACGGCGCGTGTTCCACTCGCTGTTTGCCACCGCCGACCAGAAAGAAGGCATGGCGGCGTTCGTGGCGAAGCGGCCGGCGAAATTCGAGAACCGCTGACGCCGTCGAATAGCGGGCTGCCCACGGAAGTTGTTTGCGATGCTCACCGCCGACGAACTGGAGCGTTACGCGCGTCACATCGTGCTGCGCGAGGTGGGCGGCCCCGGGCAGGCCGCGCTCAAGGGCGCGCGCGTCCTCGTCGTCGGCGCCGGAGGACTCGGCGCGCCCGCGCTGCTTTATCTCGCCGCGGCCGGCGTCGGCACGATTGCGGTCGTCGACGACGATACCGTCTCGCTGTCGAATCTTCAGCGTCAAGTAATTCACGGCACGCCGGACATCGGCCAGGCGAAAACCGAAAGCGCAGCTGCGGTAATCCGCCGGCTCAATCCCCACGTGGCGGTCACGACGCATGCGGTGCGGCTCACCGCCGCCAACGCGCTCGACTTCATCGCCGAAGCGGACATCGTGGCGGACGGCTCCGACAATTTTGCAACGCGCTACCTCGTCTCGGACGCTTGCTATTTCGCCAAGCGGCCGCTGGTCACCGCGGCCGTCGGCACATTCGACGCCACTCTCACGACGATCCGCGCGCACGAATACGGGAAGGACGGCCGTCCGAATCCGACCTATCGCTGCTTGTTTCCGGAGCCGCCGCCCGCCGGCACCGTGCCGGCTTGCGCCGAGGCGGGCATCCTGGGTGCGCTCACCGGCGTCGTCGGCTCACTCATGGCGCTCGAGGTGATCCGCGAGATCGTCGGCTTCGGCGAGGGGCTGGTCGGCCGCTTGTTGATGATCGACGCGCGTTCGCTGCGGTTCGAAACGCTCAGCTATTCGTGGGACGAAAACAATCCGCTGTCGGGGAAGCATCCGACGATCAGAGGACTGACGACGGACGACGGAGGACGGACGGCAGAGACATGATCGCTCGCTTTCTTCCGTCCTCGGTCGTCCGTCCTCGGTCGTCTGCTACTTCGTCCACGTGGCGACCGCCGTCGTGCCTTTCATGATCGACCATTTGTTGTCCGCTGTGTTGAGCACGGCGAAGCAGTTTTGCCGGTCGTTCTTCCAGGTCGTGCAGTAGCCGTCCTTCGACAATTTCCAAGTCCCTTCGCTCTTGGCGCCAGACTTGCCGACCGGCTCGCGCGTCATCTTGCCGTCGGCCCTGAACACCATTTTGTAGCGGATGCCCTGCGGGGTTGCGGCGGTGAACGGCTGGCCGTTGAAGAAGGTCGACTGGATTTCGTTCGGCGTAAGTTTTCCGGCGGCGAAAGCCGCGGTGGCAATAAAAACCGTTGCGGCAACACCCGCGAGCCCATCGCGCATGAGTGATCCTCCCCGGGATTCGTCCCGCGGATGATAAAGCATGTTCGCAAAACGGCTATGGATTTTCCGAGAAGTTCCGCGACAGAAAGCTATTTGGTGCCCGAGGGCGTTCCCGCAGAATTTGTCCCGCTCGGCGCTGCGGGCGCGGTGTCCGTGCCGCTTGCCGCGCCTTCGCTTCCCGGTTCGGGCGGCGGGCAGGGGCCGATACAGAACTCGACGCCGTCGCTGTTGCGATAGCGGTCCTGGCCGACGCGCTCGTAGTCGACGCAACGGCGGCGATCGACCGGGTCGCGGGCGTTGCGCCGGCAGATATGGCCTGCGTCCGCTTCCCACACGCCACGCACGATCAGGCCCGCGCCGGCGAGGATGGCGGTGCCGTCGGGTAGATGCACGGTGCACAACGCCTTGCCGGCGAGCGGCCCGGTGGTGGGCGTGCCGCATAGCGGCATGCCGACGAGTTCGCGGCGGAACTCGTCGACCGTGAGCGGCTCGGCGAGCGCCTGGCTCAACGGCAGCACCGCGGCGGCAAGGACAGCGGTTCGGACGATGAACGGTAACGACATGACGGGCCGCAAACTGAGGAGGATCACAGCATCGACGGCAACACCCGGTCGGGCGGGCGGTGGCCGTCCATGAAGGTTCGGATGTTGATAATGACTTTTTCGCCCATGTCGATACGTCCCTCCATGGTGGCGGAGCCCATGTGGGGAAGGAGCACGACCTTGCCGGCGCGCGCAAGGCGCAGCAGTTTCGGGTTCACGGCGGGCTCGTGCTCGAACACGTCAAGCCCGGTGCCGGCCAATTCGCCCGCTTCGATCATGCGGGCGAGCGCGTTCTCGTCGATCACCTCGCCGCGTGCCGTGTTGACGATGTAGGCCTCCGGCCGCATCAGCTTGAGCCGGCGCGCGGAGAGCAGGTGATAGGTTGCGGGCGTGTGCGGGCAATTGACCGAGATGATGTCCATGCGGGCAAGCATCTGGTCGAGGCTTTCCCAATAGGTCGCCTCCAGTTCCTCCTCGACCTCGACTGGAACGCGCCGGCGATTGTGGTAGTGGATTTGCAGGCCGAACGCGCGGGCGCGACGGGCGACCGCCTGGCCGATTCTGCCCATACCGATGATGCCGAGCCGCTTGCCCCAGATGCGGTGGCCGAGCATCCAGGTGGGCGTCCAGCCGGTCCAGTCCTTGTCGCCGCTGAGCACGGCGGCGCCTTCGGCGAGGCGCCGCGGCACCGCGAGGATGAGCGCCATCGTCATATCGGCGGTGTCTTCGGTGAGCACGCCGGGTGTGTTGGTCACGGTGATGCCGCGCTGGAGCGCGGTCGTAACGTCGATGTTGTCGACGCCGTTGCCGAAATTGGCGATCAGCTTGAGCTTCTCTCCGGACTGGCTGAGTACCGCTGCGTCGATCTGGTCGGTGATAGTGGGTACGAGGACGTCGGCGACGCGGGCTGCCTCGGCCAGATCAGCGTGGCTCATCGGCTTGTCGTCGAGGTTGAGGCGCGCGTCGAACAACTCGCGCATGCGCGTCTCGACGATGTCGGGCAGCTTACGGGTCACCACCACCAGCGGCCGCTTGCGGTTCGGCATGTTCACGTCCTTCGGCCCCACGCGCGCTCGCGCGCCCGCATCGAAGCGCTGCTAGTGTCCCGATTCCGAAGTTCGCCAGATTTTGCAGCTCGTTCGGAAGCGAACTTCGGAATCGTAGGACACTAGCAACTCTATGACTCTAGTGCCGCTTTGAACCCGAAGTTCGCAATCGGACTCGCGGCACCTGTGGTGCGAACTTCGGGTTCGCGGCACTAGCGCCGTTGAGGCGCCGTTAACCCGGCCGGCCGACACTGGCGCCGCCCAACCGAACGCGGGCGCGGAAGGCCAATTCCTCTCTATCAGACGGGCGCGCCAACCACAAAGCCGCCGGGCCGCGGCGCGCACCAACCGCAGTGCGGAGCGAGCATGAGATCAGGGCAGCCTCTCGTCATTGCTGCGTTTTTCACCGTGCTGATTGCGGCAACCGGCGCTTACGCTGCCGACCCCGGCGTGATCGGCTCGATTGCCACCGGCTCGACCAGCGGCTTGCCCGTGCCGCGGTTCGTCAGCCTCAAGCCCGGCAAGGTCAACGTGCGCGCCGGCCCGACGAAGGACAACGACGTCACCTGGGTCTACACGCGCTCCGGCCTGCCGGTCGAGGTCACGGCGGAATACGAAAACTGGCGGCGCGTGCGCGATTGGGAGGGCGCCGAAGGTTGGGTCTACCATTCGCTGCTCTCCGGACGGCGCACCGCGATCGTCGTTCCCCAAGCGAACGCCAAGGACGCACCGCTGTCGCTCCATGCCGACGCAGACGGCCGCAGCCGTGTGGTTGCGCGTCTGCAGCCTGGCGTGCTCGGCAACGTCAAACGTTGCACCGGCGCCTGGTGCCGCCTCGTCGGCGACGGTTACGACGGCTGGATCGAGCAGGACCGCCTGTGGGGCGTCTACCCGAACGAGAAGGTCGAGTAGGGCGGGCTTCAGCTAGCGCTGTTTGCGCCGCAGCCGCACCACCACGTCGACCCGGGCAATCTCATAACCGTCGGGTGCCGTGGGCAGCTTATCGACCAGCACCTGGGCGCCCGGAATATCGACGAGCGCGTCTTCCCCTTCGACGAAGAAGTGGTGATGCTCCGAGGCATTGGTGTCGAAGTAGCTCTTCGAGCCGTCGACCGCGACCTGACGCAACAGGCCGACCTCGGTGAACTGGTGCAGGGTGTTGTAGACGGTCGCGAGCGACACCGGCACCTTCGCCCTGGTCGCCTCTTCGTAAAGCAACTCGGCCGTGACGTGGCGGTCGCCTTTGGCGAATAGGATCCACCCGAGCGACATGCGTTGACGCGTCGGCCGCAATCCAACGCGGCGCAGCATGGTCCGCACGTCATGCCAGGGACAACCGTTGAGTTCACCGCGCGCGTTCTCGCCCGGCGGCGTGTCGCCGGCCGCGGGAACAGTGCTTGCATAGACCGTGGCGCGATGTTGAGCCATTACACTAACGCCTGTGCATCCCGGCGCGTCGGCGCCGGGATCGTCGCTGGTGCGATCATAGGCGACCGGGCAGGGGCCGTGCAACTACACGCTCTGGCTGGTCTGCCGCGACCCATCGCCTGTGGTGCAATCCCCGCCCGGCATCGCTATGTACCGTTGTCGGCCCGGACACGCGCCTTCGGCGCCGCCGAAAGCATAGTTGCCGACGTGCGGCTTTTGCCGTCCGACCCGCTGTGTTACCACAGCACCGACAGGAGAGGGGTTATGCCCGCATCATCGCTGCAAGCTCAGCCCGTACCGCAAACCCGGCGCATGAGCTTCGATTTCGAGGACTTGCTGGCGTGCGCCCGCGGGGAGCTGTTCGGCGAGGGGAATGCCCAATTGCCGCTGCCGCCGATGCTCATGTTCGACCGCATTTCTGAGATCGCCGAAGAGGGCGGCGAGTACGGCAAGGGCTTGGTCCGCGCGGTACTCAATGTGAAACCGGACCTGTGGTTTTTCCCGTGCCATTTCAAAGGTGACCCGGTGATGCCCGGGTGCCTCGGGCTTGACGCGCTGTGGCAGCTGCTCGGCTTCTTCCTCGGCTGGCTCGGCGCGCCCGGCAAGGGCCGCGCGCTGGGGTTGGGCGAACTGAAGCTTTCCGGACAAATCCTGCCGACCATGAAGAACGTAGTGTACGGCATCGATATCAAGCGGGTGATGCGCTCGAAACTCGTCCTCGGGATTGCGGACGGCTGGCTTTCTGTCGACGGTTCGGTGATCTACCGTGCCCTCGATCTCAAGGTTGGATTATTCAAACAAGGTACAATGCTGCAGGCGAGCGGGGCCTAAGGCCAGCGGGCGGTTGGCGCACGCCTCGCGTTAAAGATGCGGACGAGGCAAGCATGAGACGGGTCGTCGTCACCGGGATGGGCATTGTCTCGTCCATCGGCAACAACACCCAGGAAGTAGTGGCGAGCCTGCGCGAGGCCAAATCCGGCATCGTGCGGGCGGACAAATATGCGGAGCTTGGCTTCCGCTGCCAAGTCCACGGCGCGCCCACGCTCGAGCCGGAAGGGGCGATCGATCGGCGGGCCATGCGTTTTCTCGGCGGCGGCGCCGCCTGGAACCATGTCGCCATGGAACAGGCGATCCGCGACTCCGGGCTGTCGGAGAACGAGGTATCCAACGAACGCACCGGCATCATCATGGGATCGGGCGGTCCCTCGACGCGCGCTATCGTGGAAGCGGCCGATGTGACGCGTAGCAAGGGCCCGAAGCGGGTCGGGCCGTTCGCGGTGCCTAAAGCGATGTCCTCGACCGCCTCCGCCACCCTTGCCACTTGGTTCAAGATCAAAGGTGTCAATTATTCGATCTCTTCGGCCTGCGCGACCTCGAACCACTGCATCGGCAACGCGATGGAGACGATCCAGCTCGGCAAACAGGACGTGATCTTTGCCGGCGGCTGCGAGGAACTCGACTGGACCTTGGCCGTTCTGTTCGACGCGATGGGGGCGATGTCGTCGAAGTTCAACGACACGCCGCAGAAGGCCTCGCGCGCCTATGACGCGGATCGCGACGGGTTCGTCATCGCCGGCGGCGCGGGTGTTCTGGTGCTGGAAGAACTCGAGCGCGCCAAGGCGCGCGGCGCCAAAATCTACGCCGAGGTCGCGGGCTACGGCGCGACGTCGGATGGCTTCGACATGGTCGCGCCGTCCGGTGAAGGCGCGATGCGCTGCATGCGCATCGCGCTCGCCGGCGTGAAGCCGCCCGTCGACTATATCAATCCGCACGCGACCGCGACCCCGATCGGCGACCTCAAGGAAATCGAGGCGATCCGCGAGGTGTTCGGCGACAAATGCCCGCCCATTTCGGCGACCAAATCCCTTACCGGCCATTCGCTCGGCGCCGCCGGCGTGCATGAGGCGGTTTATTCGATCCTGATGATGAATAGCGGATTTATTTGCGAGAGCGCCAACATCGAGACGCTCGATCCGGCCTTTGCCGATATTCCCATCGTGCGCGAGCGAAAAGACGACGTCGCACTCGGCTGCGTGCTGTCCAATTCGTTCGGGTTCGGCGGCACCAATGCGTCGGTCGTGTTCAAACGGCTCGACGCCTGACCTGGGAGTTTATGTAGGGGGAGTTGCGTCGCATGAATGCGTTGATGCAGGGCAAGCGCGGGCTGATCATGGGGGTTGCCAACGACCACTCGATCGCCTGGGGAATTGCGCGCACCCTCGCGGCGCACGGCGCGATGCTCGCGTTTTCCTATCAGGGCGAGGCGCTCGGCAAACGCGTGCTTCCGCTGGCGCGCTCGGTGGGCTCGGACCTCGTGCTGCCCTGCGACGTGGAGGACGTCGGCTCGCTCGACGCGTTGTTTGCAACCTTGGCCGAGAAGTGGGGCTCGCTCGATTTCCTCGTCCACGCCATCGCGTTTTCCGACAAGAACGAGCTCAAGGGCCGCTACGCCGACACCACGCGCGCGAATTTCATCCGCACCATGGTGATCTCCTGCTTCTCGTTCACCGAGGCGGCCAAACGAGCCGCGGCGCTGATGCCGGCCGGCGGCGCCATTGTGACGCTGACCTATAACGGCGGCTCCCGGGCGATGCCCAACTACAACGTGATGGGGGTCGCGAAGGCGGCGCTCGAAGCCTCGGTGCGCTATCTCGCCGTCGACTTCGGACTCTCGGCGATTCGGGTCAACGCGATCTCGGCGGGGCCGATCCGCACGCTCGCCGGCGCCGGCATCGGCGACGCACGCTCGATGTTTGCCTATCAGCAGCGCCACTCGCCGCTGCGACGCGGCGTGACCCTCGATGAAATCGGCGGGGCGGCGCTCTACCTGCTCTCCGACCTGTCGACCGGCGTCACCGGCGACATCCATTTCGTCGATTCCGGCTACAACGTCATCACCATGCCGCACCCGGCTGCGCTCAAGGGCGACGACGCGCCCGAGGAGCGCACCAAGGACGCCGCGCAGTAGCAATATAAACGCGCAAACGAAAAGGGCGGCCGGTCGGCCGCCCTTTGTTTTTGTAAACCAAACAATCAGCGATTTGCTTTACTCCGCTCCCGCCGCCGCGGTCTCGCGCGCCTGCTCGGCCTCCGCCTTCTGCTTGGCTTCGAGGTCCTCGCCGGTCTGCTGGTCGACGACCTTCATCGACAGGCGCACCTTGCCGCGCTCGTCGAACCCGAGGAGCTTCACCTTCACTTTGTCGCCTTCCTTGATCACGTCGGTGACCTTCTGCACCCGGCGCGGCGCCAGCTGGCTGATGTGGACGAGCCCGTCCTTGGCGCCGAAGAAGTTCACGAAGGCGCCGAAGTCCACCACCTTGACGACGGTCCCGTCGTAGACGTGGCCGACCTCCGGCTCCGAGGCGATCGACTTGATCCAGTTGATCGCGGCCTTGATCGACTCGCCGTTGGCGGACGCGATCTTGATCGTGCCGTCGTCGGAAATATCGATCTTGGCGCCGGTCTTCTCGACGATCTCGCGAATCACCTTGCCGCCCGAGCCGATCACCTCGCGGATCTTGTCGACCGGAATGGTGATCACCTCGATGCGCGGCGCGTGCGCGCCGAGTTCGGCGCGGGCGGAAGTGAGCGCCTTGGCCATTTCACCGAGGATATGCAGGCGCCCGTCCTTCGCCTGCGTGAGCGCGACACGCATGATCTCCTCGGTGATGCCGGAGATCTTGATGTCCATCTGCAGCGAGGTCACGCCGCGTTCGGTGCCGGCCACCTTGAAGTCCATGTCGCCGAGGTGGTCCTCATCGCCCAAAATGTCGGAGAGCACCGCGTAGCGCTCGCCCTCGAGGATCAGCCCCATGGCGATGCCGGCGGTCGGCCGCCGCAGCGGCACGCCCGCGTCCATCAGGGCGAGCGAGGTGCCGCACACGGTCGCCATGGACGACGAGCCGTTCGACTCGGTGATCTCGGAGACGATGCGGATCGTGTAGGGAAACTCGTGATGCGGCGGGAGCATCGGGCGGATCGCCCGCCAAGCGAGCTTGCCGTGCCCGATCTCGCGGCGGCCCGGCGCGCCGAGACGGCCAGTCTCGCCGACCGAGAACGGTGGGAAGTTATAGTGCAGCAGGAACGTTTCTTTGTACGTGCCCTGCAGCGCGTCGACGAATTGTTCGTCTTCGCCGGTGCCGAGCGTCGCGATCACCAGGGCCTGCGTCTCGCCGCGGGTGAACAAAGCCGACCCGTGGGCGCGCGGGAGAATGCCGGCTTCGGAAACGATCGGCCGCACCGTCTTCACATCGCGGCCGTCGATACGCTGGCCGGTATCGAGGATGCTCCAGCGGACGATCTTCGCCTCAAGCTCTTTGAAGGCGCCTTTGACGCGCAGCTCGTCGTACTTCGGGTTTTCGGCGCCTTCCGGGAAGAAATGCGCCTTCACCTTGGCCTTGGCGGCCTCCACCGCTGCGTGGCGTTCCTGCTTGCCAGGAATTGCGTATGCAGCGCGCAGATCCTGCTCGACCAAGCCGAGGATTTCCTTGTCGAGCGCCGCGTTGTCGGGCAACGCGAAATCGCGCGGCTCCTTCGCGGCCTTTTCGGCGAGGCTGATGATGGCTTCGATCACCGGCTGGAAATGCCGGTGGCCGAACATTACGGCGGCCAGCATCGCTTCTTCAGGCAATTCCTTCGCCTCGGACTCGACCATCAGCACCGCGTCCGCGGTGCCGGCCACGACGAGGTCGAGCTGGCTGTCCTGCATCTCGTCGATCTGCGGGTTGAGCACGAACTCGTTGTTGATGAAGCCGACGCGCGCCGCGCCGATCGGTCCCATGAAGGGAACGCCCGACAATGTCAGCGCCGCGGACGCCGCGACCATGGCGAGGATGTCCGGGTCGTTTTCGAGATCGTGCGAGAGCACCGTGACGATCACCTGGGTGTCGCAGCGGTAGCCGTCGGCAAACAGCGGCCGGATCGGCCGGTCGATCAGGCGCGAAACCAGCGTTTCCTTTTCGGTCGGACGGCCTTCGCGCTTGAAGTAGCCACCCGGGATGCGGCCGGCGGCGTAGAATTTTTCGAAATAGTTGCAGGTGAGCGGCAGGAAATCGATGCCGGTCTTCGGTTCTTTGGAGGATACGACGGTGGCGAGAACGGTCGTTTCGCCGTAGGTGGCGAACACCGCCCCGTCGGCTTGGCGCGCTATCTTGCCGGTTTCCAGAACGAGCTTGCGCCCGCCCCAATCGAGTTCAACACGATGGGAATCGAACATTGCGATTTTCTCTCATGGTTTTTGCGGAGCGCGAAGGCCATGAGCAAGACGGCGAGAGGCTGTCGCATCGACGGTAAGTCGGGGCAGCGTCTGGCGATCCTGCCATGGCCTCCGAGGCTCCCTCGGTTGATGGGCCTTGTGGCCCTATTCACGGCCGGCAGCGGCATTGCTGCCCGGCCCAACTGCGGACGCCGTCCCCGGCACCCGCACGCAACAGCGCGGACGACCCGCGCGGAATATCAGCGTCGGATGCCGAGCCGCTCGATCAGATTCTTGTAGCGCCCTTCGTCGGCGCGCTTGAGATAATCGAGCAGCTGGCGGCGCTGAGAAACGAGCTTGAGCAAGCCGCGTCGCGAATGGTTGTCGTTGACGTGCGTCTTGAAATGCTCGGTCAGGCTGGTGATCCGTTCGGAGAGGATCGCCACTTGTACTTCCGGCGAACCAGTGTCGCCGGCAGTCGTCGCATAGGTTTTGATGATTTCGGCCTTGCGGCCGGCGGGCAGCGACATCGTATGGCCTTTCACATGGTTCTTAGCGGCCGGCGCCGCTCGTCAGGCCGGCCAGGTTGAATACGCGCTTGGGGACGATTTCGCCGTGGTCGACCTCGGCAAGGGCCACGAGCAGGCCCGACGCCGTGACATAGACCGCGCCGCGGATGATCGGTGCGTCCCGTCCGCGCAACAAAACGGCCTGGCCTCTTTGCAGCCGGGCCGCGTCGGCCCGACTGACGGCCAGCGCCGGGATGTCGGCCAGCGCGGTCTCAACGGGCTTGAGCGCGTCGGCGAGGCTCGCCTCGCCGGCGGCGGCTCTATGCCACAATCCCTCCAGTCGTTCCAGCGAAATCATGTCCCCTGCGCCGAACGGGCCGACCGCCGTGCGCCGGAGCGCGCAGACGTGCCCGTAGGTGCCGAGGAGGCGACCGAGGTCGCGGGCGACCGCCCGGACGTAGGTGCCCTTGCCGCATTCCGCCTCGAACGCGGCGTGATCGGCATCCGTCCGCTCGATCAGCTCCAGCCGGCCGATCTCGACCGGCCGTGCCTCCAATTCCACCACCTCGCCGTCGCGCGCGAGGTCGTAAGCCCGCTCCCCTTCGACCTTGATGGCCGAAAACCGCGGCGGCACCTGCGAGATCGTCCCGGTGAAGCGGGGTAGGGCCGCGCGGATCTCGGCTTCGCCCGGACGCGCGGCGCTGGTCTCGGTGACGCGGCCTTCCGCGTCGTCGGTGTCGCGCTCCTCGCCCCAGCGTACGGTGAAGCAATAGCGCTTGCGCCCCTCCATCACGAACGGGACCGTCTTGGTCGCTTCGCCGAGCGCGATCGGCAGGCAGCCCGACGCCAGCGGATCGAGCGTGCCGGCATGGCCGGCCCGGCGCGCCGAGGTAAGCCGCCGCACCGCCGACACCGCGTGGGTCGACGTCATGCCGACCGGCTTGTCCAGCACGATCCAGCCGTGGATGTCGACCTTCGGCCGCCGGCGCTGCCCGCTCGCTTCAGCCGGTTGGCCCGGCTCAATGCTGATCATCGTCGTCTCCGCCGAGATCGCGTTTGACCGCAGGCGAGCGCAACAGCTTTTCGATCCGCTCCGCCTCATCGAACCGCTCGTCGAGGCGGAAGCGGATGTCGGGCGCGAATTTCAGATTGACCTTGCGGGCGATGACGCCACGCAGGTAGCGCTTGTTGCGGTCGAGCGCGGCAACCACCGCTGCCTCGTCGCGACCCCCGAGCGGCATCACGTAGACGGTCGCGAGTCGCAGGTCGGGGCTCATGCGCACCTCGGGCACGGTGACCATGTGCCCTTCGAGAACCGGGTCGTGCACCTCGCCTTGCGCAAGCACCTCGGCGAGCGCATGGCGCACCGCCTCGCCGACGCGCAGTTGCCGCTGCGACGGACCGGCAACGGATTCGCGATGCTGTCCACGGGACATGAACTTCGACCTTCGATCGGGCCGCACACAATGGCGCGCCGTTTACCGCGCGCGGGCGGCCCAACAATGGCTTGCTTACAAATGCGTGGCGCGCGTTAAAGCGAACGCTGCACCGTCTCCACCCGATAGCATTCGATGACGTCGCCCTGGCGCATGTCCTGGAAGCTTTCGAATGCCATGCCGCATTCCTGCCCGGCGACGACTTCCCGGGCATCGTCCTTGAAGCGCTTGAGCTGCGACAGCTTGCCTTCGTGGATCACCACGTTGTCGCGGATCAGGCGCACGTTCGCGCCGCGCTCGACGGTGCCGTCGGTGACGCGGCAGCCCGCCACCTTGCCGACCTTCGAGACGCTGAAGATTTCCAGGATTTCCGCGGTGCCCAAAGTGGTCTCGCGCAGGGTCGGCGCGAGGAGGCCGGACATCGCCTTCTTCACGTCGTCAACGAGGTCGTAGATGATGTTGTAGTAGCGGATCTCCGTGCCGGTACGCTCGGCCGCCTCGCGCGCTTCCTTGTGAGCGCGCACGCTGAAGCCGATGATGGCGGCGCCCGAGGCTTCCGCCAGCGTCACGTCGGATTCGGTGATGCCACCGACGCCCGCGTGGATCACCCGCGCGATCACCTCGTCGGTCCCGAGCTTGTCGAGCGCGCCGATGATCGCTTCGACCGAGCCCTGCACGTCGCCCTTGATGACCAGCGGGAATTCCTTGCGACCAGTGTTCTTGAGCTGGCTCATCATCTGCTCGAGCGAGCCGCGCATGCCGCTGGCGCGGCTGTCGCGCTTCTGGCGTTCGCGGTAATCGGTAATTTCACGCGCGCGGGCTTCGGTCGGCACGACCGCGAGTCGGTCACCCGCCTCCGGCGTGTGATTGAAGCCCAGCACCTCGACCGGCACGGAGGGGCCGGCTTCCTCGATGGTCGCGCCGGTGTCGCTCACCAGAGCGCGGACGCGGCCCCAATCGGCGCCCGCCACGACGATATCGCCGCCCTTGAGCGTTCCGCGCTGGACGAGCACGGTCGCGACCGCGCCGCGCCCGCGGTCGAGCTTTGCCTCGATCACGGTGCCCTCAGCCGGCCGGTCGGGATTGGCCCGGAGGTCGAGGATTTCCGCCTGCAGCCCGATGGTCTCGAGCAAGCGGTCGAGGTTGAGCTTCTTGGTCGCCGAGACCTCAACGTCGAGAACGTCGCCGCCCATGGATTCGACCTGTACCTCGTGCTGCAGCAGTTCCGTGCGCACGCGCTCCGGCCGGGCGTCGGCCTTGTCGACCTTGTTGATGGCGACGATCATTGGCACTTTGGCAGCCTTGGCGTGGTGAATAGCCTCGACCGTCTGCGGCATGACGCCGTCGTCAGCGGCGACCACCAGCACGACGATGTCGGTCACCTTGGCGCCACGGGCACGCATCGCCGTGAAAGCGGCGTGGCCCGGCGTGTCGATGAAGGTGATTTTCGCGCCCGAGGGCGCCGTCACCTGATAGGCGCCGATGTGTTGCGTGATGCCGCCCACTTCCCCCGCGGCAACCTCGGTCGACCGGATGGCATCGAGCAAAGACGTTTTGCCGTGGTCGACGTGGCCCATGATGGTTACGACCGGCGGGCGCGGTACCAGGGTGGCCGGATCGTCGGGCGCATCGAACAGGCCTTCCTCGACGTCGGATTCCGCGACGCGTTTGACCGAGTGCCCCATTTCCTCGGCCAGCAACTGGGCCGTGTCGGCATCGATCACGTCGGTGATCTTCACCATCTGGCCCTGCTTCATCAGCAGCCGGATAACGTCGACGGCGCGCTCGGCCATGCGATTGGCGAGTTCCTGAATCGTGATCGATTCCGGAATCGTCACATCGCGGATCAGCTTCTCCTTCGACTCATCGGCCTGGTGTCCCTTGAGCCGTTGCACCCGACGGCGGAACGACGCGACCGAGCGCTCGCGCACCTCGTCCTGGCTCAATGCGGTGACGAGGGTAAGTCGCCCGCGCCGCTTCTCCGCGCCCGGCCGAGCCGGCTTCGGGGCGGCTGCCGGTCGCGCGGCGCCGGCGCCGCGGCGGGGGCGCGGGGGCTCGTCGTCGTCCGCTTCAGTCACCGCCTGGGCGCGCAACGCCGCCGACGAGCCGGGCTTGGCCTTCGCCTCTTCCTCGCCGAAACGTTTCTTGGCTTCCTGCTCGGCCTTGCGCTTGGTCTCTTCCTCGTGGCGGCGCCGGTCTTCCTCTTCGCGCTTGCGTGCCTCGGCGGCTTCGCGCTCTCCGCGCTCGCGGCTTTCGCGATCGGCGCGCCGGCGTGCCTCTTCTTCGGCAACACGGCGCTCTTCAGCCTCGCGCACGCGCGCGTCGTCGAGCGCATGGGCGCGACGGTTGAGTTCCTCATCGCTCAGTGCGCGGAGCACGACGCCCGAGGGCTTGAGCGCGGGCGCCGGCGTTGCCGGCGCGGGCGTTGCGGCAGGCGCCGCGGCTGCCTTGCCGGCAGTCCGGCGGGCGCCGGCCCGCGCGTCGACGGCGGGCTCCGCCTTCGCTTCGCCGGGGCCTACCGTGCGCCGTTTGACCTTCTCGACCACCACGGCCTTGGTGCGGCCATGGCTGAAACTCTGCCGTACCATCCCCTGCTCGACGCCGCGCTTGAGCGGCATGGTCAGCGTGCCCTTCGTGGGCGCCACGCTGAGCGTCTTTTCACCGGGGTTCTTCGTCTCGCTCATTCAGCTTCCAATCCGCGCGGCACTTCACAGGCCGCGCAACACAAACCTCACCACGTCCCGGGCGTCGCATCGCCGCATGTCAAGCGTGCCGGGGCTTTCGGGCCATGGCCCAGCCGCGCACTAGCACTCCTGCCCGCCCGGACCAATGGCCCGAAAGCGCTCCAGGCTGCGATAGCGCGCGAGAAACCCGTCGCTGGCCGAGCCAGCGAGCAGGGCAGCATGTACCACATTTGGCCGCCCGAATGCCAAATCCAATTGGGCGCCGGTAAATCGATCCACCACCGGGAGGTCTCCGGCATTTTCGCCCCGGCGGTTACGCGCCGCGCCGGCGAGTTTGCGCACGCCTTCGTGGCCCGCTTCGGCTGCATGCAGCAGAGCGACGACCGGTTCTCTCCCCAGCGCCCGCTCGACCTGAACAAATCCCAGAGCAGCGCGGCCGCCCTTGCGGGCGATGCCCAGAGCGTCCAGGACGGATTGCTCGAGTAGGCGCTCAACGATATCGGCGAGATTCGGGGCAACGCGCATCTCCGCCTTGAAACCACGGCCGAACGCGCGCCGCTTGACCGCCTCCGCGACAGCCGCGCGGGTCGCCGTGACCCACACGCCCCGGCCGGGTAGCCGGCGTTTGAGGTCCGGCACCACCTCTCCGTCCGGCCCCGCCACGAAGCGGATCAGGTCGGCGACCGGCCTGACCTCGCGCGTGAGGATGCACAGCCGCTCCGACCCGGGCGCGCGGCGCGGGCCGGCATCGAGAGCAGCATCGTCATTGCGCGCCAGCACGGATTCCTTCCTGATCAGACCGCCGGTTGCGCCTCGCCGGCCTCGGCCTCCGCTTCAACGGGAGGCGGCGCAAGGTCGGCCTCGGTGATCCAACCCGCCTTCAGGCGGGCCTGCATGATGATGGCCTCGATCTCCTCGCGCGACAGTTCGAAGCCGTCGAGCGCGCCTGGATAACGCACGTTCTCGCCGTCCTTGCGCTCGCTCCATCCGGCCAAGTCGTCGGTGGCGCATCCGGCCAGGTCCTCGACGGTCTTGAGATCGTTTTCGCCCAGGGCCACCAGCATGCGCGTGGTGACGCCGGGCACTTCCTTGAGCGCGTCTTCGACGCCGAGCTCGCGCCGCTTGGCGTCGAGTTCCTCTTCGATGCGAGCCAAATATTCGCGCGCGCGGTTCTGTAGCTCCTGCGCGGTGTCCTCGTCGAAGCCTTCGATCGAGGCGATCTCCTTTTCGTCGATCATCGCCAGCTCCTCGACCGAGGTGAAGCCCTCGGACGCGAGCAACTGGCCCACCACTTCGTCCACGTTGAGCGCATCCATGAAGATGCGCGTGCGGTTCTCGAACTCGGCCTGGCGCCGCTCCGACTCCTCCTGCTCGGTGAGAATGTCGATGTCCCAGCCGGTGAGCTGAGAGGCGAGCCGCACGTTCTGGCCGCGCCGGCCGATCGCGAGCGAGAGCTGCTGATCGGGAACGACCACCTCGATGCGCTCGCGGTCTTCGTCGAGCACCACCTTGGCGACCTCGGCGGGCGCGAGCGCGTTGACCACGAAGGTCGCGATGTCGGGCGACCACGGAATGATGTCGATCTTCTCGCCCTGCAACTCGTTGACGACCGCCTGCACGCGCGAGCCGCGCATGCCGACGCAGGCACCGACCGGATCGACCGAGGAATCGCGCGAGATCACCGCGATCTTCGCGCGCGAGCCGGGATCGCGCGCGACAGCCTTCACCTCGACGATGCCGTCGTAGATTTCCGGCACTTCCTGGGCGAACAGCTTCGCCATGAACTGCGGATGGGTGCGGGAGAGGAAAATCTGCGGGCCACGCGCTTCGCGGCGCACGTCGTAGATATAGGCGCGGATACGGTCGCCGTTGCGGAACACCTCGCGCGGCAGCATCTCGTCGCGCCGCACGATCGCTTCGCCGCGGCCGAGATCGACGACCACGTTGCCGTATTCCACCCGCTTGACCAGGCCGTTGACGATGTCGCCGATGCGGTCCTTGTATTCCTGATACTGGCGATCGCGTTCGGCTTCGCGCACCTTCTGCACGATCACCTGCTTGGCCGATTGCGCCGCGATGCGGCCGTATTCGAGGGGCGGCAGCTGGTCCGCGATCGTGTCGCCGAGTTGCGCCGCCGGATTGTGCCGTCGCGCGCTCGCCAGGCTGATCTGATTGGCCGGGTTCTCGACGGTGTCGACCACCAGCATGTGGCGCGACAGCCGAAGGTCGCCGGTCTTTGGATTGATGTCGGCGTGCACATCGGTCTCCGCGCCGTAACGCGAGCGCGCCGCCTTGGCGATTGCATCCTCCATGGCGGTAATCACGATGGTGCGGTCGATGGCCTTTT
>Ga0210408_10002289_pt1 | contig 18847 bp, 15 predicted proteins | sample IncBWH4MmetaG_FD_155471 | JGI IMG/M metagenome (GOLD analysis project Ga0210408, IMG submission 155471) | Forest soil microbial communities from Barre Woods Harvard Forest LTER site, Petersham, Massachusetts, United States - Inc-BW-H-4-M | ecosystem: Environmental > Terrestrial > Soil >...
TATCCCGAATAAGCGACGCCCGCCCGCTACTTCTGCTCTTGCGGCGCGGTGCTCGGCTGGGGCGAAGGCGGGCTGGTTTGCCTATTCTCTGGTGGGCTGCCTTTCTCCGGCGGGCTTGCCTGGTCGCTGGCCTGCAACCAGGTCGGCATGTGCACCAGCGAATTGTCGAGGTGGTTGATGAGCCACACGCCGCCGAGCGCGATGACGCCGGCCAGCATGACATGCGGCAGGGTTCGCACCAGCACGCCAAGCAGATGGGCGAATGCGCTCAATATTGCCGCACCTGCCTCCAACAGCTCGCGGCCCACCCGGTAAAGCGCCCAGAGCACTCCCGCCAGGACAAGGACCAGAAGAACCTGCTTCCACAGCGGCCATTCCTGCCATGGCACGGCCGCGAGCTTGCTGATCTGGTCGACCGACCACGTCCAGATGAGTTCGACGAAGCGGAAGATCGCCGAGATCCCTTCGTGCAAGAATTTCAGGAGCTGATCGAAAATCTGTTTCATGACCGGTAACTCCCGACGCTCGGCTGCTTCACGAGCATCCGGTTAAAACGCGCAAAGGGAGCGTCGAGTTCCCAAAAGTCAGGCATGCGCCATCATTTCGCGCGGTCTTGCATTTGGTGCGGCCCCGCGTCCTATCGGACCCAGCCACAATTTTTCCCCTATCAAGCGCCCACAACCATCGCGGGCATCATTGATTCATCGTGGAAATCTCGCCGTGTCGCAGTCGCGGATCATGTGCGCTTCACTCTCTGCCAAAAAATCAAAATGGTCTTCGACCGGATGGAACTCCGGCGCGGATGACGCGTTGCTCAGCGCGTGGGGAAAGGCGTTGCCTCTCATGGCATCGGTTCGTGGCATCGTGCCCCCGCGCGGGTTGCAGGTCACGGTTGTCACCGGCCGCGGGTTGCGGTCATCTTGGGGGTGCGGGCGTTGAGCTACCAAGCCGAAATCAGCCGTACGTCGCCGACGGCGATCCTGATGGTGATGGATCAGTCGACGTCGATGAATCATCGCTTGAACAGCGGACAGAGCAAGGCCGCCTTCCTCGCGGATGTACTCAACAAGACGCTTTACACCATCATCACCAATTGCTCCAAGGCCGACGGCGTCCGCGACTACTTTCACGTCGGCGTGGTCGCCTACGGCGGAAAGGACGCGAGCAACGGCTTTCAGGGCGCGTTGGGCGAGGAGCCATTGCATGTCATCTCCCGCCTTGCGGAAGCTCCGCTCCGGGTCGAGACCCGCACCAAAAAGGTCGCGGGATTGAACGGCGATGTCATGGAGCAGCAGGTCCGATTTCCCATTTGGTTCGAGCCGCGAAGCCAGGGCAAGACATTGATGTGCGCCGGTCTCAACGAGGCGATCAAGATCCTCGATCAGTGGTGCGCCGCGCATCCGTCCGCATTTCCGCCAACCGTCCTGCACGTGACCGACGGCCACCCGTCCGACGGTGATCCGGAGCCGGCGGCTGATCGGCTCAAGGGTCTCGCGACCAGCGACGGTGGCTGTCTGTTGTTCAATCTGCACGTCGATGCGGGCGAAGGCGAGCCGCTGATTTTTCCGAATGACGAGCGAGCGATCAAGGATCGCTTCGGCAAGGCGTTGTTCCGGATGTCGAGCCTGCTGCCGCCGCATGCCGTGGAGGCCGCGGCGCGCAAGGGCTATGACGTGCGCCCCGGCGCGCGCGGATTTGTCTTCAACGCTGGAATCGAAACAATCGCCGATTTTTTTGATATCGGCACGCGTCCGGCCATATCGGCCGATCGCTGACCATCCAAATCGAGGGGAAAACCAATGGCGTACCAGGCCGAGATCAGCAGGGAGAATCCGACCTGCATTCTGTTCGTCATCGATCAATCAGGATCCATGGACGAGATTACCGAAGCCGGCCGCTCGAAGGCCGCTTTCGTGGCCGACGTGCTGAACAAGACGCTCTACACGCTGGTCACGAGTTGCTCGAAGTCCGATGGCGTGCGCAACTATTTTGACGTAGGCGTGATCGCTTATGCCGGATCGAACGTCACGAGCGGGTTCGGCGGCGCCTTGTCCGGGAACGTCGTGCATCCGATCCACGCGATCAGCGAGAACACGCTGCGCGTCGAGGAGCGCAAAAAGAAGGTCGACGACGGCGCCGGCGGTATCGTCGAGCTGAAAACCAAGTTTCCGGTCTGGTTCGACCCGAAGAGCGAGGGCGGCACGCCGATGCGGGCGGCCCTCGGCAAGACCATCGAGACGGTGGGCGGCTGGTGCGAGCAGCACCCCGGCTCTTATCCGCCGACCATTCTCCACGTCACCGATGGTCAATCGACCGATGGCGCGCCCGAGGAAATGGCTGACGGGCTCAGGCGGATTTCGACGAAGGACGGCCAGTCGCTGCTGTTCAACTTGCACGTCAATACCGGCGCCGGGCTCGAGATCGTATTCCCGACCGCCGAAACCGACCTGAACGACGAGTACTCGCGGATGCTGTTCCGTATGTCGAGCCCGCTGCCGGCGCATCTTGCAAAGTTTGCCGGCGACAAGGGCTACACGATCGCCGATGGATCACGCGGCTTCATCTTCAACGGCGATCCCCAATGTGTCGTCGACTTTTTCGAGATCGGTACCCGACCCAGGCTGGTCGCCGACCGGTGAGGCCCGCGGACTTGCGTTCGAAAGACGCGCCTTCGAAAGACTTGCGTTCGAAATCGCGCCTGCCCTTGGCGTTCAGCGTCCCCAAGCGCGAGGATCAGCACAACGAGGACAGCTTTCAGCGCTCGGCCAAGGGCGTCTATGCGCTGAGCGACGGCGCGTCGGTGTCCTTTGACTCGGCGTCATGGGCGCGCATTTTGGTGCGCCGCTACACGCGCAATCCGGAGTTCACGCGCGAGTGGTTGTCGGCGGCGATCGCCGAGTTTCGAAAGCTGTACGACCGCGACAGCCTGCCGTGGATGCAGCAGGCATCCTTCGACAAAGGCAGCTTCGCCTCGCTGCTCGGCGTTCGGATCGCCGATGGAGGACGGGCGATCCAGGTCCTGTCGGTCGGCGACAGCCTGGCGGTCTTGTGCGACGGCGATCGCATCAAGGCGACCTTTCCGCTCTCCAGCGCAGCGGAGTTCACGAGGTCGCCGCAGCTGATTTGCACCAACCCCAGGCATAATGCGTTCCTGGATAAAATGGACCTCGCCTACGACCTCGTCGCCGACTGGAGTTTCCGCGGGCTGGAGCAGCCGGCGCTGTTGTGCATGACCGACGCGCTCGGTCATTGGCTGCTGTCGCAGCGCGATCGCGATTCCTCTCCAATCAGCGTTCTGCGCAAGGTGAGAACGCCCGGCGCCTTCGCTCGCTTCGTGCAGGAGGAGCGCGCGGCCGGCCGCATGAAGCGCGACGACACCACATTGATTGCTTTGTGGTAGGTGAAAAATGTCATACCCGCAGATCGTCGAATATCATGAAGCGGTGCAACATCCCTCGCAAGCATTCATCGACCCGGAATTGAAGCAGGGCGCGGTCGCCGAAAACAATTTGGGCCTGCCGCTGGTGATGTCGGGAGGGTTTGCGCTGACCTATGCGGTCACCACGCCGCGCAGAAAGTGCGCCGTGCGTTGCTTTCACCGGGAGATTCCGGCGATCCAGCAGAAGTACGACGCGATTTCCAAAAAATTGCGCTCGCTCACTGACGGATGTTTCGTCTATTTCGATTTCCAACAATCCGGGATCAATGTCCGCCAGCAGACCTTTCCGATCGTGCGCATGGATTGGGTCGAGGGCGATACGCTGGGCATCTGGTTGGACAAGCACTTCGACGATCCGCGCGCGCTCGAAAAGGCGCGGACCGATTTTGCCGCCATTGCGCGCTTTCTCGAGCTTAAGGGCATAGCCCACGGCGACATTCAGAACGGCAATGTGATGGTCGCCAACGGCGACATCAAGCTGATCGATTACGACGGCATGTTTGTCCCCGGCATGCGCCCGGGCAACGGTAGCGAGACCGGGCACAAGCACTTCCAGCATCCCGATCGGCGGGTTTCCGATTTCGGTCCCAGGATGGACCGTTTCAGCTTCATCGCGCTCGATCTCAGCCTGAAGGCCGTGATCGAGGACAAATCGCTATACTCGAAGTTCCGCGAGGGCGGCGAGACGGTCATCTTCAAGGCGAACGATTTCGCCGATCCTGCCAACAGCGAGATCTTCCGGCGCCTCTTGGCGATGTCCAAGCTGAAGGAGAAGGCGATAAGCTTTGCGGCGATCTGCGAGGCACCGCTGGCTTCCGTCCCGACGCTCGACGAATTCCTGGCCGGACGCAATATCCCGGCGGCGAAGACGCAGATCAAGACGCAGCCGTCGACTTCCACGAGACCGCCGGCGGCCGACTACATCTCCGCCTACCCGGTCGTCGATGCGCTTAATTTCTCCGCCGCGATGCAGCGGGTCGGTGACCGGGTCGAGTTGATCGGGCGGATCGTCGAAGTCGAGCCGGGGTCGCGGAAGGCTGGAAAAGGCCCACCCAAGCGCTATGTGTTTATCAATTTCGGCTCGGGGCGAGGCAACATCGTCAAGATCTCGATCTGGTCCGACGGGCTTGCCAAGCTGAAGGAGCAGCCGTCGAAGGCCTGGATCGGGCGTTGGGTGAGCGTCACCGGCCTGATCGATGTGCCGTATGAAAACAAGCGCTACGGGCACAAGCACCTGAGCATCACGGTGCAGGAAGACGGCCAAATTCAACAGCTCAGCGAAACCGAAGCCGGTTTCCGACTGGCGAGCATCTCGGCGGCAGCACCGCCCCGCGATCGCGGTGTGACACAAGTCGCCGCATCCGCGACCTCAGGGGCCACAGCGCCGGCGGCCGCCGCGGCGAAGCCCAAGAGTCCGAAGCCCAAGACTCTAAGTCTGAAGAGTCTGAAACCCAAGAGCCTGAATCCCAAGAGCCTGAAGCCCAAGAGTCCGCGGTCGCACGGCTCGAGCATCGCGCGCAGCCATAAGCCGGCTGGGCAGAGCACGCCAGCTCTTGCCGCGACCACCGTTCACCAAGGGGCCCAATCGTCAAAGAGCCTGTTGGCTTGGATTCTGCGGTGGATACGGTAATCCGAGCAGCCGTCGCTCTCATTATGTTGCTGCTGTTTCAAGATCCATGTGTAGACCGCGCCTGCGGGCAGCCCGCCGACCAGCACCGTTAGGCGCGGTCTATCCATTTAGCGCCCGGAGCCTTGTCCGGTAGGACCGAGTGTGGACCCGCTGGGCGACGTGTTGATCAAGCTGTTCCCTGATGGGTTCTGGCTGCTGTTCGCCCCCGCCGCAGCGCTTCCGGCACCGTTGCTGATCCCGCTATTGGTCGAGCTTCCGGTTGTCGCACCATTCGTCGAGGAACCGGTTGTCGTTCCGGTTGCGGCCGATCCGCCGGCTGTCGAGCTGCCGCCGGCAGAACCGCCGGCCTGTGCCAAAGCAACCGTGCTGGTGAGCGCGAGCACTGCCGCCAATCCTATTGTCGTGAGTTTCATCGTCGTTTCCATGCTTATTGTCGACCAAGGACAAACCGCCGGGCGCAGTCATGTTCCACCACGGCCCGCCGTCGGGTCGCAAGGTCGAGTAAATTTCAAGCGATCAGATAAATCGGACTTGTCCAGGCCTGATGCCCGTCGGCCTGCGTCACACGCAGATAGACAGGCAGATCCGCGCCGCCGGCAAAACTTACCTCGTGGTCAAGGGTAATGTGCCGGCTCCAGTCCGCTTCGGGCAGACGGTACACGCTCAACTGCCGGCCAAGGCCGCCACCGTCGAACACGATGGTGTTATCGGCGAGCGCGGCAAGATCGATCGTCCCCGACACGATGTTGGTCTCGATGCCAAGCTCGCCGCGGTGCGCCTCGTCGAGCCAGAGATCTATGCCTGCCAGATTGCCTGTCGTCACCGAACTCCAGGCCAGCGCTGTTCCCGCCGCTGTCTCCTGCACGGTCCGCTCCGGATTGAGAAAATTGACCGGCGCAAACCGGACGATGCGATTTCCGCTGACTTTAAGTTTGCCCTGCCACAGCGTCTCGCGGCCGCGGCCGCGATACTCGGCGCCTTGCCACAACACGCGCAGGCGCCGTCCGAGATCGGATGCGCCATACGGGCGAACCGTCTTTGCGACGGAGGTTCCGTGCAGCACGTCCACCCGCTCGATCGGCGCGGTGCCGATGACTTCGGCAGCAAGATGCATCGGCATGCGGCCCGGTCGGATGATGTCTCCCATCGACGCCCGCTGAACCGCGAATTCGCTGGCCGGCCCTAGCTGCGGGTCTTCGGAAAATCCAGTGGCCGGTTGTTCGAACGCAGCGTGCAGGTCAACAAAGATCCGGGCACCGGTGGTCCCGTAATGCCGCCGTTGCCGCAACGCCTCGAACAATGCATCGCGCGTCAGCTCCGGCATGAAGTAGCAGGTCAAACCACCGATCGCGCCAAAGCTCGACGCGCCCGGGCGGGTCGCGCCGGGCCGTCCTTTGTGGTCGTCGCTGTGACATACGACGCCGACGCGAAACCCCTTCTCGAATGCATCATGCAGAAGCCATTCGAAAGTGCCCCACGTCGAGTGGACCTCGACGGCCCGCTCCAGCCGGCCATCATGGGCATATCTGAGGTCCGCGTAACGCCCGCCGACGTGAGCGATGACGATGGCGTCTTCGCCTTCAAGGCCACGGAACAGCGCGTCGGCCGTGTAAATCGCATCGGTCGAGGTCTGCCCCTGGACCAGGATGTGCGACGAACGCCGGATCGGGCGTCCGTCGCGGCGATAAAACACATTGCGATCGCCGCCCATGCCGGTATTGCCCGACCATTCGTATCCCGGAAGGCAGACAAACCGGCCAGGAGCGTCGAACTCGGCGGTCAGCCGGTTAAGCTCCTTCCAGAAATCGTCGGTGATCTGGAAGTCATTGCCTTGATGACCGACCATGTCGATGAACGCCGCGTCGCGCGCGTAGCGGAAATAGGCTTCCGCCGTCCCCATTCCGATCGTTTCGCCACTTTGGCCGTGCAGATCGCCCCAATAGCGCCGCAGCGCCGTCTGCTTCACCACGCGCAGCGGATTGGCGCGCGCAACCTCTTCACCTTTCGCAACCAGCCGCAGCTCGATATCGCCTTCCGCGTCCGCCACCAGATTTTCGATGACCCGCGGACCGTCGCCATTCTTGATCTCGATCTGTGCCGGCAGGCCGCGCAGGCGATGCGACGATACGAGCTCGAAGTTCTGGCTGGCGTCGGCGGTGGGATTTCCCCATCTGTCTTCGGCGACGACGGCGAGGCGAAACGGCTCACCTGCGATCGCGAGCGATGGCAGGATGGCCTTCCAGCTCACGGCCGGCCCCGGCACAAGATCGAAGCTCGGCTGGCCCGGCAGTTCGCAGAATTCGTAGGTCGCAAATGCGTCGACCGAGGTTTTCAGCTCGACATTTGCTTCGACGTTGGTCTGCAATCGAAAACCCGGCGAGCCCTGGCGGCGATCGCCGAAACGTATCGTCAGGGTGTCGCCTTCGCGCAAATAGCCGCGGCCGACGCGGATCAACAGCGTGTTCGCAAACGGACGGACGTTGAGCCGGTCGAACCACACCTCAAGCCTGGCGCCGTTGCTGGCTTCCACTGTCGTGAAATTCGCCGCTTGCGGCTTGTCGAACTGCGGCTTGCTCATGTCGGAGGTGGTCCGCCACGAGATCTTCACCATGCCGGTGTCGTCGATGCCGAAGGTGCCCGCGGTGTACACCAAAGTGAGCTCGGCATGCGCGCCCGCGACGAACGGTCCGCGAGGGGCGAGCGTGATCGTTCCCATCCGTTCGGGAAGATAGGTTGAAAATGGCATGGTCTGTCCCGCTATTCCGCCTTGATGTTCAAATCCTTCACCAGCCGTCCAAGCTTGGCGTAGTCCTCGCGAACGAGCTGGGCGAACTGTTCGGCTGTTCCGCCAATCGGCTCCTGGGCCGAGTCCTGGAGGCTCTTGCGTACTTGTGGATCGGCAAGGGCCTTGCCGATCTCGCTGTTGAGACGCTCAGCGATGGTTGCCGGAGTTGCTGCCGGCGCGAACACGCCGAGCCATTGATCGAGAACCAGATCCTTGATCCCGGCCTCTTCATAGGTCGGCACCTCGGGAAGGCTCGGCGAGCGCACCTTCGACGTTTGCGCCAAGAGGCGCAAGGTGCCGGCCTTGTAATGCGGCATCAGCGGCGTCGATCCAAGCGACCCGAGTTTCACATGGCCACCGATCAGATCATTGATCGCCTGCCCGCCGCCGCGATACGGCACGTGCTCGAACCTGATGCCGGCGATCTCTGCGAACCATTGCACCGCGATATGCTGCGCTGATCCGGCGCCACTGCCGGTGGCGTAGGGCAGGCCCGGCTGTTTCTTCACCAAGGCAATCAATTCAGCGACCGAGGTGACGCTGAGCGAAGGGTGGGCCGCGAGCACAATCGGCTGACGTGAAAGCTGAATGATCGGCAGCAGATCCTTTGAGGGATCGATGTTGCTGTGAAACACATGCGGATTGCTCGCCACCGAGTCGGTCGTAATGAGGATCGTGTAGCCGTCCGGCTTGCTCTTGGCGGCGTCCTCGATGCCGATGGTGCCGTTGGCGCCCGATTTGTTCTCGACGTAAACCTGCTGTCCGAACGCCCGCGACAAATTCTCGCCGATGAGACGGGCGCCTACGTCGGTCGAGCCACCCGCTGGAAACGGCACAACCACCCGGATCGGCCTTGAGGGATATGATTGGGATTGTGCGAAGGTGGATTTGGCCACCAACAACGGCAGCGCTGTCAGCCCGAGCATGAAATTGCGCTTGGTGACCATGGTCCGCCCCCTGCGGTGACGAGGTGCCTTCCCGGTGCGCACCATAGCGGACGGCCGCATGATCAACTATCATTAATGCTGGAATATAGCTGCCTTGCGATAAAACCGACGTGCCATCTGATCCAGCCGACTTCGCCGTATGGCGGCCGGCATGTTGCGGAGGGACTGCGATGAAACTTGTTCGCCGCCGGTTCCTGCAACTCGCTACGGTCGCGATCGGTCTTCCGGCCGTCTCGCGCACGGCGAGCGCACAGGCTTATCCGACGCGGCCGGTGCGCATCATCGTCGGCTTCGCCCCCGGCGGCGCGCCCGACATCGCCGCGCGGCTTCTGGCGCAGTGGCTGTCCGAACGGCTTGGCCAGCAGTTCATCATCGAGAACCGGCCCGGCGCCGGCGGCAATATCGCGACCGAAGCCGTGGTGGAGGCGCCCGCCGACGGCTATACGCTGCTCCTGATCAACATATCGAACGCCGTCAACGCGACGCTCTATCAAAAGCTCAATTACAATTTCATCCGCGACATCGCGCCGGTGGCGAGTATCAGCCACGAGAATTACGGCATGGAGGTGCATCCCACGTTTGCGGCAAAGACGGTTTCCGAATTCATCGCCTACGCCAAGGCCAACCCGGGCAAGCTCAACATGGCCTCGCCCGGCAACGGCACCGGGCCGCACATGGCCGGCGAGTTGTTCAAGATCATGGCCGGCGTCGACATGGTGCACGTGCCCTATCGCGGTTCGCCGCCGGCACTGACCGATCTGCTCGCCGGACAGGTGCAGATGATGTTCAGCCCGCTGTCCTCGTCGATCGAATACGTCAAGGCCGGCAAGCTTCTCGCGCTGGCGGTGACCACGGCGGCGCGCTCGGACGTGCTGCCCGACATTCCGACCGTCGGAGAATTCGTGCCGGGCTACGCGGCAAGCGGCTGGTTCGGCATCGGCGCGCCCGCGAAAACACCCGTCGAGATCGTCGACAGGCTGAACCGGGAGATCAATGCCGGCCTTGCCGATGCAAAGCTGAAGGCGCGGCTTGCCGAGCTCGGCGCCGTCGTGTTTGTCGGCTCACCCTCCGATTTCGCAAAACATATCGCGGATGAAACCGGGAAATGGGCCAAGGTGGTGCAGACGGCCAACCTCAGGGCTGATTAGAGCGCATGGCGCCGATCAACATCGGGGCACCACGCGATCGCAGTCCGTGATAACATAGTCCTAAATGAGCGGCGAACGGCCGTGTCGGGAGGTTTTGATGACAAGTGCTGCGGAAGGACGAGAGCTCACGCAAGTCGGCCCCGGAACGGTGATGGGCGAGCTGATGCGGCAGTACTGGATTCCCGCCGTGCAATCCTCGGAGCTCGAGCGCGACGGCGCGCCGATCCGGCTGATGCTGCTCGGCGAGAAGCTGATCGCGTTTCGTGACAGCGCGGGCCGGGTCGGCGTGATGGACCATCGCTGCCCGCACCGCTGCGCCTCGCTGTTCCTCGGGCGCAACGAGCAAGGCGGCATCCGCTGCATCTATCACGGCTGGAAATACGACGTTGCCGGCAACTGCGTCGACATGGCGAGCGTGCCGCCGCACCAGGATTTCAAGCACAAGGTGAAGGCAAAAGCCTACCCGGCCGTCGAGCGCGCAGGCATCGTTTGGGCCTATATGGGACCAGCCGCCAAGGCGCCGCCGCTGCCGGCGTTCGAAATCCTCGATGTGCCAGATGACGAAATCAGCGTCACCTTCATCCAGCGCGAATGCAACTATTTGCAGGCAATCGAGGGCGAGATCGATACCTCGCATTTCGGATTCCTGCACGCCGGCCATGTCGATCCGGATGACGTGCCGGAGGATGATCCGGTCTACCACACCATCACCAACCGGGCGCCGGAGTACCATATCAGCGATGCGCCCTGGGGCACGCAGTACGCCGGCTACCGCGCGGCGGGCGCGGATAGCACCTATTGGCGCTTCGCGAATTTCCTGTTTCCGTTCTGGAGCCAGGCCCCGAACGGCGAATTCGGCAGCCACGTGCATGCGCGCGCCTGGGTGCCGCTCGACGACGGCCACACCATGTACTGCTTCCTGCGCTGGAAGCGCGGGGTATCGGCGCTGACGCAGCCGCAGCCGGCCTTCAAGGATGGCCGACCGATCGGCGGCACCGGGCGCGGCAACAAGTTCCTGCCCAACACGACCGATTGGCTCGGCCGCTTTCGCCTTGCCGCGAATCCAAGCAACGATTGGGGGATGGACCGCGCCGCCCAGCAGAGCGGCGCGATCTACAGCGGAATCGACGGCATCCATTTGCAGGATCAGGCGATCACCGAGAGCATGGGGCCGATCACCGACCATGCATTCGAGCATCTCGCGCCATCGGATCAGATGATCACGCGCACCCGCCGCCGCCTGTTGATGGCGGCTCGCGCGCTGCGCGACAAGGGTACCTTGCCGCCCGGCGTCGAGGACGCCGAGGTATTTCGTGGCGCGCGCAGCGGCTACTTCGTCAGCGATGACAAAAGTCCGTGGCAGGAGATCTATGCGAGGCAACTCGGCGCCGCGTTGCACCCGTCAACGACCCCATTGCGCGCCGCGGAGTAACGCTCAGTCGTTGGTGAGCGCGCACTTGCGTGCCCACCAAGGCCGTCATACCCCGCGCAAGCGGGGTATCCAGTACGCCGCGGCCTTTCGGACTCATCACTAATGTCTCGGAGTACTGGATCACCCGCCTTCGCGGGTGATGACAGTTGGGGGATGACGGGCTAACTCACCGCAATCCGCTTCGGCTCGACGATCTCGAACATGCGCGGGAATTCATCCATCAGCGCCATCAATTCGGCGAGCCGCATCGGATCGCCGGCAACCTTGATCTTGCCGGCGCCTACGGCTTCCGGAAAATTCGTTTGCTTGGAGATCACCTCGTCGAGCGTACCGCGCTCGAGCGTGAAGCCGGCGTCGGCGTTTTCCGACTGCGCTCCTTCCGTATAGGTCAGCGCGCAGTTTTCGAGGGTCAGCGCAAAGCTCTCTCCGGTGTCGGTGAACTTCCAGTTCAGCACGATGTGCTTGCCCTCGGCCTTCGGTCCGTTGAGTCGTACCCCGAGCACGTCCCACAACTGTTCGGTGCGCAGCGCCGCCAGGGTCTCGCGCGCCATTGGCGGCCGCCCCGGTGTTTTGGGCATGCCCAGCCGCAATTCCTGCGCGCCGAACAGATAGGCGTTGCGCCAGGTCGAACTCTCGGCGGCATACCCCAATTGCTCGAAGGTGTCGGCGAGCATCGCGCGCGCCGGAAAATTGTCGGGCTCGGCGAACACCAGATGGCTGACGGCCTGCGCGACGAAACGAAACTCGCCTTTGGCAAAATCCTTTCGCGCGCGCGCCAGGATCGCATCCGCGCCGCCCATATACTCGACATATTTCTTGCCGGATTCGACCGGCGGCAGCGGGTCGAGGTTGACCGGATTGGCGTCGTACCAGCCGAGATATTTTTGGTAGATCGCCTTCACATTGTGTCGGATATGGCCGTAATAACCGCGCCCGTGCCAGGCGCCTTCAAGGCTCGCCGGCAGCCTGATCGTCTCGGCGATTTCGGCCGCCGTCAGCCCGTGATTCATCAGGCGGATGGTCTGGTCGTGCGCGAACTTATAGAGATCGCGCTGCTGGCGGATCATGGTGTCGATGCGCTCTCTGCCCCACACCGGCCAGTGGTGCTGGCCGCACATTGCCTCCGCCTTGCCGCCCCACGTCCGCAAGGCTTCGTTGAGGTATTTCGACCAGGCCAAGGCATCGCGCACATCGGCGCCGCGGAACGGCAGCAGATTGTGGAAATTATGCGTGCAGTTTTCCGCAAGGTTCAGAACCTTGTAACGCGGGATGAAGAAATGCATCTCCGCCGGCGCTTCGGAGTTCGGCGCCATCTGGAACTCGAACTCGACGCCGTCGATGGTGCGCTTGTCGCCGGTTTCCATGATCAGGTCGGTCGGACGGAGCAGCGCGACTGCGCCCGCCGCCATCGACTTGCCGAGGCCGCAATCGACCTGTCCGCGCACCCCCTTGGCGAGCAGCGGCCCGAACTGATATTGCGCGCGCCGCAGCATCGCGGGCCCCGCGATGATGTTCTCCGAGACCGCGTGCTCCATGAACAAATTGGGCGCGATGATCGGCACCTTGCCGCTTGCGAGCGTCGCGTCATCGAGCACGCCGCGCGCGCCGCCCCAATGGTCGGTATGGGTGTGGCTGAAGATGACGGCCGTGACCGGGCGTTTGCCGCGGTGCTTGAAATAGAGCTGCATCGCGGCCCGGGCGCCCTCGATCGAGGTCAGTGTATCCAGCACGATCACGCCGCTATCGCCTTCGATCAGCGTCATGTTGGCAATGTCGAGCCCGCGCACCTGGTAGACGCCGGGCACGACCTCGAACAATCCGTGGTGCATATTGAGGCGCGACTGCCGCCACAGGCTCGGGTTGACGGTGGCGGGCGCCTTCTCATCGGCAAGAAAGCCGTAGGGCTCGAGGCTCCAGACCACCCTGCCCGACTCCGACATGATCTTCGCGTTATCGATGGTGCCAAGAAAACCGCGCGCGGCATCATCGAAGTCGCGCGTGTCGGAAAACGGCAGCGCTTTCAGCATCGCGGCATTCTGCGCAATCACGGAAGGTGAAGCTTCTTTCGGCGTCTCTTTGGGCATTTCACTGACGGCTGCTTCGCTCATGCTGTCCTCCTGACGCGGAAATCAAACGGAATAGTTACGCCGGATGCGCGGCGAGATAGGGCGAAGAGGCAATCGACCATGACGGCATCGCCTCCAAGCGAAAGATCTGGCGCAGATGCACTTCGTCGGGACCATCGCCGATCCTGAGCAGCCGCCCCCAGGCCAGCGCCTGATGGATCGGCGTATCGTCGGAGCCGCCCATCGCGCCGAACACCTGCAACGCGCGGTCGGCGATCCGTTGCAGCATCGAAGGCACCGCGACCTTGATCAGCGACACATCGCGCCAATTCTTCATGGTAGAACTTGCACCACCATGGCCGGCCTGGTCGAGCCGCCACGCACAACGATAGCAAAGCAGCCGCGCCTGCTCGATCTCGACGCGGGATTCGGCGATCCAGCGATGTACGGTGTCATATTGAATGACCGCGCGTCCGAACGCGGAGCGCTCGGCCGATCGCACCATCATCAATTCGATCAGCAGTTCGCACAGTCCGATCGAGCGCATGCAATGATGGATGCGCGCGGGTCCCAGGCGAACCTGTGCCACCTTGAACCCCTCGCCTTCTTCACCCAGCAGGTTTTCGGCGGGCACGCGGACCTTGTCGAAGGCGAGCTCGCCGATCGGCGCGGTATGATCCACGCAGCCCATCCAGCGCAACGGGCGCACCAGGCGCACGCCCGGCGTATCCATCGGCACGATGACGCAGGAGTGGCGGCGGGTGCGTTCGGCTTCCGGATTGGTGACGCCGAGCACGATCAGGAAGCTGCAATTGGGATGGGCGGCGCCGGTGATGAACCATTTGCGGCCGTTGATCACATAATCATTGCCGTCGCGGACGATTGTGGTTGCGATGTTGGTTGCGTCCGATGACGCCACGTCCGGCTCGGTCATGCCGAAGGCCGAGCGCGTTTCTGCATGAAGCAGCGGGTTCAGCCAGCGCGCCTTCTGCGCAGGTGTGGCGCAGTTCTGTAGCGCAATCATATTTGGCACGTCGGGCGCCTGGCAGTTGAAGACTTCCGGTGCCCAGAACAGCCGCCCCATGATCTCGGCCGCTGGCGCATATTCGAGATTGGAAAGCCGCGTGCCGGGCTCATCCGCGGCCAATTCGGGCAGGCCGAGATTCCACAAGCCCAAGTCGCGCGCTTTGCCTTGGAGTTCAGCCATGAACGGCACGGCTTCGCGGCTGTGAGCCGTGTGTTCAAGAAAGGCGCGATGGCGCGGCAGCACCTCCTTGTCGAAGAAGGCCTGCAGCTTCGCCCGCCACGCTTCCGACCGAACGGAAAGCTCGAAATCCATGCTTCCTCCCGTCTTTTGAGGCGGGATATAACCGTATGCTGACACCAATTGCAAACTTTGTTTCGATATATTGACATAATGGCATTTCTTGTCCGATATTCAGCGTCATGGCCGATGTCTCCCTCCAAAACGCTTCCCTGGCGGACCAGAGCGATCCGTCGTTTGCGACCACGCTGGCGCATGGGCTCGATCTGCTCGCCGCGTTTCGCAACAGCTCAGGCGCGCTGTCGAACGCCGATCTCGCTGCCCATACCGGCCTGTCGCGGCCAACCGTGTCGCGGCTGACCTACACCTTGGCGCAGCTGGGCTATCTCAAGCGCGACGCCAAGGGGCGCTTTCAACTCGGCCTCGGCGTCCTGGCCGCGGCCTATCCGGTGTTGTCGGCGCTGAAGGTGCGGCAGATGGCGCGTCCCTTGATACGCGACTTCGCGGCTTACACCGGTGGTACGGTTTCGATCGCGATGCCGTTCGGGCTTGATTTCATCTATGTCGAAACGCTGCGCACCACGGACGCCGTGCCGCACGTTCCCGACGTCGGCTTTACCTCGACGATGGCAACCACCGCGGTCGGCCGCGCGCTGCTGTCGCTCTACACCAAGGAGGAGCTCGAGGCGCACGTCGCCAAAGTGAAGGCGGAGCGCCCGGAAGAGGCGGACTATGTATTGAAGCGCACGCTGCCGGACATGGAGCTTTGCAAGGAGCGCGGATTCGCGGTCTCGCTTGGGGAATGGCGGCGCGAGCTGTTTGGCGTCGCGGCACCGCTCTATCGGACCGCCTCGGGCGACTGCCTGTCGGTCAATTGCGGCATTCCCTCGTTTCGGTTTTCCGCCGAGCAGATCGAGCGCGAATGCGGGCCCCGCATCCTGGGCCTTGCCCGCAGCATTCGATCGCTGGTGGCGAGCGATGCGCAGGCGTCGATTTAGCAGGAAAGCCGCATCGCACGTACGTTGCGGCATCAATGGGAGGGGAAACATGCGCGCAATGACGAGCGCTCTCGGCGTTGCCGCCAGTATCGCTGCGACGCTGTTCGCGGGCGCGCCGGCTGCATGGGCCGAGAGCAATTACCCGAACCGGGCCATCCACATCATCGTGCCCTTCCCTGCCGGCGGCATCGTCGACATCGTCGCGCGCGCCGTCACCGAGCAGGTCGGCCGCGACTTCAAGCAAACGGTGGTCGTGGAAGCAAGGCCCGGCGCCAACGGCAATATCGGCACCGCTGCGGTCGCGCGAAGCGACGGCGACGGTTACACCTGGCTGGTCACCGGGCCGGCGGTGCTGGTCAATCCCACTTTATACAAGGACGTCGGCTGGGACGCCCTGCAAAGCTTCAAATGCGTCGGGATCGCGGTGTGGAATCAGAACATCGCACTGGTCAATCCATCGATGCCGGTCAAGACCATCAAGGAATTCGTCGAGCTGGCGCGGGCCACGCCCGGTGAACTCAATTTCGGCAATCCCGGCTCCGGCTCGTCGCAGGATTTGAGCGCGAAGAAGCTGTTTCAGGCCGCCAATATCAAATTGACCGATGTCGGCTACAAGGGCCAGCCGCCGGCACTGATCGACCTGATGACCAACCTGATGCATTTCGAGGTCGCCTCGCTGTCGCTGGCGCTGCCGCATATCAAGCAGGGCACGGTCAAACCGCTTGCGGTGTTCACCGAAGAACGCGTGCCGGATCTGCCCGATGTGCCGACCATCGCCGAAGCCGGCTATCCCGAAGCCGCCTATGTTCCCTGGTACGGCATCTATGTGCCGTCGGCGACGCCCGACGAACTCGTCCAGAAGATCAATGCGGCGATCAACAAGGCGCTGGAAAATCCCGACGTGCAGCGCCAACTTGCGCTCGCCAACATTCCGGGCAAGCCGATGCCGCTTGATGAACTCGCCAAGCTGATGAAGGCGGACTACGAGAAGCTGACGATTCTGGTCAAGACATCCGGCATGGCGCTTCAGTAACAGCGTCACTTCTTCACCTTGCTCGCGTCCATCTTGATGCCCGTGTCCAGCATTTTGGTCGAAAACGCGGTCTGCACGTCGAATGGCTTTTCCATGCCGAGATAGGTCTGCACCAGTTCGTAGTCCTTTTTCATCCGCTCGCCGTCGATCCAGCCCAGCGCCTTGGTCGTGGTGAACTCGTCCGTCATCAGGAACTTGATGCGCTCCCACTGCCGCTCCTGGTTTTCCTTGTCGAGCCCCGAGACGGAATCGAGCAACGCCTTCAGGCAGGGTGCTACGTCGGCGACGCAGGCGGCATAGGCCTTCTGGGTGACCTTCACGAAATCCTCGACCAGCTTCGGATTCTTTTCCAGATACGCGCCGTTGACTACAAGCGAATTGCCGTACGGGTTGAGCCCGATATCCTTCCAGTTGACATAGCCGAGGTCAGAGCCGAACTCGATCACCTTCAGATCGTGCTCGTTGTAGAAATCGCTGATGATATCGACGGTGTGGCTCTTGAGCGCCGCGATCTTGGCGGTCGGTCCGACATTGACGAAGTTCACCGCATCGGGCGCGATCCCTGCCGCTTTCGCAAAGGCCGGCCACATCACCCGCGACGCGTCGCCCGGCGGGTTGCCGATCTTGTGGCCGGGAAAATCCTTCGGCCCGTTCACGCCATAGCTCTTCAGCCAGTAAAAGGTCTGTCCGGTATTGGCATAGATGCTCATCAGAGCGACGGTATCGGCGCCCTTGCTTTTTGCCACCAGCATGGTCGCAAGATCGGCGATGCCGAACGGCGAGCCGCCGGAGCCGACTTTCAGCGAGGAGACGCCGGATCCCTTGCCGGTCTCGATGGTCAGATCAATGCCGGCTTTCTCGTACCAGCCTTGCGCCTTGGCGTAATAAAACGGCGAATGATCCGCGGTCGGGGTCCAGTTCAGGATCAGGTTGACAGATTCGGCGGCGATGGAAGGACCGGCTGGCACCGTCAACGCGAGCGCCAATCCTGCGATCCCAAAACGCTTCATGGCAACGCTCCTCGTCTTGCCGGTGCGGACTTGTCGCGGCACGTCCTTACGTTTACCAATGCAACAAGGGACGGCCCAAATTGTCAACTGTTTGGTTGGAAATGCCCGACAAACGAGCAAACGTCACAAAGCGGCAGCGGCGCAATCCGGCCGCCACGCGGAAGAAGCTCCTGACCGCGGCGCGGCGCGAATTTGCCGATAGCGGCCTTGCCGGCGCGCGGGTCGACGAAATCGCCGATCGCGCCGGTGTCAACAAGCAGCTGGTCTATCACTATTTCGGCGACAAGGACGCGCTCTATCTCGCGGTGCTGGAATGGGTCTATGAGGAAATCCGCAGCCACGAACGCGAGCTCAACCTCGAGGGACTGCCGCCGGAGCGCGCGATCCGGAAATTGATCGAAAGCTCGTTCGACCATCTCGCCGCCCATCCCGATTTCATCGTGCTGCTCAACGACGAGAACCGCGGCGGCGCGCGCCATGTCCGCGGCTCACGCAGGCTGGAGGCGATGCATTCGCCGCTCGTCAGCATGGTCTCGAAAATCCTCAAAGAGGGCGTGCGGACCGGAGCTTTCCGCAGGGGTATCAACCCCTTGCACCTCTACATTTCAATCGCGGGTTTAAGCTATTTCTTCTTCTCGAACACGCCGACCCTGTCGGCGATCTTCGGCAAGGATCTTGCTAGCCCGGCTGCGAAGCGCGCCCGCCGCAAGCATGTGGTCGATCTGGTGCTGCAAGCGTTGCGGCCGTGAGTTCCTAATCAACCGGATGGTTGAAACGTGGATCGCTCCGCGATAGATTGGGGATGGGATGAAAGATGAGGAGCGAGAATCGTGTTCGGTGACGGCGGGCGATCGGCGCGAGCTCTGGCGATCATCCTGATCGTGCATCTCGCCGTGATCGTGCTCTGGCAGGTGCTGGTCGACGCGTTCCAGGTGCCGAAATTCATCCTGCCCTCCCCGCTCGCAGCAGTTGGCACGCTCGCTTCGGCAAAATATGCATGGGCCTCCAATCTCGCCGTCACCGCCGCGGAAATCCTCGGCGGCTTCGCGCTCGGCGCGCTGGTCGGCGTGGCACTCGCGGTAACGTTCAGCTGGT
>Ga0210408_10002291_pt1 | contig 18837 bp, 13 predicted proteins | sample IncBWH4MmetaG_FD_155471 | JGI IMG/M metagenome (GOLD analysis project Ga0210408, IMG submission 155471) | Forest soil microbial communities from Barre Woods Harvard Forest LTER site, Petersham, Massachusetts, United States - Inc-BW-H-4-M | ecosystem: Environmental > Terrestrial > Soil >...
GAAACCTGCACCGCGTTCGAGTTGCCCGGCGTGATGAGACGGTTGATAAACGGCGCGGCCGGGTTGCCGAGAATTTGCTGGGGGCTCGATGTCGGGTTGGGCTGGGTGAAATTGTGATTCTCCATTGCAATCACAAAGATGTCACCTGCCTGGGCCGGTTGGCTCGCCAGCAGAGCGCCGGCCATGCCGGCGCCGATCAGTGCGAGGTTCCGCCGGAGTTTCCCGGGCCGCGCACCACAGGATCCAAGTGTTCGGTTTGTGTCATTTGACTGTTTGATATGTATTTGTTTCATATGCATTTTTGTTTTTTACTTGTTCCTTGTTGTCACGCTTACTGGAGCACACCCCCGCGGTGAAAGTAAACGTGACAATTGCGATATTCCGGTGATGGATATGGCGGCCGGATGGCGGCGACGTTACATGTCCCGAAAGTGGTTCTGAAAACAAGTCCAACGAAAATTTTCTGTTAAACCTCCTGTCGCGACGACGTTTTCAGCCGGCAACCGATTCGCCGGGATGGCGGCAAGCGGAGTGGCAGCGTAATTAGCGCGTAACTATGCTTGCCCGCGTGAAGCTTATCGGGGGCTGCTCCCGTTTAGCGGCGAACAGAATAAAGCGTGAACTATGAATCATGAAACCCGGTCCTCATTCATCCTGCCCCTGGTGCTGCAGAACGTCAGGATGTTAGCCCGGTCTATCGAGAACCTATTGGCTCGCCAATCTCTCCGGGGGCGGGCCGCCGTTCAGCAAAGCTTCCGCCCGGCCGCGCGCGTTCAGCGCGGCCTCTGAACGCATCCAGGCAGGGTCTATTTGCTCGAGCGCGCGTTCAACTGTCTGGCGCATCTGTTCATCTTCCTGGCTCAAGCTGGCCACGAGCGGCCCGATCGCGGAAGGATTGCCGATGAGCCCCATGGCGGTAGCTGTGGCCTGCCGGACTTGCGAATTGGGATCGGATAACAAAGGAACCAGCACCTCGGCGATTTGCTGATGGCGTATTCTCCCAAGGAACTGCACCGCGGCAAGCCGAACCTCAACGCTGCCGTCCTGCAGCAGACCCAGAAAGTGCGCCGGTGGCGAGTCGTCACGTTCCGCCAGCACCTTGGCTGCCGCCAGCCTCACTTCCGCGTCCGGCTCACGGAACAATTTCAATAGTTCCTCGGTGACCTGGGGGTCCCTGGTTTGGCCTAGATCGTGCACGGCAGAAATGCGGACCAGGAGATCGTTGCTTCGCAAAGCAGCCAGCAAGGATTTTATCCTGTCTGGATCATTGGTTTCTTTCAGCGCCTCAGCCGCCATGCGGCGGTGAAAGCTGGTGTCTTGGTTGGGTCCGGCCGCGGGAGGAACCGTCGGCACATCCCCGGCGGCAGCCGTGGTCGGGGTGTTGCCCAGGGCGATCTCGAACCAGGCCAGCTCCTCCCGGGTCGACGGTTTCCATCCTATGGCGCGCAAAGCGCCGGCTGCGGCAATGCGCACCGCGGCGTCCGGATCTCTTAAGCAGCCGGCCAGGGCCTCGGCAGAGCTAAGCTCGCCGAGCCGGCCCAACGCGCGCGCGGCGGCCTCGCGAACCTGAAAATTTGCATCTTGCAGTGCGCGGACTAGCGAGCTCTGGGAATCCGGCGTGTTGGTTTTTCCCAACGCCCGGACTGCGGCGCAACGCACTTGCGGATTCTCATCATTGAGGCTGGCGAAAATGCGTTCGGTGTCGCTGGGGTGGCGGGAACCGGAGAGGTTTTCCACGGCCTTGCAGCGCATCCGGGGGTTTGGAGACTTGAGGCGTAATGTATCTAACCAGGCCATAAGGAATTTGGGTTATTTGTTTCGTGAGAAGCGGACGCGTCTCTGGGGACGAAGGGGTCGGTTGGTAGCCGAGATCAGGTTCGACGTGGTGGGCCAAATCCGTAAAGTGGGGCCGCCAATGAGAGCCTCCCCTTGAACAACCGAGGCAACAACATACGACATACAACACCGGCGTTATGCATGAACCTTGCCAACTGCCGAGTTCTGGGGCTGCAAATCCCCTGCTCGAAACCAGGCCCTTCAAAGACCGTGATTTTGAGAAGTTACTGCCGGAACTGCGCGATTTTGCTTCCTTGCGAAAATGTCCAGAGATGGAGACACTAGCTGACACTGGCTGTCCCGGAAGGGATCAGTTTCAATTTAAAACCCGCTGGCGACCAATTCGCTGGCGACGAACCTGTTTCAAATCCTCGATCCAAATCCGTTACAGCAGCCGGTGCGGTTTTACCGTGCGCTGGTCATCCCTTAACGCGCCTCGGCGAGATTCTTATCCTGCACGCGCCTCGGCCTTCCGGCCACGGGGCGAAAATGGTTTTACTTAACCTTTGTGCTTCGCTTGCCTTGGCCTCGGCCGGTCGCATAATCGACGGCTCATGGCTGCCTCGAAGAAGAACCCAAAAGTCTCTGCGAACCAGAGAACCGGTGCCTGTGTCCGGCCGCTCTCGGTCATGGTCTTGGGGGTGGGCGCCTTTGCCTACAGCACAACCCAGATCTTGAAAGAGACCGGCGCGCGCGTTTCGACCTATCTGACTCGCGGTTACGCCCATTATCCCCCCTCGCTCGCCGGCCCAACTTATCGCCACGACCAGTTCCCCTCACTTTGTCCGCTCCTCCGGGACCAGCGCGTGGACCTGGCAGTGCCCATGTCGATTGATTGGGCACAGGCGCCCTGGCACGATGAATTGCTCGACTCCCGCGTGCCTGTCTTCAGCCCGACCGGCGAAGCAATGAAGCTCGAACGCGAGCGGGATTTTGCGCGCCAGCTTTGCCATGACTTCAAGATTCCCTTTCCGCGGGCGCACGTCGCGCGCAACCGCTTGGAAGCCGAAGCCATTCTCGAAAAGCACTCCAGGCCGTTTGTTATCAAGAATCCACTGTGCTCGCCCACCAGCCCGATCCATACCATTGTGTGTGAAACGCCCGCCGACACCCGCTCATGGCTCAAGTGCGTCGATTACGCCGAAGGGATCTTTTTGCAGGAATACCTCGGACGCTGCGAGGCTGGACATTTTGCGCTGGTAAGCCATGGGGAGATCCACTCCCTGGCGACCAACCAGGAGTATAAACGCGCCTTCGCCGGCAACATGGGCATCATTGCCGGCGCCCCGCTCGGTGGCTTGGTGGAGCAGGATCCCCACGATAAATACGGACTCGCCCGCGAGCTGCTCCATCCTCTTCGGCCCTGGTTTCGTCAGGTCAATTACCATGGTCCCATCCAGGTCACGGCCGTCCGCCACGGCGACAAATGGCATGTCATCGAGTACAACATCCGCATCGGGGTCACCTCCGGAGCGATGCTGCTGCGCATGCTGGCCAACCCCGCGCAAGCGTTGCTCCAGACTGCCCAAAACAAACCGCTCGCGCTTGAGTTCGTGCCGGGCCGCAACTTCGGCTGCTCGCTCACCCTGGCAGGTTACGGCTATCCCTACGTCGAAATCGCGGGCCCGCGCTTGCCCGTCGAAGTCACCGCGCCCGTGGACTGCGATCTGTGGTGGAACGAGGTGACTCCCGACACGAATGACGCGCTCGTCACCACCGGCCACCGCATCGCCGATGTGGTCGCCCTGGGCACTACCTTGTCCGAGGCTGTCACCAAAGCCTATGCCAACATTCGCAAGCTCCGCAGCCTCGGCAGCTATTATCGGCAGGACATCGGACAGAGCCTCTGGCCGCCAGGAAATTCCTAGCCGAAACCTCTGCCAGGAAAACCCAGAATACCCCATTCATGGCCACGTTATCTCAGGACCGGTGTGTTGGCCCAACAGCAACATCGCAGCCCGCTACGCCCTCCGCTCTGCCAGGCCCGCTGCGGGCACAGACTTCCGAACGGGTCCTTTCCGGCTCTCTGCCACGGCCCGCCTGGCTCGAAATCGACCTCAAACGCCTGCGACGCAATTTCGAAATCATAAACCAGGACAAACCCAGTGGGGTCGCGCTGCTATCAGTAATTAAAGATCAGGCCTACGGCCACGGCGCGCTGCCGGTTGCCCGGACCGCCTTGGCCTCGGGTGCCACCTTCCTGGGCCTGAGCACTCTCGAAGAGGCCATTACGTTGCGCGATCAGGGCATCCGCGCCCGCATGCTCCTCCTGGGCGACCGGGAAGAAACCGAATTGCCCTGGTGCATTGCCCATGATTTGACCTGTTGCGTCAGCGAGCCGTTGAACGTGACGCGCCTTGCCAGACTGGCCGAGCGCGCCGCCAAACGTGTCCCGGTCCACCTCAAAATCAATACCGGCATGAATCGCTATGGGGTTCGCTGGGACCAGGCTGTCGGTCTGGCCCAATCCATCGCCTCCTTCCCGTCCCTTTTCCTTGAAGGCGTGCTCAGCCACTTCGCCCAGTCCGACGAGGCGGACAAATTGTTTGCCGCGCTGCAACTGGCGCGTTTCCACGACGCTTTGCGCGACCTGGCCGGCCGCAATATGCCGCTGAAGCTCCGCCACCTCTGCAACAGCGGCGGCTTCCTGGACCTGCCACAGGCGCATTTCGACATGGTCCGGCTCGGCATCCTGCCGCTCGGCGTGTATCCCTCCTCGGTCTGTCGACGTCTCCCCGGCCTTGAACCGGTCATGAGCGTTAAAGCCCGCCTTGCAGCCATCCAACACCTCCAGCCCGGAGACAGCGTCGGCTATGGCATGCGTTATACTGCGCCTTCCCCGCGCCGCATTGCCGTTCTGCCGATTGGTTATGGCGACGGTTTCCCGCGCGTGCGCAACCAGGGCTGCGCTCTTGTCCACGGGCAGCGCGCCCCCATCGTCGGCGGCACCGCCATGGATGCGGTCATGGTGGACATCACTGATATTCCGGCGGCGCAACTCTGGGACGAGGCCGTGCTGATGGGCCGCCAGGGCCAGGAGGAGATTTCGGTCCATGAAGTTGCTAAATTGAAGAACTCAGTCTCGTACGATGTCCTGACCGGCTGGCGAGCCCGGCTGCCACGGATATTCCTGGCATGAGACTCCTCTTCTCTGAGGCCGGCGCGGATTATGGCCATTACATCTTTCCTTACGCCATTTGGGCGTTCCCGGAACCGGGAGAAACGCCCGCCGACCTCTTTAGCCATGGCTTCCTCCCCTCCTCGCGCAACCTGGACCGATTCTATCTCTGCCGCCACGTGCGCGTGAGCCTGCCCCAGTACCGGCCTTCTTCGGAAAACCGCCGAATCCTCCGCAAGGGCGAAGGCCTGACCGCGACGCTCATCCCCCGCGCGGAATTCGACTATACACCCGAGCGACGGGAATTTTACAAAACTTACGCGGACATTAAATTCGGCAAGGAGGTGATGTCCCTCGAGCGCCTTGACCTGTTGTTTAATGCCAAAATCATTTCTCACCTGTTGGTCTTCCGGGACACCCGGTCCGGCGGGGAGCTGGGCACGGTGGCGCTCTACCTCGAGCCCCGCATAATGGCGTTTTACTACTACGCCTTCTACGACCTGAACTATTATTACCGCAACCTCGGTATGTTCATGATGACTTCCGCCGTCGCTCTTTTCGCTGAGCGTGGCTTTCAATTTCTTTACCTGGGTTCCTGCTATTCCCCCAATGCGCTCTACAAAACCCAGTTCGCCGGGGCCGAGTTCTTCAACGGCGTCCGCTGGTCGGCCAACCTCGATGAATTGAAATATCTCATGCGCCGCGGTGAGCGGGACCAGCCTCAACATCTCCTCGAATCTGAAGATTACCGTCAGCGGTTTTATGACACCTCGCTGAACCACCTCGCCGCGGACAGCCCGTTCGGCGGCTCTAACTCAACTGGACGAGGCAACCGCGTTCCTCCTGCAAAACATTTGCCCGGGTGAAATATGGAATCTCGGGTTGTTCCTTTCATTTGTGGCGCCGTCCTGCTCCGTTTCACCGCGGTTCCTGAATCCCAAATTCCCATCCACCTTGCCTTTCCGCTCCCGCTTGCTACCCTCGCCCCGTGCCCAGCGCATTAGCTTCCCGGGTATTCAGGGCGGTGCCGGCCGGAATGGCTTTGCTTCTCGCCACCAGGGCTGCCGGGGGTCTCACCAACTCAGCCTGGTTCGCTTTGCCCTGGCAATCAGAGCGGGATGGTCTGCCAAATAATACCATCTTCGGGCTGGCCCAAACTCCCGACGGCTACCTCTGGCTCGGCACCCCGAGCGGCCTCGTGCGGTTTGACGGCTTGAACTTCCTGGATTTCTCTCCCACCAATTTTGTCGCCTCACCAAATCGGGGCATCCTGGCGATGCTCACCGCGCGGGACGGCGCCTTATGGCTCGCCATGGACCGCGGGGCCGTCGTGCGGCTCAATGCCGGTTCGGCCCGCGCCTTTGTCGATGACTTGCCCAAGACGATTCCCAACCTGCTCGCCCAGGATGCCGACGGCGGCACCTGGATCGCCTATCATGGCGGGGACGTCTATCGTATCAAAGCCGATAAAGTCGCCGCCTGCACCGTCCAGGAAGGGCTGCCCGATGGCCCTGATATTTGCGCTTTGGCCAGCGACAATCAGGGGCGCATCTGGTTTGCCAAAGCCGGCCGATTCGGCATTTTCCGCCAGGGGGCTTTTCAAACCCTCGGACAATTTGCTCCCCAGCCCGCGCGCCTCGCCGCCGCCCGCGCCGGGGGCGTCTGGCTCTGCGCCGGCTTGCGCCTGCATAAAATTGAACCCGGCGGCCATCTCCAGGATTTGGGCGAGTTCCAACCCCAACGCTCCAATGCCATCGCCAACGCGCTGCTGGAAGACCAGGAAGGCGCGGTTTGGATCGGCACCTCTTTCGGTGGGCTCTTCCGCTACGACCGGTCCGGCTTTGAAGAAATTCCTACCACCCACCAGGACATCCGGAGTCTCGCTGAGGACCGGGACGGCAACCTTTGGGTCGGAACCTTCGGCGGCGGCCTCAACCGCGTCCGCCGCCGGGCCATCTCCCTGGAAGGTCCCGAAACCGGTTTGCCGTTTCCCTCCGTTCAGTCAATTTGCGAAGATCCCGGCGGCACCATTTGGGCTGCCAGCCAGAACGGCGTCGTGGCCCGGCGCGTCGGCAGCCAGTGGATTCCCTTGCCCACGGAAGAAACCTGGCCAGGTGAGGCTACTTGTGTCGCCGCCGACCGGCAGGGCTCGCTTTGGCTTGGTACTCACTTGCACGGTCTTCATCGTTGGCGCGATGGGCGGTTCATTCCGTGCGGGGAGGCCCAGGCTCTCAGCGGCCAAACCTTGCACACGCTGCTGGCCGGCAGCACCGGAGACCTCTGGATCGGTCAGGAAGCCCCGCCCAAAATCTTCCGCCTGCGCGATGGCCAACTCCGTGCCTTTGACGTCCCTCCGGATAGCCGCATCATCCGCGCTATGGTCGAAGATGCCCAGGGCCGTATCTGGGCCGGCACCTCCAAAGGACTATTGTTCCGCATCGTTGGCGAAGAAATCTCCGAGACGACGCCCCGTCCGCCAGCGGAGTTGGCCTCTATTCGCTGTCTGGCTGCCACCCCCGACGGCGCCCTCTGGCTCGGCTACGCCGGCTGGGGCGTCGGCTGCCTCAAAAACGGCCATTATGGCGAGGTCCGAATGGAGCAGGGACTCTTCGATGATTATATTTCACAAATCGTCGCCGACGATCAGGGCTGGCTTTGGTTCGGCGCCGACCGGGGTATTTTCAAGGTCCGCCAAAGGGAACTCGAGGAAGCCGCCGCCGGCCGGACGGCTCGCGTCCGGTCCCTCCATTACGGCCGCGGCGAGGGCCTGCCCAGCTTGCAAGGCAACTTCGGCGATGCCCCCGATATCTTGCGTAGCCGCGATGGCCGGCTTTGGTTCCCCATGCGCACCGCCCTGGCGGTGGTCACTCCGGCCAGGCTCGGTGAAGACTCCGATCCGCCGCCAACTTTGTTGACCCGCGTCGCCGCCGACGACCGGACGGTCGCCTGGTATGGCGGTGTGTTGCCCAGCCGAGGCCAGGGCGTCCTGAACCTGGGGACCACGCAATCCAAACTCCGCTTGCCTCCCTGGCACCGGCGCCTCGAATTCCAGTTCGCCACTTTGAGCTTCACCGCCCCCGAAAACGTCCAATTCCGCTACCGCCTTGACGGTCTGGATGATGATTGGCGCCAGGCCGACACCGGCCCTGCGGGCACCGAGCGCACCGCGAAATATTCCCGGCTGCCGGCGGGTGAATATCGCTTCCACGTCACCGCCAGCAAAAACCTCGGTGAATGGAATCCCTCGGGCCCGGTCCTGGACATTATCGTCAGTCCCTTTTTTTGGCAAACCTGGTGGTTCCGTCTCACCGCGCTCGCCATCTTCACCCTCAGCCTAATTGCGCTGGTCCGCTACGTCTCCTTCCGGCGCCTTCATCGTCAATTGCGGCTGCTCGAACAACAGACAGCTCTCCACAAAGAACGCGCCCGCATTGCCAAGGATATTCACGACGACCTGGGCGCCAACCTCACCCAGATTGCGCTCATGGGTGACCTCGCCCTCCAGGACCGCTCCGAGCCCGACAAGGCCGGCGAACGCATGGGTAAAATCTCAACGACCGCCCGCCAGGCTATCAAGTCTCTCGACGAAATCGTCTGGGCAGTTAACCCGCGCAACGACACGTTGACCCACCTCATCGATTACGCCGGCCAGTTCGCCCTCGATTATTTGCGCGTGGCGGGCATCCGTTGCCGCCTCGATTTCCCCGAGCAAATCTCCAACCGCGAACTCTCCACTGATTTGCGCCATAACCTCTTCCTCGCCATCAAAGAAGCCCTCAATAACATCGTCAAGCACGCCCAGGCTTCCGAAGTCTGGCTTCGCGCCAAAATCACCGACCAGGCCCTCGACCTGAGCATCGAGGACAATGGCCGCGGCTTTGAGCGCGCGCCCGACGATGGCTTGGCTGACGGTCTCCGCAACATGCGCCAGCGCCTCGCTGATATCGGCGGAGAATGCCGTATCGATAGCCACCCGGGCACGGGCACCAAAGTCAACCTCCACCTGCCCTGGCCCTGGGGAAGCGACGGGTGACGGCTGGCGTCACCCGTCACCTTTCACTTTCCTCGTCACCCGTCACCCATCACCTCCTCTCGAACGTTTGTTCGATTGCGCGATTCCAACAAATGCCGCACAGTGCTAAAGAGTCAGTCCAGATGCGAATCAAAGTCTCCATCGTCGAAGACAACCGTGGCACCCGCGAAAGCCTGAGCGAGCTGCTCGGGCGCGCCCAGGCCCTGCGCTGCGTCGGCGCCCATCCCAACGGCGAGGAGGCCCTCCGGCAAATCCCCGCCGAAGCCCCCGATGTCGTCCTCATGGACATCAACCTCCCGGGCATGAGCGGCATCGAATGCGTCGCCCGCCTCAAAGAGAGCCTCCCTAAGCTCCAGGTCCTGATGCTGACCACCTACGAGGAAAGCGATTTAATCTTCGATTCCCTCCGCCGGGGCGCCAGCGGTTATCTTCTCAAAAACATGCCCCCATCCGAGCTGATTTCGGCCGTCGAGCAGGTTCACTCCGGCGGAGCTCCGATGTCCATGCAGATCGCTCGCAAGGTCGTCAACCACTTCCAGCAGATCAAGCAACCAGCCTCCGAGGTCGAGCAACTCACCAAACGCGAGCACGAGATCCTCGCGCTGCTGGCCAAAGGCTATCTTTACAAGGAAATCGCCGACCTGCTCACCATCACGCTCAGCACCGTCCGGGCCCACCTGCACACCATCTACGAAAAACTTCACGTGCAGTCTCGCACCCAGGCCGTCGTCAAGTTCCTCGGGCAGGACTGAGGTTCTCTTCACTTTTCACGTTCGGTCCCCGGGGCCTAGGTTTAGAACAAACGTTCAATGGTCTGACTTGCATAAGAGTGTCAAAATGCCACTACACATTGACCTTATGATCTCGCCAACTCCGCGACCAAAAAAAGTTCATCTACCCCGGGGCGCCCGGTTGCGGCGGCTGACCGCTTTCACCCTCATTGAATTGCTCGTCGTCATTGCCATCATCGCCATTCTGGCCGCCATGCTCCTGCCGGCTTTGTCCCGCGCTAAGATGAAGGCTCAACAGATTTCCTGCCTGAGCAACGTCAAACAGTTGACGCTTTCGACCCTGATGTACACCGGCGACAGCGGCTTCTTCGTCGCCTACAACAACGCGAACTTTCAAGGAAGCTCCCTCTGGATGGGCACATTGATCAATTATTATGCGAAAGTGGATTCCTTGCGCCTCTGCCCTTCCGCGCCGTCCAAGCCCCCCATTCCCGGCAATAATACGCCGGGTTTTTGCGACGCCGCCTGGACCTGGGCCAGCTCGACTCCCACGTTGCAGGGCAGCTACGCTTTGAACGGCTGGCTTTATGCCGATAAAGCCAGTTTCCGCAGCGACATCCCCAATCCTGAAAATTACCTCTTCAAAAAGGAATCCGCGGTACAGCACCCCGTGCTGACTCCCACTATCCTGGATTGCATTTGGGTGGACCTTTGGCCTTGGGAAACGGATCCCCCTTACGGGGACCTCTATGCCGGACAAGGCACCGCTAATCCGCCCGGCATTGGCCGCTGTACCATTCCGCGCCATGCCTGGCGCAGTGCTGCCACCGCGCCGCGCAATTATCCCACCAATCAGAGGCTGCCGGGCGCCATCAATATCGGCATGCTCGACGGACATGCCGCCACCATCAAGTTGGAACAACTCTGGACTCTCTACTGGCACGTGGATTACACGCCGCCTGCCAAACGCCCGGGGCTGTAGGACCCCCGCAAAAACCGCTTCCTGCCTCGGGCCGCCATGGTCATTGGCTCCCCCGGGGATAGAACAAACGTTCAATGGTCATGCGCTTCTCGACGATGCACATTACTCCGGCACATTGAGATTATGACCTCGACAAATCTGCGAATCAAAGAAAGTCCCCCGGCCCGAGGCGCCGAGTTGTGTCGTCCCCCGGGCTTCACTCTGATCGAGCTGCTGGTCGTCATCGCCATCATCGCTATCCTGGCGGCCATGCTCCTGCCAGCCCTCTCCCGCGCCAAGATGCGCGCCCAGCAGATCAAGTGCGCCAACAACGTCAAGCAGCTCACGTTGTCCGAATTCATGTACGTCAACGACACCGGTGTCATGCTCCAGCCCGCCACCGCCAACGACCCTGTTTATCCGAATGGCGAGTGGATGGGCACCCTGATGAATTACAACGCGTTCTCAAGAAACACGAACCTGCTGCTTTGCCCCGTGGCCTCCAGGCCCGACCCCAACCCGTTCAACTCTAACGGCGGCGGTGCCAACGGCACCGCGACCTACGCCTACACCCGGATTTGCAATAATGGTTTTGTCTTCACCAGCAGTTACCTGAATAACGGCTGGTTCTATGCCATAGGTAATGAAGGTTCCGGAGATGGCAAGACCCTGGAAACCGGCTACCAATATTACTTCCTCAAAGAGTCCGCTATGCAAAGCCCCGCCCTGACTCCGCTTTTCGTGGACGGGAACTGGGTGGACTCCTGGCCGTTGGAAGGTGATTCCCCGACCGCCGACCTTTACACCGGCAGGAGCTTTAGCGCCCACACCGACGAGATGGGCCGCTTCACCATTGCCCGGCACAGCGCCGTCACCGCTCCCCGCAGTGTTGCCGGCAACTGGAATACCGCTCCCCCTCCCGGCGCTTTGAATCTGGGTTTGGGCGACGGCCATGTGGAGCTGGTGAAGCTCAAAAAGCTTTGGAGCTTCTACTGGCACCTGGATTGGGGGAAATACCAGCCTGTTATGATCGGGCCACCCACAGGGAATTAGTCTGCTGCCAGAGGGAGGGCCCGTCCTTCCGCTTGTAACGCCTTGTAACCCCCTTGTAACGGCTTTGTAACGACTTCAACGTTCAAAATCCCTCGGTTTTACCGAGAGTGTAACGACGTAACGGCTCCCAGGAGGTACCCCACTGCCGTTGAAATAAGGAGAGCATGTTCAGAACACGAGTTTTCGCACACGGCGTTGGAAGTGATAGGAGCGCGAGGGCGAGGGCTCGCGGCGAGGCACGGTACGGGTGGGACGCACACTCACCGGATTGGCTTGAAACCACTGGGTCAGTTCATCCAAGACAGTCTCGGCCGGCAACCGGCAGGTCAGCAACTCAATCAGCCGGTATTTGAGCGCATGCAAACTCACTGCTCGATTCACCTGCGCCGGTTGTTGCCGCCCCGCCGTACGCACAGCCAACTGCGCTTGGGCTGGCCCCAAGACTACACTCTCCACGTTGCTCAAGAGTACCGTCGCCTGAAAATCCTGTTCCACCGCCTCTACCGTCCGGCCACTGCAGTGCTCCAAGTCCAAACGCCCTTTCAAGCGCCCGTAATAGGTCTCCTGTCCCCACCGTTGCCAATACAGCCGACCAAAGACTTCGGTCGGATAGGCCGCCTCGTCCAAGAGGGAGGTGGCCAGCACTTCCAACTCCCCGCTCTTCAACCGGACGGTGACCAGCCGCACGGTCAACTCCAACGGCCAGTCCCGCAGTCGGCACTCCGCACGCAACTCCTTGGGTGCCACCAGTCTGACTTCCACACTGACGCCTGCTGCCTGGTCCCGCGCAAACAATTGCTGCACGGCTGTGAAACTGCCCCGCGAACACCGGCTCACAAAATGCGCCGACACGGCCCGCACCGCTACCAGCCACTTATAGCCGGTGTAACCTCGATCATTGAGCACCACATCGCTGGGCTGCACCGCAGCTAGATGTTGATGGGCCAGTTCGGTTTCGGCCACGATCGAGCCGATCAACCGTCCCTCCAGCCCCACTTGATTGAGCAGATCGTAGAGCACCGACACCCGTCCTTGCGGATAGCGCTCCAGCGGCCCATGATGATTGGCGCACTGGACCCAGCCGAAAGTTTCCCCGACCGCCCGGCTGCTGGGCAGACGCAGCAGCGAACTATCCACCCCTAAGAGCCGATGCCCCCGCCAGCGTTGCACCAGCGACGCATGCTCCGTTCCATACACCGTGGCCAGCACGGCCGACTCATTGAGTTCGACAAAGGCACTGGCACGCAGTTTGGCTCGGGCGTGAGTCAGCGCCCCGCCACTGAGCTTGGGGAACGTGGTTCCTTCGCCCAGTTGCCACAGAAACTCATGTACATGCGCCTGGAGCGACTTGAGACTTTTCTGGAGCACCAAGAGCATAAGCACGGGAAAGCTCAGCACGCACTGCCGGGTGAAGTCGCCGGGGCGACGGCGATGTCGCGACCAGAAGCCCGGATCGATGAGGGGTTGACGCAGTCGTTCAATGAGGGTGAGGGCACGGTGGTTGTGCGGGATGTTGGTTCGCATCCCCAGTGTACAAGCAGAATGTATTTACTTTGTACATTCAAAAGCATCACATCGTCCTGCTGCTTCAGTGGCAGTGAGGAGGTACCCTCACCCACCCCACACATAAATATCCATTTCTTTTCCCTCCTCTGCCTAAAAAACTACACCGCCAAAAAATTTTGCCTTGCCCTACGGAAGGTTGCGGAAGGTTGCGGAAGGTTGCGGAAGATTCAGTAGTCTACCACCTTCTCTGGCACAACCGTTCTCCAAAAGAGTGTTGGTGCGGGAACAAAATGAGACTGCCGGGGGGAACAAAATGAGACTCAGTCTGGCACCGCTCTCTGCTTGAGCAGGCAAGGCCAAGAACTCTCTATTCTTATAGTAAAACAGGGGTAGTCGCGCCGTCTATTGGCGAGGGCGGGCGAGCGGCGGCGACGGGCTCCGAACTCCAGTTCGCGTTGCCGCCGGTCGCCACGCGTAACGGACTCGCCCCACCTCGCCAATAGGCGCGGCCAGGGCCCTCCTCCCCCCACATAATCGCTGTCTCATTTTGTTCCCCCAACAAGTCTCATTTTGAACTCCCGCCGACACCGTTCTCCAAAAGAGGATTGCGAAGGGAGCAAACCTGAGATAGCATCGTGTCTTGACACTACCATGATGCCTGCCGCCACCCCCCAAACCCCCGCTAAACCTGCCACTGCCGGTCCTGGTTTGCGCAATCCCTGGCTCTGGGTGCCCAGCCTCTACTTTTCCCAGGGCATCCCCTACGTCATCGTCATGACCATGTCCGTGGTGATGTATAAACGCCTCGGCATCTCGAATACAGATATCGCCCTTTATACGAGCTGGCTCTACCTGCCCTGGGTCCTCAAACCTCTGTGGAGCCCATTTGTCGATATCACGCGCACTAAGCGCTTTTGGGTGGTCGCGATGCAGTTTCTGGTTTCCTTGGGCCTGGCCAGCGTTGCCTTCTCCGTGCGCGGGTCGGCCTTTTTCAAATGGTCGCTGTTCCTCTTCTGGATCATGGCCTTCGCCTCTGCCACTCACGACATTGCCGCCGATGGCTTTTACATGCTGAGCCTGGACAAGCACGATCAGGCCTGGTGGGTCGGCTTGCGCAGCACTTTTTATCGCACCGCGATGATCGTCGGCAGCGGCTTGCTCGTTGTGCTCGCCGGCGTGCTGGAAAGCCGAAATGGATTGCCGCCGGTCGCTGCCGGCGTCCAGGCTGAAACCAGCGCGACCGGACTAGCCGCTTTTGCTCCCCCAGCATTCCCAACGGCGACACCCGAAGGCGGTTTACATGTAGTTGTTCAGCCCCCGGCTATTGCTATCGGCCTGGGAGCGGCCTCGAGCGGGGAGGCCGCCAAGCAACTCATCGCCCAGGCGCGCGCCTGGAATCGCCAGCACGGCTTCACCGCCGACGAACAGCCTGCAGCCGGTAAAAAGCAAGTCTCCTGGTGGGGCAGAACGGTTTCCGGGCCCCTCGGCGCATTTCTAAGCCGGACGTTTCCCAACACGAAGCACACCGGCACGGCGCCGGCCCCCGAGGCTGGTAATGTCGGCCTGTTTTATCTCTCTCTTTCAAAGGAACCGGCGAAAGAACTTGCCGTGAACGTCGCCCGCAAGCTCCGCGGCATCGAATATGTTGGCTTGGGCAAAGGCGACCGCGGCTTCCGCCTGGTGGAAGGCGAGCGCCTGGTCTTCAACTCCACCAACTGGAATCAGCCAGCCGTGGCCGTCATTCAGCTCGACTCCAAACTCAGGAGCCAGGCGGCCGTCACCTTCTTGGCCACCTCCGGCAATATCCCCGTCGCCTGGTCGGTCACCCTGTTCGTCGTGGCAGCACTTTTTCTTGCGTTCAGTTGCTGGCACAGTGTCATGCTGCCACGCCCCGCCAACGATGGACCAGTGCTCACCCACCATAGCCTCATTGCCGAATTCTTTGCCACACTCGGGTCATTCTTCAACAAGCCGGGAGTGCTGATAGCGATGGCCTTTATTCTCCTGTACCGCTTCGACGAGGCGCAGTTGGTGAAGGTCATTTCCCCCTTCCTGCTCGACAATCGCGGAGCGGGCGGACTGGGATTGACCACCAGCCAGGTGGGGCTGGTCTACGGCACCTTCGGCATCCTCGCCCTGACCTGCGGTGGATTGCTCGGGGGTTTCACTGCCGCCAAATACGGCCTCACGACGATGCTGCCGATCATGGTTTGCAGCATGTACCTTCCTAAGCTGGCCTTCGTCTTCCTGTCCTTCACTCAACCTGAGAATTTTCTGGTCACGTGCGGCGCCGTCGCCGTCGAGCAGTTCGGCTACGGCTTCGGTTTCACCGCCTTCATGCTTTACCTATTGTATTTTGCCGATGGCCCCCACAAAACCGCTCATTACGCCATCTGCACGGGGTTTATGGCGCTGGGCATGATGATTCCCGGCATGTGGAGCGGGTGGGTCGCCGACCAAATCGGCTATCGGCATTTCTTCGTTTGGGTCATCTGCTCCGCCCTTCCCGGCTTTGCCTTGGCCATGCTGGTCAAGGTGGACCCGCAATTCGGAAAAAAGACCCAACCGCCTGCGGGAGCATGAGCCGCTCCGTTCCCGTCTAAGAAAAGAGCGACGGACCGGCCGCAGGCCGGATGAACTTTTTCGAAACAAATCAGGCCCTTGTGGGTTCTAAGTGAAGTGGTATGAAACCGATGCTGAAACGACCGAAGTTGAATCCTGCGTTCAAGCGCTTTCAATACTTGCCCGCCCTGACACTCGGCGGTTGTGACGAGCGCACTCGTGCGAACCCTGGCGCCGTGGGTGCGCGGAGGGAAGGCGAACCCTACCTGCCAGTGCCGGGCCCGCAGGAATCCAGCAGGGGATCTTTCACGGTTTCACCTTCAAGCCTTCGCTCGCCGCAGCTTTCCGCTGGCGCTCATCGAAGCTGAAAAACACTTTTGCTTCCAGGAGCAATGCGGCTGCCACGTGCAACAAGTCCAACGTCCGCGTCCCGAGGGCCGGTGTGTAGCGGTCGCTCAATTGACGGGCCTTGCCGTGCAGCTCGGAGGAAGCAAGCGGCGTCCGAACGAGAAACCCGCTGGCGATGTCGGATTGCACATCCTGCCAGAGCGCGTCGCGCTCCGCCAGAGTGATGCGCTGGCGTTGGACCGCGCGATTGAAAGCGTTGCGCAGCTCCAGCGCGGCCAGCGGTGTGAGGGCCAGCGGCTCGCGTTTTGCCCCCAACGCCGCGTCCGCCGCTTTGGACGTGGCTTCCTCCAGGTAAAGCGAGGCGATGAAACCGGTATCGGCCAAGGCTACCATTCGTAGCTCTCCCGCTCCTCGGCGATAATGTTGCCCGGCATTACGCGGTCGCCAAAGATGCGTTTGCGGCGCGCTTCAAAGTCCGGCAGTTTGACTCTTTTCGGTTTGGGCGGCGGCGGCGGGGACAGGAGCGCGATCACCTTCCCCTTTTTGACGATTTCCACTTGCTGGCCTTCGGCGACCCACTCCAAAACGCTGCCGAAATTGTGCCGAAGTTGCCTCACGTTCGCTGTTTTCATGTTACACAACCATGTTATACATCATCCCGCGCAGACCGTCAATCGTCAATCCGCCTTTCGTGCTAACTTTGCTTTCGTGTATGGGTGCATTTCGTGGTTCTCCAAAAGCCGCTATTTCCAGAAAAGTTATGGTGCGCATAGCAGGACTTGAACCTGCACGGATTACTCCACTACCACCTCAAAGTAGCGCGTCTGCCAATTCCGCCATATGCGCAGAAAAAACGTGGATGCCTATAGGGCCATCCAACGCACGCATATTCAATTATCCAGGCAAGGCTGTCAAGCATGTCGCTTAAAAGCAGGGCGGAGCCTTTGGTCAGCGGCCCCGCCCCGCCCTGGTGGTTGTGTTAACAGGCGCCTGTGGGTACGGCTGAGATGAAGGCATAACACATGCCATGCAGTTTTGAGAACGCCGGCAAGCCTGGCTACCTCACCGGCTAGTTTTGAAGAACAGTTCCTCCACGTTCCAAGTCACCCGGTACGGCGTCAGAACCGAGGGACGGACGTTGCCGATGTCCGGGCGGATGGCCGCGCAAGAGGCCGGTGCCGTCGTATAAATCATCGGCAACTCCTCCGCGAGGATCGCCTGGACCTCATCGAACGCCTTCTTGCGCGCCGCGTAGTCGAGCGTTCGCATCTGGCTGTCCAGCAAGGAGTCGATGCGGGCCTCCCAGTCGGTGGCCGGCGTTTTCTGGCGAGGGAACCATTGATGGAGGTCTTCGCTGGAGCGCAGCACGTTGAGTTGAGAGGCGGGATCGATTCCGCCGCCGCCCAGGCCCATCAGTGCGCATTCGTAATCAAAGGTGAAGTTGATCTTTTCCACCAGCGCGCGGAAATCCAACGGAGCATAAACGAGCTTAACTCCCAGTTTTTTGAGGTCCGCTTGAATGAGGAGAGCGGCCTGTTGGCGAAGGCGGTTCTCGCCGTTGGAGCAGAACTGGATCTCCACTGGATTCCCATCAGCATCTTGCAGTGTGCCGGAGCCGCCGTCATGCATGCCGATTTCGGCCAGCAAGGCCTTGGCGTGAGCCAAGTCATAACCGTACCGGGGCACATTAGGGTTGTTCCACTTCTGATTCTCGGTCGAAAAAAAGCTATAGATCGGCTGCGCACGACCGCCATAGGCCTCGCGCACGATTCGGTCGCGGTCGAGCGCGCAGGAGATAGCCTGGCGAAACTTCTTATCCCGGAACCACTTCAGTCTGGCCGGGTTCACCAACGGCTTGCCGGCGGTATTAGTTCCGGTGTTCTGGTTGAACCAGACGAAATCGCGTTCGGCGCCCACGCCTAAATCCAGGATTTGGAAACGGCCCTGGGCGGAGGCCTGCTTGAACCGGTCATAATCTTCCGGCCGGACGTTCTCGCAAGCATCGCTCTTGCCGCCGAGGAAGGCCGCGGCTTCGCTTTGCGGACCAGTGCCGAAGGTGAACATCACCTGGTCGAAATAAGGAAGGCGCCGGCCCTGGCTATCGGCGACCCAGTATTCAGGGTTGCGTTCCAGCAGGACGGACTTGCCGGGCCGGCACTCTTTCACCCGGAAGGGCCCGCAGCCGACGATGCGCTCGGGCGGGGCATTGGTGCCATAGGCTAACAGAAAACGGTGTTGTTTTACTGCCGATTCCAGAGCGTGCCGGGGCAGAATCGCCACACTGCCGAAGAATTCCAGGAAGGGCGCGAACACCTCAGGAGTCACAACGCGCACCGTAAAATCATCGATGTTAGTGACCTCGAAGTTTTTCCCGCCGATTCGAAACAGGTCGAAGGTGGTGCGATTGCACTCGGGATTGTACATGATGTCGTTCCAGGTAAAGACGACATCGTCGGCGGTCAGCGACACGCCGTCGCTCCAGTGGACTCCCTGGCGCAGCTTGAAGGTCCAGGTCTTTTGGTCCGGAGCAACCGACCATGACTCGGCCAGGCCGGGGCCGGGCTCCAGCAGCGGCGGGCCGGCATTCACCAGCGAGCCATAGAGCAGGCGGGTGATACTGTCAAAAGTGAAGAGCGGATTAAAGGTAGGAGGGCTTGCCTCGAGCGCCAGGTTCAACCGGGCACCCGGC
>Ga0210408_10002292_pt1 | contig 18836 bp, 17 predicted proteins | sample IncBWH4MmetaG_FD_155471 | JGI IMG/M metagenome (GOLD analysis project Ga0210408, IMG submission 155471) | Forest soil microbial communities from Barre Woods Harvard Forest LTER site, Petersham, Massachusetts, United States - Inc-BW-H-4-M | ecosystem: Environmental > Terrestrial > Soil >...
CCGCTGCGCTTCGTGCAGACCCGCTCGCTGCGCTCGCGGCCCTTCGGGCGGGAGATACCTCTCCCGCTTTGCGCCCCGCCGCTGCCGAAGCCTCGCGCCGTGCCCGGTCGCTATCGAGGCCCCAGTTCGGCGGCCTCACAACTCGAAAGGACTACGATCATGATTATCGGCAACTTCTCCTACAAACAGGCCGAAGACACCTACACGGGCGAAATCAAGACGCTGACCCTGCTTCGCGGCTCGGTTCAGTTCCGCCCGACGGAAGCCAAGAACGGCAAAGGCCCGGACTACCGGGTGGTCGTTCACGGCGAATCCAGCCAGGTCGAACTCGGCGCCGCGTGGAAGCGCCAGAGCGGAGCCGGACGGGAATTCCTCTCCGTCAGCCTCGACGATCCGGGTCTGGCCCGCCCCTTCAACGCCGCCCTGATGCCGTCGGACGACGGCAAGAGCGCGATCCTCATCTGGTCGCGCCCGTCCAAGAAGGCGAAGGCCACGTAAGCGGCCCCGCCGCGACGGCACCGGCTGGACACCAGCCGGTGCCGTTTTCGTTTCAACGCTCGACAAGACAGCTTCAGAAGCCGCGCGGAACGGTTTTCCGCGCGCTCGGTCGCGCCGCTAATTTGGGCACCGGCGCGGCTGACGACAGGGGCCAGCCAGTTGCGCAAGAAAATTACCGAGCCAACTTGTAGTGCGGTGCAACAGGCCCGAAAACCGAAAACCAAAAATACCGGACAGCCCAATAGGTCACCTATCGAGGTCGGTGTGTTCCATGGTGATTTGGGATGGGTTTTAGGCGACGGCCTTGCCGCAGGTCTTAACGAGTGGTTATCGGAAAGCTGGTAGCTTGACGATAAGCAGCGAGATAGTGAATTGTTAAACAATTCATCTCGCCTGGCGGGGAGTAGGACCGTGGCCCGCTACAACGATGCCTATGCTGGGGAGCATCGCACTTGTGCGATTGGAGTCAAATTTACCCCGGCAGAGCGTAAGCAGCTTGAGGCGGCAGCGGCCGCGCGGGGCGAGGGCCTTAGCGAGTATATCCGCCACCGGTGCTTTGGCCGGTCGGCCCCTCCGGTGGGCGGCGCGTCCCGCAATCCCGATGCCCACCGGCTTGCCCACGAATTGACCAGGATCGGGAACAACCTCAATCAGCTCGCCCGCATCGCCAATACCTACAAGGCCCTACCGCATCTCTACGAGCTTAAGATGGTCACCGGCTTGGTCAAAGCCGCCCTTGACCGGGTCCTTGAGCTGTGAGGGGGGGCCGATGATCCCGCGTTGCGTCGTCGGCCGTGGCGTAACAGGCGCTGTCCGGTACATCCTCGGCGAGGGCCGCCATCCTGAGACCGGCGAGCTGGCGGTGCTGCCTGAAGGTCAGCCAAGCCGCGTCGCGTGGTTCGGCGGTACCGACAACTTCGGTTTCCCAATCGAAAGCCGCAAGGACGCCGAGCGTGCCCGAAAGAGGATGGAATTCGACGCGGTCAATCAGACCAGCCGGACCAAGCGCTGCGAGAAAGACTGCGTCCACCTGGCCCTCGGCTGGCGGCCGGGCGAGAACCCCAGCCGTGAGGAGATGGAACGCGCCGGGCTCGACGCCCTGAAGGCGCTCGGAATGGAAAACGCCCGCGCGCTCTTTGCCGCCCATACCGACGAGAGCTACTCCCACCTGCATATCGTCGCCTCGAAGATCAACCCCGATACCGGCAAGGCCTACGACTTGAGGGGCAACTACCTCAAGCTCTCGAAATGGGCGCAGGAATACGAACGCGAGCATGGCGGCATCGTCTGCGTCCGGCGCGAAGATGCCAACCGGCTCAGGGACGCAATCGCCGACCGGGACGCCGGCGCCGTCCTCACCGCTCTCACCGAGCAGCGAGCGACTTTCACGGCGCAGGACCTTGAGCGCGCCTTGGGGAAGCAGATCCGATCCTCCCTCGCGTGCGCGCGGTTCGGCAACGAGATCCTTGCCCATACCGACGTCGTGAGGCTCGCCGACGAGCCCGGCGGACCGGCCACACGCTACAGCACCCGAGAGGTGCTTCAGACAGAGCATCAGGTATTGCGGGCCGCCGACGGCCTCAGCCGCGATCGACGCTTCGATGTCGGCGATCAAGTACGCGCCGCGGTCCTGGGCAGCAGCGCCTTCGACGGCGTCCGCCGCGAGCAGGCCGAGGCCTACCGCCACGCAACCGGTCCGGAGGGCTTGGCGCTCATCGACGGCCAGGCAGGAACCGGAAAGAGTTACACCATGGGCGCGACCCGGCAGGCTTACGAGGCATCGGCCTGCACGGTGATCGGCCTCGGTCCGACGAACGCCGTGTTCGAGGACATGAAGCGCGACGGCTTCAGGCATGCCAACACTGTCCACGGCGAGCTCTATGCCCTCAATGGCGGACGCACCAAATGGGACGGCGGCACCGTCGTCATCGTGGACGAAGCGGCGATGGTCGACACGAAGCGCATGGCAGACCTCGCGCAGCATGCGCATGCGGCCGGTGCGAAGCTGATCCTCGTCGGCAATGATCGGCAGCTCTCCAGCATCGAGCGCGGCGGGATGTTCGCTGCGCTCAAAGAGCGCTACGGCGCCGCCACGCTTACCGAGGTGACAAGGCAGCGCCACCATGACGACCGCCGCGCCAGCTCAATGATGGCCGAGGGCAATTTCCATGACGCGCTAACCATGTACGAAGCCAAGAACGCGATTACGTGGACCAGAACCCAGGAACAGGCCCGCGCTATGCTCGTAAAGCGCTGGGCCGCGGATACTGCCACCGCGCCGGAAAAGAGCCGGTTCGTATTCGCCTATACCAATGCCGATGTTGCCCTACTCAATGCGGAACTGCGCGCCGTACGGCGCGACCGGGGCGAGCTTGGTTCGGATCATATCGTGCCGACCGCCGACGGCCCGCAGAGCTTCGCTCGAGGCGACCGCCTGCAAATCATCGGCACCGACAAGCGCGCGGGTCTTTACAACGGCATGATCGGCACCGTTCAGGAGATCGAGGATACGCGGATCACGCTCAAGCTGGATGGCCGCCGCGAGGATAGCCGCACGTTCGATGCCGCAAACTTCCCGAAATTCCGCCACGGTTACGCCGGCACAATCTATAAGGGCCAGGGCCGCACGCTCGATCAATCCTACCTCTATCACTCGGAGCATTGGCGTTCCGCCGCCACTTACGTCGCCTTGACCCGCCACCGTGACAAGGCGGAGCTATTTGTCGCCCGCAATACCGCGCGCGATGTTACCCAGCTCGCTCGGCAAATGGCACGAGTCGATGACCGCCGTGCGGCCTCGCATTTCTATCAAGTTGGTTCCGGGGACACGGCCCTCATTTCTCAACAGCTCGATCAATGGCACCAAGCTTTACAATCGGTCAGAGCCGATGAAGAACGCCGGGCACGCGAGCAATCCCCTTCGCCGGCGGATTGGACAAATCATGGGGGCATGGTCGCGCAGCAGCGCTCCGCAATGGATTGGGCCAAAGAGGCGCGAAAGGAAAAATCGGCGCAGACCGAGCGGACCGACCGCAGGCAGGAAACTACTGACGGCGAACAGGAGCGCACGCGCCTGCGCCAAGCAATCCGGCGGGAACTTGGTCGAGACATCGAAAATGACCTAGACGACGAGCTAGACCCGGGGCGCGAGCTGTCGCGATGAACCGCCCGGCGCAGGGGCGGCGCCAGGGCGGAAAATTCAAAAGCCCCCCGCTCCAAAGACAAGCGGGGAACGTTTAACCCGAAGCGCACGATTCTACGCGGCCCTGGGCCGGATGCACCACGTCGCTCCCTCTCATACTTCCAACCGCCACCCGACGTGGGCTCGAACAAGGGCTGATAAACTTGGCGAGCTTGTCGCTGAGAAGCAATTGCTGACGACCCCCCACATTCCGACAGCGGAAACCGGCCACGCTTCGCCTCGACGTCCGGTGCTGCACGGAGATTCCGACCAGCCAGACACTGACCCCGAACTGGGTTCGCTACTCGATGCAATTGCGGCCGATGTACACAAGACCGCATCGGCCGCCCGCGACGGAGTCATTGTCGAGTTTGCGGCGCGCGCGGCTCATGCCCGAAAACATCTTCCGCGTAACCAGCTCTCCGCGGCCCTTAAGGAAATCGCGGAAGCCCGCAAGGCGGCACTCGCGCTTATCAAAAGAAACGAAATAGTCGAGCTTTCCGCTCGCAGGGCGGCCGCACTCGCCGCACGTCGGCGATCACGGATCACCGGCCGATCAGTTCGTTTACAACCCGCGCCTGAGCGCTAGTACGTTATTTCTTGAAGTAAATTGGTTAATGCCTCGATGCTCGACGAAACTATTAAGCCGTGCCTCGATCTGATATACTCGCCCCGTTTCACTGACGTTTCTGATTTTGAACGAGGTTGCGTGCTTATCGTCTCACTTTTCTCTGCGGCTAAACGTTTTATCCAGCGTAAACGCACACTGGCCGCGCTTCAGCACGAGGAGCGATATCACTTCGCCGCCGTAACTTATCATGTCCGACAGCGCGAGCGTCGTGCCGACGACCAAGAATATCACGGCCGCCTAGCACGCTTCAGACTCGCGTCGATGCGCCGCGTTTGCGATCAACAGCGCATGTTCGAAACCGGCAAAGGCTTTTGGGAACTCCACGACATCGGTTCCTGGGCCGTTCGGGCACGCGACTTCCAGCGGAACAAGTCACCGGAGTTTTTCGACATGTTTCAGAGGGTTCCGATCTCGGCCAGGTTCGCTCTATACCAGCGCGTGAGGGAATTACGATGGCAGGAAGAGCGTGCCAGTGCCGAGGCGTACTGTGCCACCTTACCGGACCTCAGCGGCCCCGGCGCACTAGCCGAGTTCGGCAGGTGGGTTGAGGCGCAACGCCCGGGCCCACGCGAGCGAGAGCGGTGGTGCTCGCAACTGTCCTCGACTCGTCACTTTGACTTCGGCGCGTAAGGGTTGTCATCAAGTGTTGGCGGGTTGAACGCCGTCGTCGTCCAATAAGGCGGCGCCAATGTGAAGAATGGATAATCGACCCCTTCAACAAGACAAAGCATCTGACCGCGTGGCATCCTCATTAAGTCTTCCGGCCTAAACAGGGGCAGACCCTGCGGCCCCCAGCTTCTCCCGTGACCGCTCTGGTCCGCCCGTTCGTTCTCAGTCTGAATGATCTCGGTCTTTTGACCGCAGAGCTTGGCGAGATGTTCCGCCGTAAACATATCCTTTGGCGCGAATGCTGTAAGCGCGCCCTTCTGCCCGATGAAGCTTTGCCAAGCGTCCTTATACTGCGTGTGAAGTTGATTCAAATCTTGCAGGATCGGCCACAGCTGGACTCCAAATCCCGCCAACATACCCATCCCATCTTGAATCGACTGTAAATGGCCTAGCTGGGCGAATTCGTCCATCAGAAATAAAGGTGGCGGAAGGGTGCTACTTGGCGTGTTCTGTAGCGCCTGCAACGCCGACTGCACGATCAGGCGGAGCCAATTCGCATGTTTTGAAATGTGTTGAGCTGGCGGGATCAGGTACACCGTCACGATCTCGCGTTTCATATCGGCAAAATCAAAGCTGCCGCGTTCAAGGTCCTCGGCGACCGGAGGGCTGTCAAGAAAAACCGTCTGAGTAATTCCCACGGATATAATGCTATTTATCTCCCTACTCTGTTCTTTCAGGCGCCCGACCTTTTGGACCAGCGGCCGAAATCCGCTTTGCAGCATCTCGGCGACGGTCAACGCCATGCCCGTAGGCATACCATCATTCGTCCCGTACGGCTCAGTAAGCATTGTGCGCACATTGACAAGGCTCGGCGGGCGACCACTGGCCCGCGCTTTAAGGCATTCAAACATCACCAAGGCACCGACCAAATCCTGAGCGGACGCCGACCAATGCCGCTCACGTCCCTCCTCAATGCGCACAAGAGCTTCTCCAATGCCCGTCGCGTCGTCCACGAAGTACTTTGAATTGGGGTCAAGTCCTACCAAGGGATTGAATCCCTCGCTTTCCAGCCAAGGACGCTCGTCGACGAAAAGACGAAATGGATTGAGGACCACGACACGCCCGAGCTTCGCCCGATGGCGAGCGGTGATCGCCGCCGCCTCCCCCTTCGGATCGATCATCAGGATCGAGCGCTTGAGGTCGACAAGGTTCGGCACAATCAAACCAACTCCCTTCCCGCACCTATTCGGCCCGATTGTGATTAGATGAGCCGGGCCGGGATACCCAACTTGTGGGCGAGGTCGGCCCGCTTTTAAGAATTCGCCCAAGTAGATATTGTCGTTGCGCGGAATTAACCTAGCGCGGCGCAGCTCGCGTTCCGTAGCTGTTCGCGAAGCGCCGTGCGTATCGCCGCGTAGCGGTGACCAATTGAGCGCGCTCCGAATTGGCTCAAGGCCGCGCGCAAATAGGAAGTACCCACCGATAGCTGTTCCTGCGGCCACAAAAATCAATATTCCGGGGGAGGCAGACTGATCACCGAGCGAATGGAGCAGCGCGGGGAGAAAGTACCACAAAAGGGCTAAGCCTATTGCACCGAAGAAAAGGCCTATGACTAAGACCTTACCACGAACGGCCACCTCGGCACCGCCGGCGATTATTCCTGACAGTCCTATCCGAAAAACACCCGGCAGAGGCCTGCCCTTTCTTCGCAAGTTAATAACCACACCTAGAACACTTCCGACAACAAGCCAAAATCCCAACCAACCCCAGTAAATGGTATCGTCGGTCAGACGGTTCCAAACAGCCATGGTGACGAATGACGCAATCAGGCCGCCCAGCGCACCATTTACAAGATCGTAAATATGAGCGAACCACGTTTCGTTCCGTCGACCAGCACACGACGATGCGCTCGCAAGAATGCCCGCGCTAATAAAGGTACAGACGATCACGATGCGCGAGAATCCAGCGAGCGGTTCAAGCGGCATTAAACCCGTACGAACCGCAATGACCAGCATGAAGGTACCAAGGAGGATACCGAAGGCCATTGAACGCAGATACGGATAACCAACCACCTCCCTCCCACTCGCAATTTCGATTCGATCGATCTCGTTGTTCGCCGAGTTCAGTAACGTCAGGACGGCGCCAGCAAGGATCGCACTATCCCACCAACCTTCCGACGGTGCGCGCGAGACTTTTTCGTACGACCAGAGTAGCGCCCAACCTCCGTACCAGATCGCAAAATAACCGCCTATCTGCCATATCAACTGACTCAGATAGGATTGTGCTCCAGGACCCTCGCCGCGCGATGCACGCCATTTGTCAAGCGTTACGGAGATCCCGACCCCGACGCCAGCGAGTATTCCTAGAGCCGGAAGGTCTGAGACGTGAGTAGTTTGCCAACCCGCACGCAGAGCCGCCCACGACGCCAAAAGGACCAGCGCGGTCCCGATGACGGATGCCCCGGCAGCAAAGCGCAAGTAATACAAGGGTTTCCCCGTCCGATCGCCCGGCGCCCTGCCAAGGGAAGCCTATTTCGGACGGCTACACAACCGCAAATTCTTGCTCAGGGGCTCTGACGGTGTTTCTCATTCCGTAGTCCGGCCTGCCACGTAGCGCGTCGTTCTCAAGCCGCCGTGCGCAGCAAGTCGAAATCCATCGCCAACCGCCCGTCCTCACAGACCACGCACCAAATCCGGCATTCCTCTCATATGCTTGAAGACCAAAAGTGCCGTGGTGTGCTGGTCAATAAGTCGAACACCCGGCGTCGCGCGGGCATACGAGAACGCACGTAATTCGTCGCCGCTCACGCGCGACGCCTACGAGGATTCATCATCTGAGACGTGACGCGTATGCTCGCGCCGCCTAAAAAGGGACGCGCTCGCGGAAGTGGATACGGTTCCAATTCCGGCAGTTTCGTTCTCAATTCATCAAGCAATGGGCTCAATTCGCCGATGGACTCTAAGCGTGATCGCAGCCAATCCCGACGAACCGAAAAAACGATGGCGACGCGATCCTTATCCTCTGCCACGAGGCGCGGCGGGCCGTCCAGCAGGGCCGCGCGCGCGCGCGGCGTCGCGTTATGAAATCGCTGTCGCTTATCGCTGAATACGTGGCCGGGACGCGCGCGCATGGCGAGCCCCTACCGCTTCGATTCAACGAGGGTGCATTCGCCCTTTCGCCCGTCCGCGTAGATCATCCTTCCGCTTTGTCGGTCGAGAACGACTGAGTCACCGGCGTTTCCCGCGCCGAACTCAAGGATTCGGTCGCCGATCTTCACGAATTGACGAGAGGGCGTCTCTAGAAGCGCAAGGAAGCCTCCGCCCGACTGAAGGGTTTTTCCGTATTTGCCGTCCGCGTACTGTGTGACGATACGATCAAGACCTCGCTGGACGGTGAAAGTTACCTTTTTTGCAGTCGTATCGACCCAGACCAAGGCTCTTGCTGGCCCACTGCATGTAAAGTTTAACGTCTCTGCTTTCGATAACGCTGCTGTACTTGTGAGAATGACTAGCGTGTACATGCAACGGAATGCCCGATACTGTTTCAGAGTCCTAAATTCGCCTTGATTTTCGCATCTAGAATGATACGAAAACTGACTCTGCCTTACTTGGCTGCGCGCGATCTCACTGAGGCTGTGGAGGAATCCGTGTTGCAACAGTATCGGGCATTCTGTTTCAGCCGGGGCATCGATGCGCCAGCTCGCCGACACTATAACGAGCCTCTATGGGCCATCCGGTGAGCGGAAATATCTCAACGCCGCCGAACGGCGGCGCTTCATTAAGGCGGCGCAACGCGCGCCGCCGGACGTGCGCACCTTTTGCCTTCTACTGAACTGGAGCGGTGGCCGGATTTCCGAAGTGCTCGCGCTCACGCCGGCAGCGATCGACATCGACAGCGGCGTGGCGAACCTCGAAACGCTCAAACGCCGAAAGCGCGGCATTGTCCGCCAGGTGCCGTTGCCGAGCGAGCTTCTGTGCGCGCTCGACCGGACATTCAAGCTCCGCCGTCGGCAACCTGATCCCCATTTTGCCTGTCAGCGGATTTGGCCCTGGAGCCGCACCACTGCTTGGCGGCGGGTCAAAGAAGTCATGGCGGCTGCCGGCATCACCGGCATGCCCGCCATGCCCAAGGGGCTGCGGCACGGCTTCGGCGTGAACGCCTTCCAATCCAGCGTCCCGCCGCATTTGGTACAGCGCTGGCTTGGCCATGCGTCCCTTGAAACTACCGCCATCTATGGCGACGTCATCGGAGCTGAGGAGCGCGCATTTGCCGCACGTATGTGGCGGTAGCGCTCGCAACGCGCCTCTGGAACGACAGTAACGACGCGGACCATCAGCTCTTGGGTTTCCGATACCGTTCAAGACGCGCTTGAATTTCCGCGCCTGGTAACCGGCAGCGCGGATGCGCGGCGATGACTTCAAGCCCGCTTACGATAGCTGCTGCTTCCATCACCTGACCCTCGAAAAGCTGATCGAGAACCCAAAGGACGCCGAAAAACTGCACACCTTCGACTTCAGCAAGCGCACGAAGTTCTCCGTCGCCGGTCAACAGAGTCCAACCCCGGACCGAGGCCAGCGCATAGGCGAATGCGTCGGGAAGCGAAAGCTTGGGATGATCTCCCCGGACAGTCTGTGCCATTGTGACTTCATCGCCGGTGAGTTCTTCGACGCGCAGACCGCGTGCCATGAGTTCCGGCCCACCAAAGTCCGCTAACTCACGCGCATATAGCAGGTCAGGCACTGCAAACTCTAAGGGCAACTGGAAGCACGAATCCAGAAAGCCCCCGCGTTCGAGGTCAATCAGTACCGACGTGTCTGATACGAGGATTTTCATGGACCAGTCCCATTGAGGGCTGGTCCATGAGTCGCGTCAAGTTGCGGACCGAAACCCCCAAAATTTCGGCTGCCTTGGATTCGCTAATCGCCCCTTCGGCTAGTGCGCGAAAGCATAGTCGTTCCATGCGTCGTGGCTGCTCAGCCTCGGCGGGGATCGCGCCAGGCTCTTCGTAAGGCGGCTTGCGCCAACCCTTCTCGTTGAACACCTGAAATAACCGCCGGTAAGCGGCGTCGCCAATAATTCCAAGATCGTGGCAGCGATACACGATGGCTTGAAAGCTTGCGCCGAACAGTTCCTTGAGACGCAGCAACTCGCCAAGGCTAATCATCGTGCGCCGTTTGCCGATTTCACGCCACAGCGCCTCGACCGGCATTAGAAACGCGCCAGCAAAACGGTTCGCTGCCTTTTCTCCATTCACATGCGGACGCACGTCCATCAGCATGTGACCAAGTTCATGCGCAAGCGTGAAACGCTTACGCTCGGACCATATGTTTCCCATTACGACTATCACCGGAATGGGCTCACCGCCCTTCCGGCGCACTGTCGCCGTCAGTCCGTCGATATCCGAAAGATTGACAGACAGTATCTTGATGCCGCGCTCTTCAAGCAGCTCAGCGAGGTTGGGTATTGGATCGATCCCGAGGTTCCAATGCGCCCGGATGGCGCGGGCCGCGTATTCCGCATCGGCCACGTCCTTCACAGGATAAGGGGCTTCACGCGGCCGATCCCACACCACGCTCGCAAGGCCAAGCGCGTCCTCAATCGCTAGGTAACGCTCCAGCAGATGGAGCGCCTGACCTTCCACAAAAGCCTCTTCGCGCTTGGACGCCATGTCCTTTTTTCGGAACTCAACGCCGTCCAAGACCAGCTCGTCCGTCGCCAAGAGATAGTCCTCGGACACACCGAGCGCGCGCGCCAAAGCAGCCAAGACACCGGAACTCGGCATGTCCTCATCGCGCTCGTATTTGCCGATCGCCTGCGCCGTCACCAGGTTGCCGATTGTCCCTTGTAGATCGCGTAAGGAAAGACCTGAAGCAGCACGAGCCAACTTAAGCCTCTGTCCGATCATGTGTTTTTCTCCTCCTGCTTCGGTTTACAAATATACCAATTTATGCCATAATTGTAAACTACAAAGTGAGGCTCCGGTTCCGACCCGCCGCATCTATCGGGGGCTGGCCCACCGGGAATCACCTTAACCTGGCGCCCCCCGAGGGCCGGAAAGGCATACTAACGTGAACCGTATTACTCCCATTGGCGCCGCCCGCCCGCGGCGCCGCTCATCCGACCAAAAGGGCATCCACGACATCCGCCGCCTGCCGGATGCGGAGTTCGAGGGCGTCTGGGATTCCATCATTCTGCCCCCGGGCCTCAAGGACCGGGTTCTCGCCCAGGCCGTGCTGAACTTCACGGCGCGCGCGCGATTGCAGCAGGTTCACCTGCCGGTGCACGGCATCATCCTTTTCGTCGGCCCCGCCGGCACGGGCAAGACTTCGCTGGCGCGCGGCCTCGCCTCGCGCACCGCCGCCTCCTTGAACGGCGGGCTCACCTACATCGAGGTTGATCCGCACGCCCTGGCAAGCGCCGCTCACGGCAAGACCCAACAGGCCGTGGCGCACCTTCTCGGCACCGTGCTCGCCGAAGAGGCTTCCACCAGCCCTTGCATCGTGCTGCTCGATGAAGTCGAGACGCTCGCCGCCGACCGCAGCAAGATGAGCATGGACGCCAATCCGATCGATGTGCACCGGGCGACCGACGCCGTCCTCACCCAGCTCGACCAGCTCGCCGCGGACTACCCCCAACTCCTTTTCCTCGCGACCAGCAATTTTGCCGGCTCGATCGACGAGGCGTTTCTCTCCCGCGCCGATTTGGTGGTTACGATCGACTTGCCGACGCCCGAGGCGTGCAAAGCCATCGTGCTCGACACCATCGACCGGCTCGCCAAAGCCTATCCCAAACTCGCCGCGTTGCGCTCCGCCCCGCAAATCGCGAAAGCCGCCGCGATCGCCGTCGGGCTTGATGCGCGGGCTATCCGCAAGGCCGTGCTTTCCTCCCTCGCCCACAGCAAGCAGATCGCCGCGAGTCCAGAGAATCTCACGGCCGAGGCGGTGCTCGACGCCATGCAACGCGCGCAAGTCGAACGCGCCAACATGGAGCGAAGCCGATGAGCACCGTGTTGGCTCGACGCGTGGCCTCGACCCCGGTTCGCACGGCGGTGGAGACCTGGGCGAGGATTGTCGAGATAGTCGCCCCCGATCCCGAGAGCCCGGCGCGAAAGGAGCTGGCGAAGGTGGCCGGCACCGCCTGCTCGTCGATCGCTTCCGAGGCCCCCAAAGAAGCGCCGATGGTGATCTGGGGCGGCGGGCCGCGCGTGCGCGTCTATTGCGTGTTCGATGAAGACGCCATCACCCAGGACGGCGTCAACGAAGACGCGCTGCCGAAATCGCCCACGCAGGGCGACTGGCGAATGTCCATCCCATTCCTGGCCGATGACGTGGCCTGGAGCGGCGCCAGCTTGGCCGCTGCGTCAAGCAGGGTCTCAGCACGCTCGGTGGACGACGAGATCGAAGAGGAGGACGAGCCGGCCGCGGCATCGAAGTCGCCGCTGAACCTTAACCTCGCGGAGTTCCTGAAGTCATGAGCACGTCAACGTTCGTTATTTCCTATGCCTACACGGTGACCTACATCACCGACAAGATGCTGTTCCTGCTTAAGGAGATCATCCGCGACATCGGGCTCGATCCGGCCAAGTTCGCCAATGATTGGGCTACCTACGAGAACGCCGTCCGCACCTGGCTGGCCAGCCGCCACATGGAGAGGATCAGGCTTGAGGTTTACGATCCCCCCAACAACGCGCTGGTCACTTTCTGGGACATCGACGTGGTCTATGCGACCGTCGGCGACGGCTCCTTGTGGGTCGATGCCGCCGCGGTGCGCTACGCGATCATCAAACAAGGTCACACGCCGTCGTCCTGCCGCTACGACATCAAGGTGATCAATAAGCCCGGCTGGGAAGCGGTGCCAGGCTGGGGCTCATGTGAGCTTCGCTCGACCGAAGGGTTCAAGCGCTACGCCGTCGGCTCGGCGGTCGGCGGCAACGGCCTTTCGGCCGAAGTCGCCTATTGGAGCCGGTGATGTTGACCCCCAACGAAGCCTTTCGCAAGTTCCGCAGCAAGCTTGAGCTGACGCAGAAGGAGCAGGACAGCGCGTCCTCGCGGCAGAAGGAAATCCGCGCCCTGATGGACGAGTCGTTCAAGATCGCCGACGACTTTCTCACCGGTTCCTATCGCCGCTGGACGAAGACCAAGCCGCTCAAGGACGTCGATATCTTTTGCGTCTTTCACGACGACGAACGGCCCCGGTACCGCAACGACAAGGCGCCGTCCGTGGTGCTTGCCGATGTCGAGAAGGTTCTTGCCGGGAAGTACGGCAGCGCCAACGTCAGCAGGCAGCGGCGCGCCGTGACCGTCGAATTTACGGACAGCGCCGAAGAAGAGCGCGTCATGAGCTTCGACGTGGTGCCGGCCTTCACCAAGTCCGACCATTACGAAATCCCCGACACCGCCACAAACAAGGGCTGGACCGAGACCAATCCGAAAATCCATTTCGACAAGGCGAGGGACGCGAACGAAGCGTTCGGCGGCGAGTGGAAGGGCATGGTGCGCATGGCCAAAAGCTGGAACCGTACCAAGGACAGGATCATCAAGCCGTCCTTCTTGATCGAGGTCATGGCACTTCAGGTCTTGCGCCCGCCCTTCGGCGGCGACTTCCCTTACGAGTTCATGGGCTTTTTCGCCACCATGGCGGACCGCGTCGGCGAGGACTGGCCCGAGCCCGCCGGGCTTGGGCCGCCGGTCAGCGACTCGATGAACGCAACGGCACGCACGGCGGCCAAGGAGGCGCTCACAGAAGCCCATCACATGATGCGCGAAGCCATCCAGCTTTCCCGTGCCAGCCGCAACGGCGACGCGCTGCGCAAATACCGCGACCTGTTCGGCGAGCGGTTTCCGTTGTCATGAACGCCCCATGACCGATCCCACTGGACGCTCCTTCCTCAGCTACAGGCGATCCCGCCGCGACGAAGCCGCGCTGCTGATCCAGGCGCACCACGACCATGGGATTCCGACCTGGCAGGATGTTCGTAATCTCGGTTCGGTGCCTACCGAGGACGAGTTGCGCCGCGTCCTGACCGACCCATCCACGGCCAGCGCCATCCTATTCATCACGCCCGAGGTAGAGAACTCGACCGTCATCCGCGAGGTGGAGGTGCCGAAGATCATCAAGCGCGCCGAGGCGCGCGACGGCTTCTTCGTCATACCGGTGGCCGCAGGCGGCCTTGACTTCCCTCAAGCGGCCGAGGTGACGAGCAACCATCTCTCGGCGCAGAATCTCATCGACTGGAACATGCATAAGGTGCCGGCCGCAGCGATTGCGCCAAGCCACGCGGCCGAAATCGCAAACCGCGCGCTCGTGCAGCGCCTCGAAGCGATCCATCGCAATCTTCCGCAAGGCCAGCCCCTCCAGGTCGGCCTCTATGTCCGCCGCCCGCCGCCCTTTGAGCCCGGCACGGCGCTGGCCCTGGACTGGTCGGCCCGCTTTGCGGAGAAAGAAGCCACGCCGGCGGCGTGGCAAGATACGCTCCTTCCCGCCCTCGAGCGCATCGCCAAGGCGATACGCCAGAGTGCGCCGGGACGCGCGGTCGAAGCTTTCGGACTGCCGACCCTGCCGGCGGCGGCGGCGTTCGGCTGCGCCTTCCTCTCCACGAGCGGCCTTCGTGCGTCATGGCGCCAAGTTGCGCCGGGCCGTGACGATCAGCTCTGGACGCTCGCGCAGCCCAGCGAAGACTCAGGCTTCAAGACGCAGATCACGAGCAAGAATCCCAGTGCCCGCGACATCGCGGTGCTCATATCCGTCGCCGACGACACCGAGCCCGTGTTCGCCGCCTCCCAGAAGGACCTGCCGCCGCTCCGCGCGCTCGTGCACGTCATGCGGCCGGGAGCCTATCCGCACGTCATCCGCACGCCGGGCCAGGCCACGGATGTTGCCCTTACCGTTCAGGACGGCATGCGCACGACCCGCCGCGAGTATGGCAACATCGGCACCACCCACCTCTTCATGGCCGCGCCCGCCGGCCTCGCGGTGCTGATCGGCCAATTGCTCAACACTTTCGGCTCCGTTCAGACCTACGAACATGTGACCGTAGACGGCAGCGGCCGGTACCGCCCCGCCGCGCTTCTCCGCCCGAACGCTTGACCCATGATCCCGCATCTCTATCGCTTCCGTCCGGTCGAGGCCCTCCTCGACGCACGTGACGAGCTGGCCAAGCAGGAGATTTATTTCGCGCCGCCGGAAAAGCTGAATGATCCGATGGAGGGCTACAAGGACGTGTTTTGGTCGGGCGACCTGATCGTTTGGCGTAATCTCCTTCGGCACTATTTGCGATGCCTGCTGCAAACCACATACCTGTGCTATGTCATGGGTCCAAAATTCGACTGCACCGACCTTAAGAAGATCGTCTTCTCGCCTCCCGAAAACTTTGCCAGCGCTTCCGAGCGGGCGATCTATCAAAAGATGTGCGAAGCGTTTCGCGCCGACGCGACCATTCAAAAGTTTCTTGAAACCTTATCAGCCCGGCCGACGCCCGTGCGGCGCGACGAACTCACCCATTATATTCGCTCGCTTCATGCCTTCGCCTTGAGTGTCATGATGTCCGAATTTGAGGCGCTCGGCGTCAAGGGCTTATTCCGTGACCTGGACGCCCTACGGGCACAAGCTGCCAATATGAAAGAGGCCGTCGCCCGCGTGGCGGCATTGAAGCCGCCCGAGCCGGACGTGGCCGAAGAGTTGTTTTTGAGTTCCGAGCTGATCATGGCGCAGATGGCGCTTATGCAGGACTACAACACCGCGCCGCCGCCCGAAGCCAACCCCGTGATCTTTCTGACCCGCGACTTCCCCGCGAGCTATGTCCGGGCGCTCGACGAGTTGATCCATCCGCCCTGTTTTGCCGCGTGTTTCGTCGCCAACCCCGCCGACGCTTCAATGTGGGCGACCTACGGCGCCGCCCATACCGGCGTTTGCCTCAAGTTCAGAACGTCGCCGGACAGCGAGGGCCACCCGGCCTTGAATCTCAACACAATTAGGGCATGGCGAGGACTGGAAATGGAGCCGGTCTATTCCTTTGCACCGCATCAATTTCATAAGATGGATTATTCCCAAACCTATCCCGAAATTGATTTCTTCAATTCCATCGGCCGTCTCCCGATCCCGATCATGAACGCAGTTTGGTACAGGGGCGAGCACGGCGAGTTCAGTTCGTGCCGCGCCGCACGCTCGTGCGACACGGAGGCATGGAGGGAGAACTATTGGGAAGTTTTCCAAACCGGCGCAACCTGCAAAACGTCCGAATGGGAGCATGAGCAGGAGCACCGCCTTCTGCTATGGTCAAACATGCACAATTACCAAGATGACGCTTCGCGGAAGCTGCGTTATAATTTCGCCGACCTCTCCGGCGTCATCTTCGGCGCGAATACCCGTGGCGAGAACAAGCTCAGAATCATGAGGATTATTGCGGAGAAGTGCAAAGCCGAGGGGCGTCACGACTTCGAATTTCATCAAATGCAGTATTCACGCAGGGAGCGGCGCTTCAGAATTATGCCGCTCAGCTTGATCCGTTTCCAGTAGGTCATGTCAGGGACGAGTATGGACCAAGTCACTGATCCAGTTCAGGCATGTTTTTCCAACGCGCGCGACCTGCTGCGCGCGGCGATGCGCGTGCTTAACGACGAAAAATTGACGAACGTCGCCTTTCATCTAACCATTCTGGCTCTGGAAGAAATCGGCAAGGCGACTTTGCTCGGTACGCGCGGTATTGCCCGTTCAGTCGAAGATGAAACCGTCTTCATCGACAACCGCCTTGACGATCACGTCTTCAAATTATTCTGGGCTCTGTGGACCCCGAGTTTTGCGCGCGGAAATGTTTCGCAAGAGGAATTTGAGAGCCTGCGCGGCATGGCCAAGGGCATGCACGATGACCGGCTTGCCGCGATGTATGTCTCGCCGGACCGACCGGAGGGCGGCGAACTTCTTCTGACCGTTAATGATGAACGGGCGCGCACAGTGCTAGCGCTCGCGGAAGCGCGGCTTGGAATGGAATTGTCGCGCGATTGGCAGGCGATCGATCTAAGCGCCGGTAGCGTCATGCGCTGGTTCCTCGACGCCACGAATGATCCGGACAAGCGCAACCTGATTTTCGGCCAGAAATCCTTCGACAAGCTGGCCGAACTTGGGCACATGCGCGACTGGATGGCGTGGCTCAAGCAACAATTCGACCAGGCCGAAGCCGAAGGCCGAGCACATCTGCAACGCGAACTTGCCCGCGCCGTCTCCGATCGGGCCGATCGTGGCGAGGATAGATGGCAGGTAGCCATCCGTCTCCATTCACCGGCTCAGTCGATCCGCAGCCGCGCCATCCAGTCATGGAACGAGCGCCCCACCTGGATCAAACTGTCTGCGGTCCAAAACGATAAGCAGGCCGTTGATGTTGAATTCACGTTCGGCGAGGCCATGCTCATGCAGGACCTGGGTCTCGCGGGCTACCGCGCGGCCCGTCTGTTCGTCGCCGCCATGAATATCGGCTCGACTGGCTTTTGGTGGTGGGAACGCCCCGATCACGCGGGACGGTTCTACCAACGTCTCACCGACCTCAAGGCGCCGGCCGGTATGAAGCTCGATCTTAAAATTCATGACGGGCCGAAATTCGAATGGAGGCGCGATGCACTGAAGGAAGATCACTTCGCGCGCATCGCCGTGTGTCTCGGGATGGCCGCCCGATTGGACAATCCGGTTTATTACGCGGTCGTTGATACTTATTTTACTGGCTTGGCGCTCATTGCCAAAAGCGACCTCAATCTCAACTTCACGCCCCAAGCCAGCGACCGGTTCGCGGCGTGCCTGCTTGCGGCCATGCGCCATTTCGGCGATTGGGACGGCACGGAAGAGGAACTGCCTACCGCCATCACCGGAATTTTTCCTTTTCAGAAGCCCGAAGACGGGCAGGAATTGCTGGCGCTGATCCAGCAGCTTCGCCGCCAGCCGCTCGATACGACGGGCCTCACGCTTGAGCGCGCAGCGATCCTAAAATTCTTCTGCGACGCCTATCTCATCCGACGTTTCGAGACCATGGCACACGCCAGCGTGCCGGCTTCGCCGGCCGGGCTGTCGTGAACCGAGCCCCTTGAGATCCCGCGGCGCGGGATTGCGGTCTCGGCCATGCGGCTCTGGACGCCGCCTAACCTACAGAACGTTGGCGCCCAAACGCGCGAAGCATGATAATCGGGGCCATAGCAGACCTAGAGGGTAACTGCCGTGCCTGACCCGGACGCCGCCAAGTGCTGGATTTGCCGCGTCAACGAGGCAAATGCCGGCGAACACATGATTAAGCAGAGCGACCTGCGCGCGGTCTTCGGCAAACCCGCGCGAAACCAGCGCTTTTACTTCCACGACTTGGAGAAACCCAACCGCGAAGTCCAAAGCCTCGGCTCAAAAATGCTCCACTCGCCCATACTTATCTGCGCTTATTGCAACACCACGCGGACCCAGCCGCACGACCGCGCGTGGGAACAAATGTCGCATTGGCTGAGGAATCGCCAGTCCCCCATCCGCGTTGCGGGCTTCGTTCGCGGCAATCGAATCTTCCCTTACGACACGAAGCGCTGGATGCGGAATGTGCATCTTTACTTTTTGAAGCAGCTCGGCGGAATGATTTTGGAAGGCAAGGGTATCGTCCCGATCGATGTTACGCCTATTGCGGACTCGATCATGAACAGTCGCATGCACCACGAGGTGTATTTGCAATTCGGAATCGGCGATGGGACCGTCGGCCGCCTAGTCAAATGCATCCAGTTGGAGACCGGGCACGTGCTGGCTTGTCTGTTTTACCGCGTCGGTATTCTGACGGTAAACATCGTGTTCGCGCAGTCCGACGGCAAGTGGGAGGCGCTGTCAACGGCTTGGCACCCGAGGCGTGGAAGCAACAGGTTCGTCATCGCCGACTTTCGGTGGGACAAGCCGATCACTGAGGCGGAG
>Ga0210408_10002294_pt1 | contig 18829 bp, 18 predicted proteins | sample IncBWH4MmetaG_FD_155471 | JGI IMG/M metagenome (GOLD analysis project Ga0210408, IMG submission 155471) | Forest soil microbial communities from Barre Woods Harvard Forest LTER site, Petersham, Massachusetts, United States - Inc-BW-H-4-M | ecosystem: Environmental > Terrestrial > Soil >...
GCAAATAAAGCGCCAACGACACGAACTGCGACAGATCATGCTGCGGATCCTTCCCCTTGTGCGCCACATACCAGTCGCACATGGAAGTCAGCGCCGCCTGCGCCTCCTCGGAGTTGCGAAGATTCCTCTGCACTTCGGCTCGCACGTTAAGCCGCTGCGCGTCGGAAATATTCAGGTCGACGTCATATCCGCACGAGTTCATCGCGGTGAGCACGACGAACAGCGTCTCGCTCGTGTCGAGGGTGATCGGAGTCTGGCTCTGACTCTGGGGCGGCGCTTGAGCCTTCTGTCGCGGTGCTTGGGGCTGACTCTGAGGTTGAGCTTGGTTCTGAGTCTTGCTTTCGGCCTGGTTCGGCGCCTCGCTTTGAGCAAGGCAGACAACTGCGAGCAGCCCTGCCAAAGCCGCGATCAGAAATATTCGAAGTCCAATACTGAGAAAACGACTCAGGAATCCCTCCCGCAGAATGGCCGCACGCCCGGCCAGTAGTGAAGATAGGCGGAGAACACTGATAAGTTTAAGGGGTGCGGAGCGGAGGGTCAAACCGCCTTGGGGGAGAGATATAGAGGCCGGGAGAATTCCTACACCCCCCCACCCTCCCACAACGGAACTGGGGTTGACCTTGGTTCTGGCCGGGGCCCGCCCGCGCGTGCGTGCGAAGGGGGCGTGCGTTCGTGCAAACGTTCGAGGGGATCGCGCGTGTGAGCGGCATTACAAGATCGAATAACGTGCCCATCACGTTGTGAGCAATGGCCCGGTCAGGGAGTCGAAGGCGGGGACTCGAACTGTGTGGTTCAGGCTTTCTCTGCTTCGCTGATTAGACCAGATTTCTTCTTAAACTGTTGGAGACGGAATGGGCCGATGTAGACATATTCAACGACCGCACGGAAAAACTCTTCCATCGCCCACGTCATCGGTACGGTTACCTTGTGCGTCGTATTATGCGCTCCTGAGTTCCCGAGGCTCCGAAGAACAGACGTTATTTCAGCAAGGACCGGAGGGATCTCGCCCTTGCTTGCGAGAACAGCTAGCCGCTTCGCAAGGATGCCTCCCGGCACGCCTCGGTCGTCGCACATCGCCTCTAGCGCACGACGAACCAACACTGCAAAGCCACTCGGAGATATATTCTGAATTCTCTTCGCCTCCTCGAAATTAGAAGCGACAGGGCGCGGAACTGACTCGTGGAGCTGGCTGCCCTGAGGATAGACGAGCGAAGCCCTATCAAACCCGGCGGGCGCAAAACCATCGTATAGCGAGATGTTATGGCACGTGCCACATTCGAATATCGTATATATCGAGGGCGGGTCCGGACCCTCGCTTGGAGTACCATCCTCGTTGTAGCAGACACTATCGTACTCATGCTCGAAGACTTGCTTGTGTGGGGTCTGGTTGCCGCAGTGAGGGCAAACTAGAATACGTGTATTGTCCGACTCTGACACCAAATCGATTCACCGCCTTCTACCAGCTATCGACGATAACTATTCGCTCTTTATTCTTGCCTTGACTGCTGCTCCTGCTGCAAGTCTAAGAACCGCTGGTGTTGCCTGATCGGCCCTTCGTCCGGGAAGAATTTCATGAACACCGTCTAATTTCCGATTCAATGGCCTTAGCTATGAGTGCAATTTCGCTGGCGGTCGCTTTGTATTCCTCAGAAACCTGTTCCTGACTCTTGTTTGCGAGGAAGAACAGTTTTGAAGACGCGGCTTCGACAAGTTCTACGATGTGCGATCTTGGATCGATGCGGTTTGCAACAGTCCACCTTTCGATTGCCTTGCGCGAGAGCCCAAACAGTTCTTCACTTTCCCATCCCTTCCCATTCACCAATTGGAGAAGGTGTCGCTGAGCCGCGATGCGGTTGTTAAACTCGCTCATGTTCTTTTAGCCCTTTCCACCAGTTCGCTCATCCAATCGTACACCGCATCAAGCTCGCGCAATGCAGCATCGATCTCATCATCTGTTATTTTCGGTCCATACCCCCTCGTACACAGGACACGGGCTCGTTCCAACACTTGATAACCAACTACCGACAGTGGTACAGCGTTCTTTTCTAAGAGAAGTGCCGAACTTCTAGAAAAATTCGGACTCTTAACGACACCGAGAGAGAAACAAGTGGCTATGTTCCTGATGCTCAAGAATATTGTAGACAAATCAAATACCCTACTGGCGCAGCTATCCGTCAGCGAAGCACGCGCGTGCCGAAACAATGAAAGAAATTTCTCACAGTCCCGCGCACAGCAACTATAGGGCGCGGGTTTTCCAAGACTCCGAAGAAAGTCTTGATCGTCAGAAGAAAACAGCAATCGTGATTCGAGTGAAAGATGCCAAGCAAACGGGTTGCCCTCACCCCATAATTCTTGAATTCTCAAGTACGTATAGATTGAGTAAATGTCCGGATCATATTGGGCAACATCACCTCCGCCAATCACCAGGAGGTCAACATCCGAATTTGGATGGATCTCGCCGCGACATATGGAACCAAATGCGTAGATGTGCATGCTACCGGCGGTTGAACCGTTTGACAATAATTGCGGTTAGGAACCCGAATGCGACCAGCCTGAACAATGTTATAAACGTAAGGCAAAGCCGGGGGTATGAAGCCGAGGAAATCGTACCTAGAAAGATTTGTGGCGCCTCCGCGATGGCACCGGTGTAGCTTCCGAGGAGGTTGCGATCTCTAAAACCAATCACGTCAATCATAGAGATCATGAGGAGCGCGATCACAACCGCTCTCAATAATTTCAGTGCGCTCTCGCCGTTTCCCCACAAGAAATCGAGAATCTTGAAGGCCATCCACTCATTAAACATCTGAAACCGTTTGTATCCTCTATATTTTCGTCGGTAATAGGACTCAGTCGAACTCCACGCTTTGTGCAAATGCGCTTCGGTGGCAAGCAGCTCCACGGCTATTGCCTTATTAACCGACTTCGCATCTCCGAGTTGCTGATAGTTCATTCTCAAAGTGCGAGCGAATCTCATCTTCAGGTTTTCATGGCCTGGACATGAGTGACTAAGAATGTCACTGTCAACCCCTGTCCTCTCAAAAGTTGCATAGTCAAACTTGCAACCAGAGAAAGCTGATCCCTCGAAGTTGGTCGCAACGAAACGACACCCTATAAAATCACAGGAATCAAAAACACAATTTCGTAGGTAGCAGGAGTCAAAGATTGAGTACTTGAAATCTACGTTGGTGAAGCGTCTTCCTTTAGCCGCAAGGCGAACAAAAAGTTGATTCGAGAACTGTTCGCCAGAAACGTCCCCATCGAACATTTTGTCGATTTGCGAGACTCTATGGCTATCGGAAAGCATGACCCTTTTCGCAGCTTTTTTGAGGCCTGACCCTGGAGCTCTCGATTCTAATGGCTTCTTTCTTTGCCAACAATGCCTTTTCTGAAACGCTCCAGCCTGCTTGTCTAAATAACAAGTCGGAGACTAAGATGCTGCTACTTTTTCAACGCAAACCCAACCAGTTCGGCGAGCATAGACCAGTGCCGTGGATGTGGTTGTCGTCTTCCCTTGCGGATGTCGGAGGCGTAGGGAATTGACACGTTGATGGCTGACGCAATCTGCGAAAGCGTAGTGCTGCCTAACCGAGGCTGAATCTGTCTTGTGTAAGCTTCGCCAGTGAGCCATGAAGGATGGCTGGATGGCTGCCAGTTCCAACGGGCTTTCTGTTGTCGGCGCTGCGTCGCCGCGACTCGCGCCCTGGACTCCGAAGACTTTGAGGCGATACGTCCCTGTCGTGCCACTTCCACCATTTTTCCTTTAGAGACTTCGACCGCACAGGGGGCGCAACGAATGCTAGCTTTAGCGACGGGCGTGCCGCACCCAAGGCACACATTTTCGGGTTTAGGCGCAGGAGTAGGTGACGGATTCGCCATGCCTTTCGCTTCGCGCTTGTTGGTCTGGGTCAGCCTCGTAGTAAACGGAGTATCGGGCCTTCGTATCGTTGACCAGAATGCACGGGCAACCCACTCAGCGATCGGGGCCACGGCCCGACCCCACGTCCGAGCCGTTTCAGACAACTGCACAGCGAATGATCCAGACAGTCGGCAGTTGCCGTCCCCCAGCTCGAAAAGCCACTCTCGCCTTAATGGTTGCCGTGTGATCCAGTCAAGGAGATAAGCGTCCACCTGAGGACGTACGGGCTCCATGAGATCACACGCCAAGCTGTCCCGAGCTGAGGTATCAACGTGCAAGACGCCGAGACCCGGATCAAGCCCCAAGGCGGCTGCCGCGAGCCGAGCTTCTGATTCCAGAACTGAATAAAGGTAGTTCAGGATTGCATTCGGCGGATTGGCAGCGAGCCTAGGCGATCCTGTGAGCGGCGATACGCGAGCTCCAAAGGTACACCAGTGGTCGGGGACCCGAACGAGATCATTCTTCGGAAATGTGATGGGCAAAGTGCTCCACGCTGACCAGTACGCGCGAGCAGCTTGTGACTCGATTAGCCGGATCGTAATGATGCTGTCCGCGTCGGGCACTTCGGCCCCGAATTGAGCAATTGCGTCAGCCGTAGACGTGTCTAGGAGCTTGAGACGCGCGACTTGCTCCTGTCCCGCAATCTTTCTGATGATGAGTTCCCGCGCGATTCGCAACGCTGCTCCCGAGGAATGTGCGAGAGCCTGGGCACGGCGGAGTTTTGCTTCGGAAGGGCGAACTGGGCCAGTGGTCGCAAGGACCGATCCATCGCGTTCAAGCATCACGAAACTGGCGTCTTGATCGGCCAGCCAACGCAGAGCGGCAAGTGACACCATCCCATCTGAGCCGATCACCACTAATCGCTTTAGCCCGTGACCCACACGCGGCAGGCGGTAACGACGACGGTCAGCGCCGATGCCATCCTCAAGAAGCAAATGTCCACGATCTACACAAACCTTGATGCCATAACCGTAGAGAGTCACTACGCCATGACGCGGAATCAGCAGATCAGTGGAGGAATTGTGGGATTGCGAGAGTTGGCGTACGTTTTCCCTAGCTGCCATTGGAGCCTATTCTCCTTTTGGTGGTCAGGGCTTGTCGGCTGCTTCGAACAGTCGGCGAGCCCGCTTGGCTTTGCCCATTAACTTGCCTGTATCCATCACGAAAACAGGGAATTCTCCTGTTCGTTGAGCAAGGCTACGTGTTCTTCGGTGGTTACGGGGGCTGCACTATAGAAGCGGCGATCTTCTAATTTCGAGCCAGCCTTTAGTTCGAAACGATACTGTGGAGGCGCCCCGGGTTGGTCAAAATCCTTGACCCACAGAGAAAACCCGCCGAAGACGTAGCCAGCGTTGGGTCGGCCAGTAGAGCCCACCTTTTCTGAAACTAGTTTTGCGAACTTTTCCATTCTAGGGTGAAATGGCGTGAGCCTTTTGTCCGTAGTGACTGTCATTTCACTCATGTAGACCGTTTTGACTGTCCGATCTGATGGCAGTCCCAAGCCATGCTCGGATTTCAACCATAGCATCGAGTCCTTCAAGAAGTCTTCTGAATCGCGGGTAGAGGACCAGCAATCCGCAACTAGACCATCTGTAAAAACGCTCAGCTTGATCACGACGGGCACAATATCTCTATTAACAAATTCTCCTTGTTCAAAAATCCATCCTTTTTTGGCGGGGTCTAAGTCAAATGTATGCTCCGGCGCTTTTTTGAAGTTGTATTTCTGCTTCATCTGTATGAACACATCTGTGAAGCTCTTTCCTGTCGGGTTCAATTCCGCGAGAGGAAATAACCAAGTCGTACGCGCGCTGTCCACAGATATAATCTTCATCCGTTGGCCCTCGCTGCCCGAGCCCAATTGCTCTCCGAGTTTGAGTATTCAACCGCTTCAGATAGGTAGCGTTGCCCCCTGTTCTCCTGGCTATCTGCAAGAGAGAGTATTGGTGAGCTTGTCGTTGGTTGCGCTGGTTTGCGATGGAACCACCCATCATCGGCAAACGACGCCCGTTCAAGAGATTCTCGACCGAATCCTTCAGCCTCGTAAACAAGGCTAGAAAAATCCTCAAATTTGACGGACAACCTCAAATCGAACGCCAGTGCTAAACGTCGGAGCGTATTGATACTCCAAGACGTGTAGTTGATATCCTCAAGCACGGCAATTCGCGGCTGCTTCATGCCTGTTTCTTCGGCGAGTTCCGCCTGAGTAAGATGTCTCTGTTCTCGCAGTACTTTTACTTGAGTTGCAATGAAAGTATTTAACCAATCTTCAGCGTAAGCGTGACGGTATTCCTTATCGTTGAACTCTTCCCTCAAATTATTTCTTAGGTCGTTCATGCGGCCCCCTCCTGCCGTGCGGATTGGCTATAACTTGTTTTCTATAATCGTCCGCCGCCTCTAGAGTACCCTCGGGCAATGCGTCATCCTTTTCAAAAGCTCCCAAGAGAAGCGTGTATTCGATTTCCATATTGATCGGCCCTTTGCACAAGAACAATCGAGCCGCGACGCTGCCGTTCACTTTGATCTTGTATAGATGGGGGAATCCATGAAGATTGCTTGCGAGGCCGGGGCACAATTCGTGTCCATTCTTTTCCAGCCTTTCGATGCGGAGATTCATTTTCGCCAAATCAGACTTCTGTAACAGCTCGCACCACTCCTTGACCGGGTTTCGCCCACGATAATCCCGATAATCGTACAATGCCCATGCCATAATTATAACAAAAATATTATATCAGCGGAGTCGCGCAGATAATAAATTTATTATATTGGGCTTTGGTATCCGTTTCCTGCACAAGTGCCATATTTTACAAGACTTAGATTCCTAGCGCGGCTTGTCGATCTTAGGGCGATTATGCGGATTCCAACACGCCCAATACTTCTAACCGAAAGAATGAGGAAGTGAGCCTCTAGGAATTAGGTATGCGACTGCCGGCCCGCTTTCTGAGTTTCCGAATTGCATCTGGACTGTGCTTAACGCCACATGGGCAGACGTCATCAAAGAATTCCACGATTCCCTGTTGTGTCAAGTCGCGAAGATGCCGTGACTCTGCGATCTGCAGGAGGCTTCTGTGCAAGAAGTGAACTCTTGGCTTAGGAGCCTGTTCAATGCCTTGGTAAATGATGAGGTACGCCAGATCCAGCGCACGCGTGACCTTTCTCATGGCCCGGTAACCTGCTTCAAACCCACCTCTAGCTTCGATCAATGCGTCTTCGTACCTGCCGTCGTTTTGATCTTCGTAGGCAGCCTTGATAACAGAGTCGTCTACCAGATCAGAGAGCTTCTTAGGGGGCGGTGGGGGCGGAGGCACCTTAATACCCTTTCGCACAGGTGTTTTGTTCTCTAGCTGTTCTTCAATCTGCACGAACTGGTACCACGTGTTTACCGGGAACTTCTCGGGTCTCTCCTTGTCCACGTTCCACGCCCAAGAAAGGCGTTCGGCGGCGTCTTCAAGCACCTCGCTAATACGATGATCATCAATCCAAACCTTCCAGCGGTGGCGATTCTTGCTCACTTTGAGCATTCAAGGCCCTCTATAACAACGCTGTCAAGCCTCTCGGGTAACTCCGCTCGGACACAAAATCGGGTTTTCGCGTCCGGGGCAAAATTGGGACCTTGATAGCCTCGCAGAATGGCACGACGCAGTTCAAATCGGGCGAAACAACGGAAGGCACCCGCAGGATACGGGGGACACCCAATTTCTGATCGGACCTTCGAGGCGAGGAAGCGGGCCTTTCATGCCATTGCAAGGATGCGGGGCGGCGGCCTTTCCATTGAGGCCGCTTCTCGGGAAGAAGGCACGACTCCCGCCACCGTCAAGAAATATCTTCCCGCGGCTTTGCGAAGGTCCAAGTCTGGGCGCTGGGTTGCGACGAAGTCAGATCGCTACATTCGATTGATCAGGTTGCCTGATGTACATGGACCATCCATAGTGCCAGCACGTGGATTCAAGGATGCACAATTCGCATCTGCATACCTCGCCAGTCTTAATCGTTGGGCGCGTACTGAAAAGGCTTACGAACTCGCTCCGTTCCACGGGAAGAAGATCGGCAATTTCAAACTCATTACTGCAGCGCGAACCCTCAAGGCTCTTGACGACGCGGGTCTACTGCAAATCGATTCTCTTTATGCAGCCCTCAAGGACACGGTATGAAGAACATTCACCCCCTAAGAGCTGCGCGGCGCAAGGCAGGAAGGCTCGCGAGGTTGAAGGCGAAGCCGGGGGAGCAGCCTGTATGTCTCTTCTGCGGCTGTTCGGAACCCATGCTGTTGGGCACGATCACAAAGAAATTCTTCAAGAAGCATCGCCGCTTCTTTGAGGAACACCACGTGTTCGGATGGATGCTCGACGCCGACACAATATTGGCCCTCTGTTTCAACTGTCACGCTCTGGTAACTGAAGGACTCCGTCAAGCCGGGGTTGAGATGAGGCGGGAAACGAACCTTATCAAGTTTGCCGAAGTAATCTTGCGCACGCTGTCTGTGCATCTTCGAGTTCTGAGCGATGCATGCTGGAAATTTTCAAATCTATTGGGAAGAGGAACCCAGAGAGCAGGCCAACAATGAATCTAAGCAAAGACATTTTTCTTCGCAGCCACGTAGTCGAAGTTAATCCCAAGGAGCAGTTAAAAAGTGACTACCACGAACCCAAGTGGCCAGAGTACGTTCTCATCTTCGACACCGAGACTACGCTCGACCCGAAAGATCAGTCGCTACTTTTCGGCTTCTATCGAGTTTGTCGACTACAGGACGGGGCCTATCATTGCGTCGAAGAAGGCATCCTTCACGCAGACGATCTTGCACCCGAATATCGTGAAGTCATCGCCCGGTACGTGCGAACACCATCTGAGGTCGTGCACGAAGACTATGACGAGAACATCCACGTATACAGCCGCTCAGACTTCATCGAAAAAGTCTTCTTCAGCGCCATTCACCTCAAGGCTCTCATAGTTGCTTTCAATGCCCCCTGGGATATATCTCGATTGGCGGTACAGTATCGTGTCTCGAACAACCGTGCTTGGACGATGATTCTGTCCCAAAGAGAATTTGATCCCGCAAAACTAGAGCGAAAGTGGTTGACGAAGAAATGGCAAACCACGAGGAACGAACACCTGATTACCCATGCTGGGTACTACACCGTAGTGATCAAACAAAAGGGCACTTCTTATAGGGCAAGTGTGTACACAACTAACGGACGTTCTTTCGACGGCAAACGGAAAACAACCATTGGTAAAGCAAAATTGGATGGACTTCGTCTCCTATCCGAAGACGTCGTAGCAGCAAAACTGAACGGGCCTGTATTGGAACCTAACCCGGAACGCCCGTGTATGCGAGTCACCGCGAAAGATTCGAAGGCTGCATTCTTCAGCCTGACCAAGCCTCTACGACCGGACGAATGGCCCACGTACACAGTGGGAACTAAGACACGTGTAGTGTGCCGAGTATTGGACTTGCGCACCCTGGCGTGGGCGTTGTTCAACGAACAGCACTCCCTTAAGAGTGCATGCAAAGCGCTGGGAACAAAGAATCAAAAACTTGATCACGAACCAACCGGAACGGTTACGAACGACGAATTGGAATACGGTCGCCAGGACGTGCGATGCACAGTTGATCTCTTGAATCAGCTGAAGGAGGAATTCGACCGACATCCGATACAGACTCATCCAGATAAAGCCGTTTCGCCCGCGAGCATCGGTAAAGCCTACTTGCGAGAGATGGGCATAATTCCTCCAGCCCAGAAATTTGACGTTCCAGATGAGATTCAGGGGATTGCTTCCCAGGCATACTTCGGAGGTCGTGCGGAGTGCAAGATTCGCAATTTCCCTGTTCCGGTCGTGCTGACAGACTTCTCTAGCCAATATCCAACCGTCAACTCCTTGCTCGGGAATCCAGAAGTTCTGGTGGCCGAGCAGGTGTCCTTCGAGGACGCAACCGAGGAGGTTCGGAAATTGCTTGAGAACGTCACGCTGGAAGACTGCTTCAAGCAGGAAACGTGGAAACAAATGAAGTTCTTTGCTCGCGTACGACCGGACAATGATGTCTTTCCAGTTCGAGCAGAGTATAGCGACGACGGAGCCACGAAGAATATCGCAATTAACTACCTCACCGATTCCGAACCTATTTGGTTTAGCGGGCCCGACCTGATTGGGTCGAAGCTGCTTTCCGGCAAAGTCCCCGAGATCGAGAAGGCGATTCGCTTGATCCCACACGGTCGACAAAAGGGACTCAGACCGACGAATCTGCGAGGCATGGTCGAAGTTGATCCGAGAAAAGACGACTTGTTTTGCCGCATGGTCGAGCAAAAGCAGGTACGCAAGAATACAGATGAAGCGCTCTCGTATTTCTTGAAAATCTGCGCGAACTCGACCAGCTACGGGATGTTTTATGAATTAACGCCCCAGAAGAGAGCAAAACCGGTCAAAGTGAGAGTCTTTTCGGGTGAGCATCACCACGAACAATATGTTGAGACGATTGAAAAGCCTGGTGAGTGGTACTTTCCTCCAATCGCTTCCCTGATTACCGGAGGAGCGCATTTGTTTTTGGCAATGCTTGAACGCTGCATCACTGACAAGGGTGGGCGTTACCTGTTTTGCGACACCGATTCGATGTGCATAGTTGCCTCTGAAAACGGCGGTGGGGTCGGCTGTCCGAATGAACCGACGATTCAGGCTCTCTCTTGGAAGGACGTCGAAGAGATTGCAAATCGGTTCGAATCGCTGAATTGCTACGACCGCAAAAAAGTACCAGGATCGATCCTGAAGATCGAGAAGGTGAACTTCGATAAGGGAAAGCAAATTGATTTGTTCGGTTTTGCGACTAGCGCGAAGAGATACGCTCTGTATCGATATGACAAAAAAGGAAACATTGTCATCGTCGATGCTAAAGCGCACGGACTAGGTTATCTTTTCCCACCTGAAGATGCGGTAGAAGACGATCTGGAAAGCGATTGGATCTTGCAGGCATGGCACTGGGTTTTAGAAGGTGAAGTAGCCACGCCCCGTCCGGCCCCGGAATGGTTCAGGTTTCCCGCAATGATGCGCACGACCGTTAGCACTCCAGCAGTATTGGGATTGCTTAAGGGCTTTACCAAACCATTCAATTTCGTGCACGTCCCCCTTCTTTTCCCAAACCTTTACCCCGCTGGAAAAGCCCCGTCTAACTTCGGACTCATCATGCCGTTCTCAAAACATCGCGCGGAATGGCTGAAGACGAAAGCAATAGATACCCATAGCGGGAAGCAATACTCCATTTCTTTGCTCGACCCGACGGGACGAACTAAAAAGATCGAAGTCAAATGCTACGGGAACATCTTGGGTTCATATCGAGAACATCCCGAAGCCAAGTTTCTCGGGTCGGACGGCGAGCCCTGCAACAAGCTGACGCGCGGCTTGTTACGACGGAGCCATATCGTCGCGAATCGTCACCGTTATATCGGGAAAGAGACCTCGCGCCGATGGGAGCAGGGAGACGACCCAAGCATGGTGGACTTCCACTGCGCGGAATACAGCGACGGAAAGACGGTCGCCGATCAAGAACTCAGAAAGAGAATCCTCGAAATCGGCATTCGGAAAACAGCCCGCGCCACGAAGACAGACAGCAAGACCATCATGCTGATTAGCCGGGGTGAGCGCGTGAAACCGAGCACCTTGACGAAAATACTTCAATTTTTCGAGAAACGGGAGAACTGAATCCATGCCGTACAAGAACCCAGAACATAAACGCCAGTGGGAACGAGAACATCGCGAAGAACGAAATGCCCGGAGAAGGAAATCTATGTCAAGCTACTCACCCGAGCCTTCGAGTATAGATGCTCCATTGCCCGACCCGAATTCGGCTCAAGTACCTCTGGCCAGTATGAATTTTGCCATTGGCGGGATGATGGGACTCGCGTTTCTTTTGACCGTGCTTATCGTAATGTGGCGTTTTGGAAGTAACACCGACCCAGTCGCAAGCACCTGACCTTAGATCGCCAGGGTTCCCAATGCGGATGATGAGTGTAATTGATTTTACGCCAACGAAATGACGGTTCTGAGGACATCTCGGGGTTACTTCTGTGTCGATGTCGACGGGGAAGTCACTTGTGTAAGCGGTTGCCGTCGTTAAGAATTTAGGCATACCGGAGCGTAAGGCGGCTCGTATGCCACAGGTGACGATCAAGACGGGAATTGCGGGTCCAGACGGCCGCGAAGAGAAACTGACCGAGTATTTGTGTGATTGGCCGGGCTGCCCGAATATCGCAGAACATGTGCTGGGCTGCGTGAGAGAATTAGGTCTTGCTGTCGCGGTTTGCCCACAGCACGCGGCGACAAGTCACAATGCAGGTCATGATTGATGCCGTCCGTAGGCGTTCCCGGCCTACGGACGGTGCGATGCTCAAGGCTTAGCTGCAGCCTACTGCCGTGCCATGGCGAGGTTCAGTCGTTCCTCCGGAGTGATGAGGTGATCGTGGACGTCCTTGCCCAGGTCGATCTGCACCCAGTTGACCTTTCCATTAAACACGCTGGTTTGGCGGGTGTAGTCGGAGCTGACTGGTGTAGCCGTATCGCGGCCAACGTCGGTCGTCTCATCTGCAGAAAATACCATCGGCTGGGTGCGTTCAACCCGGCCTTCACCGACCTTCTTGCCGTCGTAATAAAGGCTAACCTTGCCGCCCTTCCCAAGCCCTCCGCCATCGTAGGCAAACTCCATTCTCACCTGGTGCTTGCCGGCTGGAATTGGCTGGCTCGCCTCCGTGGTAAAAGTTTGGAGACCTAAGAGGTTGTACGCGAACTTTGCTTTTCCACCCTTGGCGTAAAGACTCATGCCACCGAACGCGCCGCCCTGGTGAATGATGACGCCTTCCGCTCCTTTCGCTGGCACCTCTACCTCAGCGGTGATCGAAAACGACTTGTTCTTCATCACTAGAACGCTGTTCTCGCTCAACCTTCCCATCCCGCTGAATAGCAGTTGCGAGTTACCTTTGACGAGCTGTGGCCGACCAGCCAGGTCAGGATTGAAGCGCTCCATTCTGCGGTCGTCAAGCGGTAACACGTTGTACTTGATGGCCTCGATCAACCACAGTCGCTGTAGTTCGTGCAGCTTCTCCGGCATCTCTTTCGCCAGATCGTGGGATTGGGTCCAGTCCTTGTTGCCATCGTATAGTTCCCACACATCGTCGTCGAAGGCGGGCAGCTTCGCGGTCACCACCCAGGGCGTGGAGTGCCGGGTCACTGCGCTCCATCCCTTATGGTAGATTCCCCGGTTGCACCACAGCTCAAAATACTGCAACTCGTGACGCTCTGGGGCTTTGGCGTCGTCGAACGAGTAGGCCATGCTGAGGCCTTCCATGGGCGCCTGCTGCACGCTGTTGACGATCGTCGGCTCCGGCAGGCCGGCAACTTCCAGCACGGTTGGGGCGACGTCGATCACGTGGCAGAACTGCGAACGAATCTCTCCTTTCGCCTTGATGCCCTTGGGCCAGTGCACGATCGTCCCATTGCGCGTGCCGCCCCAGTGCGAGGCAACTTGCTTGGTCCACTGATAAGGTGTGTCCATGGCGTGCGCCCAGCCAACGGCATAGTGGTTGTTTGCTTCCGGGCTGCCAAACTTTTCGATACGTTCCGTCAGGAACTCTGGCGTTTCAATTTCAGCCATCCCATTGATCATGATCGACTCGTTAAACGTCCCATTCGGGGTGCCTTCGGCCGAGGCGCCGTTGTCCCCGATGATGACGTAGATCAGGGTGTCCTCGAGAATCTGGAGGTCCTTGAGCGTGTCGATCAGCCGCCCCACATGATGGTCGGTGTGCTCAAGGAACCCGGCGTACACCTCCATCTCGCGTGCCAGCACGGGTTTCATTTTCGGGTCGACTTCATCCCAGGCCTGAATCTCCTTGGGCCGCTTCGTCAACTCGGCATTTTGCGGAACGACGCCGAGTTTCTTCTGCCGCGCCAAGCTCTCCTCGCGCAGTTTGTCCCACCCCTGGTCGAACTTACCTTTGTATTTGTCCGCCCACTCTTTGGACACGTGGTGCGGCGCATGGCAAGCGCCAGGTGCGAAATAGATGAAGAACGGCTTGTCCGCCATAAGCGCTTTCTGCTGCCGCACCCAGGCAATAGCTTTGTCTGTCATGTCGTCGGTAAAGTGATAACCTTCCTCCGGGGTCTTGGGCGGTTCTATTGGTGTTGTGCCCTCGTAGATTGAGGGGTCCCACTGGTTGGTCTCTCCACCGATAAATCCATAGAAATACTCGAATCCCCCTCCGCCTGTCGGCCACTGGTCGAATGGACCCATCGGGCTGGTCTGCCAGACCGGCACTTCGTGGCACTTTCCGAACTGCGCCGTTGAGTAACCATTCAGCTTGAGGGTCATCGCCAGCGGGGCCTTGTTCTTGGGCAATATGGAGCTGTAGCCGGGCGCAGAAGTGGCGACCTCGGTAATGGCACCCATCCCAACCGAGTGATGGTTACGACCAGTAAGCAGTGCTTGCCGCGTCGGCGAGCAGAGAGCGGTAGTGTGGAAACGGTTGAATTTCAATCCGCCGGAAGCGAGCTTCTCAAAGTTGGGTGTCGCACACGGTCCGCCGAAAGCGCTGGACGCCGCGAAGCCCACGTCGTCGAGCAGGACGATCATCACGTTGGGCGCTCCTTTGGGTGGGCGCAGAGGCTCGATCGGCGGAAACTTGGCACTGGGGTCTTTGGCGTCATAGGTTGTGAGGCCGGGATGCGGCTGGGATGAAATGGGAAGGACGGCACGAGAATGCGAATCGGTTCTCTTGGGGTCTGACATTTGGGTTTGTTCCTCCTCAAAGTTTTGATTGCTCAAATTGGTTTCGCGAGTACGTGGAAGTCCGACGGCGCATTGTGCGGCCATACTTTTAGGAGGCTCGGAATGGATCGGATTTCAGGCACGGGTCGCGCAGATGTGGACGGAGAACCGCCAGTACCAGCAATCATCTGGAAACCCACAAGCTTCGACAACTGGTAAAAGTGACAGGCATTTCACCTTCGCCGTCTGGAAAGACGCCGATCTCGAAATTCCCATCGGGAAGCAAGCCAGGGCGAAATTTGCGAAGTTTGCAGCAGGGGCCTAGGTCACTCCTCACTACCGTCGTCCGGTTCGTCTGCTAGGTCATTCTCAACTGTTGTAATCAGCGATTACACTCAAGTTACCCTCGCTCCCGCGCACGCTCGCACGAACGCACGCACGAGTCCCACGCGCGGGCGGGCCCCCGGCCCCAACGTCAACCCCAGTTCTGTGGTGGGAGGGCGGGGGTGTAGGAATTTTCCCGGCCTCTATATCTCTCCCCGTCAAACCGCCTTGGGGGGTGGTGTATACAGACGGCAAAATGCTCCCTCCCCCCTCCTCCGGAACCCAATTTGAATTGGCCCCACTCCGCCCGCGCAGGGGGTGCGCGTGGGCAACACCGGTTCCGGTAGACTGAGACAACCTGCCGAGGAAAAATATGTCCGAGAGGAAGCATTACCAGCACTATACGGACGACATACCGCCCGATCTGCTTAGCGCTATTCAAGATTCGCGTTGTGTGGTTCTTGTAGGCGCAGGGGTCAGCAGACGTAGTCTTTCCAAAGCCCGTGTGCCTCTCCCAGGATGGGTAACCCTGCTCGAGGATTTGTGCGAGTGGTCACTGCAGAACGCGAAATTGGATGCGCGCGCGGCGAATGAGCTCAAACAACTACTTGAAAGGCGCGAATTCCTGATGGTGGCGCAAGAGCTTCTAGAACGGCTTGGCGGAGAGGTCATCGGAAGTTTCATCTCGGACGTTTTCGATCCTGACTCGATAGTGCCTGCACGAATTCACGAATTGATCGCCGCAATGCCCTTTCGCGGGTATCTGACAACCAACTACGACAATCTACTTGAGCGGGCATATGTACATGTTAGAAATCGCCAGATCGACTGGGCCTGCAGCGAAGAAGTGAAGAGGATGGCAATGTTGATTCAGAAAAGTTCCTTTCTGTTGAAGCTGCATGGCGACTTGAGCACCCCCGAAAGCATCGTTCTGGCGCATCGAGACTATGCGCGACTCCTCAGCGATCAAAAATATCTGGGTGTGCTAACTGACCTCCTTTCAACTTACTCGGTCCTAATGCTCGGCTACAGTCTAAGTGACTTGGATTTGCTTTTCTGCATAGATCGGCTAGTTCAGAAGGGTAGGTCACGAAGGCACTACCTTCTGAGCCAACGGGGCAGACGAAATCAAATCGAGCGGAGTCGTCTGCTGAAGGATAGAAACATCCAAGTGATTGAATATATAGATAACTTTGGATTTCACAACCACGTTGAGACGTTTCTTGATGCAATTGTTGACGACCTGAGCCTCCCAGACGTGAAGGCCAGAGTTCGGCGGGAGTTGCGCCGCAGGATCCACGTGCACTATCTCGCCCATAGAACGGCTGACGGAGAGTTTGTGTGGAACTACATTTTTCGTGAGGGGGCGATCACTCTTTCTGCCGGGGCCCAGCCCAAGCAGTTGGACAGTCTTCGCGCTGGGGTATCCGAAGGATTGGTAGCACTTGATTACCTAGTGTTCCTCGTCGACGAAGCCTCACTTACGAACGACGAGTTCGCTCAATTAGTCGAACGAGCAGAACTGGACGCAGAGTCTCGCGGCGTACAATTAGTTTTTCTGGTGATAGGCGAGCATAGGCGCTTAGAGTTTCTGCAGAGCAAATTCGCTTCTAGCCCCACCTTTTATTTGCCTGAGGGGTTCGGTGAAAAGCATCTCCAGGGTTTTCGAGAGTACATATCTGAAGACATGAAGGGTGGTTTCAGGCAACCGTGAGTCTCCCGAGGATGAACTCAGGATGCTCGTATGGATTTCTGGCCCGCGTGGCGCTCGTGCGTTCCTTGCGCTTATGAGTGTGCGCGTGCAGGCCTTGGGGGCGAAGAGACGGCGCAAACTTGTGTAATCGTCCTCTTGAATTGCAAGAAACTCTTGACACACTTACTCAGACATCTGATAACGACAGTTGAGAAAACCCAAGGCCGGTGATGTTGGAGAATGATCGTGACTTCAACACCAGTCGCGGCCCCCGGCCCAGTTAGTTCGTTTGGGGCGAAAGCTTCGTATTGCGCTGTAAGTTCTGACAGTTCCTCGGCCCCCCGGCACTACTACCCTCTGTAATCGAGCCGATCTAAGAGTTTGATGGAGGCATAAATGACTCAGTACCACGGTGTGCGAAAGGTCTTGTCGTCCGCAATAGGCGTCGCGCTGCTGCTCAGTGGCGCTCCACAGCCTGTTCGGGCTTGTACTGGAATCCGTTTAACCGCCGAGGACGGCACCGTCGTTTACGCGCGAACGGTGGAATTTTCCTTCGATCTTCACTCGGATGTGATCATGGTGCCGCGCGGTTATGCTCGGACAGGAACGACGCCCGACGGCAAGGAAGGGCTCAAGTGGAAGGCGAAGTACGCCAGCCTAGGGGCAAACGGCGTAGGGCTGCCCTTCATGTTTGACGGGCTCAATGAGAAGGGCCTCGCCTTCGGCCTTTTCTACTTCCCAGGAACCGCCGGATTCATGTCCTATAAGGCAGAAGATGCTGGCAAGACCATTGCTCAGTGGGAGGTAGGCTCGTGGGTGCTGGAAAACTTCGCCACTGCCGATGAGGTCCGAGAAAACATCGGCAAAATCTTGGTTGCGGGAGTCGTCCTCGAGGCTTGGAAATTCGCGCCTCCTCTGCACTACGTGGTGCACGACGCCTCCGGCAAGAGCATCGTCATCGAGTACGTTGGCGGCAAACTGACCGTCTACGACAACCCTCTCGGGGTCATCACCAACTCGCCATCGTTCGATTGGCACATGAGCAATCTGCGCAACTACGTAAATTTCTCGATGACTAGCCATGCTCCGGTGAAGCTGGGATCAGTCACGCTCGAGCCCTTCGGCAAGGGCTCAGGCATGCTCGGTATGCCGGGAGACTTCACGCCCACATCACGCTTCGTCCGTGCCGTCGCATTCAGCCAGTCGGCTTTCCCGGGCAAGACCGGGGAGGACACCGTTCTTGAGGCGTTCCACCTCCTGAATCAGTTTGACATTCCCAGGGGTTCGGCTCGGGAAGACGAAAAAGATGAACACGGCAATGTACTGGCTGACTACACAGTCTGGACCTCAGCCAGCGACCTTAAAGCCAAGCGGTACTATTTCCGCACTTACGACAACAGCGAGATTCGAATGGTGGACCTAACGAAGATGAATCTCGACGCAAAGGACATGATCAACATCTCAATGAAGGGCGGAGAAGTCATCAAATCAATGACGCCGTAGAAACACCGCATGGAACGTCGGAGCCCGCATCTCAGGCAAGGACAGAGGAATGCCATCGCGAATCAAACCCATCACCTGGGTGCTAGCACTGATCGCCATCGGATTTGCTTCGCCGTTGCTCGGTCAACAGAAGGGGCAATGGGTGCCGGGACAGTTTGGGCTCAATGCCGGTGTGATTCCGGATCCTGGCATCACCTATGCGAACCAGGCTTTAAATTACTCCGCCAGTCAATTGAATGACTCCAACGGAAACCGCATTTCAGGCATCGCGGATAACTACGGTTTCTGGGTGGACGCGAACACTTTCTACTACGTCCCACACCACAAGTTGAAAGTTCGACTCCTGGGTCTTCGGCGTAACTCGGCGACGGCATTTTGATCCAATGGTCACGCCACAACTCCCTTCTCGTGAGCTTAACCGGAGACTGTCCACCGATTGCTTTGACAACCGAACCAGCGGATGGCTGACGTAATATCGCGGTTACACTCAAAATGCCCGGAACAGGGGTTCTGAGTGTAATTGTTTTCATCAGCCATCGGTAAACACCAAGCGCTGAGGAAGCCCTCACTTTACGAATGCAGTCGCCAAGGGGGGATCAGGGAATCGAAGCGAAACAACGAACTGAGAAGTATGTGGAAAACGATGTAGATT
>Ga0210408_10002296_pt1 | contig 18825 bp, 26 predicted proteins | sample IncBWH4MmetaG_FD_155471 | JGI IMG/M metagenome (GOLD analysis project Ga0210408, IMG submission 155471) | Forest soil microbial communities from Barre Woods Harvard Forest LTER site, Petersham, Massachusetts, United States - Inc-BW-H-4-M | ecosystem: Environmental > Terrestrial > Soil >...
GATTCCGAATTCTCCACTTCTCCAAAAGTACGAGGCCACCTTCGCACTATGGATGATATTTTTGCTCGGCAGACAGGCGATGTTGGGGCAGGAACCCCCGACATATTTTCGCTCAATGACGACCGCTCGCATTCCCTTTTTGGCTAGGGTCCAGGCGATGTACTTGCCTGCTTCGCCGCTGCCCAGCACGACGACATCGTACTCTTCCGGAGTGGGTGTTTGCATAGCTATTTAGGAACAAAGAAAAGCGATTTCGGTCTTTTTTTGCGCCATACCTGTTGGAAAGCTATCCAAGTCAAGAAGTCAAGATTCAAGAATACGTAAGCGAAGGCTCCAGCCTTTGCCTCCTTCAGGAAGTTGGGATTTGAGGGCTCCTTGGGTTCTTGGGTTCTCGAATTCTTGAATTCTTCCCTTGTCAGCAATCCCAGATGCAGCACGATCGAGAACGGAACCGCGATGATAAAGCGCTCAACTCGCCTTGGCCCAGGCGGGCCGTTCGCGCAATTGAAACAACATCTCTCCTGCTTTCGGAACCAATAGCACGCCCTCGTCTTCGCGATTTGCAAAGTCTTTCGGACGAATCTCGTCAGGATTGCGATAACCGAAATTTATCTTTTTGCAGGTCTCTGGCGGGATCCGCGTTGCGAGGGTAACACGAGCGCGCGGCTTTTCTATCCCGTTTTCGTAGGTCCCGATTCCGTGTACGTGCGTTGAATGCGCCAGGACGCCCCAAGGGTAATCCTTGAACCGGTCCCACTGTTTCAAAAAGTAATCGCGGCAATGGTAGCCGATCTTTTCGATCAGCTCGCCGTGAGTGACCGAGATCTCTGAGAGGTGCGGCGCGTAAATGATCAGTTCGCCCCCGTCGGCCAGGACAGGCTCTAGTTTATACATGCACTTGCCGGCGACCCATAGCTCGTCGTACATCTGCGGAGCACAGGATAAAATTGTGTGAAACGGTTTCTCCTTATAAGTAATATGCAATTGACGCGACAACTCGCTAGCTTCCGTCCAGGCGGCTTCAGGAGTCCCGGCGAAAATTCCGGCAAGGTGCCCCTGATCGACCACGAGACAGAAGCAGAGCTTACTCACCTTCACTAGAGCCGCCGCCCGATCGACCACTCGGCGCACGGGCGTCCACTTGTTCCCGATAATCATCGGATTCGTAATCACCGCGCCCAGCCAATGGAAAAAATTAAGAACCTCCGGTCCGGAGACCCCGGGGAACAAATACTTATTGCCGCCGGAAAAGCCTACCACTTCGTGTGGAAACACCGGCCCGACGATGATGACCTGGTCGTAATCGAACAATCGCCGGTTCACATCGACCTCAACCGGCATCGAGAAAAGACCATTTGAAAGTTCCGAGATCTCAGCTGCCGGAATGGTTCCGACGTCTTTCAAAGCGGCAGGATTATCCCATGCATGATTGAAAACGTTGACCCCAGCGTACTTCCCTGACCGCTCGTCGCGCGTGATTTGGAGCCGTTCGCAAATCGCCTGCTCGCTCATCGGAGGATGCGTTCCAAGGGCGATCAGCACGTCGAACGCCTTGGCCGCGACGCCAATTTGATCGTGCAAGGTTTTGAACAAAAGCCCGATCGGCGCCGTTCGGGTACCATCGGGTACAATTAGCAAGACTCTTTTGCCGCGATAATCTTTTGCCGGACAAACCTGCTCGATGAGTCCCAGGACATCGGCTGCGCTAACACTCGCGCCCGCTGGCGCGGTTCTCGAACTCGCGGTCTCGGTTATCATAGTGGGGGTCTTCCTGGCCCAACGTAGCACTCTTTCGATGCGGACTGTATACTTGGTTCTCAGAGTAGAATGGTGATACGGGCGTCCCTATGGTAAATAGGAGCTCAGCTATTCGCCTCGCCAGCGAGGGAGGAGAGGCAAAGGCTGGAGCCTTCGCTTACGCGCCTTGCGAGTCATCCGGCGGCGCTCCCAACGGTGCTATACCAGCCTCAGACTTGGGGCACTGGTGGTCAGACCGCAAGGCGAGGCGCCAGAATAGTGCATCTTATGCCGATATACAGCTCAGATAAAGCGTGAACGGGCGCGGGACATTTCGCCAATGGGTCGAAAGGAGGAGTAGTTTTCGCACTAAAGCTGAGATTCGATAGCGGCCTTGTCTATGACAGACCATACTTTCTCGATCCGTTCGTCTCGAAACTCATAGAATACGTTTTCGGTAAACGAGACTCTCTTCCCGTTTACATGGAGGCCAAACAGGATTCCTTTCGGCGTGCAGTCGAACCTCAGACGGCTCGCTACACGAGGTGGCTCGGAAATCAGCAGATGGATGTCAAAATAGAGGTCTGGAATCGCACGAAAATCTCCCTCCAGCATCTCGCGATAGCCTGATAACCCGATCCGCTCGCCGTTGTAGTGAACTTCCTCATGAACGAACTGCCCCAGATTCGACCAGTCCTGTTTGTTCAGGCAGGCAATGTAGTCTCGGTAGATGTCGGAGAGGTCGGCTTTCGTCATGGTAGTTGCACCCATGTTCTTTCAAGGTTCCTACCGCAAAGTAGGGCGACGCAGAAATTCTGCAATCGGGACCAAAATCTCAGAAAACGAAGCGGTTACGTCCCGCCATTCGGCGTCGATTTCCGGCTCTCTCGGTTGCCGCAAGTCACCTTAAGAGAATCCGAGGTCGAGGACGAGGACGAGTACTATTAAGGAGGACATGATGCGTAAGCCTCTATGCGCGGCCGAATTTTGGTATGTAGCTTCCCTCTGTCAAGTCGACCACCTCGTGCCACAGATCTTCCAGTATTCGGACGGCGGATTCGAGCTGTGGTGATTCGGCGAGAGGGGAGGCAAGCGCATTCTGGAGCCGGGCCGGAAATTGGGTAGGCTGCTTGGCGAAATGATCGCTCGCTTCTACGGCTCCCTTGTCGCCAAAATAGTACTCGCCGTTGAGAGCAAACAGAGCTTGCAACAAAAAGAAAGCCATTCGTGCCAAACAACCGGCGCCGTTAAAAATGTCGCCCTGGGCGGCGAACTTGTGCGCATGGAGCAGGGTAAATTCCACATGCCACAATGAGTTGTTGATCAACTTGTGCTGAAGAGGTGCCGGATAGATTTGGACCTGACTTTTGAGCCGAGAGATCAAATGTCGTTGGTCAAATACAGGCACGCAGCACTTCGTTTCAGCCAGGTAGATCACACTTGTAAAGCCGAAAGCAGGTTGCTGATGAAAGTCATGGTGGTAGATGCCTTGGCGAGCCTCATCGATGACGCGCTGAACTTGGTCGGCGTTGCGATACAGGAAGTCCACTTTTCCGACCGACGAGTAAATCCACGCGCCGCCATTCACCCAAGGGCCCCAATCGTAAAAATCAGTGACGATTGGAGGACGATCTGGCAGCGAGAATCGTTTCGCGCAGTCCCGCACTTTTTCGGTGTCCGGCTCAGACTTCTCGCAATAATAAATTCCGACATCCAGATCGGAATCGGGCCGGGCGGATCTTCGGGCGTGCGAACCGCCTAGTACGACGGCAACTACTCCGGAGATTTGAGATAGCTCGAAGGCGATCGCCCCAAGCAATTCGAGCTGTGCTGGTCTTAAATCGAGCATATCCCGGGTGATGAGTTAAGAAATCGTTCGACACCGGCACGCGTTGGAATGCCGCGTTGGCCGCCAGGCTGCGTCGCTTTCAAAGCTGCCGCCGCTGACGCGAAACGCACACAATCTGCAACCGCCACTCCGCGTACGATCTCCGCCGCGTAAGCGCCGTGAAAAACATCGCCACAGCCCGTCGTGTCTGCGACCTTTACCGAAAATGCTGGTTGATGCTGCACGACGCCGTCAATCCCGGCAAACCACGCACCCGCCGCTCCACACGTGACCACCACCGCTTGCCGATCTTTATCCCAGAGCCGCTCCACAGCCGATCGCGCCGAGCTCGCGCCCGTAATTTTTTGCGCGAATTCTTCCGCCAATACCAGGTGATCAATCAGCGCGAGCAGTTCAGCGAACTGCGGATCGTTGTCATCTTCTAAGTCAGCAACGATTGGTATCTGCGCGCCTCGCGCGATCCGAGCTGCGCGGAGATTCCCGGGCATACCATATTGGTCAAGAAAGAGAGCGCGCGCCGAGCAAAGCACTGCTTGGTCGGGTAGCGTCTCGTGCGCGCCGAGACGTCCATCGATATGGCAGAAAATGGTCCGGGTGCCGGTCTCGGCTGCGACTATGATGATGGACTCTGGCACGCATGCGTCCTTTTCTCGCGGCGCGTGTGACGTATCCACGTCCTCGTTGCGAAAGTTCTCCTCCACCGTGCGCGAAATGTCATCTAATCCGAGCAGGCCTGCGTATGCACAGCGTGCGCCGAGCCGCGCCGCAGTTATTAGAGCTGTACCAGTTAGCCCGCCACACTGGCGCTCCTTGCGAAGCACCTTCGTTTTCGTGTCAGGTGCCGGAAACTTCGACACGTAGAGCAGCTCATCCACTGAAACGCACCCAAGGCCAATGATGTCCCATGACATGGAATAAAGATCGGGCATAACGGTTAAGAATCTAGGACTGGCTTAACGGATCCAGGTCTCTGGCGCTTGAATCTGATCGGGACATTGGCACGGTAAGGTCAGACAATTTGAATCTGCGAAGATATCGGCTTACCCAGAAAGCTATGATGGCTCCTCCCGAAAGCACTTCCGCGGAGGCTTTCAATCAGCATGTCTCTGGGAGGCTGATTGCCGCAAGCAACAGGAAAGCCGCCGTCTCATTCTGCAACTCCTGAACTCCTGCAACTCCTGACTTCTTCAGTTGCTCGTCTGTTTAAGCGCTACCTAGTGCATATGGAGCTGAGATTTGCTGGCTAGGCCTGCTGCATTTCCAAACTCGCAAAAGCCCTCAGATCTACCGCATTCACGTCAGAGACAGCCCAGAATTCGAATCCATCATGCTCCCAATGCAAGACGTTATAGCCATCTTTGACAAAACTTTGCCCGGCCGTACTGCCGCCAGATTCCGAAGGCCAGATGAACAGATTGACAATATGCTTATTACGCTGATAGACGAGCGCCGCTACTTCCCGACCATTTAAATAATCCAGACGGCCGCCAATCAAGCGGAAGCCATGTTCAGAGAAATCCTGAACCGGCGGGGAAAATTTAAGCTTTCCGTCGAACCAGGGTTTAACGGTATGCTGATCGGTCGAAGGCACATCGAGGAGGTGTGTGGCGAGCAAGGAGCGAAGGTGACTGGACATCACTTCGTTTGCGAGGGCGTTGCCGCGCGAGCGATTGAGTGTTGTACCTTGATAGAGGAAAACTAAACCGAGCACCACTGCGAACGCCGCCGCCAACGCCAGTGGGACGGAGAACCAGGCGATGGCTGACCTGCTGTCGGATCCGCGCTTCGCTCTGGATCCGGCAGGCGGAAGTGCAGATTGAATCTTTCCGCGAAGAGAATCAGGGACTTCAAATGGAACCTGCGGGTTTTTGAGCAGCGCTCCCACGAATTTTCGAGACTCGAGAAGGTGTTGACATTGAAAGCAGTCACGCAGGTGTTGTTTCACCAGTATAGCCGTTGCGACGTCCAGCTCGTTGTCGATATAAGCATCGATGAAATCATGGCATTCTCGACAATTCATAGTTGATCGCGCTCCTTCCGATCCGCCAACATGAGGTAGAGTTGGTGCCGAGCACGCGCCAAGCGTGACATTACCGTGCCGATAGGGACCTCGGTCACCTGAGAGATCTCCTTATATGACAGACCCTCTATTTCCCGGAGAACCACCGCTTCGCGAAACTCGACGGGCAACGCCGCGATCGCCTCCCGAACCGCTTCAACTGTCGCCTTCCTGGCAAGACTGACGGGAGGCAGGGGCGAATGATCTTCGATCTCATCGGACTCCTCCTCGAGCGGCACTTCCTTCTCTTTCAGCTTGCGAGCGCCTAAAGCACTGTAGCACGTGTTCCGTACGATCTGGAGCAACCAGGCGCGGAAATTCGTTCCTTGGAAGCTTGCGAAAAAACGGAATGCCCTCAGGTAGGACTCCTGAACCTGGTCTTCAGCATCTTCTTGATTTTTCATCAGCCAACGAGCGAGGTTGTATGCATCGTTCATGAGCGGCAACATAAGAGCTTCAAAGCGTGCGCGAGTTTGCTCGTCATTCATGGCCGACGACTACCCTATAAAAAGGGATACCGAAATACGATGACGTTTATTCCCGGTTACTCAGCGATATTCCCGCGCAACGGTGCAGGTAGGGACGCGCTCCCGCTTGATCCGCGGCAGCACGTCCGATGTTCATGTCCGGTGTACCGCCTCCGATGGTAGAGGCACTCCGGCGCGTCCGGCGTCGCAGTTGTGGAACGCGTCGGTGGACGTGCTGCGTCGGACGCGCCGGAACGCGTATACGATCAGAGGCGCCACACCGGCTGTTAACCACCGGACGTCTTGCCGCGCATCACGCGGGAGCGCGTCCCTACCATCGCACCACGGCATGCTGCCTCGACGTTGCGAAAATCAGTCGGTCTGAGTCGGGCCGCTCACCAGATACGCCCTGCGATTGGCGATCCGGTACACGATGGTGACCGCAACGTGCCTGTCAGCCCGATAATTTAACGCTACCTTGCTGGAATCCGGTGACCACTTCGCAACGTATGCATCGGCAGCCGTGTCCAGCGGATCCTTAATCTCTTCAAGAGGACCGATTTTCTTCCCGGTCTGTGCGTCCATGAGATAAACATGCCAGTTGTCATAACCCATATCCCCCTCGCCGTGCGTGGCAATCGCGTATCGTCCGTCAGGTGACCTGCCGTTAGTAACGGTGACATACTCGCCCGGTTTGTATTCGTAATTCGCCGTTGCGAACGCTGTCGCGGCGCATGCGACAAAAAGCACGAGGATAGAGATGAGCAGGGGAGGTTTCATTGTGGCATAAAAAACGCTTCGAGCGTAACACCGATTTCAATTGGAGGCGAGCGCGCACCCAGCCAAAATTCGCAGCTGCGTTGCTATACGAGTCTCAGACTTGGTGCACTAGCGGCGTTTCGATCCAGACGGTTTCGCGGCACGCGCTTAGCGTTTAGGGCACTGAGTTATTCGGACGTAGTCGCAGTCAACATCTATCTGAGCCGACGTGAAGCAGGACAAAAGCTGCGAAGCCTTCGCTTACGAGGAGGCAAAGGCTGGAGCCTTCGTTTACGAGGAGGCAAAGGCTGGAGCCTTCGCTTACGAGGGGGCAAAGGCTGGAGCCTTTTCCTTGAAATAGTGCAATTCCGCTGGCATAAACAACGGCTAGAGATGACCAAGACTGAACTTCAAACCGCGCTCGCTGCAGCCACTCAGACCAACAAGAAGACTGCTGGAGTATTCCTCGACACGCTCAGCAACCTCGCCTACAAAGCGATCAAAAAGGAAGGCGAATTCGTCTTGCCCGGCTTTGGCAAGCTTGTAAAGCAGAAAAGGAAGGCTCGTATGGGCTTCAATCCGAAGACACAGGAGAAGATCAAGATTCCGGCTAAGACTGTCGTCAAGTTCCGAGTCGCCAAGGTGGCAAAGGACGCGATTCTGGGGGCAAAGAAGTAGTCCAGAGTATACCTGGAAGCTATAAGCAGAGTTGGCCTCCGCCTAAAGGGGATCCATGATCGTCAAAATATGCCGCTTGATCGTAACCGCATGTGCGATGATTGCCCTCTTGCTCTTCCAAGGATGTGTCCAAGACACTCCACCTGAGTCTGGGCCGCTGACTGGTGGCCATTCAAACATCACGTTTTCAGGATACACGCGTGCCGGGGTGATCTTCTCGGGTCGCTGACAGCATGAACGAAATAAACACCCCGCTGGCAGCAGCGCTCACCATAATGAGCGTAATATCAGCGAACGCAGTGGAACTATCATTCGAGAAATCCACTGCTCAGTTGGAACAAAAAACACCTAAACATGATCCTTTTGTCATACAACGCTTGTATCCCGCTGCAAGGGTTAAATCAGATTGCGAAAAAGCACTACAAATCGCGGCTGATGGGGATGAAGCCGCTATGGATAAAATGATAGCGCAAGACAGGATCAGATTCTTCGAAGTTGGAACCAAAGTATATCCCGTGAAGAGCACAGACATGGGTACTTGGTGGCTGGTCCGCGAAAAAGGTAGTACGGAAACATGGTGGATCAGCGTGAAGGCATTTTCCCAGAACTAAATGGTGAAAGCGTGGGAGATGGCAGCGGACCGGGAACCTTTGCTCGATTTGGGCTTGATGCCTGTCTCCGCCGCCTATATGGAGGTGAGAACCCCCAAAAACAATGGCACACATTAACGAAATCGAAGGTATTGGACCATCGCATGCTGAGAAACTTGAGTCTCACGGCGTCAAGACGGTAGAGGATCTTTTGAAGGTCGGTGCAACTCCGAATGGCCGCGAAGAACTCGTCAAGAAAACCGGAATTTCACATCATTTGATTTTAAAATGGGTCGACGAAGCTGATCTCTTTCGAGTCAAGGGAGTCGGCAGGCAATACACGGAGCTTCTCCGAGGCGCCGGCGTAGACTCTGTCAAAGAACTGGCGCAGCGGAGAGCTGATCATCTCCACGAAAAACTCACGGCTATTAACCGCGAGAAGAAACACGTCCACGAAGTACCCGGCGTCAACGCGATCGAACGCTGGATTGAGGAGGCTAAAACATTGCCTCGCATAGTAAGCTACTGATTTGAGTGGAGGGCAAACCCCGAAGACGAGCGGCCCGGGAACTTGCGGTTTGGAAGTAGTGTTGGGCGAAGGTCGGCGAATTGAAGTCTGACAAGCAGGTTTCATTGCAAACTCGCCGTTGCCCCGTTGGCGGTTTGTAACGTGAGGAAACCCTACCCGAGCCGAGCAAGCTCCGACTGTACTTTCATGGCCAAATCTTGCCAGTAACGACCATCATAAGCGGCCGGTGAGTCATAGCCGTATCCATAGTCGGCGTACCACCAATAGGGGAATTCGAAATGGCGGTGACCGTGATCGAAATGATGATCGCGATCGCCATGATTAAATGCGATCGCAGCTGTTTTCGGCCTGGCGAGTGCTGCGGGGTTGATCGCCGAAACGGCAAAGAAGACGAGGCCGATCGTCGTGAGCTTTCGGATGATTACCTGAGCTTTTTTTTCATAAGAGATTTCTTGGATAATGCTTTTGAATCGAGGTGTTCAACCCCCGTACAACGGCATTGAGCACTCTGAAGTTTCAGCGTTTCGCGAAATTTCTTAGGACTGTGCGGTTCTCCTTTGCCAAGGCCTGGCGACGGGCCGACCGCGGCCCTAAAAGAGATCACGGTTTGCGTTTGAAGGAGGAGAAGGTTTAGACGAAAGACTGTCGCGTCGGAATCCACGCTTTCATGCCATCATAACGGAAATCCGACGGGCGCACTTCCACCTCTGGCGGACGTTGGGGAAGTGCGACGCATTCGACAGACCAACGCCCGGGGCGCTGGAGCCCGGCCATGGTCAACGCGTGCGGAGCGATTTCGCCCGCCATATTTTCGGCAAGCTGTTCGTCGGTGGCTTCGTTCGTATATGACGATTGTTCCCGATATCTTTCAATTGTCGCGGCGGGAACTTCCACGATCACCATTTGGGGACTATCGGAAGCACGGCCAGATAGGTCATGCGCCGTAGCAGTTACTTGTACGTAAATGTCGACGGAAGACATAGCAAGCTTGCTCCTCCTTTCACCGAGGCCGAGTTTGACGTTATAGGCCAAAGCAGCCCTGTGGGCCCAAATATTTCTCAACATGCACCCATAGATTCGCAACGTTCCGACGTCTAAACAATTAGAGAAAGGAATGAGTATGAAATCCGAGACTGAAGCAGCGGTTGTAAGCATTCACGAGAATACAAATGAACGGACGGCAAGGGTGAACTTGCGCTGGGAAGGCAAGCACGAAATATCCGATTTCGCCCTCAACAAATTGGGCAGCGTTCTGAATTCTGAACGTGAAACCGAGCATAGCGGGTGGGCGATTGTTGAACTTCCCGTGAAGGCGACCGTAGGAAGGGCCATCCCTCTGCTCAAAGAGGCAAAATGACGGGGGGGACCTCACGGACTACGTTCACGGTAGCTGCTTGTACGTGGGCCATTTCACTTGGAAGTTATGGCATCTAACCCCCATTTGTGATTAATTTAATTTGCGCTTTTTCTTGTCCGATAAATTGCGCCTAGGCGCAAGCTCTGGCGTTTGGTGCGATAACTGATGCTGCACTCCCTGCAAACCTTCTTCCCCGGGCGGGACTCGCTCCTGGGGGTCTCAGCCATGAAGCGGCAGAGTTCTGAAGGAAAGAACGAGGGCAATGAAAGCTAGGCCAATCAAAACGACTCGCGCCGCGTTCTGCACATCCCATCGACGCCGTTTGGCTTCCCAATCCTCCGGAAGGTGGGCGAGCTCCCAGGCTTTCACCTGGTCATTGATCGGCACAGGACCGACTAGGCTGAACACAATGATAATTATCCAAAGGGTAACGGCCGAAATGAGAAACAAAGTGTGGCTAGCCGGCCAGCGCCAGGTCAGCCAAAGCAAAAATAAGTGGAGGGCCAGCGTCAGCGGCATCCACACTGGCATTACCTTGCCAAAGAGCCGCGCAAATACTTGGATCGCTGGCAGAAAAGCTCGATGATCAGCTCTGGTTAAAGACGGATGAACGAAAAACCCAACCGAAAACTCGTTGCCGAATAAGAGCGCGGTGGAAACGATCACAAGCAAGAACAAAGCGCTTATCATGGAGGTTCACTCTCTACTACGGTACACGTGTGGACAAGCTGCATAAATTCGCTGTCGCTGCAATCATCCCGATCATGAAACCGTTAAAGTAAAGGGTTTGACACCCCTCTGGCAACGCGAGGGGTTCGCGCTTGGGAAGAGCGGCAGACGCGGAATTTGAGTTTATTGAAATGACGGATTCGACAAAACTTTGCACTTCGATCTACTGGGTGAAAACGGCAAAGACTAAGCGCCTGGGAAACGTTGTTAAAGGCCTCGCGTTAATCACCTGGATGGCTCTAGCCACCACCGAGGCGCAGAATTTAGGTCCGCCACCAACTCGATTGTCTGCGCCCGGAATGCCAGGGCGGCCGACCGCTCCAACAGAGGGACTTCCGGCCCTCCCTGGTCAACAGCCAATTCAGCAGCAGATCATTCAACGATCCAACGCAACCGACGCTGCTCGATACCTCGCTGGGCTGCCGGTGTCGGAGCAATCGCCGCTGACCAGGTTGACTAGCGATCCGCGCTGGATTGCGCACTCCAACGCTATGAACGCCGCGTTCTCCAAACTTGATCAGGTCCAACTCAGCAGCATTCGCATCTGGCGAGCCGAGTTCCTCGCGCCGGCAACAAAATTCAGCCGTACTTGCCTTTATTTCTTCAGCGGGCCGGACTTCCTCTACGCGGATACGTTTTATCCGGATTGCAACACCTATGTCCTTGTCAGTCTGGAGCCGGTCGAGTCGATCCCAGAACTCCAATCCATTCCGCCGGGGATATTGCAGAATACTCTTCAGGACATCGAAGTCTCGCTGAATACTCTTCTTAAGTTCGGCTACTTCGAGACACAGGATTTGCGCGAATATTCGCAGCGCTCTCAACTCAAGGGCGTCCTGCCGATTATCTTCGTTTTTCTTGCTCGCTCAGGGAAGGAGATTTTGAACGTGGACTACAACTCCCTGGGCAAAGGAGGCACGCGTGGTGTCAAGATTGCCTTTCTAGATCCAGCTACGGGCGCTCAGAAAGTTTTGTACTACTTCTCTGCAGATCTTTCGGATGGTGAGCTGAAGAGGAATTCGGCAGTGCTTCGCTTTTGCAATAGCCTCGGCCCGACAAATAGTTTTTTAAAGGCCGACTCCTATCTGCTGCACCAAAACGGCTTTAGTATCGCCCGTAACTATTTGCTAGGGGTAAGCGCGTCCATCCTTCAGGATGACTCTGGCATTCCGCTCCGCAACTTTACCCCTGAAAAATGGACTTTACGGTTCTTTGGTACCTACACTGGACCAATCAATCTGTTCAAAAGCTTCTACCAACCAGATCTTCGCCAGTATTATGCCACAAGCTCGCCAAAGCCGCTGACGTTCGGTTTCGGTTATCAATACGACCGGCGGGATGCGACGCTGATACTTGCGGTGCGAAGGTAAATTCCTAAAGAGTCGTTTCGCCGATCAGTCTGATGCACTCGCACTGGCAAAACTGAAGAAAACACCGACAATGACGGCTGTGTGGAAGCAAGGCTCGACTAGCCGAGATTGGTCGGCGGCTTACAGGGGTTTGACCTTTCGTATCAAGGTCGACCCTGAAACCGCTAAGGCGACTGAAATTTCGTGGTACATATCAGGCAAGGTCGAGATGATTTCACCCGTCAGAGCTACCGTGGATGTGGCAAAACGAATCGCGACAAAGGTGATCGATCGCCAGATTGCTTCCGAGGCGAAATGGCAAGCTGCGGAGACCCGGTATCAGCGCGGGCTTTTCCTCAGGCGATGAGCGTCATTTCTCCTTCGCGCTCCTGCGCACGTCCATTGGAGTCGGTCCGTCCGCTGCACCAAGGCTTTTTTCGAAGCCTGAGATTCCCCTCCTGGATCCGATGAGCGAATAGAAGTTGTCGTTTGGCGGGAATGTCGCCGTCAGGGTCCAGGTCATTGGCGATCTTGAACCTCACAGACTGAGTTCCAATTCTCGGAGATAGTATCGCGCATTCCCCAGAGCTGCCTTCAGAAGCATACAACGTCGCTTGGCTTCCGATTGGTCCTCCCGCATCGCCGCAATATCCTTTAGGGCTTCGCGCAGTTCCCGCTCGATGAGATCGCATACGTCTGAAAAGGAAGTTCCTCTTTCGCGTTCTCCGGCATGTCACATTTCGACCTCAAACTCCGTTAGATGTCCAGAAGATCGTTCGGGCGCGTGTGCGGCCTTCTGCTGTCCTTTATTGCGGCGACAAAGCGTCGAGTTTCCCTTATTCGGGCTTAAGGCTCTCGCCTGATTGCCGAAGATAAGCGCGACCCTATGGTCAGCCAAGAGTCGCCGGCAGGAGTTTGAGGCCGACACTGGCCGCCAAGTTGCGCTGGCGGGTATCGAGAGAGGCGAAAATTGGCGTTTCCAACAGGCACGCAGCGGCGACATGCAGGACGTCCAGCGCCCTCGGAAAATATTGAGAAGCATACCGTTCGGACAGATCTATTGCCCTGCGGTAGTGCGCCACAGCATCGAGCCCCGACTGCTGAAGGAAGCCGTCGACCAAATCCCGATTGACATCACGGAACAAGCTTGTAGCTACTTCCTTCGAGATACGTCTTTCGCCGACTGCGCGCCACAGCGTGTTGGTCAGCTCCAGCTCGGTCAGAAGGGGATAAGCAACCGCGGTTTGGAAACCAGCCGCTACTGTCCTCGCGAGCGCTGAAAACCGATCGTTGGGCAAATAGAGCGACACAAGAAAGCTAGCGTCGGCATAGATCAAAGCGATTCATCCCGTTCTTGGAGCAGCATCCCGACGACGTCAGTATTCGGCAGATCGTATTTCACCGGTCCGCCAAACCGCTTCTTGAAATCTAGTTTGCGTTTCGACTCGCGCTTTGACGGTTGCACCAGCAAAGCAACGATTTTGCCGCGTTTAGTAATCGCCAGCTCCTGGCCATTAAGCAGCATCGCCTCGATTTTTGGAAACGCGGTCCGTAGCTCCCTAACGGTTACAGTCTTCATGTGAATCCAATATGATTCACTGGCCGACTCTAGTCAAATGCTGAAAAACCAGTGGACGACCAATATTTGGTCGAGCTCGGTGCGCCGAATTTTCGCGGTCTGGTTAGCGAGTCTGTACGAAGTAGGCGGAGCTGGTCTATCGCTCGGCGGCCCTAACCTTGTCGGGTTTGCATCCCTTATTGCGAACTCGGATCTTGCAGCGCTAATGCGAAAGCAGAGCCGCCTGAATTTTGGCGGATATCGATATTGCGAGGTGTACGGAACCGCTGTCACAGCTGATCAAACGCACCGGGCCCCTTCATTTGGACCAGGGTGTTGCGGTCACGAGCCACGCGTCACAGGGCAAGACAATCGGGGGTAGCCCCGAAAATTTGGGAAGCGGACGCCCCGTTGGATCTGGCTTGACGCCACCGAATAACCGGAAATTCAGTAAATACTAGAATTTCCATTTGGCAGCCGCTCGACACCGTGATATCAATCTCTTCATGCAAACAACTGCGGTAGCCGGTCTAGACTCTTCTTATCTGTTTCCTACAAAACAAGGAGAGTTATTGCCGTTAATCGGACAAGGCTTCGATCTGATCGGAGCCCAAGCGGTCGCCAGGACCGCATTCGATCCTCCGCCGTCTACAGAGATGATCACGATCAAGCGGGATCAGGCTTTTTCCGCATACTGCGCAATTTATGACAAGGAAACGTTCTCCGACGCTGCCACGATTGATTTCCAGACCTCCGGTGGCGGCTGGGGTGTCCAGACAGGTATGAGCTTGTCCGCGAGCGCCCGCGTGGATTCCACGAGTACAACCTTCACCGTTCACTTGAACGCGGCGAAAACGGTGTCGCAGTCTATTGTAAAAACGAGTACGAAACTTTCGCACCAGGGGGCCACCGACCTTCGCTCTCTTGGAGCCAGCGGATTTGTCACTAAATATGGAACGCACTTTATCGCCGGTTATGTCTACGGGATGTCCTGCAAGGCCTCATACAACATGAGGTTCTCTTCGTTGGACATGATGTTGGCCTTTACCGCTACTTACAGCGAATCCGCCAGCGAACTTAATTTCAGCGACAGTACCAAGGCAAGTCTGTCCAACGCAACCGCGACATCGAAGACGAAATATAGCGAGTCGGTCAACGCGAATTTTGTGGGTTTCCATAGCAGTAGCCCGGCAAGCTTTGACGAGCTCATCACGCTGAAGAAAGACTACGACGCCTATGCCGCTTCTGAAGAAACCGCGGTTTCGGTAATCGTAATGCCGTGGAGTTACCTCGATCAGGTTAGTCAAAGCTCGTCGAGATTTAATTGTGACAACCAGGATTCTCTCAGCAAGCTGATCAATAGCTTGACCTACATAAAAAACTCCTGCGCCACATTTATCGAGAATGGTCTTTACGTAGGCAATACGCAACTGCAGCATGTTCGCACCGTTAAGACTAGTGTGGAGCAAGAACTGAACGCGCTCTTGAAAGTTGTCTCTGATGCGACAGCCAGTGGCACATCCGTGACTGTTAAGGATGGAGATCAGCTAAGTGTCGACGGAACCCTGTTTTCCTATGCGGAGCCACTTATGGACCAGATGCGAAACGCGATGGAGCATTTTGCGATCAGCTGGAAAACGCAGATCAAGGGTGGCTCGAATCGCCTGTTCACGGACCTGAAAAACCTCGTTGGCGCGCCAGTACAAGTGTCGTCGGACGGATTCATGGTGGACGGCACTCTGGGTACTTGGTTTACCTGGTCGATTCAGGGCAATGACGCCTGGGAAGGCACCCGAAATACTCAGAAGATGGCTTACCAGCTGTCATATATGGCGTCCGGATGGAACTTGGCGATCGTACTGGATCGAGAGCAGGGCAGCATGCAGTGCTGGGCGCGAGGCGTGGGCCAGCCACTCAGCCAGAACCCGAGGTCGAACGTTCAAGTGATCCGCGGCAGTGATTGCAGTAAGGATTGCGATGATCCCACTAACTCCGACGCGCTGGTGTGGGAAGGTCAAGGTGGTTTTTTCCGGGTATCACCGATCTAATCAGCTTGTCCTGAGGCCGAGTTGCCTGCGTACGAGCTTGGGCATCCAGTCGCAGCAGCCGACCGGGCTCACACAGCAAGTCGATACGCTCGAGAAGGAACCAAAGCAGAATTACCTGCCATATTACAACCGCCGTCATGGCCGTTACGGGGTGCTCTGGGCCGATCGCTTAAGAGCGTTCTGCTCGAAGGGGGTGAGGCTTTGGCCGCAGTGGCTGCTTATATCGAACTCAACTCGGTTCGTGCCGGTCTTTGTGCCCGATCCCAAAGACTATCGTTATTGCGGCTATGCCGAGGCGCTGGCCAAGGGTTCCTCCCTGGCCCGCCAGGGTATCAGCATTGTTCTGGGCCACTCAGAGGCCATCTCCTGGAAAGAAGTCAGCCGGCAGTATCGCCAGTACCTCTTTGCACACGGAAGCTTGCACACCAAAACCCAGCACCCTGCCTTTGACCTGGCCACCGCTCAAACCGTCGTCGACCAGCAAAAGGGCGAACTCTCCCTGCCCGAACGCTTGCGATGCCGGATTCGCTACTTCACTGATGGCCTCATTGTGGGAAGTCAGTCCTTTGTGGAATCCCAGCTTCTACAAGCTCAAGCACAAGCGGGTTACCAACGTCGGTGCCCGGCCACGCGCTTAACAGCCCTCGGCTGTGCCGACACGCTCTGGGTTTTCCGCGATCTGCGAATCCGACCGATCGGTTAGGATCCTCCCCTGCTCGGTTTTTCACCCGATCTGCCTGCACGGTATTTAGCTTTGCCCCGTAGTTTTCTGCCGGGCGTCTATCGCGCTTCGTTTGCCGAAACCTTCATGATTCAGGACCCTCCCTATTTATATGCTACCCCGACGCCTGGCCTGCCTCCAACTACCTCTCTTTGCATCCGCGATCCCAATTCTATCCTCGTCTTCTTTCACTTTCTCTCTTATCTGACCTGTCTCCCGGTCGGATCCCCTCACGTTCCGGCACGGTTTGCGCGTCTCGGAGGAGTGCGGCCTGAAGGGCACAAAAGCCTTATCGTACTCCGTTGTCCGTTGTGCAGTCACCCAAAGAAAGCGAAACACTCGGTAGGCTTGAACATGCAGCCTGATCGACGAGTGGGTTCGCCTTCTCGAAGTGCCCCTCCTATCGATAAAGATGCGGTGGTAAATATTCCCATTCCCCACCAAGACGGCCACGAGTCTCGCCGAAGGCAAAGAGAGAAAGCATATATTTCTGGTCAACCAAGCCGATGCTCTTGGCCCGGAAGGTATTTGGAATATAAGCGAGATTAAATTCGAAGCCTTCTTTCTTCGCGAAAAGGTAAGAACCCAGAATTGTGTCGTAGAAATCGCTTTTCACCAAAGTGTTAAAAGCTCGAGCTGTGATGGACAACGTCTTTGCTTTGGTCAACAAGAATTCCGGTTCAAGGTTGTTATTGATAACGATATAGAGTTGCCCTTGCCGGTGATCTACCGATTGCCCCGCGGCCAGCAATCTGAGAGGCACTGCGAATAGTGGGTATGCAGTTCCACCGTCCACGTGCATTTCCTTAAACCAGCGGCCATGAGACTGTGCGTCGATAAAAATCGGGTCGAATACACCAGGGACGCTGGCCGATGCCACGAGTACTTTACGAAACAGATCAAGCGCCGCCGGATAACCGCTCGCAGCAATTGCGCCCATATTCCAGAGCACCGCCCGCTGAGCGTCCAGGTTTGTGGTCACTACAAATAGCCTGCGACCTTGGTGATAAGCGATGGCGATATCTTCCAATAACTTTTGATCGACCTGTCGCGCGACCACGTTCTGGAGCGGCTTGGTACTATACAATCCTTCCCCAAATAGACCGAGCAACGGATTGCCTCGAACTACTGAACGCATGGACATTTCTGTGTAAACGGCTTTCAATCGCTGGTCGTAACCGGAGCCAAGAAAGGCAAATGGCGCCATTAGTGCACCAGTGGAAACGCCGGTCACAATATCGAAGGTTGGGCGGCGGCCGCTCTGGCTCCAGCCGTTCAACAATCCCGCTCCGAAGGCTCCGTGTTCGCCTCCACCAGATAAAGCGAGAATGAAAGTAGCGCGTCCAGAGCCGTATGAGGGTAGGCCCTGAACCTGAGCACTCAGTTTTGAAAGCGGCGCGTCAGCCCAGGTACGCACCCCGGGAATGCCCATTGGCAAGGCCGTTTCCAATTCGGATTCGGTATAGGGCGTACGCTGTTCGCCGCTGGCCGCAGTGGCAAGCAGGACTGCTATAAGACACCCGAGGTGGAAAACCTGGCTGGTTTGCAGATGGGAAATACTGTTCTTCATTCGAAATCAACTCACCTGAATCAAGGGATGTTAAGGATTTTCACCTGACAAGCCAGCTTAGCCGCAATCCTACCGCTGCGGCGAGCCTCAGAATTACGCGGTCCCAAGATCCGAAAGAGGGTCCTGGTGCTCACCGAAGGAGTGACGGTCTGAGTAAAGACTTGTAAATGTGACTTCGGTGTTCCAGGGCAAAGATTACTGCATTGCGTCTTTGCATCTGCTGCGGGAGGGCCTCCTGTCCCCACAATGGGATGGAGCCCAGGGAAAGCGCAGTGCGTGCTTTACGTAAAACGGCCGCCATCAATGGGTGCCCGAAAGAAGCCGGGGCTCACTTGCTACTGCGCGGAATTGACCTCGTCGTCATGCTTCACTTTTTTGGACCCCGTCGCCGATCTCATTAGCCAATGCTGGGATAAACCGCTAAACGGAAAAACGTTTGGCGAAGTCACTGCCCACGCCTGGCCGGCGCCGATAGATCGATTCCCGTCGTATCTTTCAGTACCCACCTGATTTCCTGAAGAACTTCCCAAGCACGTTTCCGGGAAGCTCTCGAAGCTTCAAGTTCGTCCAGGATATCTTGAAGTGCCTTAGGGGTGATCGGCATATTGTAGTGTTCCCATGAACATATTCCTGCGTCAAGCTTTAACGACTTCAGCGCGGCGAAGAACCGTACCGCTCACTGGTCATTCCCCGACCTCCTTCTTTGGCAAGGCAGCTAATCAGGTGATACGTTATGCGTTTGATCTGGGATGAAGCAGGACACTCCGGCGAAACTTTCTTTTATCGAGCCAATGAATGCGCTCCAAGTCCGCGAGCTGCCTGTCG
>Ga0210408_10002298_pt1 | contig 18819 bp, 20 predicted proteins | sample IncBWH4MmetaG_FD_155471 | JGI IMG/M metagenome (GOLD analysis project Ga0210408, IMG submission 155471) | Forest soil microbial communities from Barre Woods Harvard Forest LTER site, Petersham, Massachusetts, United States - Inc-BW-H-4-M | ecosystem: Environmental > Terrestrial > Soil >...
TGCTTTGCAGACCTTCAAGACCGTGATCCGCATAGCGATGCCGCCAAAGGCTGACAATCCGCGGCTGGACCCCAACCTCCTTGGCGATCGATCGGGTGCTGCGACCGGCAGCCGCCAAAAGAACGATCCGTGCCCGCTTCAAATCGCGCTGCAATGTCACCGGTGAGCGGCAACGTTCCTCAAGCATTTCTTCGAAAGGTGGACTTCTCTGGCTTCGGGTATCATCCCGATGTTGAATCATGACTCACTTCCCAGGGAAAGTGGGTACTAGAAGCTGCCGACCTCATTGCCAGGTTGGATCCGGAGGAGCGACGACGATTCCTGAACAATCACGCCCTTGAACTTTCTAGCCAAGGCGATGAATTCGGCGAGAATAATGCTCTCGTGCAAGCCATTGCTGCCTACCGCGCGTCGCTTGGCGAATACACCCGTGAGTGTGCGCCGCTCGACTGGGCCATGACCCAGAACAACCTCGGCAACGCGCTCAGGACGCTCGGCGAGCGCGAGAGCGGCACCGCCCGCCTCGAGGAGGCCGTCGCTGCCTTCCGGGCAGCACTCGGCGAATACACCCGCGAGCGCGTGCCGCTCGACTGGGCCATGACCCAGAACAACCTCGGCTACGCGCTGTTGAGGCTCGGCGAGCGCGAGAACGGCACCGCCCGCCTCGAGGAGGCCGTCGCTGCCTCCCGCGCGGCGCTTGGCGAATACACCCGCGAGCGCGTACCGCTGCAATGGGCCACAACCCAGAACAACCTCGGCAACGCGCTCTTCAGGCTCGGCGAGCGCGAGAGCGGCACCGCCCGCCTCGAGGAGGCGGTCGCTGCCTTCCGCGCGGCGCTTGGCGGGCGCAGCCGCGAGCGCGTACCGCTGCAGTGGGCCATGACCCAGAACAACCTCGGCTACGCGCTCAGGACGCTCGGCGAGCGCGAAAGCGGCACCACCCGCCTTGAGGAGGCGGTCGCTGTCTTCCGCGCGGCGCTTGGCGAATCCACCCGGGAGCGCGCACCGCTGCAATGGGCCACAATCCAGAACAACCTCGGCACCGCGCTCAGTACGCTCGGCCAGCGCGAGAGCGGCATCGCCCGCCTCGAGGAGGCCGTCGCTGCGTTCCGCGCGGCGCTTGGCGAACACGCCCGCGAGCGCGTACCGCTGCTATGGTCCATGACCCAGAACAACCTCGGTAACGCGCTCCAAATAGTCGGCGAGCGCGAGAGCGGCACCGCCCGCCTCGAGGAGGCGGTCGCTGCCTTCCGCGCGGCACTTGGCGAGCGCACCCGCGAGCGCGTACCGCTGCAGTGGGCCATGACCCAGAACAACCTCGGCGCCGCACTCTTGAGCCTCGGCAAGCGTGAGAGCGGCACCGCCCGGCTGGACGAAGCGATCGTGGCCTATCGGGCCGCCTTATCAATCGACGCGTTTTTCAACAATAGGACACGCGAGGACCTTGCTCGCGCCGAAGCTCTCTTGGCACAGCGCGGGGCACCCTAGCCGAACCAAGCCATCAGCTGATGATCGGTCGCCCCCTGCTCTGCCAAGTAAGTCGCGGCGGCCTTGCGCAGACCGTGCGAAGTGGAGCGTTCGGGTAACCCAGCGCTCGCACCGTACGACCAGGAGCGCGTGATCACTTACCTCCGCCTTCTCGACGCTGACGCGGAGGGCGCCGACTGGCGCGACGTTGCGCGGATGGTCCTGCACATCGATCCGGACCAAGGCGCTGACCGCGGACGGCGCGCGTTCGACAGCCATCTCACGCGCGCCAAATGGATGACGGCGGTCGGATATCGCCATCTGCTTGGCGCCGACTGGTTGCGTGCCCGCGGGCTCTGGCGCCTGCAGTGAGGGCGTACGCTATCCCCGGCTTCGAGATTAGGCCGACGGACGGAACTGGCGCGAATTGGCGCTAGCTACAAGGACCCGCTGGCTGATGCCGACGGGTCTTTTCAATGGCTTGGCCATCGCGAGGGATCGTTCTGCCTTTCTGACCTGCTCACGCAGCTCGTCTAATTCATTCAGTTGAGCGAGGAGTTTAGCAGACGCGTTGGCGTACGCGGCGATGCGCTTCCGGAGCGAACTCATTCTCAAACTCCAACGAATCAAAAAAATACGATGCCCGCCAGCCAATGCACGCTCGCATGAATTACCTGACGGCGGAATAAAATACCTTGGAGTCCGTAGTAATACGGTGGCGATGACGACAAGGGGCTAGGGGGATTCGTGATCTGACCAGTTAGGGAAGGCCGACAATGCTGAAGCAATCCACCCTACCGAACCCTCTGGACGCGCAATCTACCGCCACCGCGAGGAAGAAGCGCGGCTGCGCGCAACCTCAGGCAATTGCGGTGCAGTTGATGCCTGGTGCGCTCGGCTTGGGCGCCTCGCCAATCAGCACGCGCTTTTGGAGGGCCCGCCAATCGATTTTATCGGTTGCCCCCAAATAGGCTGCCAGCAGGCCGTGGTCCTTTTGGAGACCCTTGATCACCGCGCTCATGTTGTCGCTAATCTTCATGACATGATGGTACGCCAACGTCATTAAGGCCCGGTAAAGTGCGCGTCAGGCCAATGCCCTGTAGACCGAGACCAGCTCCCGCCGCTGCGCCGCACGCCAGTGGGAGTTTCATTGTACCAACCTAGCGAAAGCATCCATGGCTCGAATCGGAGCCGCGACAAATCGCGCCTCCGGCTAGAGACCGCTTGCCTCTAGTGTGCGGCTAAGATGCACAAGGTCGCCCACACATTGGTCCGCATAGGATCGGTAGCACTCGTGGGCGCTGTTGTGGCTGCTTGCGCGAGTTCCAATCAAGCCACGCCGAGCTCGACGGCTAGATCAGGCGCGGCGCCTTGGGCCCAGAACCTCAATGAGCTACCCCCAAGTCGAGAGCCCGCGACTGGCACAGCCGCGCAGGTGCAAGCGGACATTAGCGCTGCGCGCGCGAGATCACCGCGATAGCCAGCAGCGAGGGCGCGCGGGCTTCGGCCCCGCGCTTCTCATTTAGAGTAATAGGCTTCGACTGCATGCGCCAGAAAAATGCTGGCACTGAACAGCGCGATAAGCGCGGCGGCCAACTCAAACATAGAACTCAATCCTTAAACGAACCTGCGCGCTAACACAGCGCCGCCTAGAAGCTCGACGTTCACGGTGGCTTTGTCGCTGCAGAAAAATGGCGGCTTCTGGAATGCGGTTCTTTCGAAGCGCTTGTGGCAACGGCGACACGCTTTCCGAGCCCTTGTTTCGATTCAGTGACAGAACGGCGACGGGAGGTTGACATAGGGCTAACGGTCCCGTGTCACGTTCATGCTTCGTGGCCGATCTGTTGCAATCCGCCTGTGGACATTTTGTGCAAAACTGCGGCACGAGAACAGATGAACAGGAAGGCTGCGGTCCGCGCCTGTGGGTCGTCTGACGTGCGTATTGCTAGTGTGTGAACGGCGCCACACAACACAGCCGTGAATCAACCTATCGTGCGGCTCCTCCCTGAACTTGGGGCCCGTCGCAAATGGCGGGCGCTCTTTTGTTGTCGCCCTCGCCACGGTCCGACGGCCTTCGCCCGCACAACTCCGGGGGCCGTGGACCGAATCCGCAACAGCGGTGTTGCTGGACTCACGCAAGGGACCATGAAAAGGATGGGCTTCGGTCCTCAAGCCCCTTTCTGGCGTTGACGGCCAAAATCCGAAATGGTGCATTGCCGTCAGCTTTTTTGATGGGGGCGTGCGATGAATGAGGTCGCGGATCGCGTCTTGGACGCTTACCAATTGGTCCGCCCCCTTGATGCCGAGCGAACCGCCGAATCACGGCGAAAAATGATCCGATATCTTGAGAGCCTACAGTCCGCCGGTCAGCGCGATGTCATGCATCTAGTGGAGTATGGCTTGGCGTACTTGCGAGAAATGCACGAGGGGCGAGATCCTCGGTACACTGGCTGCTAGCAAGCTGCGACAGCCCCGACACGCTCGCATGTGCCACAGAGTGTTTCATGTTGTGTCACGACGCTGCGGGGTCATTCCGCCACGCTGGGCGCCAGGACTATTTTGGCCCTATTTCGGCGGACTTGCATCGCGACCTCGGCGGATCCAATAGGCACGAGCAGAAAAAAGACCTTCGTAATCTTGGAAGCGTTACACGGCATATCGCTCCTTCGGTGGAGAAGTGGAGGCGTCAAGCACCCCCACGATATGCCGCCTTTCCGATTCCTGCCGTCACCAACTTTCGGCGATAGCTCCGAGCTCGAGGAGCGCCGCTTCAGCTTGCCCGAATGTAATCACCAGGTTGCCGAGCGGTCCGATAAACTTGACGTAAAAACACGTCCACCAAATTGCACGCCGAAAGATCCACTTTTTTGCTCCCCATCTACCAAATCGGGTAGGTGACTTTGGCCGAACGAACGACGACGATCCAGGTGCAAATTCTAACCGCGAGAGCATCGATGCAGTCGCCTCCCCTTGATCCAGCTGTCGCCGATCTGGCTCCTTCTGATCCAGCGCTCACACCATACGACCAAGAGCACTTGATCACTTACCTCCGCCTTCTCAACGCTGACGCGGAGGGCGCCGACTGGTGCCATGTTGTCCGGATGGTCCTGCACATCGATCCGGACCAGGACGCCGACCGGGCACGACGGGCATTCGACAGCCATCTCGCGCGCGCCCAATGGATGACGGCGGTTGGGTACCGCCATCTGCTTGGCGTCGGCCGTTAGCGGCTCCGTTCGCCGCTTTCATCGGAATATCCTGCGTTTCCTGGCGCGCTTGCGATCCGCTGCTTTGGAACTTATATCAAGTTGGATTGGGGGGGACTTGAGTGGAGGGGCTTGAGTAGGAGCCACCGATGCTGAAGCAATCCACCGTTCTGAATCCCCTGGACGCGAAATATACCGCCCACCACGGTGAGGAAGCGCGGCGGCGCGCTACCAAGGACTGGCTGCGCCAGCGCGAGCGCGAGTTGGGTTTCGTCACTGACGCGCCGCCCGTGGCGCCGGATCATCATCTGGACGAGAAGGTACCGGCTCCGAGCGAACTGATTGTGAACATTATCAGTCGGGCCTGATTCCCTGCTCATCGGGGCGGATGCGGTTCACTCAAGAGCCTCGTATTCGAACGCGACGCCTTCCGGATCGTTCTCCGCGAACCATGTTTCCGCGGCATCTTGATTTGCGAACACCTTGATATGGTCGGGATCGCCGATCTGTTTGCTCGTGTTGACGTAAACAAAGGCTGTCATCTGACCACCCTATATTTCTTCGTGGCCTTCTTTCGCGCCGGCTTTGGCTCGAGCAACTTGCCGGCGTTCAGGGCGCGCATCACACCGATGTAGGCAAGTAGCGGATCACCATTGCATTCGACCACTAGCAACAGGGCCTTGGCCGCGGCTTGCCATTCGGGGCGATTAGGTACAGGGTGCCCGATAGGAAAATCAACGTTTGAAACGAGTGACGGGTTTGCATTCAAAATATCTAAGCGCTTATTGTTCACTATGAGCCTATAAATCCCTAGCGCGCCCAATCCAAGTCCTGCGACAGGCGCAATATTGTCAATGTCGGAATGAGCACAGGTGCTGAAAGACCTGCTGCTGTTAAACCTGTACCTACAGCGAGCAATTTTGCGCTGCCTTTGGCCCCATCCACAAGGCGTCTTCTTTTAGGTGCAGGAATCAGAAACACGTATAAATCGACGACGGCTGTATGGTAATTCCAAAATGCTCGTTATCGTTGATGACCGTGCCATGCGATGCCCTTACGTCTCAAAAAGTCTTGAAACAAGAGTCTCGTTCCGCCAACCGGCTGTTGGATACGAGACTACTTCATGCCCATAAGCTGCGCCATAGCATCCACCCTCTGCCAGAAGCCCGAACTCCAGGAGGCTGCGCAGAGCGGCTTCGTGCGCTCGCCCATTTCCCTAGCTCTGATAATGGCTCGCTGTAGTTGTGTTGCGATGCGTCAATCTCTTTGACCCACCGTGATGTCCGCTTTCGCGCTGCTATTGTGAAGATGCTATGGGGCGAGCGGCGAGGACATGGCAGCATGGTCGCTGTTCAACGGCTACCCATGGAGCTCACCCATGTCGCAACATTTTCGTTTTGACGCGAGCAGGTCCCTCACCGCTCTTGAGCAAGATAGCACAATCGTCGCCGTAATTGAGATGAGCCAAACGAAGTGGCTGGTTGCGGCGCTCGTTCCCGGCATCGAACGCCAACCTCTTAAGAAGTTCGATGCCCAAGAGGAAATGCTGCTGAAGCTCTTGCATCGTTGGCGCTGCGAAGCCGGCCAGGCTGGGCACAACATCAAGCGTATCGTCGTCGCCTTTGAGGCTGGCCGCGACGGGTTCTGGCTAGCGCGTTGGCTGCGGGCGCGCGATGTTGAGGCCCACGTCATCCATCCCACCAGCATCGCGGTGTCGCGCGAACACCGGCGTGCAAAGACCGATCGTCTCGATACGGAACTTCTGATGCGCGTTTTTCTCGGCTGGCTGCGCGGCGAGAAGCGCCATTGCAGCATGGTGGCCATCCCGACGATCGAGGAGGAGGACGCGAGGCGACCGAACCGCGAGCGCCAGAATCTGGTCACTGAGCAAACGCGGATTATCAACCAGATCAAGGCGATATTTTCCCGCTTCGGCATTCGCTCTTTACGGCCGACCAAGCGCAAGCTTGCTGAAGGGCTCGAAGAGCTGCGCACGGCAGAAGGCACGCCATTGCCGCAAAACACGCTTTCTGAACTGCGCCGTCATCTCGCGCGGCTACGGTTCGTACGCGACCAGATCCGCGCGGTCGAACAGGAACGCCTGCGCAAGCTCGCGGTGGCTCCTGCCGCGGAGACGAAAAGCCCGGACGCGATGGTCCGCCTGATTGCCCGTGTCTTTGGCGCTGGTATCGAAACGGCGGACATGCTGGTCAACGAGATCTTCTCGCGCCACTGGCGCGATCGCAAGGCCGTCGCCCGCTACGCCGGCCTTACTGGCTCGCCCGACGAGAGCGGCAACCGTCGACGCGAACGGGGTCTTGCGCGCGCCGGCAATGTCCGCGTCCGCTGCGGCATGATTCAGCTGGCTTGGCGTTTTGTCAGGTTCCAAAAGAACAGCGCCCTGGCCCATTGGTTCGCGGCGCGAACCGCCGACGGACGCGCCAGCACACGCAAGACGATGATCGTGGCGCTGGCGCGCAAGCTGCTCATCGCCCTCTGGCGTCTCGTTACGAGGGACGAAGTTCCGCACGGCGTCGTGTTACGTCCAGCGTCATGAACGACAGCATGGAAGGAGAGCAACGATAGGACAAACGGTTTGGCAGCCCATGCAAGGAGGGCTGCCGACAAATCCGAGGTGGCGGTGTCCCGACGTAAAACCCATGGCTTCAAATGCCGCTGTGAAGATTGGGCCTGCCACCCCGGAGCTTTGCCGACGATGCGCATAACTGCATCATGGTGCGATCCACACACACACGGATCGACCGAATACAAGGTTGTGGCGTGACTTCCGCGCCCCGATGGCAGGCTCCCCTCGGACCAGTCGTGCCGATCTTCAAGCTGCAAGACTACTCACGTCGGTGAAAGGAGAGAGGGCCCCCGCAATAGTCAATCCACAGTGCCGCGAACAGCGCTTGCTACGTCGCGGCAACAATTATGATGGCTCGGACTGCGCATTCGCCGTCAAGCCCCGCGCCTTCGGCGCGCCGCAAGCGGCTTTGGGGCTTGACCGCTCAGCGCAGCCGAGCAAGGGGCTCTCCATGCCGCAAATGCAATCTGGTGACGTGGCAAAATGACTCAACAGAACCGACACTCTCTCCTTCGGCCCCATACGGATGCCGGCCGCTTGAGGGACGGCGCCACGCCTCGGGCTAAAAGTTGACATGCGCCACGCCCCGATTCGATGGCGCTTCCTGAGTCCACCCCGGAAGGGTCACAAGGGAACCCGATGTCTCGACACGCTTCAAAAGATTTGTTTAAGTGCCAGCGTGGATGAGTTTTCTAAGCACGGGCTGACTTATGAGTTTTAGACCCGAGGCCATCCGCGCCTTTGAGCATGCCGGCTGGCAACGGGCCGCTTCGAGCTACGGAAACAGTTTTGCTCACGCGACAGCGTCCTACATTGCACCGTTGCTGGAAGCCGCTGAAGTTTCGCCCGGTCAACATGTGCTCGACGTGGCGTGTGGACCAGGCCAACTCGCCGCTGCCGCGTCGGCGCGCGGCGCCATTGCGCACGGTCTGGACTTTTCGGCCGAAATGGTCGGTATTGCCCGCAGCACCCATCCTGAAGTCGTTGTGACTGAAGGGGACGCCGAGGACCTCCCGTATCCCGACAGCGCATTTCATGCAGTCGTATCAAGCTTCGGAATCCATCACGTTCCTCGGCCGGAATTAGCGCTTGCCGAGTGCTGGCGCGTGCTCAAACCGGGAGCGCGCATAGCCTTCACGGTGGAGTTATGCAGGAATCTGGGTGATGACGGGTTGAGAGAGGCGGCGTATCGAGGCGGGTGTCGAGCCTGCCAGAACCTCTCAAGGAGAGCGATACGCCATGAACGAGACTACCAACATCCTGCCCTTTCGTCAGCCGTCTGCGGTTGACGATCCACTGACAGAAATTCTGCGCAACGGAGCCCGTGATCTGCTCGTCCGGGCCGTCGAGATGGAACTGCAGGCATTTCTGGAGACGACGGCGGAGCTGAAGCTGCCGGATGGTCGTGCCCGGGTGGTGCGGCACGGCCATGGCCCGGCGCGCAAGATAGCCACGGGGATCGGCGCGATCGAGGTCGCCCGGCCCAAGGTGAGGGACCGTGGCGCGAGCGGCGCCGATCGGATCCGCTTCACCTCGGCGATCCTGCCGCTGTGGGCGCGGCGGACCAAGAGCCTGGATGCCCTGCTGCCGATTCTGTATCTGCGCGGTATCTCGACCGGCGATTTCCAGGAGGCGCTCGCGGCACTGCTCGGCAAGGATGCGCCGAACCTGTCGCCATCGGTGATCTCGGGCCTGAAGGCACAATGGCAGGGCGAGTACGAGCGCTGGCAGGCGCGCGATCTGTCGGCACGACGCTATGTCTACGTTTGGGCTGACGGCGTGTTCCTGCAGGCTCGGATGGAGGATCACAGCGAGTGCATGCTGGTGCTGATCGGCGCGACGCCGGAGGGCAAGAAGGAGCTGATCGGCTTCCAGGTCGGCGTGCGCGAGAGCGCCCAGAGCTGGCGCGAACTGCTGATCGATATCCGGCGGCGCGGACTGCAGATCGCACCCGAACTCGCGGTCGGCGACGGAGCCCTCGGCTTCTGGAAGGCGCTCGACGAGGTCTTCCCCGGCACGCGACGCCAGCGCTGCTGGCAGCACAAGACCGTCAACGTGCTCAACAAGGTCCCGAGCTCGGTGCAGAGCGGCATGAAGAAGGCTCTGCAGGACATCTCAATGGCGCCGAGCCGGGCTGTCGCGGAGCTTGCCCTCGATACCTTCGCCGAGAAATACGGCGCCAAATATGCGCGTGCTGTTGATTGCCTGATCAAGGACCGCGCCGACCTGCTGGCGTTCTACGACTTTCCTGCCGAGCACTGGGTCCACTTGAGGACCACGAATCCGATCGAGAGCGTGTTCGCCACGGTACGACACAGGACGGTTCGGACCAAAGGATCGTTATCACCACAGACCGCCAGGCTGATGGTGTTCAAGCTGATCGAGGCAGCCGCGAAAACCTGGCGTCGATTGAAGGGCACAAATCAGTTGCCGAAGATCGTCGCCGGTGTCAGATTCGCCGACGGCATCGAGGTCGTTCCGACCAAGCAAAGCCACGCCGCCTGATCGGCCCCATCACCCAGATTCAGGCATAGCTCTCGTTTCGTGGTAGGCGTCTGGTCGGCCGCCACGAATCGCCATTTTGCGCAACGCGTGCGAGAAGTGCAGGACGGTTTCTGGAAAGGAATGCCGGCGCAGCATCTCGAAGCGCCCATTCGTACGTGTTCGCGATGAGGAAAGTTGGCGGGATCGCACTCGCCTTCCGCAAATCTGCTAAGCTCGGCCTCGATATCATTCATCACCGCTCTCCCGCAGCTTATGCGCATCCTTGGCGGTTAGATCGAGCCCATAAACCCCCTTGAGAGCCTTGATCTGCTTCAGTGTCGTGGGAGAAAATGGCGCTTTCCCCTCAAAAGCATGAAGAACTATGCCTTCGATGAGATCGCCGAGCGATATCTCGAGCTCGTTAGCGAGCGCCTTAAGTACCTTCAACAAACGGCTTTCGATGCGAACGCCGGTTTGGGTGCGAACTATGTCTTTCATGTTATCGATGTACCATGGTAACAAAGCAAGATCAATATGCAATCGGAGCTCTCTGCAAGTAGCGCGTAGGACGGGTGAAGCGCGTGACGGCGATGCCGGGAAAGAGAAGTGAAAGAATTCCAGCGCGGGTTTCGGCAAACTCGTTGAGAACGAGCGAGGCTCCTGACAGCTCGGCAAGGATGGCGAGCAAGCCCGTGCCAGCCGACGGCTCCAGCACAACATCGGCAGGCGTAATCGCGGCCGCGGTGCTCGCCGCGAAACCAAGCGCGATGGGTGTGCTAAACTGCTGAAGCGCCTCGCTTTCTTCGGAACGGCGGGTGTGGGTTGGAAGGAGGCCGGCGATCTTTGCCAGCATCGGCAGCATCGCGTTTGGCGAATCGGCACGCGCGCGCATGGCCGAACCGAACTTGTGAAGGAACAGGACGGAGGCTGCTTCACAGGCGTCGTAGGCCGTCTTCCAGTCCCATCGGCGTCGGAGGCGCGAAAGGCGTTTTCCATCGCCGCGCGCAGCATCGGCGCACTGACCGCGCTCTAGATGCAGAAGAAGATCTTGCGCGGCGCTGGCGATCGCGCTGGCCTTGTTCAGAGAAGCGGGCGCAACGGGAAGCGGCGCAGCCGCAACAGCGGCCGCGGATGCGGGAATGATCGTCATGGGGGGAGCCTCAGAGAGCGGGAAGGATCGAGCCGAAGGGCGCTCTCTCGACCGCGCCGGCTCAAACCCATCCCGGCCTACCTCTCCCTCTTACGCAGACGCTGGCGCTGACTGACCGCCAGAAAGATGCGGCCCGAGTTGCGCACCACGGAAGCGAAGGGAAATAGCCCCCTTTCGTCTCATGAATCGGCGCGCTACCTTTCTGCCCACCGAGAATCGCAACGAAGTGACGAGATGAACGACCAAAAGCTCAAACGACGGGCCACGCCAGCCGAACGTGAGGCGCTGAAAGTATTCGGGCAGGTCAAGACTGAGAAAGCCGTAAGCGAGCATGAAAAGGCGCAAAATGCGTTTCACGAAAATCGCGAACGCTTGAAAGCGTTGCGATTGGCGCGGGAAGCCGCCGAAAAGGCAAAGGGAACATGACGCCCACGCTTTTTCCTTCGGTCTTTACGATCGAGATCGGCGCCATCCCCACGGTGACGTTCGAAGCATCAGATCGAGCTCGGAAAGTTTGTCCGTACTCGGCTGATTTATGCGGGCTAGTACGCTCATGATACGTATCGTCGGGTATAATATTGACATATACGACGTTATGTATCGTACATGGCGCCATGCCTCCGGTTTCTGAAACTCAGCAAGAGCGAGCAATCGCTCTACTCAAGAAGCAGGGCATGCTTCGCCTTTCCGAACTCAAGGAAGCCGGTATCACGGCAGCAACCGTGTCGCGAATGAAGGAGAAAGGTCTCGTCCTTCATCTCAGTCGGGGACTTTATCAGCTTCCCGATGCCTTGTTCGATTCTCATCATGCGCTGGCTGAAGCCGCCAAGCTCGTCCCGAAAGGCACCATCTGTCTTACCTCGGCACTGGCCTTTCATGGACTCACCGATACGATCCCATCACGGGTGTGGGTGGCTATAGGCGCCAAGGATCGGCGGCCTCGCATTGAAACCCCTCCTCTGCAATTTGTGCGATACGGCGAGAAGGTCCTAACCTCCGGCATCAAAGAGCACGTGATCGAAGGCGTGCGCGTGCGCGTCTATAATCCTGCCAAAACGGTTGTCGATCTGTTTCGCTACAGGCGCAGCGCGGGAAAACGCTACCAGAAAAGTCCCGGCCTCAATCTCGCGCTCGAAGGTTTGAGAGAAGCGCTGCGCCAGCGCAGGGCTAGCCCCGCCGAGATTGCCCGCTACGCAAACGAAGCCGGCATCTGGAAGGTCGTTCAGCCCTACCTGCAGGCTATGACCGCCAATGTCTGAAAAACCCAAAAAGGGACGAGAAGATCTCTCTAAGCTTATCACTCTGAATCGTCCAAAATGCCAAAATGATCTCTTAAGAGCACAATAACACCAATAAAATGCTCACAAGAGCACCTTATTGATTTTTTGATGAGCTTTAGATATGCTCTTAAGAGCACTCTAAGCTGTTTAAGAGGCTCTTGAAGGAACATGGTAGCACTCAACAAGCTTCAAAAGGCTCCTCCTTATCCGGTCGAGCAGGCACTCAAGCGCCTGGGCGAAAACCTGCGCACGGCCAGAATTCGTCGTGCCATGACTGTTGAGGACGTTGCTGGAAGGATCGGAGCCGGACGGCGCGCCGTCATGGATGCCGAAAAAGGCAAGGCCTCCACCGGCATGGTGGTCTATGCGGGCCTACTCTGGCTGTACGATCTCCTGCAACCACTCGAAGACCTGGCTGATCCATCGAAGGACAAAGAAGGTCTTTCCTTGCAGTCGGCGCGGGAGCGCAAGCGTGTCCGTAAACGCGGGAGACTAGACAATGACTTCTAGGAAGGAGAGCACCGAGTGCTTCGTCTACATCACCCTGCCCGGACAAACTGAATCCGTAACGGCGGGACGTTTCGAGCTGACCAAGGATCGGCGCGGCAATGGGTTGGGCCGTTTCGTGTATGGCAAATCCTATCTTACGCGCGCAGACGTGGTCGCGATTGACCCAGTCGAGCTAAAACTCTCCGGTGACACTTACGAGACTGCTCGGTTGAATGGCGTATTCGGAGCGCTACGTGACGCCGGACCCGACTACTGGGGCCGTCGAGTCATCGAAAAACATGCTGGAGTGCCGCAGCTCGGTGAGCTTGACTACCTGCTGAATTCAGCGGACGACCGCGCTGGGGCGCTTGGGTTTGGTTTGGGTCAGCAACCGCCTGCTCCTCGCCGCAAATTCAATAAGACGATTGAACTGGCGAGGCTTCAGCAGATTGCCGAAGCTCTCATGCGCGAGGAAGACGTTAAAACCGAGGAAGCCGCCCAAGTCCAGGATCTGATGCTCCTGGGCACATCGATGGGCGGCGCTCGCCCAAAAGCCGTTGTGGAAGACAATGAAGGTTTATGGGTCGCGAAGTTCAATCGTCCCGACGACCGCTGGAACAACACGCGTGTTGAACACGCCATGCTTGAACTGGCAAAGAGCTGCGGAGTCAGCGTTGCGGCGAGCCGCATCGAAACCATAGCCGGCAAAGATGTCCTTCTCATCAAGCGCTTCGACCGTGAGAAGACCGAAAGAGGATATACCAAGTCGCGCATGATCAGCGGGCTAACTCTGGTTCGCGCCGAGGAATCCGCCGAGATGAGAGATCGCTGGTCGTATGTCTTGATGGCAGAAGAACTGCGCCGCGTTGTGAAAGAACCGAAACGGGACGCGCCAGAACTCTTTCGGCGCATGACGTTCAACGCCCTGATTTCGAACCTAGATGATCATCCTCGCAATCACGCCTTGATTGCCCGGGAACGCGAATGGCAGCTTTCTCCTGCCTACGACATAACTCCGTCGCCGATAATCTCGCAAGATCACCGCGACTTGGCAATGGAGGCCGGCGATCAGGGCCGGTTCGCCAATGCAAAGAACCTCCTATCTCAACATGCGCGTTTTCTGCTTGAGGAGAAGCAAGCCAAGGCAATCGTTTCCGAGATGACCGAACATGTGCGCGCGACCTGGTACGATATTGTTCGCGGACAGGGGGTTACTGAGAAGGACGCTGAGGTGATCAAGGGCGCTTTCGTCTATGAAGGTTTTCTTCGGGAATGAACACGTCGAAATGACTCGTCGGACATCCGAATAATTGGCAGCTCGCGCTATCCAACCTGGATCTTTTTGAAATCCTCTCGTGTTCCCCTTTCAAACTTCTTTATGAATTAAGCTTAAGCTCTTCAAACAAAGCAAGAATTTCGGCTGGTGGCGCCAAGCATAAAGTTCTATACGTATCCAAGAAGCCCAGCGCAAACCGCAGATAGCGCACGGTGTGATAGAGGCGGTTGCGTGCGCTCTCCGTGTCTTCAGCATTGGGCCAGAGCAAATCGGCAATATCATCGGTTCCAGCACCGTCCCCGCCCCTTTGCAAGAGATCGGCGAACAGCGTCTTGGTCTTGCGGGTGGCTCCGCCCGGCGTATCTCAATTCACCTGGCTGCCGTCGTTGCGATAGATGCGCAACCTGCCGAAGCAGCAGATTTTTCAAACGATCGCGGCTGTCAAGATAGGCCGCGGCCGGCTCTTCCGCTGATCGACGTAGCAACCACATTGGGTCCGCGCCCTCGGCTGCGTGCATAGCCGCGGCAGAATTCGCAATTTGAAGTTCGGGGGCGATGCCGCCGAGCCAGAAATCCACCTGCTCACGTAAGGCACCGCGCAACTGCAGGCGCGAGGGAAGCCAATGTGGATTGTCGGCGACCCCGCTCCCCGTCAAAATTCGCGGGTGTCCGCGAAGCGCCACGAGTAGCTGCTCATCAATCAAAACGCGCCGGTTGTAAAGCGACGCCACGGAGAGCTCCAATTGACGAGCGAGGGTCTCGGCCAAAGCCGGCCAGTTTTCGAAGTTCGCCGTGGCCGCATTGGTTTCCAGGCCCCAACTCATGTCCAACACAAGGATGGCCGGGCCTGGCTTCGGACTCGAGGAAATCCACGCCTCGATCCGCGCCGCGACTTCGCGAAACGAGATTGGCACGCGTAGAAACGCCACATCGGCAAAGCTCTTGCCTTCCATGATCAGGGTCTTGTCGAGGCGCTTTGCGAGCCGCTCGACCCCCGCTATCGCTTTGGCATCCGGCGCAATCACGAAGATCCGGCGTGGTCACGCGACATTTCGATAGGATTCGAAAAAATCCGCAAATAGCGTCTTTTGCTGCGTCGTGAAGAACGCCAGATTGGCGCACCTGCTTCGAGCCATGGCGACCAACTACCGATACCGTACCATCAAGGTCGGAAACGAACGCCGAGAGTGTAGGGGCCGCCGCGCGGAGAGCGCAGGTTCATTCCCTGCCCGCCGGCACCAACTTCGCTGTGGGGTCATTGGCACCGCTGTCCCGTCATACCAGGGATTGGCCGCGACGGTCTATCTCGCGACCGGAACCAAAGAAGCTCTGCTCACGCTTCTCAAGGAAAAACGGTATGGTGTTTTCATCCAGTCGTGCTGGTGCGGCTCACTCGACTATTGTTACGAGCACTTGCTGAGCTATGGTCATACCTTCGCGTTAGCCAGCATCCTGATACGGATCTCGGATTTCAGCACCTTGCCGACCTTGGAGCGCGGAAGGTCATCCCAGACTTCAATCTGCTTGGGCGTTTTGACGCTTCCGACCCTCTGTTTCACGAAAGCCGAGACCGCGGCGACATCGACGGTACGCCCTGCCCTCGGCTGTACGACAGCGACAACGCGTTCGCCCCACTTGTCGTCCGGCAAGCCGATCACGGCGCAATCTTGGATGGTTTCGTGGGCTTGAAGGGCGTTCTCGACTTCGACGGAATAGACGTTGAAGCCGCCGGTAATGATCATGTCTTTGGCGCGATCGACGATGTAAAGGAAATTGTCCGTGTCCAGATATCCGATATCACCGGTATGGTGCCAGCCGTGCACGGAGGCCTCCGCCGTTGCTTCGGCATTCTTGTAGTACCCGTCCATCACCAGCGATCCACGCACGACGATTTCGCCGCGTTCCCCGGCCGGCATCAAATTGCCTTTGCCGTCCATGATGCCGACCCGAACCAGCGGTCCGACACGGCCGGCCGACGACAGACGTGCGGTCGCGATCGAGCCGTCGGGATTGTAGTGGTCTTCAGGCGGCATCATCGAGATCATCATCGGTGCCTCGGTCTGCCCAAAAAGCTGTGCCATCGGGCCGATCTTTTCCAGCGCCTCCGTCAGGCGCGCCACCGAAATCGGGGCCGCGCCGTACCAGAAGCATTGCAGCGAGCTGAGATCGGCGCTTTCGAGCTTGGGATGATCCAGCAACATGTAGATGACAGTTGGCGGAAGGAATGTGTGCGTGACCCCGTAGCGTGCGATCAGATCGAGGAACTCGCCGACATCAGGGTGATGCATGATCACCACCCGGCCTCCGAGCGTCATGATCGGAAAACACAGCACGCCGGCAGCATGCGTCAGCGGCGCGAGCGCGAGATAGACCGGGCGCCCCTTGAACGGATAACCCATCAGGGTCAACGCGGTCATCGTTTCGATGTTTCGTCCCGAGAGCATCACGCCTTTGGGTTTGCCGGTCGTTCCGCCGGTACCGGGGATCAGTGCGAGATCGTCGACGGGATCGCGCTGAAACGGCTGGTCCTCGACATCGGCAAGCCAACGCTCGAACGACAGCGCGAACGGTATATCGGCGTCGAGGCACACGAGACTGCGCACCTTCGGCAGATGAAGTCTTAATTTGTCGACCATCGGCGCGAAGCCGCTGTGAAACAGCAACAGGCCGCAATCGAACGCATCCAGGACAAACTGGTTTTCCGCCGCCTCGTTGCGTGGATTGATCGGACACCAGACGGCTCCGGCGCGCGAAATGCCGAACACGCAGGCAAAGGCGATCGGATCGTTGCCGGACAGGATTGCGACTTTCTCCCCGGGGGCGACACCGGAATTGGCGAGCCCGCGTGCGATCCGATAGCTAAGGCGCTGCACGTCACCGTAGCTCAGGTCCTTTCCATCCATGGTCAGGCATGGCGCATCCGCACCTAGCGACGCGCCCTTATCCAGATAGTCGACAAGCCGCATGGATGATCTCCCGATAAGGGCGTGTGGCGCGGTCGTACGCGCCACACGGTTGCATCAATTATGAACCGTCAGAATTGGGTTCATCACCAGTCCGAAGCTTCGCAACTGGCCCAGCAGTTCCCGATGCCCGAAAGCCTGACAGCCGGAGGCAAAGCCAACCTTCTTGGGAGCAGTCTGCAGCAGCGAGAAGGCGGCATAGGCCTGCAGCATGCCGGTCTGCTTGTAATTGCAGTTGCCGTGGATCACGCAGTGGGCGCGACCGAGCGGCCCCGATGCATAGACGGAGTCGATCGAGGTATTGATGCGCGGATTCTCGCGTGGCGGCATGCTGGCTTGCAGCGTCGCCGCGATGTCGGCCAGCTCTTTCTCCTGCCGGTCGGGCGGAAGCGGCTTGATTTTCTCTTTCACCATCTCCTGGGTTTGAACCACGCCCAGCATGACGTCGCGCTGCATCACGCCGCCGAGTACCCTGCAGTTGGACACGCGCGGATCGTTCTTGAACCAGACCGGATGCGCAGTGCCGCCCCACGGCACGGCGATGGCGCCCTCATGCTGGCCGGGAACATTGACCTCGAAATTGGCAGCCACATCCCATTCAACAAATTTGTTCTGGACGAGATAGTACCAGTTGGCCTTGAGGATGGTGAAAATCGTCTGCGTCGAGGCATAGGTCGGGAATCCCTTCCACAGCACGAGGATGTCGAGGGTATCGAGACCGGGCGTTTCGAGACATATGTTCGCCGCGATTTCGCCCGTCGTGTACATCTGCGCGATGTTGGGGGCGAGCAGCAATCCTTTTGCCGCAAATTTTTGTCCCCAGCGTACCTGCGCCAGCAGCACCCAGTCCTGTTCGCCGGTCGTATCGGAATAATGACAGCCGGCCGCAAGGCAGGCTTCGACGACTTCCGGGCCGTACTTGATGAAGGGGCCGACCATGTTGCTGACGACCTGCGCACCCCTGAACAGCTTGGTCAGCGCTTCGACGGTGTGCTCAACCTCGACGACCTCATAGTCCGCGGTTTCGATGCCGGGAATTTTTTCGACAACGGCCTTCACCTTGGCGGCGTCGCGGCCGGCGGCAATGAAGGGAATGTTGTATTCCCGCAGATATTCACAAACCAGGCGCCCGGTGTAGCCGGAGACGCCATAGACGACGACAGGTTTCTTCTCGCTCATGTTCATATCCTCCCGAATTTCCATTCGTTGCGTGTGGCGATTTACGTACCCATGCCGCCGTCGACCGGCAGACCGGCGCCGGTGATGAAGCGCGCCTCGTTGGAGCACAGGAAAACAGCGGCATCGGCCATGTCGCCGACCTCACCCAACCGGCCGAGCGGCGTCTGCTCGACGACCGAGGCGACGGCGGCGCCGACGTCGGGTGCAAGTCCCGCGGCAACGATGTCATTGGCCAGTTGCATGCCCATGTCGGTGGGGACAAGCCCGGGATAGAGACAATTGACCCGTACGCCATAGCCGAGCCTGCCGGCTTCGACCGCGGCGATCCGCGTCATACGGTCAACAGCCGATTTGGTGCCGGAGTACCCGGCAATAGCCGGGAATGCGATCGTGGCCGCGACTGAGGCGATATTGACGATGGCGCCGCCGGTGCCCGCACTTCCGCCAGGCCGCATGGCTCGAAACGCATGCTTCATCCCGAGACCGGTGCCGACGATGTTGACGTCGCACATCCGGCGCAGGTCCTCAGCCCTGAGATCGACGACGAGCGAGGTGATCTCGATGCCAGCATTGTTGATCAGGATGTCGTAGCCACCGAGCGTGGCGACGGTAGCTGCGACAGCCTTTTCCCATTGCGCGTCGTCGGTGACGTTCAGTTCGACAAAGCCGGTCTTTGCGCCGGATTTTGCAAGATTGCGCGCGGTTTCCTTGCCGAGATCGGTGAGAATATCGCCGATC
>Ga0210408_10002299_pt1 | contig 18815 bp, 19 predicted proteins | sample IncBWH4MmetaG_FD_155471 | JGI IMG/M metagenome (GOLD analysis project Ga0210408, IMG submission 155471) | Forest soil microbial communities from Barre Woods Harvard Forest LTER site, Petersham, Massachusetts, United States - Inc-BW-H-4-M | ecosystem: Environmental > Terrestrial > Soil >...
CCCTTCCCGGGTGGCAGGGGCGCAGATTTCAATGCCTGCAAGAGGGCATCCTCGACCGTCGCAAATGCGCCCAGCTGCATCCGTTCCCGGATGAGGGCTTCCAGTTCCGGCTTCTGAATTTCAATCGTCATCGCTTCGGCCCTCCTGATCCTTGATTTTCGCACATTACGCGAAATGAGGCACCGGCGCAATATTTCCGGGCTTTGAGAGCCCTCCTCTTCCAGGTTGCAGCATCTGAATTCACCCTTTTTCGTCATGACCTCTTTCCCGTGATCCCGAAAGACGGCGGGTTCAGGTCACATTAGCCGCCGCCGTTTGCCGTCAATGACGTATTCTGGCTCCCCTTTCCCCGTCCGGCAAAGAACGCCTGAGGGCGGACGGGGCAGTCACCCCAAAATCCTATGACTGCTGCGCTCTGATCGCCGGCATCCCGTGCCCTCTTCACCCCCGCCGTGGGGATCACTCAAACGAAGAGGCTCATCATGACGAATGCAGCGAAACTCAGCGACTTTCATCTCCGGCACTTCACCGGCACCGAAAACTGGCACCGCCATGGCATGAACCGCAACATCCTCTTTACGGACGGTGCGAAATACGTTGCCGATGAAGGCGGCGCCTATTGGCTTCTGGATGCGATCGCGATTGCGCAGAAGTTCGAGAAGAACGTCTCGGCCGAGGAATTCCAGGTCTGGAAGCTCACCGTGCGCGAAGACCGGACCGCAAGCCTTATTTGCGAAGACGGCAATGACAACATCGTTTACACGCAGCACATCGGATTCACGGATTTGCCGATTGACGAAATCAAGCTCTATTTCACCGATAACACCATTCTCCTGCCGTCGGAATACTGACGGCGGGGGCCGCCAAATTTTATCCAGATGTATTGAAGACGAGGTCATCGCGCAGCTCTTCCATCGCAACGCGGATTTGCGCGGTCGTGCATCCGCCAACTCCGGGAAGCGGAAGCGCAAAGACGCGGGCACCGAAATCGCCTTCGAGGTCCGGGTTGAATCCGTAGGTCGACACCGATTTCCTGCCCAATTCAGAATGCAAGATTTTGTCCAAGACCCGCTTATAGACGAAAACCACGACTCGCGGATGGTGCCTGCGGATCAATTCGAGTATTCGACTCGATCCGACCTTATACTCCATGGCCGATGGCTCAGTTCCAAATGCTCGCGGGACCTTGACGATGTCCGTCAATCCGAAGCCGTGGTCCAAAAGTGAATCATCCTCGAATTGCGTTGTGGCCTTCAGGAGGTCATAGGCTTTCAATGCGCTCCAAAAATTGGCGCCGTGTCTCCCCTGGAAATAGTGACCCGCGGCGACACTTTCAGGTGCAGGCGTCTTCGCGACGAACAGAAGGCGGAGGCGAGTGCGTGGGGCGGGCGGCAAAATATCGCGCAATGTAAGAACCTCTTGCCCCCTCACGGAGACGACGGCCTGATTGCCCAACAATCGAGGCTTGAGCGACATGAGGAATGCCCGCTTCCTTGAAAAGGATTATCGAGATATGCTTATCACCACCGACGAATCCTCGATCAAAACAATGACGCCCACTCCACCCGAAAAATACAACTGGTCCCGACTGAACCGACTTCAACTCGGAAAATTCGCCGAGTATCTCGTCAAGATGGAGTTCGTCCTGTATGGGTGCGATGTGTTTTCCAGCGAAGTGGACGACCATGGCATCGATTTCGTCATACGCACGAAGGCTGGAAATCATTTCGATGTCCAGGTGAAGTCCTTTCGCGTGATACCGGGAAAGAATACACCCTATGTCTTTCTGGAAAAACAGAAGTTCCAAATCCACTCGTCCCGGCTTCTCGTCCTTGTCCATTTCGTGATCAATCAGCCCCCGACTCTCTACCTCTTGCCATCCAGCGTGAATGGTGAGCCGAATCCGCTCTTTGTCAGTCGTGATTATGGCGAGGGCAGGCAGAGTGCGCCGGAATGGGGAATGACGCTTTCGAAAAGGAATATCGAGCGCCTCTCACAAGAATCTGCGTTTCACATCGTTGTGGACACCCTGATCTAGTGAGAAGAAGGCTCCTACGAACCCGCAGCCCCTTCTCTCTCCAGTGCCTCAACAGCGAGTTTGAGTAATTCACCGAGCGGCACCTTCTTTTCATCGGCGAGTTTGTAGATCTTGTTGAAGGTCTCGGTCGATACCTTGGAGTTGAACTGCACATTGCGCCCGGTTCTGTGAGTGCGCGGCTTGCGGCGCTCCGTCTTTGGCGGCTTCGTCGTGGCCTGTCGACTCGGAAAATTATTCTGCTCGGCGATGCGCGCGATGGTTTCTTCTTCGACCGGCTTTGCGGCTTTCGGCTTCGTGGCGAAGACGGGCGGCTCTCTGTCGATATTGGCAAAGGGGTTGACGCGTTCACTCATGCGGCACCGGCTACGGCTGATGTTTCCTCATCTTCTTTCCTACCGCCCTCCTCCGCTGCAAGACGCTGGAACACTTCTTCGGCGAATTCGAGAACATTCATTTTCGCCTTGTCGAGATTGGGGACTTCCTTCGGGTCGAGCCCGTCGAGCGTTTGCCGGAACGCGAAGACTGCTTTGAAGGCATCGCGTTCGTTGAGCTCTGTTTGAAGGACCGGAATGCCCGCTTCCACGAGACCCTTCTGGATATGCGAAAGGCCACGCGTCCGGACCGAGGGACTTGTGCGCGTGAGCAGCACGGCGTAGGGCTTTTTCTTTTGCGTCATCTTCTCGCTTTGCATGACGACGCGGATCGCCCGGCTCGCTTCATTCGCATCGAGTTGCGATCCTTGTGTTGGTATGACGACAAAATCGGCTTGGGTGATCGCGTAGATGACGGTTTTCGACGCGGTGCCTTCGAGATCGACAACGACAAATGGAGTTTTTTCCGCGGCGTCTTCGATGCGCTCGATGATCGTGTCCTCATTGGCATCAGACACGATCGTGAGGCGCGGCGGCGTGTTGCCACCCGTCGCCCAGGTCTGGATCGGATGATTGGGGTCGGCGTCGATCACCGTGACCTCATAGATCTTGGCAAGCGCGGTCGCGAAAAGGAAGGCGGAGGTCGTTTTCCCGACCCCTCCTTTGGGCGACACAAATGCGATCGTCGGCACGGTTCCCCTCCTCCCGAATCAGATAGCCCGCTCGAGGCTATCAGATGGCCTTCCGAATTCAAGAGGCTATCTGAAGGGCTTCGGTCGGTCGTCCGGCATCACATGGAACCCCAATAGGCTCCTGAAAGCTATCCGAATACTTGTGGAATTCCTGTGGATATCTGTCGGCTTTCCGAAGCCTGTCGGATACCGGAAAGCAGTCCTTTTTGCTGGCTTTTTCAAGGGATTGGGGATCGAGTCCACGATTCACATCGACGCTGGACGGGGGAAATTCGCCGAAGAGGAGGGCAGGGGACATGGGAGCGGGGGCAGGGGCGGAATTCATGACAATCTTCTCCACGGGCCTCTAATGGGATTTTCCGTTGCGGCGGCGAGCCAGGGGAATTTCGGCCTCATCCTCGGCTGACCGCCGGTGAATTGGTGCTCGCTTGTGCCGACTCCGGCAGAAGCCGACAAAGGCCGCGGCCGGATTATCGATCCTTGGTTTGCCCGCCGATCTTCCCCACGTGGAGCGAGTGATCGCCTGCACACCAGGACAGTGCTCATGCGGACGCTGCGGAGCCGAGACAAAGGTGATCGGCTACGAAATCAGCGAAGTATTGGATGTGAAGCCGGCCGAGTACTTCGTGCAAGTGATCAAGCGCGAGAAGCGCGCCTGCAAGACATGTGAAGAACAAGGCGTCGCCATGGCACCGCTGCCGGTGCGGATCATCCCCAAAAGCCTGGTCTCGGACCGAATCATCATCGACACCATCGTCGGCAAATATGCCAACCACAGCCCTCTTTATCGTCAGAGCGTCATCTTCCTGCGCGACGCCGGCATCGACATCAGCCGGGCTACGATGTGCGGCTGGGTAATGACGGTCGGTGAGATGCTGGCGCCGGTAGTGGGAGCTATGCGGCGCGAATTGCTCGGCGGAAGTTACATCCAGGCCGATGAGACGACGGTCGATGTGCAGATGCATGACCGCCGCGGCAAGAATCACCAGGCCTACTTGTGGCAATACGGTACGCCGGGCGGCGCAACGATCTTCGATTTTCGCATGGGCCGCGGTCGTGAGGGTCCGGCAAGCATCCTGGCCAAGTTCGATGGGATTTTGCAAACCGACGGGTTTATCTCTTACGTCAGTGGTGTGGGTGGCCCGAAGATGGTGCATGCGGCATGTTGGAGCCACTCGAGGCGACCGTTTGTCGACGCGATCAAGCTCAATAAGCTGGATGCCGACTCGATCCGAATCGTAGAGCTGATGGATAAACTGTTTGCCATCGATGCCCGAGCTCGCGACGATAAGATGGATCACTCAGCGCGTCATGCTCTGCGCCAGCAGGATGCTCCGCCCCTGCTCGAAAAAATCCACGCTCAGATCCTGGAGCTGAGTAAGAAAGTGTTGCCGAAGAGCGCGGCAGGTGAGGCTTGCACCTACACGATCAAGCTATGGAAGAAACTGACGTGCTTCCTCGACTATCCGGAACTGGAACTTAGCAACAACATCGCAGAAAACTCCATGCGCGGCGTAGCTCTGGGTCGTAAAAACTGGATCCACATCGGCAGCCAGCAGGCCGGACCGCGTGTGGCCGCGATCCTCTCCGTGGTTGAAAGCTGCCGCCGGCTCCGCATCCCTGTCCGCGAATACCTGAACGAGATCCTGCCAGGACTTGCCAACCGGTCCATCCAGGAAGTCGGCGACATTACTCCAGCAAAGTGGGCCCCAAGACACTCCCGCTAATCTGTAAACTTGCTCGCCTTACCGCGTCAACCGGGTGTTTGGCCGTACGCATACGCCTTTGTGGCCACGAAATCGCTCGACCGGCCGAGATGCCACTCGACGCTAGACAAATCCCTAGTTCTGGAGTGGAGGGCGGGGATTCCCACTAGAATGAAGCGTCTGCGTCGTTTCCAGTAAAGTTGAATCATTGAATGCGGGCGAGCTCGGGACGCGCCTAACCGCATCGCTTTCTGTAGCTTAGGCCTGGCAGATGATGCAGGCGAGGGCAAGTCCCCCTCCGGGCACCAAACTTGTCGAGATTCTAAGAATGACCCACCGACCGAAATCAACCACGGGGATTACATAAATCTTCCACATGATGCGTTTCGGAGAACTGGCACCGTCTTTGAGCCAGCAGGCGAAATGACGGTTCCGAGACTCGTGCCGTCCGCACGACGCGTGGAACACGCAGAGAGTCGTTTCAGAATGACGGAACGCGCCTGCGCAACTGCGGTCGATTCCGGCCCTCGGAGCGGGTTATTCGAGGCGGATCTGAAGTGCTTGCCTGTCAAGTGGCCCACTTTCATCGCATTCGACACATCGCTGGTGTCATCGGACGCGCACGGGCACAAATGCCAAAGAGCGTGCTTCGCCGGAACGTCGATGTCCCTTCGAGGGCGCCGAAGAAATCTCTGAGCGCGCCTCACTTCCTTCTTGGCCCAAGAATCATGCTCACTAAAGCTAACTGATTGATCTCGATTGGTGAACATCCCGCATCCGCCTAACGCGAGGTGGCAAACCAATTGCATGACATAGTTCGATGACGAGAGACAAGAAACGCAGTTTACTTCTTCTCTTCCCGTCAGCTATTTGAATAGGAGGCGCGCTGTGGAGATGTTCCGGTTGGATTATCTTTCTTGTCTTCTCACCGTCGTTGCGACGATCCTTGTCGGACGAAAAAGCTGGATTGGCCTGGTTGTATCGGGCGTTAACAGTTTGATTATTTGCGTCATCGGAGTCCATACGTCCCAGTACGGCTTCATCCCGGCAAACGTGTTTTGCATTTGCATCAACGCTTTCAATCTGAAGCTATGGCTAAACAAGGGGGCACGCCCCGACCAGATTAGCGCGCTCGTGGAGGCGGAGCAAAAGGACTATCGTGACCGGCAGCAATCGGCTGCGGGGGAATCAGGGGTAAGTGCCGAGAGCCGAAGCTTGCCGCCATGCCGAATTGTCGGAACCAATTCAGGGACCATAAGAATCTGGTCAATGAGAAAGCGGAAGCACCCTAGTTTTCTCCACCGAGAGAATGACTCACACGCGCAAAGCAAGCTCCAATTGCGATATTCTGATCGATTCCCAATCTCATAACAGAAAGAGTTCACAACAATCAAGCCCGCAAAATAACCAATTCAACTCGCGTCTATCCCTGTCCACCGATTTGGACCGGTGACCGCCCGTCCTCGTAGTGACTTAATGTGCGTCGTCCCTGGCTACTGCACAATTGCTACGACTGACGATCTTCAGAAGAAGATAAGGGCTCCAAAAGCACATTATGCCCGCCGCCATCTTTGCTGAGGTCACAGGATGAAGGGGCAACGAACTCTCCGAGCCATGTAAGTCTTCTGAGCATGGACATCTCGGCCAGTGCAAGGATGTACCACGCGATCGCCAATAGCCCGTAGAGAAACTCTAGAAAGAATGTGCGCCAATCGTATGTCTGTGCACGCGATTGCGGGAAGCGGCTAGATCTATTCGACGGTATTTCCATTTCCACGACAGCCCTCCAATTGTGAGCTCATGCTTTTTGGTCTTTGGTTTTACAAATCGGCCAATCGTTCGACAAACTCGCCATCGCGTTAAATCTCCGAAAAGCAAGCGTTGTGGGTGCTGCTCATTCGCTTCCCTGCCTCGCAACGGGCGACCTTAGCGGTGAGCGGCGGAACGGGCTAGGTCAACATGCCTAACGGACAGGCGAAGACGTGCTCTACGTAGCCGGGTCTTGACGGCTGCAGCGGAGATGTTGAGTGCTCGACCGATCTCCCTGATGGTCCACCCCTTCATTTGCATCTGGACTGGTCCTCGCAGGTGGGGATCAAGGCCGTGGATTGCGCGTATGAGCATGAGTTTAAGTTGATGCCTCTCGCAGTGCTCTTCAGGGCTCGGAGCAGAGTCCCTGAGCTCGAACAGAATCGTTTCGGGCCGATTGTCCAGTTGGGGATCAAACGACACCTCGGAACCGACACGCCGCCTGCGGAGGATCATCAGTGAAGAGTTGATGGCAATCCGCGTTAGCCAGGAATAGATGCTTGCTCTGCCTTCAAAACTCTGGAGTCTCAAATAGGCCCGCAGAAAAGTGTCCTGGAGCGCATCCTCAGCATCTTGGGGGTTCCTGGTAATGGCGATGATTGTTTTATAGAGGCGCCGCGAATAGGTCGCATGAAGCTCTGCAAATGCTGCTGGCGAATCGTCCACACTTATGTGTGTGAATTGCGGGCTCCCTGCGACCTCACCAATCGCCCAAATACCCGGCGCCATGGTCTGCAGTCGGTCATTCATGGCCATTCCTCACAAATCGTTGCGTTGTGTAACCCGCGATCACCACATTCTCCGGCCGACTGCGTGTCGAACCGAACCGGCCGGATAAATTCTTCGTGCTCATGCAACTTTTGCTGACGAAGCCTGACGTCCGGCTTTGGCTTTCATCGACTTCACGAGGTCGGCCGCTGACGCTCCTTCGAGCGACAGCCCGTAGCCGACTTCTCGCACAATCCGTTCCTTCAAAGGTTGAATGAAGTGCACCCGCGTGTTGCGACGCGTCACTTCCGGAGCCTTCAGGTACAGCTCGGCCAGTTCCCGCGACCGATTGAGAGCCTTGCCGTTCGGCACGACTTCGGCGACGACTCCCCATTCCTGTGCAGTACACGCCGGCAGGGGATGCGGGTTTAAGAGGAACGCCTCGGCTCGTCCTGCTCCAGCGCGATGGCTCCAGGCCGTAAAGATTCCGTCACCGGGTGCAACACCGGCGGAGAAGTGCGCCACATCCTGAAATGTCGCTCCCTCCGCCGCCACAATAACACTGGCAAGTAGCGCGTATTCGGAGTGCACATGGGCGCGTCCCTCGATTGCCGCGATGACGGGCACACGGATGTTGGCTATGTTTTCCAAAGCTTGAACGCCTTCGTCGTGAACCTGGCTCCAGACACCTGGGTCGGCGACATCGCCGAAGGATGACCAGTCAACATCAGAAATGAACTCCCCACCTGCGCCCGTTAGGATTACGATCTTGTTGGCCCGATCCTGGGAAATGCGGTAGAAGGCATCGACGAACTCAGTGTGAGCCTGTGCGGACATAATGAGCGGTCCGCCGCCGCTGTGTAATTGAACAGTCAGCACACCGCTGGCATCTCGCGTCAGTTTTACGTTTTGGTAGGCAGTGAAGTAATCACCTTGAACTGTTTGCATAGGGTCTGCTCTCCTTTTGAGTGCTGAGCGTGAATCTTCCGCAGCGACATTCGTCTACGCGGACGGGTTAAGGATTGAATGTGCGTGCATTTGCAGGGAGGTTTAGATTTGTGCAATGCCGCCATCGACGAAGAGTTCAATGCCCGAGATGTAACTCCCTTCGTCCGACGCGAGGAAAGCAACCGCCTTAGCGATTTCGTCCGGATCTCCAAGCCGGCCGAGCGGCACGTTCTTTGCCAGGTCTTCCTTCAATTGCATGAGGGCCTCGCCTTGCTGCCAGCCTTCAAAAATCGGCGTATCGATATGGCCTGGACTAATCGCGTTCACTCGAATGCGACGATCGCGGAGTTCATTGGTCCAGGTGCGGGCGAAGGAGCGGACAGCCGCCTTCGTCGCGCTGTAAACGCTTATGCCAGTGAAGCCTTTGATCGTCGCGATCGAGGCGTTGAGGATGATCGAAGCGCCCTCGTTCAACCGCGGAAGCGCCTTCTGAACCGTAAAGAACAGCCCCTTCACATTCGCGTCAAAGTGCAGATCATAGAATTTCTCGTCCACGGTTCCGAGCGGCGCGATTTGCGAAATCCCGGCGTTCGCGAAGACTACGTCGAGTTTTCGGCCATATTTATCGACTGATTCGTACAAGTGATCGAGGTCGTTCAGGCTGGCAACATCGCCTGGGACGCCCGTCACCTTCTCGCCAATTTGAGCAACGGCCGCTTCCAACGCGTCCTGGCGTCGGCCCGTGATGAAGACGTGATCCATTCCTTCCTCAACGAAGCGCTTGGCCGTAGCCAGCCCCATGCCCGTTGATCCTCCGGTGATCACTGCAACCTTTCCCCCGAATTTGCTCGCCATGTTCGACCTCCTAACACTCAACAGCACACATCTGTCGCGTAAACGCGTCTCTTTTCAAGGATGGAACGAAGGCTGAGTCGCGCTCGGAGGAGACGAGTCTTGGCGGCGGCGACGGTGATGCCAACCACATCAGCACACTCTTGGAGTGAGTTTTCGTGACCATGGCGAAGCTCAAACACGCTACGCTGCGCAGGTGGAAGGCTCCTGATGGCACTCGAAAGTAATTCAAGTAGCTGGTGCTTGCTGTAGGCCTGTTCCGGGTCGGGAGATGGATCGGGAAACTCCCATACCTCCCATTCCCGTTGTTTGATTCCCGGTTGATCATGGGGAATTTCGGAACGCGATTTTTTCCTCCGGAGCACCGTGAGCGCCGAATTGATGGCGATCCTGGTTAACCAAGTCGAAAAGCTGCATGTGCCCCGAAAATCGCTAAGATGCGTGTACGCTTTTAACAACGCCTCTTGCATCACGTCCTCTGTGTCTTCACGATTCCGAACAATCCTCAGGACCATATGGCGAAGCGAATGGCTAGATCGGCTGCTCAACTCGAGGAATGCACGTTCGTCGGAAGCTCTCGCAGCTGCGAGCAATCGTTCCTCTGACTCTTGTGTGTAATCGATGATCGAGGCAGCAGAAGCGGTCACGGCAAGTCGATTCTGCCGCTCCTTCCCACGTTGACTGGGCGCCTTGACGATGGGCTCGGGTGGAACTTCTGGGACGCACCCGACGTATGGTCTTCGGAAGTATCCAGCTTCGTCCGAGACCAAAGAACGTTCAGCTTGCGATTTTGCCGGTTGGATATCTTCGCAATCCGCCTGACAGCTGGTGCTTAGCGCTAGGATCGAGACATCTACCGACTGGTTTATGAACTGTTCCGGCTGCATTTGCGCGACTTCCTTTGGCTATTGAGATCGGGGATCGGCCAGAATTCCGTACTTGTATCTTGCAACTCGTATGCCAAAATGGAGTGATGCAGGCTCCCCCGGACGGACTGGGGCTAATGAAGTTCGCATCAGAGGGTTATCCAGCGGCATGAATAGCCGGTGTGGCGGATTGCGACAGACGAGAACTGTGCTGGCGTGTTCCGTAACTCCTAGGACAACGTTCTGGGTTTTTCAAACGTCGCGTGGGCGACACGAGTCGTGGATACGACATGGCAACTGTTAACGCTCGCTGCCGCTAATGCCGCGAACGCATCCCACGCTCGATCGATGACGCAAGAACGCATCGCGGGTATTCTGAGTGGCCGTCTAATACAGGAATGGCACCATGTGACACTTCTAGCCCGCCAAAGCGATCCGAAGAAGTCCGCGCGAAAGAGCTGCAAATCCCGAGCCCAAACGGAACTTCGTCGACGGCGATTACGACACCTTATTTCTGTGAGCATAACAGGGTCATTCGTTCAATCGTAAGGAGCTATACCCGGCGATTGAATGAATAGCCTTGCTCCCGGAAGAGATCGTTGCCGTTCCCGGTTAGGCCTAGTTAGCTCTCATTGCACTTCGCGAAGGCTCGGCGACTCGCAGCGCCTGCGGGTTCCAGCCGTTGAATTCGACTTAAAGCATCTAGCGCAAAGTCTGCTTTTTCGGAGCTGCCACTGATTGTGATCCGGATCGAGGTTGATCGAGGTACCTAAGCATATTCGGGTCCTCCGTCGAATTCACTCTCGGGTCGTTTATACCGTGGTCGGTAGATCCCGAGCTTCTGCATCTTCGTAATTAACGACGTTCGCTTCATTCCCAGCCGGGCGGCAGCCCCTTGGGGTCCCCCTATCATTCCTCCGGTGGCATTCAGCGCCTGCAAAATCAGGGCTCTTTCGTGATCGCGCAGTGTGCCTCGTGAGGCAATCGGAAGCACGGTCTTCCCTTGTAGTGCCGGAAGGGGGTTGGGCAACACTCCATTGTCCGATCGGATCACGGCGCGTTCAATCAGATTCTGGAGTTCTCGTACATTGCCGGGCCAATCATATGCAATGAATGCATTCATGGTTGTCTCTGGTATCTGGTAAACGTGCTTTCCCATACGCCGCGCGAACACCTCGACAAAATGCAGGGTCAGTTGTCGTATGTCCTCTCGGCGCTTCCGTAAGGGGGGAACCACAACCGGGAATACGTTCAGCCGATAGTAAAGATCACTGCGGAATTCACCGCTCGCCACCATCTGGGCCAAATCGCGATGGGTGGCGGCAACCAGCCGTACGTTGATGTGATGCGTGCGGCCGCTGCCCAGACGCTCGAACTCTTGTTCCTGCAGCACGCGCAAGAGTTTCGGCTGCAGGGCCAGTGGCAAATCCCCAATTTCGTCCAGGAAAATAGTACCCGTATCCGCCATTTCGAAGCGGCCAAGTTTTTGTGCTACGGCTCCGGTAAAGGCACCCTTCTCGTGCCCGAACAACTCACTCTCCAACAGGTCGAAGGGAATGGCAGAGCAGTTAAGCTTCACGAATGGGTGACCACAGCGCGCGCTGAGATTGTGAATGGCGCGAGCGATCAACTCCTTGCCCGTTCCTGTCTCTCCCAGGATCACCACTGTGGAGTCGGTTGGGGCGACACGTTTCACTTCCACTAGCACATGTTCCAGAGCAGGGCTGTTGCCTACGATCTGAAAAAATTGGGGATCTCTCTCATCTTGATCACCAGACCGAAGTCTCTCAACCCAAACCACGAGGAACCTCCGAATAGAGCCCTACGATAGGCTCGATTTTGAGCACTCAAACTTGCAATGCCGCTCGAACACTCTTAAGCAGAATTGCACGGTCAAAAGGCTTTGCCAGGAAGTTCACCGCGCCACCTCTCATTGCCTGCAGCCGCATTTCTTCGTCTCCGTGTCCTGTAATGAAGATGATTGGAATCGGGCAATTCTCAGCGTTCAACTTAGCTTGCAGATCCAGCCCGGACATTCCAGGCATACAAATATCCGCGATGAGACACGCAGTTTCATGTAGCTGGCCGGATTTCAAGAAATCCTCTGCAGACGAGAATGAGCGTGCTGTCAACCCCGCCGATTTCAGCACACGCTGCACTGCAGCGCCGTATGATTCATCATCGTCGACAACAGCAATCATTCTTGCCCTCCCTCTCTCTAGCCACGCAGATACAAGGCTAATGCTTCCTTCCCATAACGCAATGATGGCTTCTGATAGTCTCACTGAGATATTTTGATAGGAAGTGTGAGTTTGCGGTATCGGCTTCCGAGCCGCCTCGGGGATCAAGGCCCAGTCCGTTGCGAAAACTTAAGTCTTTCTGCCATTCTGCCCAGTTCAACAGGAGAGTTAGCCTGCATCTTACGCATAACGTGGCCGCGATGGAAAGTCGCGGTGATTTCGCTCGTCCCGAGTATCGAGGCAATTTGCTTCGTGAGCATTCCGGAGACCAAAAGATCCATCACCTCGCGTTCCCGGGCAGTTAAGGCTGCATAACGTTCCTTTAGTTCCGCAATTTCGGTCGCCTGTTGCCGCGCCGCTTTGTCGCGTTGCAACGCCTGCTGAACTGCATCCAGGAGTTCCTGATCTCGCCATGGTTTCGTCAGAAAGTCGGCCGCCCCCGATTTCATGGCTTTGACAGTCATCGGAATGTCAGCGTGGCCGGTGATAAAAATGATGGGAATGTGGATTCCCGTCTCGTTCAACTTTTGTTGGACGTCCAGGCCGCTCATTCCGGGAAGTCGCACATCCAGAACGACACAGCTCGGAGCATCTGGAAGCTTGTGCTGAAGAAATTCTTGGGGCGTGGCAAATGATTTCGTGTTTAAACCTACGGACTTCAACATGCGCTGCATTGCTGCGCGCATGCGGGGATCGTCATCAATTATGAATACTGTCGGAGTGTCAGAAGTGTTCATACGGTCTTTGCCCGTGTACTGGGTAGCGTAAAGTGAAACGTTGCCCCTCGGTCGCGGTTCGCAGTGGCCCATACGCGGCCACCATGCGACTCGACAATGGAACGCGTGATCGCCAGACCCAGGCCTGTGCCCTGAGACTTGGTGGTAAAGAATGCATTAAAGATTTGGTCTGCACTGCTGGCAGGCAGTCCGACGCCGGTATCGATGACTGTGATTAGCAACTGCCCCTCTTCAGACATTTCCGATTTGATGGAAAGTTCTCCATTCGGATCCTGCATCGCTTCAATGGCATTGAGCATGAGATTCATCATGACCTGCTGCAACTGAACGCGATCTGCCAGGATCTTTGGGAGCTTCTCGGCGAGTTCGGTGCGGATCATAACGGAATGCCGACTCGCTTGGCTTTCGAGCATCAGGACCATCTCTTTGATGACTTCGTTTATGTCAACGATTTCCTTGCGTGAAGGACCCTTTCGGTACAGCGAGCGGACACGCTCGACGATGGAGGCTGCACGTCTGACATCTGTGACCATTTCCAAAGCAGCCGCTCGAGCCTCAGCGACATCAGGGTGTTCGCCGTCAAGGAAATGAAAACATGCTTCAGCGTTTCCAAGCGCCGCCCCAATTGGCTGGTTGATCTCGTGTGCAAGCGAAGCTGTCAGGTGCCCCATCATGTTCACACGGCTCATATGTGCAAAATCCGCCTCTAGCTGGCGCACCCTTTCGCGCTCCTGCTCGGCCTGCTTGCGCTCGGTCGTGTCCATCGAGACGCCCACGAAGCGCAGCAATTCCCCCGATGGACTCATAACAGGCTGGCCGAGGGAACGAATGAATCGGATTGGCGTGTGCGGCGGGACGATTCGAAACTCCAAGTCATAAGCCGATTTTTCAGTTATAGCTCGCTCGAGGTTTGCCTGAAATCTGGCCCGGTCTTCTGGATGGACACGCTGCAGCTCTTGTTCCCAGCTGGGCATGCCAACTTTTGGGTCGAAGCCGTATATGCGATACCACTCCTCTGATAAGTAGAGCGGGTGCTTACCAGGAGTCTCCCATGCCCAACTCCCTATTTGTGCCAGTCGCTGCGCTTGCGCAAGGTAACTCTCGCTGCGACGCAGGGACTCTTCGGCCCGCTTACGCTCCGTGATATCGACCATCGTGCCAATTACTTGGACAAGCTCTCCGCTAGTACCCAAAACGGGATGGCCGATACCATGAATGTATTTGACTGTTCCATTGGGTTTCACAATTCTGAACTCGGCGTCGCAGAGTACTTTCTCGAGGAACGTCCTGTCCCCTGCAATCCTGAACTTCTCACGGTCTTCTGGGTGGATTCGCTGCACCCATTGGTCCCAATTGGGTAACCCCTGTTCTGGATCAAAGCCGTAAATTCGAAACATTTCGTCCGACCAGTACAGGATCTCGCGACTTGTGCCATCAATGGCACAACTGCCCGTGTGGGTCAACCTCTGCGATTCCATCAAATACGCTTCACTGGACCGAAGTGCTTCCTCGGCATGCTTCTGTTCCGTTACGTCCATCGCAACCCCGACGAATTGCAGCAATTCTCCCGACGAACTTAAGACAGGGCGGCCCACGGAACGAATGAATCTGATTGCCGCACCCGGATTGAGGACTCGAAACTGCACGTCATAGTCCGACTTTTCGGCAATTGCTCGGTCGATTGCTTCCCGCCACTGGGCCCGGTCTTCGGGATGCACCCGCTGCAGACGTTTTTCCCAAGAAGGCATGCCATCTTTCGCGTCGAAGCCGTAAATGCGATACCACTCATCTGATAGATACAAAGCGCTCCTGTGAGTCACTTCCCAAACCCAGCTCCCGATATGCGCAAGTCTCTGAGCCTGCGCAAGATAGCTCTCGCTTCGGAGTAGGGCTTCTTCGGAGTGTTTTAGCTCGCTCAAATCGAGCACAAAAGCAACACCGTCATTCCCGCCAGTCTCGAGCGATGCGGCGCCAAGTAGTACCGGAACACGAATGCCGTTTTTTCGAAAGAGTTCTTTTTCGAAAGGTTGTGCAGTCCCCATGAGCTTTAGCTCAGCTATTGCAGTGGCATCGCCTCCGCGCCACTCCGGCGGTGTTAGGTCCGTCCACCGCAAACCACCTGAAAGGAGATCCTCACGTTGGTATCCAACCATACGAAGAAACGCGTCATTTGCTTCAAGAATCCGGCCGTCGAGATCCCAGATGAGGACTCCGACAATGTTGGCGTCGACCAGGCGTCGGACCTTTGCTTCACGATTCTGCAGCTCAAGATACAATCGGTTGCTCTCGGCCAGCTGTTCCTCGCTTGCGTGCAGTTTCTCGCGCTCCAGCTCTGCTTCGAGCTGCCGTAGCCTCTTGCGTTCTTCTTCCGCGCGCTTCCGGTCCTCGATTTCGATCCCGGTTCCGTACCATTTGACGACATTTCCTGCATCGTTCCGCAGCGGTACGTTACGGATGTGGAACCAGCGATACTGTCCGTCGACACGCCTCACCCGTACTTCCTGCTCGTTCGACCGCCCATCCTTCACTGCTGCCCGCCACTCGGAAACGAACCGGCCGCGGTCATCTGGATGAAGTACGGATTGCCAGTTCCAGCCCAGGATATCTTCGCGAGGTAAGCCCACGAACTGCTGCAAGCGCTCGTTGATGAAATCAACGGCGCCGTCAGTCGATGCTCTCCAGACGTGAGCGGGAACAGCGTCGATGAGGTCACGAAGCTCCTGCTCACTCCGCCGAAGATTCTCATAGAGTCCCTGAAGGTGCAGGGCCGCGTAGTTGAAAGCTTTGCCCAAAACAGTCAACTCGTCATCACCGCGTACGTTGAACCGGTTTTGAAAGTCACCCTGGGCGAGGGACTCGGCGCACGCAGTAAGTTCGAACAGCGGACCAGTGATGGCCTTCGTAACATACCAACCCAGAGCCGCTGCTGAGAGCAGGGTCAGCAAACCGACAAGAGGGACAATTACGATAAGGCGTTGCTGTGCCCGCTGCTTTTCTTTAAAGGCTTTGGTTCGCTGCTCCAGTACTCGCTGATCGACTCTATCCACCAGTGACGAACTGTATTCCATGAGGGCTGGGACCTGAGTCGTCAGGCGAAGCCGAACCAGAGTCCATTCCCCTGCATTCGCCAGCTCCACGGCGGTATCGAGCTGCGAAAGCAATGTCACTCGCAAACTTTCGAGTGAAGTGGAGATGGTTGCGTCTGGTGCATCGAAGCTATCACTCAGCAGTTGCCGGGCGTAATCGACGTCGTGCAAAAACTTCTGCCGGATGGAGGTTGCTTCGCTCGTAAACTGACGAGCGTTGCGGCTGCCAGCCAATAAATCCACACTGCCGCGGAAGCTATCAATGTCAAAATGAACGCGAAGAACAGCAAGAGACGTTTCATCGGCGTTGCTAAGACGTTGAGAGACAGCGGCAATCCAGATGAACTGCCAAACAGCCACCGCGTCAGCTGCGATCATCAAGAGGACGATCAGTACAAAGCACGCGATCAGACGTGTACGTATGCTGCGATTTTTTCGGTTAAATCGACTTCGAAGCGCGGGGGGTGTTAGTCTGCCATCGTTCGTCGCACTCGCATCCATGTTCAGGCTCTCGATCTGCGATGAGCCGCATTCTCTCTTCTTTTGAATCAGTGCGTCGGAGCGGGGTACGTTTTCGCAACCCGAACAGAGGGAGTGTTTAGCATCCGCTCAAATTCGCCTTGCAATTCGCCAGCCGCTTGCTTCGCGGATTTTTTTCGGGTTAGAACGGCACAAACTGCTTCCCAGTAGGCGCGCGACACGTCCGGATACATCTTTCCGGCCGCCCCTCTGGCCGGGCGCAAAACGACGCCCTTACGAAACACTTCGAGAACACGCTGGAAGTGTGGATTGCTTGCCAAGACTACCTGCTCGTCATATAGCTGAGATATGGAGGGCGCATCAGTCGTATGCCCGCATCTTCTGACCTGCGCTTCGCGGCTGCACAGAAAGCGAACCAACATTGCCGCCTCACGCGGATGAAGCGAATGTCGCGAGACCCCGTAACCATATCCTCCTAAAGTTGCGGCCATCCCGGTCGCGCCGCTCGGGAGGGGAGCCATGTCAAAGCGGTCTCTTATCAGACAGCCTGGGGCGCGATCCGCGATATACTCACTTGCCCAGCTACGAAGGAACGCCGCTTTTCCCGCCTGCCACATGTTGCCTGCATCCCATTCCTTATATGCGACCACTCCGGGGGGTGAAATGGAGCCTACCCAACGCGCCGCTCTGTCCCATGCACGAATGCTCTTCGGGTTGTTTACGGTGACCCTGCCGTTCTCGTCGAGTATTGTCCCGCCTCCCTCCGACACCTGCCATTCCAGCGCGTTGCAGGTCAAAGCCTCGGAAGGTGCTCCCTCCCAAACGAAACCCCAGAAATCCCTGTTCCCGCTCGCGCGCTCGCCGGACTGAATCCGCCTCGCCATGGCTTCGAGCTCCTCCCATCTCTTCGGCGGTGCTCGATACCCGTATTTACGCAGCAGATCCACCCGGTAAAACAACGCCCCCTCGTTCAAGTTGGCCGGCAAAGACACGAGCCGGCCGTTCACTGTGTTGTTCGCAATGAGCTGTGGAAAGTGCGCCTGGATCTCTTGCTCCGGAATATACGCCCTGAGGTCGAGAAGGTTGTCGGCGAGAATCCCAGGCCAGATCACGTCGATTCCGTAAACATCTGGTACTCTTGCTCCCCCCTCCAGTAGTTTGCGCCAGGTTGCCAGCTGCTCAGCTGCTGTCTCGGGCGCAGGGAGGAATTCCACGCGAATTCCAGTCTGCCGTGTGAACAGAGCTAGTTCTTCGTTCATACGACGCTGATATTCCTTACTTGACCAGGCCTGATCAATGAGGGTAAGGGTGACAGTCTTCGCGGACGCGGACTCGGCGGGTTTGTGGCAGGCCTGCGCCGAAAGAATTAGGAGAAGACAAAGGCCTTCTAGCGCAAACCGCCGAACTAATCGTCGAACACGGCCCCGCCTGGGAAAATGGGGCAGCCGAGAGTCCGAAACGCATTCCTTACGCTTTCTGCATCGGTACGACATGTGTCATCCCTCTTGCGCGGCGTATTCATAACCGAGACGCCTGCAACATCCAGGCCGGGGGAGCCGGTGGCCGATTTCATGAAGATTTGAAGCGTCATTGAAAAGATCAGGCGCTATCACGGTCCGACCGACCAGTCAGCACGCCCACGGTACGAATGAGGTTCGCGACGGGATGGTCGTCGGGGTGGTGGTAGTCAAAAAAACGACCGAGTGGCCCAGATGACTCGCTCTTCCCCCCAAATCGAACGATCGGCAGTAGCGAGAATCGTGTGCGTAGTCGGGCGGAAGCCTTACAGGCTTCGGACTTGGGAGAGCTACAGTGCAGGAGTACCAAGGAAATGCCGAACACAGAATCGAAGGCATCTAAAGCGGAACTGACCTCTCCAACCGTCAGGATCTCGTAGCCCGATGCAAGTAGAAGGGCGGCCACGAAAAGAATGTTCGCCTCCTCCCCAATGATCATAAGTCGGCTTTGGATCCCGTTGCAGGAAGGGACCAAGTTCCGAGGTAAGCACACTACGGGGATGATCTTGTGAGTATGTGACCGAGCCAATCGGGCGGGACGGAACATGTTGCGTTCCTCGAGCGGTTCAGACGAAGCGCTGGTTGCAGAGTCGCTCAGGTTCAATTGAGCGCCTTCGGCAAGAGGTCGGTTTGTGCTCGGGTAGGACATCCAGGATCGTTACCACTGAGGAATTGGTTCCGTACTCCGTACCACCGGGGAAGCACGCGCCTTGCCAAACCGCCCTCTAGGCTGTCTCTTGATGCGTGAGGGCGGTTTTGGACTAT
>Ga0210408_10002300_pt1 | contig 18803 bp, 1 predicted proteins | sample IncBWH4MmetaG_FD_155471 | JGI IMG/M metagenome (GOLD analysis project Ga0210408, IMG submission 155471) | Forest soil microbial communities from Barre Woods Harvard Forest LTER site, Petersham, Massachusetts, United States - Inc-BW-H-4-M | ecosystem: Environmental > Terrestrial > Soil >...
TCACATACGCCACCAACCGCTTACTTTCATACCCCGTCCCCATCCCTCTCCCTTCTCTTTCTCCCTCTCCCTCTCCTCTTCCTTTTCTCCCACCCCTCTCCTCCTGCGCCAGCACCACCGCCTCCCTCACCTCCCCATGCTCCGCCAACACCGCCTCGATCTCCCCTAACTCGATCCGATAGCCCCTCACCTTCACCTGCTCGTCCGCTCGCCCAACATACTCCAATTCCCCTTCCCTCCTCCACCTCACCCGGTCTCCCGTCCGATACACCCGCTCCCCCGCTCGCCCGCCCAGCGGGTTCGGCACAAACCTCTCCGCCGTCAACTCCGCTCCATTCACATACCCTCGCGCCACCCCGGCTCCTCCTAAATACAACTCCCCTACCACTCCCACAGGCACTGGCTCCCACCCTTCATTCACCACATACACCTGCGTGTTTGCTATCGGTTTCCCGATCGGCACTCCTTCTCCTCTCCCCTTCCCTACCCCTCCTTCTTCCCTCCTTTCCCCCTTTTCACCCCTTGCATCCTTTTCACCCCTTCCACCCCTTTCACCCCTTGCGTCCTCCATCCCCTCTTCTATCCCTCTCCCCCCGGCTTCATACACCACGCTCCCCACCACCGTCTCCGTCGGCCCATATTCGTTCACCACACGCGTCTGCGCCCACTCTCGCCTCCAGTACTCCACCTCCTCCTTCCTCAGCACCTCTCCACCTACTACCAACACTCCCACTCTAACTCCCTCTCTAACTCCCTCTCTAACTCCCTCTCTCTCTCCTTCTTTATTCCTCTCCTCACTCCGTCCCTCAGCCCTCTCCTCACTCCTTCCCTCACTCCGTCCCTCACTCCGTCCCTCTTCCTCATTCCTCCCCTTATTCCTCCCCTTCCTCCCTTCCCGCACCTCCCGCAGCATCTGCAAATGACTCGGCGTCAGCTTCACCAGTCTGTATCCTCCTTCCTTCTCCAGCACCTCCGCCAACTCCTCTACTCCTCCCCCTTCCCTCACCACCCTCACCCTCCCCCCGCTCAACAGCACCGGATACACACTCGTCACCGTCAGATCAAATCCCAACGACGTGTGCAGCACACTCCCCTCTCCTCCACCTCCCTCATACCTCTGCTGCGCCCACCTCACATAGTTCACCAATCCCCCATGCGTCACCTCCACTCCCTTCGGACGCCCCGTCGATCCCGACGTGTAGATCACATACGCCACATTCTCCCATTCCACTCCCACTCTCTCTGCCTTTCCTTCCTGCTCTACCTTTCCTTCTTGCTCCCTCCGCTCCCACTGCCCTGCTGCTCTCTTCTTTCTCATCGTCTCCCAGATCTCTCCCCATTCCTCATCCAGGCTCACCACCACCATCCCCCTCCCCACTCCCAGCTTCTCCCGGCACCTGCCCTCCGTCACCACCACCCTCACTCCTGCATCCTCCAGCATGTATTCCACCCGCTCTCCCGGATAACTGGCATCTAGCGGCACATACGCTCCTCCGGCTTTCAGTATCCCCAGAATGGCCACCACCATCTCCACACTCCGCTCCAGATAAATCCCGACTCGCACCTCTGGACCTACTCCCACCTCCTGCAGATATTCCGCCAGCACATCGCTGTGCTCATCCAACTCGCGATAGCTCATCTTTCGACTCTGGCTCTCTACCGCAATGTGATCCGGTGTTCTCCTGGCCTGCGCGGCAAATAATTCATGCACCAGATCCTGACTTCCATACTCCACTCGGGTCTGGTTCCATTCCTCTACCAACTGCCGCCGCTCAGCCCCGTTCAATAATGGCAGCTCAAAGACGCGCGTGCTCGCTGCGCTGATCGCTGCTTCTAAAAAGCTTTGCCAATGACTCAAGAAGCCTTGAATAGTTTCTTGATAAAAGAGATCCGTTGCGTATTCCACAGCTCCGCTGAGCTGCCTGTCGTCATGCATCAGTATTGTCAAATCGAACTTGGAAACACCGCGTCCCTCGCTCTTGAACTCCTCGATATCAAGCCTCTCCAGATGTAGTTCCCGTCGCGGCACGTTTTGCAATACGAGCTTTGCCTGAAAAAGCGGAGAGCGGCTCAAATCTCGTGTCACTGCCAATTCATCCACTAATTTTTCAAAGGGAATGTCCTGATGGTCATAAGCTTCCAAGACGTTTTTTCTTACTTCTTTCAGCAACTCGCGAAAACTCGGATTCCCTCCAAAGTCACTACGCAACACCAATTGATTTACAAAAAATCCGATCAGTCCTTCCGTCTCCAATCGGTTGCGATTTGCAATATCGGTGCCAACAGTGAGGTCATGCTGGTTTGCATAACGCCCCAGAACTACCTGAAAGCCTGACAGCAAGGTCATAAACAGAGTCATACCTTCACGACGGCTGAATGCTTTCAATTTCTCGCTGAACTGGGCAGAAAATTCAAAGGGAAGCAGCGCACCACGATAAGTTGCGGCACCAGGACGGGCATAATCCGTGGGTAAATCCAGCGCCTCGATACTTTGCAATCGTTCGCGCCAGAAAGACAACTCTCTTTCAAGAAGATCACCCTGAAGCCATGTCCTCTGCCATACCGCAAAATCTGCATACTGAATTGGGAGTTCAGGTAAAAATGACTCCTCGCCTGTGATTGCCGTGGAATACAAAGCTGTTAATTCGCGGGCAAGAATCCCCGTGGACCAGGCATCAGAGACAATGTGATGCATGGTCAAGAGAAATACATGATCATCTTCGCGAAGCCGTAACAAGCAGACCCGCAATAATGAGCCTCTCCGTAATGAAAATGGACGAGCAGCTTCCTCTTGAGCCAGCCGTTGCGCTTCCTGGTTCGCCTGAGCTTCATTGAGCGCAGACAGGTCCACCAGCGTTAGACCTGGATCCGTAGCTGATTCAATCTTCTGTACCGGATGTCCATTGAATTCCACGAAGTTAGTACGTAGAACTTCATGGCGACTGATAATTTGTTCCAGGCTCCAGTGCAATGCCTGGAGCCGCAAAACTCCCCGGATTCGCAAGGCATAAGGAATGTTGTAAGCAACATTCCCAGGCTGCAACTGATCAATCAACCATAGTCTCTGCTGTGCAAAAGACAGCGGTAATGCATGATCTCTGGGCACTGGCACCAAGGCGGGAAGAAGTGTTTGCCGGCCGTGATTCCTCCGTTTTCCCAGTTCCGCCGTGAATGCGTCCAGTGTCGGTTGCTCAAACAGCGTTCGTACCGGCATCTCCACTCCGAATACGCTCCGCACCCGCGAGGTGACCTGCGTCGCCAGCAGTGAGTGTCCTCCCAGATCAAAAAAGTTCTCCCCGGTTCCAATGTTCTCCTGCCCTAACACCTCTTCCCATATCCCCCGCATCATCTCTTCTTCCAAACTCAGCAGCCGCCCTTCCTCCTTTACTCCTTCTCGCTGCCATTGCGGCGCCGGCAGCGCCTTGCGATCAATCTTCCCATGGGAACTCAGCGGCAGATTCTCCATCATCACTATCGTCGCTGGTACCATGTACTCCGGCAGCCGTTGCCGCAGATGCTCCTGCAACTGCTGCGCCCCTAACTCCGCCCCTGCCTTCACCGTCACATAGCCGACCAGACGCTTTTCTCCCGGCACATCTTCCCGCGCCACCACCACCACTTCCCGCACTCCCTCCTGCTGCCCCAGCACCGCCTCGATCTCTCCCAACTCGATCCGGTATCCACGTAGCTTCACCTGCTGGTCCGCTCGCCCTACATACTCCAGTTCGCCCTGCTCCAACCGCTGTCCCGTGTCCCCCGTCCGATACATCCGTCCTCCACTCACCTTGCTGTACGGATCCGGCATAAACCGCTCCGCCGTCAGCCCCGACTGGTTCAGATATCCTCGCGCCAGCCCCTCTCCCGCTACATATATTTCACCCACCACCCCCATCGGCACTGGCTCTAGCTCTCCATCCAGCACATAAATCTGCAGGTCCGGAATGTTGCTCCCGATTATGCTCCCCCACCTTCGCTCCGCCATCTCCTTCCCTAACGCCATGTAGCTGACGTGCACCGTGGTCTCCGTGATCCCGTACATGTTCACCAACCCCGGACGGCTCTCCTCATGCCGCTCGTACCATCTCCGCAGACGCCGCAACTCCAGCGCCTCTCCCCCGAAGATCACCTTCCTCAGCTTCAACCTCCCCCCCAACTCCCTCTCCCCTTCTTCCGTCTGCATCAGTTGATAAAATGCCGACGGCGTCTGATTCAGCACCGTCACTCCCTCGTCCACCAACACCCGCAAAAACTCCTTCGGCGACCGCGCCACTTCCTTCTCCACCACCACCAGCCGCCCTCCGTACAGCAATGCTCCCCACATCTCCCACACCGAAAAATCAAACGCATAGGAGTGAAACAGCGTCCATACATCCTCCCCTTGAAAGCCGAACCACCGCTCCGTCGCCGCAAATAACCGCGTCACGTTCCCCTGCGTCACCACCACTCCCTTCGGCCTCCCCGTCGAGCCCGACGTATAAATGACATAAGCCCCATTCTCCGGCCTCGTCCCACATCTGGGATTCTCCTGCGAAGCTTCTCCCAGCTTTGCCTGTATCTCCTCAGAGTCCACACTGAGAAATTGCACTCCTGCAACTGCCACCATCTGAGGCCTCAGCCTGCTCGTGGTCAGCACCACCGTCGGTCGCGCATCCGCCAGCATGTATTCCAGTCGCGCCTGGGGATACTCCGGATCCAGCGGCACATACACTCCCCCTGACTTCACCACTCCCACAATCCCCACCACCATCTCCACGCCCCGCTCCAGACATAATCCCACCCGCACTTCCAAACCCACCCCCAGAGACTGCAGATAGTGCGCCACCTGGTTAGCGCGCGCATTGAGTTGCAGATAAGTGAGCTTCTGGCTGCCTGCTGTCACCGCAACTGCATGTGGCGTCTTTTGCACCTGCTCTTCAAACAGTTCTTGCAGACAAGCTGGACGCGCAGAAGTGAATACTGCACCATTACATTCTTCGATCAGGTGACGCCGTTCCTGCGGGCTGAGCAGGGGCAGTTCTTCGATGCGGGCCTCAGGATTTTCAACTATCCCCTGCAGTAGGGTTTGCCAATGGATCGCCATCCTTTTGATCCGCTCGGGCCTGAACAAATCACTCGTGTATCTAATACTGCCAAGGATGGAAGGCTCCGTTGTAACCACGTGCACGCTGAGTTCGAATTTGGCAGTTTCTCCCTCATTCACATCAAAATCGGCCAGGTTGGCCTGGCCAAGCTCCAGATTTTCTTCGGGCAAGTTCTGGACAACGAGCGCGATCTGGAACAGCACGGTGCGGCTGGTATCCCGCTGCGGCTGTAACTCTTCGACCAACTTTTCAAAGGGGATTTCCTGATGAGCATAGGCATCCAGAATGGTTTGTCTCACGCCGCTGAGGAAGTCGCGCACGCTATGGCTGGGACACAGGTCAGCCCGCACAGCAAGGGTATTTACAAAGAAGCCGATGAGTCCTTCCAACTCCAGATAATTCCGGTTTGCGACCGGAGTACCTATCACAACATCCATCTGCCCTGAATAGCGCGCCAGCAATATCTGCAAGGCCCCTAAGAGGGTCATGAAAATTGTTACGCCCTCGTTGCGTCCCAATTCCTTCAGTTTGTGGCTCAGTTCGTCCGGTATACGGAAAGGCACTTCTGCGCCGCGATGACTCAGAACTGGCGGACGGGGATAATCCGTCGGAAGCTGCAACGGAGAGACTCCCGCCAACTGATTGCGCCAGTACTGCAGTTCCGTCTCCAGTATTTCTCCCTGTAACCACTCCCGCTGCCATACAGCGAAATCGCCATACTGTATCTGAAGATCGGGCAATGGCGATTCCTTAGCTTCGCAATATGCTGCATACAGGACGGTAAGTTCACGTATAAGCACGGCCGTTGACCATCCGTCAGAGACGATATGGTGAACGGTGAACAACAGAATGTGGTCTTCCTCGGCTATCCGCAGCAATCGGGCACGCAAGAGCAGACCCGCCGCAAGATTGAATGGCTGCCGCGATTCTTCTCTTGCCACACGTCGCGCCTCGCGTTCCCGCTCAGCCAGGCTCAATATCTGTAAATCGTATTCAGGCAATTCCATGCGCGCAGGTGCAGCGATTTTCTGAATTGGCTGCCCTTGGTATTCCGGAAAGGTAGTTCGGAGAACTTCATGCCGCCTCACCACCTCTTCTAGACTTCTCTGTAAGGCATCTATCTTCAGTTCGCCGTGAATACGCAACGCACGGGGCAGGTTGTAGACAGGAGTTCCGGGCTGGAATTGTTCGATAAACCAGAGCCTTTGCTGGGCAAATGAGAGTGGCAGCGGCGCATCACCGGATCGTTTGGTAATAGCCGGACGCGGTTGCGCTCTTCTGCGGAGAACTTCAAGTTCAGCCCCCATTTCCGTGATGGTAGGTTTCTCGAAAAGCACGCGCAGCGGTATTTCCAGCCCGAAAAGCGCCCGCACCCGGGAAATCACCTGTGTACCCAGCAAAGAATGTCCACCGAGTTCAAAGAAGTTATCTTGAATGCCGATCGGGCCGGTTTTCAGCACTTCCTCCCAAATGCCGGCCAGCAGTTCTTCCGCAGGATTTCGCGGCGCCACCTGTTCCTGCTGTTCAGAAATACCAGCGTCCGGCTCCGGGAGTGCACTACGGTCAAGCTTCCCATTCGGCATCAAGGGCAGGCGTTCCAGCATGACGATTTTACCCGGCACCATATATTCCGGTAATCTTTCTCGCAGAAATGCCTGCAAATCCCTGGCTTTTACATAGGAATTCTCATCCTTGAAATCAGGAAGTGTGAGGCTGGAAATGCGGGCAGGAACGTTGAAGGGTTTTCGGTTGTTTCGGGCATATAAGTTCCAGCGATCTGTAGATCTGAGTTCCGTATACTGTTCTGTTTGAACAGTGAATCCATGCTGCTCCAGCAGTCCGACAATTTGCACAAGACGCCCTGAGGTGGCACGGCCAGGAGCATCGTGCACTTCCATGACTATCTGCGATATCTTCTCCCAATGTTCATCATCTATGCCGTGCAAGACATCCAGTTCCGCACGTTGCACGTCAACCTTGAGCAGGTCTATTGTGTCTATCTTTTCTTCATCTATTACGCTTGAAAGCCGACGCAAGCGGCAGTTCTCCAGTTGCGCCTCGAAACGGCCTTCCAGGATTTCATCTGCCCCCTCGAGGAGTTCTTCGGCCTCCTTCACACCCATCTCCCGCTGGTTCTTCAATGTCTGCTTGATCACCTCGATCTCCAGTTGAGGGTCGGCGTACGAGGCCATTACTGACATCATTGAGTACCGTGGATAAAAGCTGAAGGCTGAATTTTTCTCTGCATCTGAAAGACCGACCTGGAATGTCTTGATTTCAACCGGCAACTGGGCGACATTACAGCGGAGTTTCTCATAAAGCGGACCAATCGGTTCAAATGCATAGATTCGGCTGTTTGGCAGTATTTGTCCGAAAAAGAGTGAGAACATTCCGATGTTTGCGCCGACATCGAAAATACAGGCGGTATCGGGCAAGCCAGCCAGATACTTCGAGTAGACTTGCGATTGGAATATCTCACGATATAGATAGTCTGCTTCGTTCTTATTCTGATAACGGATTTTCAGACCATTAGGCAGCAGCAACTCTGAAGAGGAATTGACTGCCGGTTGATAGGGCGCAGCAACATATGCCACCAGCCTTTTTTCACCGGGGCTCGGCTCAATAACAGTAACTGCTGCATCCCTTACCCTGGGATACTGTTTCAGGACAGCCTCGATTTCGCCCGACTCTACGCGAAATCCACGGATCTTGATCTGTTGATCAATGCGCCCTAAGAACTCCACGGTCCCATCTACACGCCAGCGCGCAAGGTCACCAGTCCGGTAAGCCCGCTCCCCGGGATGGATTGCGAACGGGTTAGGAAGAAACCGTTCCGCGGTCAGATCGGGCCTATTCAGATATCCACGACCAACTGTCTGCCCAGCGATGATGAGCTCTCCAGGAATCCCTACAGGAACCGGCTCAAATTGGGAATCAACAATATAGACTTGGCAGCCGTCCAGCGGTCTCCCTAACGGAAAAGATGGAGATGATGCAGTCATCTCGCGAGTGAGTGAATTTACCAGGACACCTACCGTTGTTTCTGTCGGTCCGTAGTGGTTCCAGATCTGGCACTCGGGCTTCAATTGCTGGATGCCCACCAGCCAGTCACACTGTGAAGCTTCTCCACCCAGGATCAAGCGCTGCTTCGGCACCACATCACGACGTGAACCTGTTGACAACAGCGCAGCCAGATGAGAAGGAGTGATTTTGACGCAATCAATTGTGTGTCGCCGGCAATATGCGGCCATTGCATCGGCATCCATCGCCCATTCGTGAGGAATGATGTGAAGAGTACCACCTGTGCAGAGTGAAGCATAGAGGGTCGTGTTTCCCAAATCAGCGGCTACGGTGGACAACAAGGCAAAACTTTGTTCTGGGCAAAATCCTATACGCCGTGAGACCGAGTCAACATAAGCACGTAAATGTCTGTGTTCGATACCCACTCCCTTGGGCGTGCCGCTGGAACCTGAGGTATAGATCACATAAGCCAGACTTTCAGGAGCAAGGACACATTGCAGATTGGAGTCACTTTCCGCATCGATAACATCCCAGTCATTATCGAGACATACCAGATGTCCCCAGTAAGAGGGGAGGTTGTACTGGAAGCGCGATTCTGTAAGCACTACAGGCGGCTGAGCATCCTCGAATAAATATGCCAGGCGTTCCGTCGGGCTGTTTACATCAAGAGGAACATAGACAGCTCCGGACTTCAGCACGCCCAATAAACTGATAATCAGTTCAGGAGTACGTTCCAAACAAAGCGCAACACGCACTTCCGGCCCGATACCAAGACTCCGAAGATACCGTGCCAGCTGGTTCGCACGCTTATTGAGATCCTCATAGGTCAGTACCGTATCCTTATATATAAGAGCGGGCAGCAGCGGATGCATCTGAGCCTGGAACTCAAGCTGCTCGTGGACATTTATCTGCGGATCCGCAGTGGAAGTTGAAACTCCATAGGCCAGCAACTGCTCTCGTTCTTTCGTATCCAGTAAAGGAAGTTCGACGATGGGGAGATCAGGGGATGAGACTATGGCTTTTAGGAGAGAAAACAAATGGTGAATCAGCCTTTGGGCCCATGGAGCTTCAAACAGATCGGTGGCATATTCAAGGATACCTGAAATCCCATCCGTATCTTCAGTCAATGCTAATGTGAAATCATACTTGGAGATATTTCTGTTAGGAATCTCCACTGCGTCGAACCGAAGGCCAGGAAGAATAAAAGGTTCATGGGGCGCATTTTCTAGAGCCAGCATGATCTGAAAAAGCGGATGGTGGCTTAAATCGCGCTCTCCATAGATCTCTTCAATGACCTTTTCAAAGGGCAGGTCCTGGTGCGCATAAGCATCCAATAACGTATGTCTCACCCGGCCAAGCAGTTGAGTAAATGCCGGGTTTCCTTTGACTTGTGTGCGCAGGGCCAGGGTGTTGACAAAGAAACCGATCAGAGATTCGATCTCTTTCCTGTTGCGATTTGCGATGACTGTACCAATTGCAAAATCCTCCTGCCGCGTATAACGGTGAAGCAGCACTTCAAGCGCTGCCAGCAATACCATGAACAACGTGCAGCCTTGGGACCTGCTAAGCTGCCTCAGTTCACTCACTAAATCAGAAGAAAAATGGACTTCAACGGTCCCGCCGCGATGGCTGGCCACTGTCGGCCGTGGACGATCAGAGGGGAGTTGCAGCGGTTCGATGCCTTTCAGGTGCTCGCGCCAGTAGCTGAGATGACTTTCAATTTCCTGCTGTATCCATTGGCGTTGCCAGACGGCAAAATCAGCATATTGGATGGGCAATGGCTCTGTTTCCGGTTCTTTGCCCGCGCAATAGGCACTATAGGACGCTGTAATTTCTTTCACTAAAATGCCGGTGGACCAAGCGTCGGAGATAATATGGTGCACGGTGAGAAACAACAGATGATCGTCTGCATTCAGCCGCAATACTCGTCCCCGTAGCAATGGGCCGTGTGCCAGATCAAATGGTTTCCGCGCCTCCTCGAATGCCAGGCGCTTTGCTTCAGCCGCTCTTTCATCTTGTTCAAGCGCCTGCAAATCACATAAAGGAAGGTCGACATATAAATCAGAAGCAATCTGCTGAACCGGCTTCCCATCAATGGCAGGAAAACTTGTCCGCAGAACTTCATGCCGGGCAACAATTCTCTGCAGGCTGCGATGAAGAATCTGAAATTCCAGCGCACCCTGGGCCCGCAACGCAAAAGGAATGCTGTAGGTTGATTTCCCGGGATCCAACTGATCAATGAACCAAAGTCTTTGCTGGGCAAAAGAGAGTGGGAGGGAATGTTCACGCCCAACAGGCAGGAGTGCGGGTGCGCATTCTACGCTTCCCTGAAGTCGCAACCGCTGCAGCACAGATATCAATCCAGCTGGTGTAGGTATCTCAAACAGCGCTCGCAAAGGAATGTCGAGATGAAAGACTGCCCGGACTCGTGAGATCACCTGGGTAGCCAGCAGAGAATGGCCGCCTAGTTCAAAAAAGTCATCCTCGAGCCCGATCTCCTCCTGTTTCATGACCTCGTTCCACACAGCGCACATCATGATTTCTTCCGGAGTTCGAGGCGGCACGTACTTTCGGCTGGATAGCTTCTCTTCATCAATTTTGGGCAATGCGCGATAGTGTATTTTTCCCTGGGGTGTTCTGGGTACTTGCTGCAGGAAAACAAAATGTGCTGGCACCATATGCTCAGGCAGTATCTTCAGCAATTCGGTCCGCACGCGGGTCCTGTCTTCCTGTGCGGTGCTGGAGAAGGAGCAGTAGGCAACTAGTTGCGGCTCTCCGCGAACAATCTGCTGCACTATTGCCACTTCCCGCACTCCTTGCTGCTGTGCCAGCGCCGCTTCGATCTCTCCCAGTTCCACACGATAGCCGCGAACCTTCACCTGTCCATCTGCCCGGCCTAGGAATTCAACTTGACCTTCGTCATTCCAGCGTCCAAGATCGCCGCTGCGATATAATCGCCGGCCTGTCCCTCCGCTGAGCGCATCCGGGACAAACCGCTCAGCAGTCAACTCAGGCCGGTTAAGATAACCTCGGGCTACTCCATCACCGCCAATGTAGATTTCTCCCTTGATCCCAACAGGCACTGGTGACATCCGTGAATCCAAAATGTAGATTTGGCTGTTTGGGAGAGGCCGGCCTAGTGGCACCATTTCAGAACCCTGGCGAATCTCCTGGGGGAACGCTTCATACGTAGCTACGCCACAAGTTGTCTCGGTGGGACCGTAGTGATTCACATATCTGCATGCGGGATTCTGTTCGTGTACCCGCCTGACTAAATTCCATCGCGAGGCCTCTCCACCTGCCAGAACCAAGCGGTCCGGGACCGCGCCGGGAACATTGGGCAAAGATAAAGTCGCCTGCAACAGCGAAGGCGCCACTTTGAAGTAATCAATCCGATGATGCAATAGATAATGGCTTAGCTTTTCGGGATCGGAAGCATGTTCATCTGAAATTACATGCAGCACTCCACCCTTACACAGCGAAACATAGAAAAATGTAATTGGAGCATCTACAGCCAAATTATGAAACAGAGCAAAGCTGGCGCCTTCCGGCTGATAGTATTGCAAGATAGCATCAAGGTAACTGACAAGCTGGCGATGCCCAACTGCCACTGCTTTTGGCAGTCCGGTGGAACCAGACGTATAAATAATGTAAGCGAGATTTTCCGGATCAATGTTATGAATTGGATCAGAGCCGCTGCGAAGGGAAATATCACTCAAATCACGGTCCAGGCAAACAATCCTGGCGCTTATATCGAGTCGTTGTACCAGGCGACTGTTGGTAAGCAGGACATGAGCATGACTGTCTTCAAGAGCGAACTTGAGCCTCTCCTGAGGAAGATTGGGATCGAGACCGACATAAGCTCCGCCAGCCTTCAACACACCCAACAGGGCAACGATCATTTCTTTGCTGCGTTCCATGCAAATACCAACCCTGATCTCAGGCCCAACTCCTAGCTCACGCAGGTAATTTGCAAGTTGGTTCACTTCACGGTTCAACTGCTGATAGGTCACTTGCGTTTCACCGTATACAAGCGCAAGGGCCCCTGGTGTTTTTTCTGCCTGATGCTCAAAGAGCTGATGTACGGCATGGGTAAACGTACCTGTACTCTTTTGAGAGCCAAACTGCAGTAACTGCGCATATTCTTCCTCAGGAACCAGAGGAAAACTGGAAATCGCACTGTCGGCACTTTCCAGTCCTTTCTGAAGCAGGTGGAAGACATGGTTCACGAAGCGGCGTACAGTTGCGCGCCGATAGCAAGCCCCGTTGAATCGTGCTTTTCCAGTCAGGACGTGGTCCTCGCGTTCAAAGCTGAGTACCAGAGCTGCGTCGGCTCGATACTTGTCTCCGTGTAATTCCCGCAAACTAACAATCGCGTCAAAGAGATTGCAGTTCCGCTCTGGAAATGCCATTTGAAAGTCGCGCACAACGTTCTCCAACGGCCATTCCTGGTTCTCATAGGCTTCAAGAACATTGCGGCGAACAGCACCCAGGAAACCCCGAAAACTTGCGTCTGGATCTACAACTGAAGAAATCGGGAGAAGGTTGGATAAAGGCGAGCTTTGCTCAGACGGACTGGCAATGGTGATCAACTTATTATCGGTATATCTGAACAGGCAAGCTTTGACTCCCGCAAGGAGTGCCACATAAATGAGGAATAGAGAATCGCCACTGACACGCGCCAGATGCTCGCATAATTGGGGAGGTACATCAAAGAGAAGAAAATCTTGGGATGCGGTGCCTGAACTGGAGACCGGCTGGTCTGAAGGCAGCATGCTGCTTTCCTGAATGCTCGCGGTCTTTTCTATCCAGAATCGGCGCTGCTGGTCCTGCCTGCGGCCGTACGCCTCAACTTTTGATGTGATAGCCGACATGTAACCTCTCATAACCTAGCTGACCGCCGCCAATTTGTTGGCGGAAGGACTTTGTTTGTTTTTTGCGCCCTGAAAGCAACTCAAGCAATTCGAGGTGGCTCACAGGCGTGGAAGCATACTTACCGTTGATGGCATCGCCTTCACTGAATTGGAGAGTGGCATCTTTTTCATGGCCGTTCCAAAGAGCGAATGGAACCGGTTCAATGGAATGAATATCCGAGCGTTTGCCATTACTATGCTCTGGACAGATATTGCTGTAGTGGTCAGGCACAACCATGACCCCCGCCAGCTCATCAGGATGCGCTTTGAAATATTCGACGATAGGCCCGACGATAAAATAATCGATCTGCTCGAGACTCTGGATCTTCAACGGGAGATCCGCCATATGCGACGCTTCGTCCGGTGCGTTGATGTGGCAGAGGACGAATTCACATCCGGCAGTCAGCAGATCGACGGTGGCGCGTCCTTTCAACCGGTAATCTGTATCCGGCCGCCCGTTTCCAACTTTAAAGAACTGAATTTTCCCTGCCTTGCTGATTCCATGCAAAAAATCCATGGAGCCGACAACCGCCGTTCTGCCGCTGAATCCCACAATCTCCTGGAACGGAGGCAATAAGAATTTTCCCGATGCACTCCACGGAAAAATGGCATTCGCGCATTCTCCCCGCAAAACTGCGGCTGCTGAGGCTATGTAATGGTTGAGCCGCGCCACAACACCGCTGGCTGACACATCGCTGGCCTGCACCAGGGCATCCAAATCAAAATGCATGCCGTGGTTTTCATGTGGTTCCGGGCAGATCAGCAACCTGGGATCAATCCCAGCGTCGCGGATGATAAGTGAATTTCGAAAATCGGAATTGTGATAAAGCTCAAACTCGGGGAACCCGTGGGCCAGTGCCTGATTAATTTTTTCAACCAGCAAGGCTGCTTCCCTGGATCGGATATAGTCCGCGTTATAACTTGCAAGCCGAGAACCCTGCATGCGGACTAAGTTCGCCCGGAAAACGATATCCGAGGGATTGAGACTTACATCATCCAGTGCCAACAACTCACACGAAGCACGGCCATGTGGGTAGAAGATCCGCGGATCCCACCCAAGCATGCCCATTTGTGCAACCATGCTTTCTTTTGGAAGATTCTCATACAGGGTCTGCATAAGGCCGCAGACTCCTTCCCGGGCAAGAAAATCCATGTTTGGTGTGTAAGCTGCACCCAGGGGAGATGCACCTCGCGAGCGGTTTTTATCTGCGGCTCCATCTGGAATGATCAAAACAGACTTCCGCATAAGCCTTCTTTCCGGCCAGTCCCCGCATCCGCCTGCCACTTGTTTACAAGCGGATGTGAGCGTGTACCTATAGGTTGATTAATCGAAAGATTTATAGGACGAAGTCAGAATACTGATGATGGGAAGCTACTCCAGCCACAACTGCTGTTCGACTGGCACCAGAGAGTTCAATATCCAATATCTTTTTCTCAGGATAAGCCGTGGCGGCAGCCAGCAGCGTCTGATATGCGCCAGCCAACCAGGCAATGGTCTCGGCCCGGAAGAAACATTGATCGTAAATCAGGGTACCGTAAATGCATCCAGACGTTTCTCTAAGCGCCATAGTCAGTTCACGGTTCGGTTCTGGAACGGGCGGCTCGATGAGAATAACTTCTAGTCCTTCAAACTGCAGTGTTTCCGGAAATGACTTGTAGAAGGAAAAAACAACCTTAAATAAAGGATTTGACTGGTTCCTGTGATCGGAAGCAATCTCCTCAACTAACTTTTCAAATGGCAAATCCTGGTGGGCATAGGCATTCAATGTGGTGCGGCGTACGCGTTGAAGCAAGTCGGAAAAGCTGAGATCTTCAGAAAAGTCAGCACGCAGTACGAGCATGTTTACAAAGAAACCAATGAGAGGTTCGATTTCAACCCTGTTACGGCCATTGACAGGTGAACCAACAGCTATGTCAGTTTGACCGGTCCAGCGGTAAAGCAGGGCCTGATAGCCAGCCAGTAGGGTCATAAAAGACGTGAGTCCATATTGATGACTTAATTTAGCTAAAGACTGCACAAGCTCCGGAGAAAACTCAAAGGAGAAAGCTCGGCCCGAATGCTCTTCGCTCGCTGTAGATGCTCTGTCATGTGGCAACTGGAGCATGGAAAGATTGGCTAGTTCCTGCCGCCAATAAGAAAGGTGATGGTCCAGTATTTCCCCCTGTAGCCAGTTGCGCTGCCACACGGCAAAGTCAGCATATTGTATTGAGAGTTCCGAGAACGGGGAGGGATGATGATGAAGGAAGGCATTGTAGAGCATCATGAGTTCCCGCACCATCACATCAAGTGACCATCCGTCGGAAACAATGTGATGCATGGTAAGCAGCAGCACGTGTTCCTGTTCACCAACCCGCAGCAACTGCACTCTGAACAAAGGAGCACAATCCAGCCGGAACCCTTTCCGTGATTCTTGCAATGTAAGTTCTTCAACCTGCTGCGGCCATCCCTTGTTATGGCGCAAATCAAGCACCGGCAAATCTATGCTGATGACCGGATGAATAAGCTGTACCGGATGGTCATTGTGAATTTCAAGAGAGGTCCTCAAGATTTCATGACGACGAACGACTTCGTTCAAGGCGTTTGTCAAAGCTGGAACATCAAGGGTTCCTGTAAGGCGGGCTATCAGAGGGACTATATACCACGCAGCTCCCGGCTCCAGTTGGTCCGTGAACCACAAACGCTGTTGAGCAAAGGACGGCGGTAGCTCTTGTCGGCGGTCAATCTGAACCATCGCTGGCATCGTTTCCATTTGAACCTGTTCCAGGTGCCGCGCGAATTCTTCGATAGTTGGATTCTCAAACAGGACCCGCAAGGGCAGTTCTGTATGGAACGCTTTGCGGATCCTCGACATTACTTGTGCAGCCACAACAGAGTGCCCTCCAATTTCAAAGAAATTATCTCGAATTCCGACTCGTTCCAGATTCAGTACTTGGCTACAGATGCCGGCCAGGATTTCTTCTTGAGCAGTACGTGGTGGTTTATATCTCCTGTAATGCTTTTCCGTAAATTTCGGCAACGCCAGCCGGTTTACCTTACCGGTACTCGTCAATGGCAGCGTATCCAGCACCACCACTGCGAACGGCACCATATATTCAGGAAACTGTAGTAGCAGCGACTCCCGTAATTCTTCGCCGTTGATGACCGTAAATGGTCTGGCGGTCACATAAGCCACGATTTGCCTGGTTTCCTCACCATCCAGAACCACAACCGCAGAATTTACTTTGTCGTGCTTCATGAGTACTGCTTCTATTTCACCCAATTCAACTCGGTATCCGCGAACTTTTACCTGGTGGTCCGTTCTCCCTACGAAATCCAAAGATCCATCTGCACGCCATTTAACTAGGTCACCTGTCCGGTACACCCTGGCGCCGGCTTCACCGCTGAAAGGATCCGGAATAAACTTCTCTGCCGTGAGCCGCATACGATTGAGGTAGCCGCGTGCGAGACTTGCACCACCAAGGAAAAGTTCTCCGGTAACTCCTATGGGAACTGGTTGTAGTTTGTCATCGAGCACATGGGCCCTTACATTGCTGATGGGACTTCCAATGGCTGGCGCTTCCGTGACTTTATGGTCGACCAGACCGGCTGTAGCCACAACGGTGTTCTCAGTTGGCCCATAGTGGTTTACCAATTCGAACGGATGCTCATCCAGTTGCAGAGAATGCAAGCGGTCACCTCCGGTAAGCAGAAAGCGCAGTTTTGATCCGGCCGGCCATTTCTGTGTGAGCACGGCCTCTGCTGCAGGAGTAGGCAGGAAACTAACTGTTATTTGCTGGTCCTTCAGCCAATCTGGGATTTCAAAAAGCTCTCTCCGTAAGTGCTCTTCTACGATGTGCAGACTGGCGCCGGCTGCCAATGTGGGCCAGATCTCCCAGGCTGCCGCATCAAAGCCAATAGCGGCAAACTGGGTTGTGCGGTCTTCCACACCAAGGCGGTATTCACGAATGTGCCATTGAACCAGGTTCACCAGATTGCGGTGAGACACTGCCACTCCTTTCGGTCTGCCTGTTGATCCGGATGTATAAATCACATAAGCAAGGGTTTCGGGGACCGAGTCATCCGCTACAGGAGAGGTTGGAAGCATGGCGATTTCCTTCCACTGGTCATCACAACAGATAACAGGTGTGCGTCCAGATGCCAGCTTATCTTTCAACGCGGCTTGCGTTATCAAAAGAACCATTCCGGAATCATTGGCTATATCATTTAACCGTTCGGAAGGATTTTCAGGATCCAGCGGAAGATAAGCTCCACCGGCCTTCAGTACCGCCAGCAGACTAATTACTAGATCAACAGAGGGTTTCATACAAATCCCGACCAGTTTTTCCAGCCGGACTCCGGCGCCCTTTAGGTAATGTGCGAACTGATTACTTCGCTGGTCCAGCTCTGCGTAGCTCAGCTCTTCACCGCGGAACCTCACAGCAATGGCCCATGGATGCTTTTGTGTTTGCTCCCTAATGAGCTGGTGAATGCAGCTCCCCAACCGGCTACCTGCAGCAGTTGCGTTGAAATCCTCCAGTATCTGCCGCTGTTCATTGCTGGTCAGCATTGGCAATTCGAGGACGGTTAAATCGAAGCTGTCAACCATGTGAACTAGCAATACCTGCCAGTGCGCCAACATACGTTCGATCCTGCCTGCATTGAATAGATCAGCGGCATAGATCATCTGCACCTGAATACTCGGCCCAGCATCGAAGACATCCAGGTGAAGATCGAATTTTGCCACTTCAGCCCCGCTCGTCCCATATTCCTTCAGCTCTATGCCAGCTAGGTTTAGTGTTTCTGGAAGTTCTTTACGGGCGGTAAACACAACCTGGAACAAGGGAGTCCGGTTCAAGTTGCGTTCAGGCTGTAATTCATCCACCAGTTTTTCGAAGGGTACATCCTGGTGGGCATGAGCCTGTAGAACTCTCCGCCTTACCTGGGCCAGCAAGGAAGCAACTGTCGGATTTTCAGTCAAGTCCGCCCGCATGACCAGAGTATTGACAAAAAATCCTATCAATCCCTCAGTCTCCAACCGGTTACGGTTGGCTATCGGTGTGCCTACCACAACATTTTCTTGTCCTGTATATCTCGCAAGCAATACCTGGAAGGCTGACAGTAAAGTCATGAACAGAGTCACGCCCTCGTGGCGGCTCAGTTCTTTCAGTCTCAGGCTCAAATCGGACGATAATTCCAGACTCGCTATTGCACCTTGATGACTGGCCACTGCCGGTCGCCGGTAGTCCGTCGGCAGATCTAAAGTGTCGACCTCCTTCAGCTCTTCGCGCCAGTACTGCATTTGCGTCTCCAGCACCTCACCAATCAGCCATTCCCGCTGCCACACCGTATAATCCACATACTGGATGGGTAGCGTTGGCAATTCCGCTTTCCGTTTTTCACAGTACGCTGCATAGAGATGCGTCAGCTCGCGTACCAGAATCCCCATGGACCAGCCGTCAGCCACGATGTGATGCAACGTGAACAACACCACATGCTCCTGCTCCGCGAGGCGCAAGATCCGTCCGCGCAACAGCGGTCCTCGTCCCAGATCAAACCCTTTCCAGCTTTCTTCCAGGACCTGCCTGTCAACTTCCTCTGCAGCTTCTTCTCGGCGCAACCCCATGAAGTCGCATACCGGCATCTCCACCATTCGTTCCGGATGGATCTGCTGCACTGGCTTTCCGTCTACTTCGGGAAAGCTCGTTCGCAATACCTCATGCCGTCTCACGATCTCTTGCACACTCCACCTCAGCCCTTCCACCTCCAGTTTCCCTTCCACCCGCAACGCAAACGGGATGTTGTACAGCC
>Ga0210408_10002301_pt1 | contig 18803 bp, 23 predicted proteins | sample IncBWH4MmetaG_FD_155471 | JGI IMG/M metagenome (GOLD analysis project Ga0210408, IMG submission 155471) | Forest soil microbial communities from Barre Woods Harvard Forest LTER site, Petersham, Massachusetts, United States - Inc-BW-H-4-M | ecosystem: Environmental > Terrestrial > Soil >...
AACAGACGACAATGCTCGCGCCCTGATCGTAATCATTCTTCTGGAACAGCTCGGAGCTGGCGCGCCCGTAGGCTCGGGTGATTTAGCTTCTAGATACTTAGCCTTCCTGTGGCTTGCCCTCGATCCGGTTACCAAGCGGTTCAGAAACTGCCTCAGTTACGAACGGCAATGGCAGGAGGCGGAAGGCTCAGAAGACAGTCACGGGCGCGCCCTATGGGCATTGGGTACTGTTCTCGGCAGATCCAAGGATGCCGGTTGGAGAGGAGCGGCGGGGCGAATGTTTGAACTAGCTGTTCCAGCGGCCGTCGAATTCAGGAGTCCGCGCGCCTGTGCGTTCGCCTTGCTGGGGCTGCAGGAGTATCTCGACTTTTTCCCCGGCGATCGCGCAGCGCTTAATGGATCCGATGTGCTAGCAAATCGCTTGTTAAATTCCTACCGGGTCAACCATTCCGATGACTGGAAGTGGTTTGAAAATGGCGTCGCGTATTCCAATGCGCGATTGCCGCAGGCTCTTATTCGTGCAGGGTTGCGTGCCGCAAACCCTGAGATGGTCTCGGCTGGACTCGACGCATTGGATTGGCTGGTTACAATTCAGCGTTGCGACGTGAAGGGTCATTTCGTGCCCATCGGATCGCAGGGCTTCTATTCCAAGAAAACGCAGAAGGCACGTTTTGATCAACAACCGGTTGAAGCCTGCGCGGTCGTCTCGGCATGCTTGCAGGCCTATCGCGCCACCGGAAACGGCCGCTGGCGGAAGGAGGCATGGTCGGCGATGAACTGGTTTCTGGGAGATAACGATTTGCAGATCGCTCTATACGATTCCGCTACTGGTGGTTGTAGAGACGGCCTGCATCCCGACCGGGCCAACGAAAATCAGGGAGCGGAATCCACATTGTCCTTCCTGATGGCTCTCCTGGAAATGCGCGGGTTGGATGATGCCGACGGGACTGGGAACAAGCTGTGATAAACAGAAAGGTATTTTTAATATGAGTAGAACCGGAGCAATCAATTCAATGAGCGGCGTAAAAATCTCTATGAAGGCAGTGACGCAACAATACGAAACGCTATTTCGCCGGCACGCTGCCAATCCGATCTTGACGGGAAGGGACTGGCCCTATTCCATCAATAGTGTTTTCAATGCTGGCGCGACGCTTCTGCCAAACGGTTCCACTTTGCTGCTTTGCCGTGTGGAAGATCGTCGCGGGCTCTCGCACCTGTGTGCAGCCCGGTCGGTGAATGGGGTGGATGACTGGCAAATCGATCGCGAGCCGACACTTCTGCCCAACCCCGACCAATACCCCGAGGAAATATGGGGAATTGAGGATCCACGCATCACCTACGTGCCAGAACTCAAAAAATTTGCGGTGGCTTACACATCCTATTCTCGCGGTGGGCCGGGAGTGTCTTTGGCCCTCACCGAGGATTTTCGGAGCTTCGAAAGAATTGGTGTCGTCATGCCGCCGGACGACAAGGACGCGGCTCTGCTGCCGCGCCGTATCAATGGATTCTGGGCATTGATCCATCGGCCGATGACCCCTCTCGGGGCACACGTCTGGATCTCTTACTCTCCCGATTTACATCATTGGGGCAGTCACAAGCTCATGCTGGAAGCCCGCCGTGGCGCGTGGTGGGATGCGAACAAGATTGGCATGTCGCCGCCACCGATTGAAACTTCAAGAGGCTGGCTGATGATCTATCACGGCGTGCGAAGGACGCCTTCCAGCTCTATCTACCGGCTGGGCCTGGCTCTCTTCGATCTTCAACTGCCGGACCGATGTCTGATTCGCGGGGATTCCTGGATGTTTGCGCCAGAGGCGGAGTATGAGCGTCATGGAGATGTCCAAGACGTCGTATTCCCCTGCGGCTACACCCTGGCTGCGGACAATGACACCATCAACCTCTATTACGGCGCTGCCGATTCAAGTATTGCCTTGGCGCATGGGAGTATTCGCTCTCTGCTAACCTGGCTGGACGCCAATGGGCATTCAGAACACAATAGCGACAGGCGGCACAAGTAACCCCTTCATTGTGCTGAGTGCAAGTTACAACTCAACAATTCGTTTCCACTCGGCTGTCAGCCGCACGTGACGATCCGAAAGTTAAAGACCATCTGCAAAGGATTGTTCAACCTTTGCACATGGCCCTTTCGTCCCGAGGATGGGCAGCTTGCCGGGATGAGGAGAATCCCGGGAGGCTATCCAACCAACTACCTGGTTGAGGCCCGTTCTGATTCGTTGTGTGGAGCGCTCTTTTGCAGTGTATTGACCAGGTGACGGCCGGTCTCCGGCACGCCCATCGTTTCACTTCTCACGATTTCCTTGGCCTTGATGGCATGACCATAGACCTGCTCGCTGGCCTCATCGTCGGGGCGGAGCGTGGAACCTTCGAGGGAAACGCCGGCAAACACGCCGCGGGAACGCGAGTAGCTGAGAATCTCAGCGCGCATCCAAGCGTCGGTGTCCGCGGAAGCATCACGTCCTTTGGGGCCGCCGGCAACAGAAGCATCCGCTCCCAACTTAACCTTGCTGCTGAGAATGGATTCCATGCCGCGGTCATTCATGACGAGCAGTATCAGGTCCGTTGCTTCGCCGCCGATTTGAAAGCCGACACTACCGCCTTCCAGCGCGTACATGGCTGGGGATCCCCAACGTCCACGGAAGTGCTCGCCCGTGCGGCACACCATCGCGCCGCGCCCGTAGCTTGCGCCTACTCCAAATGCAAGCTTGCGAACCGACGGAATCACGATGACGCACTCGGCCTTTTCCAAGAGCTCATGAGGAATGTTGTCTGGAATGTTCAATACTTCCTGCAGGACAACGCCACATTCTTCGAGGCGTTTTTGCTCCTTGTTCAATTTCTTGGCATACACCACACCCGCTATGAGTGTGAGACAGACTGCGCCTACTAGATATCGTTTCATTGCTGACCTCCACGGTCAAAATTAGCCTGCTGACGTTTGCTTCTGAAATTGCTGGCTTAAGGACCTTCAACGCGGTTCAAGTTTGCGAGAGGGCTATGCGTTACCCGACTCTCAGGCGGGATACTTTCGTAATTTCAAGCTAAGAATTCTTTTTTGCTCCGACGAGGAGCAAGACGATGCCTCCGACCAACGCGAGCCCGCCAAGCGCCGGTGGAATGGAAACCCGGTCGTGTTCTTCGGCGGTAGCGTGGATAGGGCCGATATCCAGTATTTTCTCTTGATGAGTGTAATTGAAGCCTTGATAGGCAAGACCCAGGGCGCCCAAAACAACTAAGAGAACTCCAATCCACATGATCGGTTTCATAGTGTTTTCCCAATTTCTACAGGCTTCAGTGTAGCTGGGCGCAACCGGATAGTCTGTTCACTTGCGCACACTTTAGCGGTTTATTGCGGCAATCCCGGGATCACACCTTCGATGGCTACGTGTTCGCCCGTAAAGTCGTCTACCCCCGATACTGTTCCAGTCCTTAGGGTCACTTTGCAGGGCTGGCCGCGACAATCGGGGCGGGAGTGATCAATTTCAGTTGATCGAGGGCAGTCAATACGCTCTGCCAACGAGCAGTATCCTTCTTTGTTTCCAAGGGAAGAGAGAGGTCTGCATAGAAGCTCAGTATGTTCTCTCGAAGGTCCGAAGATATTTGATCGAACTTGCGGTCGGCTAGTTGACCTAACAGCTTTGCATACGTTTCGTCAGTCATGGAGTACTCGGCTGCCCTGGTTTCCTTGCCGGTGTCAAAGTCGGCGTTAGCGAGTCGGAGCGAGTCGGTACGAACTTGCTGCAGAAAAATGCGGTATTGATCCACGGTTGTATTGATGCTCTTGAAGTACAGGTCCTCGGTCTGGGGCGTGGGGTTGTTGAATGCCAGCGCTTTGAAGGGGCCAATCTTGGGCATATAGCGCAAGAGGATGGAGAACAGGCGAGTCTTGAATCCGTCTTTCTTATAGTCCTTTCCCCATTCCTTTTCATAATCGGAGCGCGAGAGGCGGTACAGGAATTTGCGCTTCGCGAAGTTGGGGGTCTCGCGCATCATGTCTTTCTTGTGGGTGCGTAGCGCGATTTTGGTCATCTCCGGAATCATGCGGCTTACGGCAAAACGATAGGAGCCGACCGCAAGCTCCTCATGGGTTAGCACGTCTTTCAACCCCACTCCGTAAACGATCGGAAACGTCCGTTCCAGCAGCGGCTTGGCGACCTGGAATCCGATGAAGTCGTGATACTGCCGCGAGGCGTAGCGATTCTTCGCTACTTGCACCATGTCGAATCCGAACTCGGTTTTCAGGTGCGCGGTGCGGTCCTGGGCGTACCGGACGGAATTACCGTACTTCGCACGCAGCTTGGGATATTGGATGGCAACGGCCTGATTGACAGCGGGATGGCCTGCGATGTCCGCAGCGTAGTGTGCGAGTGCGCCCAAAGCGAAGGCGTACTCGTCAGCATCCTGGCTCTGTAGCAGCAGCTCGCGAACAAAGTCGCCGCTGCGCACATAGTGCACCAGATTGCTGAATTCGACGCTCCCAAAGGGATAGTAACCAAGGTCTTGGATGACGGCGCCGCCGTAAGCGTAACCGTGTGCTTCCTTGAGCTGCTCTTCGGTGAGCGCGGGAAATCGCTGGAGAAGAAGCGGGCTGATCTGATCAGCCCAAACAAGATCGATAATTTCTTCGTGGGTGAGAACGGAATACGCAGACGCGCCTCTGCCAGCTACCAGCGTCAGCAGGAGGAGCGTCACGATCCGAGCGCTCCACCGCCGCCTGCCCTGGGAAACAACGATGTGAGCAAACTTCGTTGTAGTTTTATGCGCTGAGTTCATAAAAATCGTCCCTTCATTTCGTTCACAGCGATACACCATCCGGTTCGGGATGCTAGATGCGGCCCAGAAGGACCAGAATGACCACAATAAGCAGCGCGAGACCCACGCCTCCGGTCGGGGCATAACCCCACCTGCGGCTGTGCGACCAGCGCGGCAGAGCGCCTAAAAGAGCCAAGACTAAGAAAACCACGAGGATTGTTCCGAGCATGGTTGATTCTCCTTTTTCCAAATTCAGTCGCACTGCTGCCCAGCAGAGCTAGTCCTCTGACAGATGTTCACGCTAAGTCGATGTGCCCTGATTGTCCGCGCTCAATGAGCGCTTAGTTCACGTAAAAACTGATGGCAATGCGATCGCCGGGATATCGGCGGTTGTACAGGTAATAGCCATCGCCGCTGTAATCCACGTACACGTCGTCGTTGTCGTACCAATCGTTTGACCAGTATTCCGGCCACGGATCAACCAGACCGAACCAATACCCACCGTACTGGAAGCGCCGATGCCCGCCAACGTACCGCACAGGGAGACTGTAGATGCGGAACTCGTGATCCTGGCCATAGTAGCCACGGAAGCGGTCTTGCGGAACGCGGTAACCGTTGTAACCCCCGCGTTGCTGCCAATCGCGATGCTCCGACTGCCAACTATGTGCACGATCACCCTGCCAGGCAACTTGCTGCTGGCGCGCCTGGGCTGGGCTGCGCTGTTGTACAGATCTGTAGTCCTGCTGCTGACGCTGTTTATGTTGCTGATCTTGCTGCCCTCTGGCTTGTTGCTGTTGTCTCGCGGAGTTGTCTTGCCCGCGCTGTTGTTGCTGTTGCTGATTCTGTTGCCGCTGCGCCTGCTGCTGTTGTTGTTTCACAGAGTTGTCCTGCTGCTGTTGGCGTTGTTGATCTCGCTGCCCTCTGGCTTGCTCCTGTTGCTCAGCAGCATTGTCCTGCTGTTGGCGCTGCTGTTGTTGCTTTGGAGCTTGCGCTTGCTGTTGTTGGCGCTGTTGGCGTTGCTGATCTTGTTGCCCTCTGGCTTGCTGCTGATCTCGTTTGGCAGAATTGTCGGGTTGCTGGCGCCCTTGTTGCCGCTGCTGAGCCTGCTGCCCTTTAGCTTGCTGATGTTGTTGGGGCTGCTGGTCTTGCCGCGTGTTGGCTTGCGGTTGGTTCTGTTTTGCCGGCTTGCCCTGTTCCTGGCCCTTCCCCTTGTCCTGTTGATCCTGGCGTGAATCCGCCGGGGCGGCCCATCCGAGAAGCAAGAGCACCGCGGATATAGCCACGACGACTTGAAGTGTCTTCACCATTTTGTTCTCCATTGACGTGCGCTAGTACGCCCGCGGCACTTCCGGGTGCCGCGCGCAATTTTCGATCTTGATCCTCTACCCGGCCCGCTAACCGATGTGGACTCGGGAGAGGGAGTGGAACAGTCCAAATACGTTCAGGAGCCAAAGCACCGTACAAATGACCACGACCGCATTCAAAATAGACTTGATGCTGTTGGCCATGGGGATGAATTGGTTCACTAACCATAGAAGGACGCCGACTACGATCAGGACGACTAGAATTTGAAGAAGGGGCATACTTTTCTTACCTTTCTGTCTTTGTTACGAGACACTTCCACGCTGGCTAAGGCTATTGCCGCGCTCTTTCTGCGCGAAAACGTGATGAACCCTAATGCAAGGAAGGCGTGGCCTGGAATGGGTATGGCGGATTAACCGCGTTAGCGTGCGTAGTGAATCCTAGACGTTGTGAGGGCGCGTGTCTGTGCTGTTATGTACAGTTTTCGATTTTACTTTAAGGAATGTAAAGACAAGGAAATAAACGAAGAGCGCGCGAAACTACCGCTCAAGAGACAGAAACCAAGAAACATTCGCAACCTTTCCTAATCGCGCACGTTCCACACGTACAAGAAAGTGGCATCGCTGGCGGTGGCAACCTTGCGACCAGCTTTGCGCGTCGCACGATTAAGGGCAGAACGAACTTTTTCTTTAGATTGCGCCAGACCGGCCAAGGGCACCTTGAGTGCGGCGCCCTCATTTAGACGACTTAGATCCTTAAGGATCGTGGTCACAATCTCTTTGTGCTTTCCGTTGCGACCTTGCGGCACATCCGTTTGAATCATGGTCTTAAAATGCGTTGATAAAGACTGAGCCTGGACTCGCCCCATAAATTCCCCCTCAAACCTTAAAGGAACGTAGCGCTATCGTAGCACATGGTCACGAATCGTGCCAACACGTATTCCGTGGGCAGAAGTATGTAGAGGGTGCGCAGCTATACGCCCCTCCCCCGCAAACAATGCCAATCCACTGGACACGAGCCGCGCTTCGGTTGCCAAAGGATTTGACCCGTATGACTTGCGCCCTGATAGCATTCCGGGTGTGCAACGGAGTTTCAATGCGTAGACCAAAGACACATTTCGAGCAAGTTCCGCTAGAGATAGTTCAAAGAATTCTCAAAGAACAAACTGAGAGGCAGTTCGACAGCGATGATGGAATCGCCAAAGAAGCGGTGGAAAACGCCATCAACTCGGGGGAAGAGGCGCACACAGTAGAGGTCGGCAATCTTCTCGTCGGGAGCAATAGAAACAAATCATGAATCCCAGACGAAAAACCAAGAGCCCACCCAGGAAAAAAAACGGATTCAACGCGCAGGCTTTCCTCGATTCGGCTGGTGTGGCAAAAAGAGTCAGACATGTGAAGAAGGGCGAAATTATCTTTTCTCAAGGGTCGCCGGCCGATAGTGTCATGTACATACAAGAGGGCGCTGTCAAAATAACGGCGCTTAGCGCGGTTGGCAAAGAGGCGATCATCGCAATCCTGCATGCCGGCGACTTTTTTGGGGAAGGGTGCATGGCCGGTCAGCCGGTGCGCGTGGGAAACGCCACCGCGATCACGACTAGCACCGTCCTCGTCATTGAGAAGAATGAAATGGCCCACGTGCTGCACCACCAGCACGAGTTGTCCGACCTGTTCATCAACTTTGTGCTGACGCGGAACATTCGGATCGAGGAGGACTTGGTCGATCGGCTATTCAACTCCACCGAGAAAAGGCTCGCACGCACGCTGCTCTTGCTGGCCCGCTACGGTAATCAAGAACAGCCTCAGAGGAAACTCCCGAAAGTGTCGCAAGAGACCTTGGCGGAGATGATTGGAACAACGCGCACGCGGGTGAATTTGTTCATGAACAAATTCAAGAAGTTGGGTTTTATAAGGTACAACGGCGAAATCGAAGTCAATACGTCACTATTGAGCGTTGTCTTGCATGACTAGGTCGCCGTTAGCTGTTGAGTTAAGGAGCCGGCTAGGCTCGTTCTTGCCGGCCGGAACCCGGAGGTACTCGGACCTGAGGGAGCGGTCTTCGCACATCGCTCCCTGGCCGATGCAATCATATTCGGCGCACTGTAAGTTCCTGGCTAGCGGCCGTTGTCGTGGTCTGGGTGACTGTGGCGCCAATTCCAGTACGACTTTTGGTCCCTTTGGCGCTGTTCCGCAAGCGGCCGGTAGTCTCTGTGACGCTCCTGTAAATAACCGCGATAGGCATGGTCTTCGTGGTCGTCCCAATTGTGATAGTCCTTGTGGTAACGGTCGTAGACTCGGTTGTGGTCCCTGTCATCTCGACGATTTTCTTCTTGACGTCCGTTGTCTTGCGGCTTGCTCGCGGCATTCATTGCCGATGGCGCAGCAAGAGCAGCAGTGAGAACAAGCGAACTGAAAAGGTATTGATGAGCTCGGTTCATATCTTCATCCTCCTGGCTCAAGAGTTCCATCGCGGAATCCGTGGCCGCAAGGAGTATGTAGGAATGCCCCTGGCAGTGATGTCCCATACCAGACATCTTTATCGACTATTTGGCTTTATTTGGCTTTATTCGGCTTTACGATCTTCTTTGGCGTTGCGTCTGTGTCCTGATCGCCTTTGCCCTTGGTGAACACCGGGCTGTCAATTGTTCCGCCGATGCGAAAAGGAAACTGCAACTTGCCGTCTTTCAATGAGGCTCCGGACATCCGCGCGACGGTGTTGGTGAAGAAGCTTTCCTTGGTCGTAATCTCCGCTAGTCCGCGATAATCCAACTGGTCGGAACCAGACACGCTGACGCTGCCGGAACCATCCACATCCACGCCGTACCCGTCGATGTCTATGACCCTGCTCGAAATCCGCTGATTGGCTAGCTCCAGATCGGTGGTGATCAAGTTAAATGATGAAGGGTCATTTTTTGCCGGACCGAGATCGTTGAAATGCGCCAGTTTCATCAAATTTGCGTTGAGCTTGAGGCTCGGCACCTGGCCGTTGCGCACGGTAACACGTCCGGCTCCGTGGATTCCCGTTAGCGGTCGAGGCGTATGCTCGATCTCGCCCCCCAACTTTAGGTCTCCTTCCATCTTCCCGGTCATCTTTCCGCCGCCGTTTGGGAAAGCTGCCAAGAGTTGGGCAACATTAATTCCGCTGAAGCGCGCTTTGGTCTTAAAGCTCGCATTCTTGCCAGACAAATCAAAGGAGAGTTCGCCCGCAGCCTTACCTCCATAGATTTCCGCTTTGAGATCCACGAAAGAAACGTGTCTCGATTCTAAGAGTAATTTGGACTCCACGTTTCTTGCCTCCACGGAGCCGAAGCGCAGAAGTCCCGCCTTCAAACTGCCCTGACCATCCATCGAAGAAGACGAAGGATTGATAATCCCCATTAGGTTCACTTGTTCCAGGTCACACGAGATTTCGTGGGCTTCGAAAAAGATGGGACCCGCCGCATCGGAGGGCAGAAGATTCGATGCGATGAGCTGCCCTCTTTTAATTTGCACCCTCGAAATCACTCCGATTGCAAGCTCCTTTTCTGACACTTTCGATTGAGGGTTCTCGAAGTTCCATGGGCCGTCGGGATCCGAAGTCATATTCAGGATCGGTTCCTCAAGTACGATCGACTTGATGACCAGCCGACGGTGCAGCAGCGCTCCGACGCTGAGTTCGGCATCGATCCGCGACACCTGGACGACATAACCGGACGGAAATATCGGAGGGTTCTTCACACCGAAATGATCAATGCCAATGGCTAAAGGAAAAAAATTAAGCGCCAGCCGGCCGATTTCGACTTGCTTCCCAGTTTTTTGTTGAAGAAAAGAGATCAACCGGGGCCGGTAGCGATCCACGTTAACGAGAGCAGGTACGAGGGAAATAACCGCGAGCAACACTATCGTGGCAATTCCTCCGGCGATCAGAAGCCGTTTTCCACGGGTAGTCATGACAACGCTCAAAGCACGGTTATTTCTTTTGTACGAAACCGCGAGATGTTTCTCACGGGAGAACCATCTGAGAGACAGCTTCTTATATCGATTTTTTGCCCTCAGGTCTGTCCTGTTCAATACACCCTTCGCACAAACCGCCCGGACGGGTGCCAATCACGCAACGTGTCTGCAACGAAACAGACGCGTGCGCTTGTCCGCATTGGGTGGTTTCCAACGCCAGAACGAACGGCGTGAAAGAAGATGCCAAGGCCGAGGCAAAAGAACACGGAGTGGATAAGCATTCCACCGAACATGGACACATGACCGTCACGAATTTGAGTATGGTTAGCGACAGTTTAAGGAATAAGGGGCTGCCTCGAAAGTGTCCTGAAGTGGACAGATAACGGCTGACCGCCATTGGTAGCATCAGCAAGTTGGTCTCGGGGTCGGACCAACACCTCCCTCCCGCACTGTCAGCGACATGACGGAGAATGCGAGCTTTCGATGAAAAAGCTATTGTTGGGTATTTGTGTGTTGAGTATGGGAGGTACTGGTTGGGCGCAGACGGCGCCACCACTCGGCTCGGCGGCAAGCTTTGCAGTCCTGGGTTCTTCAACGGTCACTTGTACCGGTGTGACCACTATCACGGGAAACCTCGGTGTCAGCCCTGGCACCGCGTTTACGGGCTTTCCTACACCGTGTACCGTCGTCGGGGGAACGATAGACGCGGCTGACGCGACCTCACTGCTCGCTCATGCTGATGCCACCAGAGCATATGCTGCCCTTTTACTCGAGACCTGCACTACCAGCTTGACTGGCAAGGATCTGGGCGGGATGACTCTTGTGCCGGGCGTCTATTGTTTCAGTTCATCGGCGGGGTTGACAGGACAGCTCACCCTGAATGGCAACGGTGTCTACGTCTTCAAGATAGGGAGCACGCTCACGACGGCGAGCAACTCGTCTGTTGTACTGACTAACGGCGCTTTGTGCGGCAATGTGTTCTGGCAGGTCGGCAGCTCCGCAACTCTTGGCACGGGTACGAACTTCAAGGGAAATCTGATCGCGCTCACCAGTGACACCGTGACTACCAACGTTAGTGTAACGGGTAGAGTTTTTGCGCTTGGTGGTGCAGTGACGCTGGATACCAACACCATAACAGCTGGGGCGTGCGGCTCGACTGGTGGTGGCGGCGGAGGTGTCGGCGGCGGCGACGGCGACCATGACAAAGATGCCTGCCACAATGACGAAGATGACCGCGACAAAGACCATCATGACAAAGATCGTCACGATAAGGACAAAGACCATCATGATAAAGACAATCGTGACGATGACGATAAGGACTGACGACCATTGCGGACTGAAACTAACCTGAGGAATATCCGGAGGCGCTATCCGTTTCGCGCCTCCGGTCACTCAGCAACTTAAGGGCTGGCCAGAATTATCTCCTCAGCGTGAGTTAGGCTTTGCCTCCTTCGAGCTGCAATTTCATTTTCAAAACGTTTCCTCTGGCGTCTTGCACGCGTAGTGTGAGCGGGAACTCCACTTCAGCTCGGGGCTCTGTGCAATAGAGGATGTTTGGTCGATAAGTTGCCAGCCAGTTGCAGGGTCGTGATTTCCGCAAATTGTCCGAATACACGCCTCGTTGCAGGCAACTACTCTGATCGACAGGGGAGCCGTCATCTTGTTTCTGTCAACCATGCGCCACAGGCGCTCCAATTGCTGTAAACCTTCAGGTCACAAGCGCCCGTGTCGGTCGATTGATCCAAAGGGATCGTAAAGTCGTCGACTTCCTGCGGCATTCCAATTCCCCTCCAGCGGACCTCGTTCTTTTACTGGATTCTGGACGCTGTAATTGCGCTGCTCGGATAGTCGCAGCCTTCGATGCCACAGCACCAATCGATACCGGCTTCGCGATGGTTGTTCTTTCGGCGATACAACCAGTGGCGATGATTAGGGCATTTCGCGGTATTTACACCAGGTTCATCGACCGGGTTCGCATGGTCAGGCATCCCAATCAGCATGTAGTATCCGTCGCTTGCGTCATATCGAACACTACAGCCCTCGAAACCGCAGTGGTATGACGCTTGATGCCCGGTATTTGACCGCGAATCTCTCGCTTCGTACTTCATGACGTGATTGTCGCGCGAGCACAGCGGCTTCAGGTGACTGTTTAACTGATCTGCTGAAGAGACCTTCACGAAAACCCTCCTTGGAATGCGATCGCTACCTACTAACAGAGAATGTCCCATCGGACTCTGGGCGGTAGTCGGTGTAAGTAAGAGTCCTTTGGATGTCTAGACTCTTTAAGAGGAGGATTCGCGCCGTTGCCCTGATTTCGATCTGTTTCGGCACCCAAACCGCATCACCAACACAAGTCTGCTCCATGATGATGTGAGAACCGCGCTCTAAGCGCGCCACGATTAGCCCCATCGAGAACGACTGCGTTACTTGGCCATCAACCTTGATCCAGCCGAAGTCTTGCTTATCCACCCAAAGCTTGCCTTCTACTCTGGAGAACATCTTGGCGTACTTGCCGTGCGCGTGGTACCCAGGGTGAGGCGTAGCATGAAGGACATAGGCCGGCCTGGCAGCGACTGTTTCTTCGCCGACTAGCCGAAAGTCAAACGCCTCCATCACGTCCCGAAGGAACGCCCTGTTTTCCTGGTCCTTGCGCATTCGCGCTGTTTGCTCGCCCGGCGTTTCATGCTTCAGCCTGTCGAGATCGTCGTCGCTTCTCTTTTGTTCCTTCGCCGATGGAACTTGCCCGTTGTGTTCCAGGAGTTGCTCGAAGCGAGCGCCGTTGACCACCATCATTCTAGTAACGTCGACATTTTCTGATTTCACCTGGCCGAGTGAGTTCAACCGGCGATCATCATCGCGTTCGACATACGTGTAATGGTCACGCATCGCCCAGCTACGTTCGGTGGCCAAGACGGAAGGGAGCATGACCTTACGGGCTTCCACGACGCTTGCCTGATTCGGAGGTGTAGCCGGGCCTTCGCTTTGCGCGAAAACCGCGGTGGAAGCCGCGATGGCGAGCAACAGCGTTTTTGCGCCAACTCTAGTCACTATTACCATTTTGGACTCAAGGCAGGAAAGGCCGAAAACCAAAAGCCCTTGATTACACTAGCGCATGGAGTAGATCAGGGTCTGTCCTGAAAAGAACACATTTTTCCAATCTCCAGGCGAGAACTATGGGCGAAAACTTTTCTGGTTTTTCTCGCGAGTGAGTTCGATCGCGTCCGCTTCCTTCTTCTGACGCTCGACTGCTTTTTGAGGGGCCTCCAGCTCATCCACTTTCACTACTTGCGCAAGCGCCGCATCCGCTTCGGCATTGACTCGTTTGGAGTAAATGACTAGCTCAAATGCACCCGAGAAAGAGGATTGTACGAGATTAAAGGAATACTGTGAGTCTTCCCAAGTCGCGACGGGCTTTTGTCTCGGTTCATATCGCTCGTTCGGGGAGTCAATCGCCAGTGCAATGCTTGTCGGCGGGCCATATTTCGCGGAAATCGATTTCACCATATCGTCCGTGGTCAGTCCCTCGGTAGAGGCGCGATCGTAGGTTACAATCATCTTGTAGAGCTCGCCTTTATAGAACGAGAAAACAAGGTCATCGACATTCTCAGAACGGTACGCAACCCCTATACCGTTCGCGGGATGCCACGTCAGCTCCTGAAACAGCAAAGAACCCTCATGGGTAGTCTTTACATCGACCACCCTCAGGTCCGTATGCTTGACAACGCTTGCCAAGCTTGTTCCCAGGGAAAAATTCCGGTATTTGGAAAAATCCTGCGCGCAGAGCATCGGCGCCGTAAGAAGCAGGATCCCGCACAGCATTGAACTACGCATTGATGTCATTTTTCATTCTCCTGAAGTTACAGTGCATAAAGTATTCTGTCGTGAGGACTTTACGTCTTGGTTGTGACGGGCATCTTGAGGACTTGACCGCGGCCTCAAAGGAGAGATCCGTGGCGCTTGGGCCGCCGCGACAGCAGCGACCTTGTTAACCACACTGTTCTAATTAACTTGCTTTGTCAAGTTCAATCTGGCACCATTTTAGGAGGTTAACTCGTTAAGTTAAGGCCAATGGAGGGCCACAGTGGACGTTTGCCTCGTGATTAAACGCCGCTTGGGCGAATTGGGGCTTGAGCAGAAAGATTTAGCTGTCGCCGCCGAAGTTACGGAGTCTTATGTGTCCCAGCTCCTGGCGCGCAAGAAGCTGCCCCCTGCGCCAGAGCGAACAGATATCTACCAGAAAATGGCGAAGTTTCTGAAGCTTCCGAGCGACAGACTCTCGAAGCTGGCCGAGCTACAGCGCGTCGAAGAACTGAAGAGAAACTTGGCGGGTCCGCCTGCGCCGATGTTTAAAGAAACACGAGAATTGATTCTCCGCAAATGTACTCCCGATAAGCGCGACCAAGTACGGGCAATTTTTGAGAAGCAGCCCTTTGGCGAGCTCGAACGCCTGGTCACACAGAAACTCTTGGATGTGATCAAGAAAGTCGCCAAAGAAGAATTGAACAGCGAAAATTGGCTGCACTTGGTAGCGCGACTAGCAGGGCGAAGCTACGAGCAACTGCGCGTTACCCTCCTCGAGTTCCTGGACACCGACGTTTTCAGCCTGTCGCCAGAAAATTGCGTTTCCTTCCTGGATCCGCTGATTGAGTCTTGGGACGTCGATTTGACAACTTTCGCTATGGAAATTGTGCTAAATCGCAGAATCGCTTCGGGGGATCCCAGGAAGTTTGCGTTTGTGGAAACGGGACCCGGCCAACCGGACGTTGAGCCGGGGTTCAAGGAGTTTCTTAAGGATCGTTCCCTCAGTGGGAGCGCCTCTACGGAAGAAATAGAACTTCTGAAGAAGATGAGGTTTAACGGGAAGCGCCCGACTGCACTCTATTATTACCGGGAATTGCAAAGCCTAAGAGATCCGCTCCATTTTCGTGCGCCGATGAGTCAAGCCGCGCACAAACAGCCTCAGTCGCAGCCGAAAGGTTCAGTCGTCCGATAAGAGATCCTTATGACAGAAAACGTTAACGTCCAATACGTCGGCTTCGAAGCGAAAACCCTAGTCCGTGAATACAGCTTTCTCGTGCGACAAGCCTTGAGCGAGACCCGCGAATTTTCGATAACCATCGTAAACGAGGCATTTACTTCCCGCCGCCTCAGCTATCAGGACGGTCCCAACATCTGTTCGCTCAAGCTTCACCGGGAGCTGGGTGCTTTTTCAAACGATCCGCCGCAAACACATTACCGGATCAGCGAAGCGGAGCTGACCGAATATCACGAATCCCACGCACCGAAAGCTCACAACGGCTTCCGTCCCAGAAAGCCTCTAGAACCGCTCTAGCTGCATGAACTCATTTCCTTATACGCCGTAACCCCGCGCTCCGATGCTTGCGCCATCGGCCAAAACGTTGACACAGACAATCCGCGCGAATGCACGCAAACGATCGCCTGCGCGCATAAATCCCTCGGAGACAAGCTGGCGGAGGCGTGTGGAAGTCGAATCCACCATTCGACCCGCTAAGGGCCGAATCGCCGGCTTTGAAGGCCGGGGAAGTCACCGGACCCCTTTCGCCTCCGGGTGAAGTATAACAGGTGAGGAAAACAGACTCGGTGCAGCGAATCTGCCGACCGCAAAGCCCCGTGTGTTCGTTGTGAAGTGGTGCTTTTTCTGCGGTCACACTGGCGTTGCTTCAACGGCGGCGCGCTGGGTGCGGATCAGGGCGGCAACTAGATCGTACAATGCGGGGCTGGTGCACACCTCGTAATACGGATGCGAAGAAGGCACACCGATTTTCCCGTCAGGCAGAAGCTGGCGAGCAAGGCCCTTGCGAAGAACGAGGAGCTCGACCGAATCGCCCAGCGGGACTTCGCCAAAATACAATGTGACGTTCTCTTTGCCCCACGGCATGTCGAGCTTGGTTTCGATAGAGTCGAGCGAGATTTCCTCGGACAGCTTCTGAAAGCCTTCTTCATTCAGTTCAATTCCATTCATATTAAAGCGCACGAGAAATTCGTCGAGCTCTTCGGCGGAAGCCCCTTCCATGGCGTTAAGAAATTGAAAGACGGAGAAATGTGTCTTTTGTCCGCTGAGCAGACGCTTCGCGAGTTTCGCGCAGCCAGAGAGACGGTCAGAGAGATTCAGCGCCTTGGAAATCATTATTCGTGAATCGCCATCGGCCCAATACGTTGGGGCCGACCCTTGAAAAGCAACACCAATCCCCAGTTCCAACGCAGGGAGATCGCTGCGACTGGCGCCGTCGTTATAGGAGTTGCAGACAACTAGAATCTGACGGGAAAGAATGCAGGCCTTGGCCACGGCGCGGGCGTATGCAAGGTTAGACTCGGTTTCGAAAATGGCGAGGATGACCGCGTCGCCTTCGATGAAGACTTTCTTGGCGTTGAAGCGATCGAGCAGCTTCTTGACCGGCTCATGCAAATTCAGGCTGAAATGAGAGGCCGGGCTCAGGCCACGGGAGAGCAGATCCTGGGTCATTCTTGTCGAACCGCGAACGTCAGCTTTGATGATGACGTGGGAAACCACCTGATCCTGCTGGGGCTTGGCTTCATCCTGCAAGACACATTCGTACAAGCGATTGTTTAAGCGCGATAGCTCGCGAGCTTGTTCCGTCGTGACTAGATTGATGCGCTCCATGCAGGTGTTCAAGTGTTCGGCATCGCGAAGCTCGCGGCGAAGGCGCAAGAAATCCACGGCGAAGCGCAAAACGAACGCCTGCATCTCCTCGCGGGAATACCGCTGGATTTTGCGCGCGAGTTCCTCGATCGGTTTGAGCGAAAGCTTGCGCGCAGGAACTTGTTTCAAAACGTGCTCCACCCGCTTCATTTCCTCTTTGAAGACCAGCGCTTTGCGAAGCTGCTGCAGGTGCACCGGGGGACTGTATTCCTGCGCGATGGACCGAATTTCATAACTGGCCAGCACCTGATGGAGGATTTCCTGCTGTTCAAGACGGTCCAGGAGGCGGCTCAACATCTGTGCGCGCAAGGAGCGATCGGTCTCAGAGGCAAACAACGGGTCGAAAAGTCGCTGCGCGTTCTCCGGCTCGTTGAGGTAATCGTCGATGCGGCCCTTGTGTTCCTTGGCCAGGAAGTCAATCTTCTGTTTTGCGGCGTCGATCTGCGGGCCGAGCTCTTCGATCTTATATTCTTGATGTTTGAGGCGCAGTTCAACGTCGCCTAGAGAAGCCTTCAAATCGGAGTCGCTGGAAGAGCTGAGAAATTTGTTTAGAAAAGCACCACGGTCGAGCCGCTTGCGGAGGCTTTCACGCTGCTCCTCAAGATTGGCGATTTCGTTGCGCATGCCTTGTGCTTGATCGAGCAGTTCGGCGTGACTTTTTCTGGCGTCAGCATAAGCCGGGTCTTCGCTGACACTCAGGCCGGCCTCGCGCAGGAATTCATGAAAGAGAGCGTCCATCACCTCGAAGCGGTCGGGGTCGCGTACGTAGTTGCCGAGCAATACATAATTCTCGAGGAAAAACCGGTCGTCCTTTCCGCCATCAAGAAAGATGAGTCGATTTTTCAGCAGTTCGTAAAGCGGCGCAAAATCTTCGCCAAAGAGAGCCCGCCGAGCTTTGCACACCACGTTTTCTTCGGCGTCCGCCACCATCTGAGCAACTTGCTGGCCGACCGCGCGAACGACTCGGCGCCGCGAGGTTTGCAATTCCGAAAGTTTGGCTTTAATGACGTGGGCCTGCTGGCTGCGTTCAAAGTGCTCGCCACGCTGGCGGACCCATTCCTTCCCCTCAAGGATAAGGTTAGCGAACTGATTGGCGATTTCGAGAGTGAGAAATTTCAGCAGGGCCAGGCGAAATACAAGATCGATCTCAATGTTCTTGTGAAATTTCGCCTGCGTGATCGCGCTCTGCATGAAGTCCGTGAGCAGCTTACGGAAGGTCGTGTGGTCAGGGCCTTTGACCGCACGCAGCTCCGTGCCGGCCACGTAGGATCCCTTGGTGTTCTGGCGGATCAGGTCAAACAAGTATTCGCGCGAGGCCTGGACGAATCTGGGGCTCAAGAACACATCGTGGTGGATGTTGTCCACGCCGATGGCCAGCGACCCCATAGGGATCGTGGTGTTGTAGCTCTTGAGTTCGATCCGGGCCGCTTCTGTCGTGCTGGGCGTGAGAATGCTGTTGACCATGACCTCGCCGGAAGGCTCTTTTTAACGTAGCAGCCGCAGGAGGGAAGGGGCAAGAATTGGCGCGGAGGTGGTGGCTAGAGAGTTAGCGGTGGAACATACGTCCAGCGGCGCCCAGACTATGCGCCACTTATTGTGAGGCGGCGGCCGTCGCCACCTAGGTGCTCGAGCTTGAGGCGCAGTTGCGGCCAAGGCGACCGTAAGGGAAAGCGTTCGGACCATTCGAGTATCACCACAGCAGGCTCGGCGAAGGTGTCCTCGAGGCCGAGCGTTTCGAAATCATGAAAATCTTCAATGCGATAAAGGTCGGCGTGGTAGACCTTGGCAGCGTCACCGCCGCCATAGACGTGAACTAGCGTAAACGTGGGGCTCGTGACTTCGTCTTCAGCTGCCGCACCGAGTCCAGCGACGATCCCTTTGGTAAGCGTGGTTTTTCCGCTGCCAAGGTCTCCAGTGAGCAGGACGAGGACAGGGGGCCGCAGGCGTTTGGCAAGTTCCCTGCCCCACCGCGTAGTTTCTTCCGCGGAGTACGTAACTACTTCTTCAATCACGCGCTTGCAACTCCCGAAGCAATTGGCGGCGCGCGTGAGGAACAGCACTAGCGACTTCCGTGGCAAGTAGGCCGGATTCGTCAGTATCCTTTGTAGCGAGTTCGC
>Ga0210408_10002304_pt1 | contig 18793 bp, 10 predicted proteins | sample IncBWH4MmetaG_FD_155471 | JGI IMG/M metagenome (GOLD analysis project Ga0210408, IMG submission 155471) | Forest soil microbial communities from Barre Woods Harvard Forest LTER site, Petersham, Massachusetts, United States - Inc-BW-H-4-M | ecosystem: Environmental > Terrestrial > Soil >...
GTATTTCCAAACGTTGCGTTCTTTGTCACGTTAAAGAAAGCCAACACGCCAGCTTGACCGCAGGGGTTGCGAGTCGCCGGCAGAAAAACACTAGCCTGATAGTCGAATTGCTTGGTGTCGGAATTGTAGACAGCGTCGCAATCAACGTTTTCGACGTGAGGCGTCGCGTTCATCGCGGCTTTTACAAGAACCTCGGCTGGCTGGCTCGTATCGGGGCTATTAGTCTTTTTTATCGCATCGGCATATCCATCCCCATCGTTGATCTTGTCGATAAACGTGAGGCCATCAGCGATCTGGTCGGAAGTGTACTTTTCCGAATCTAGGCTGCAAACGACCCTATAAGCAATCGTCTTGGCTGCTCCATGATTTTTCCGTGTATCTCGGTCGTGAAGCTCGTCGTAGCACTGCTTAACGACTGCGGGAAGGGAGCCAGCCGTCGGACTTTTGAGCTCTGGAAGTGCTTTAGTAAGCTCTTCGCTGGACGCCGCGCTCTTAATAGATTTTGCCTTCTCGGCGCCAAGGCTGTTCTGGACGTTTTTCTTGCCAATCAATTTCGCCCCGTACTGGCGGGCGCCTACGCCCGGTGGGACAGTCTGGGCACTGCAGGTGTATGAGCAGACACCTACGACAATTGGCATGACAAGTACAAACAAGTTTCCAGCTCTGATCATCGGAACTCCTCCAATACCAAGTGCGACGAATTTCAACGTCGACGTACTGTTGCCTTGTGACAGACTGCCCTCTACTGGCCTGTCGTCGTGACCCGCAAAACGACGGCATTACTTGCACCCCGCAAGAACACCGGCACCGTGCCCGATGACTTCGACCCCACGATTCCCACCGGCAGAACTGCAGAACTTTGAATCTGAACCGGAACGCTGCTGTTTGTTAAGGCAACCGGGAGGTTGAGGTCGGGTGCGAAGCCAACTATCTTTACTTCTTTTGGCGGCTCCGGCTGATCAGCTTTGACAGATTGAGGCTGAGAGTAGAAATGAAAGCAAACAACCACTAAGCAAGCTGCAATTACACTCAAAACCGTTTTCGAGTAAGTATCGTTCATAGTCGTCCGCCTTTGTGACCACGCGTGTTGTTCGTGTTATGACGGACGGGGGAGTGAAGACCTCCATAATCCTTGCAGGCCGTTCGTCATCCTGTCCTTGTCTCTTTACGAAACGACAAAAGTCTGAAAAATCCTTTTGAGTTTCTAAGAATGGCGGTCTACATCTGGTGAGACCTTATTGCTCTATCGCGAGTAGGTGGGCTCCGAGGATGGAAATCAAAGCCTTTGTTGGGGCGGTCCACCTTCGCCTAGGCTACGCCCTAAAAAGTGGATTCTCCGCTAGCGGGGTCTCGCAGTCGGATTTGTAATTGTGTTGTTGTAAAATGCCGCGGACTGTCTCTTGGGGATTGTTTTGTCAAGCCATTCGTCCATGACTGCGGAGGAATTGATACGCACTTGCACCGAATCTGATGACGGTGCGGCGTGGGAAGAGTTTGTCGCTCGTTTTCGGATGCCGATTAGTCTTTCCATTGCTCGTACTGTTTGCAAATGGGGAAAGAATCCACAGTTGTTTGTCGACGACTTATTGCAAGAAGTCTATTGCAAGTTGTGGGCGGACAAATGCCGTTTGTTGTTGCAATTCGCCAAGCAACATTCTGACGATCTAGTGCTGGGATACATAAGGACAATTGCGATCAACGTGGTTCACGATCACTTCAAATCACTCCATTCCCAGAAACACGGTGCCGGAGAGACCGAGCAGATGCAGGAGGACTTCGACCCTCCGGGACAAAGCGGTAGCTTTGGCGGCCCAGAGGCAATGGAGCGTGGAGTCTTTCTGGAGCAAATCAACGAGCAGGTACAGAATTGCGCAGCTGGCTCCAATCAGGAACGGGACTGCCTTATCTTCTGGTTTTACTATCTGCAAGGCATGAGCGCCAAAGCAATTGCTGCTTTGGCGACAATCAAACTTACGGCAAAGGGCGTGGAGGCCGTCGTTTTCCGGCTCACTCGCTGTGTACGGGAGCGCTTGGCCGATTCCGGCGCCGCAGACTCGAGCCAGGCGTAGAACCTAGAAGGAGTTCGCCCGCAGATATCGTATTAGAAGGAGTAGCAGGTTTTGAAACGGCCACTAGACAAGCATCTTGACAGAGACGAACTAGACGGGCTCGTTTCGTTGCAAGCGACGAGTGTGTCCGGTTCGGCACAACTCTCGGAGTCGCCTCTGAGAGAGGTCCAACGCCACGTTGAGTCTTGCCAGGACTGCAGCCGAAAGCTGCAGAGGCACCAGTTCGTGCACGGCCAGATTTTGCGTATGCGAGTGCCTGGTCCATCGCCGTCGACTCCCGAGTGCATTGGAGACGCTGAGTGGCAGGAAGTGGCGGCCGGGCTTCTACCGGAGACGAAGACACGAGAACTCATGAAACATGCGGCACAATGCGGCCACTGCGGACCACTGCTAAAGAACGCTGCAGAAGCCCTCGTTGAGGAAGCCACCCCCAGCGAGGATGCACTTCTAGCCTCGCTGCAGAGTGCCCGCCCCGAATGGCGCAAGAAGATGGCCGCAACACTGCGCGACGGTGTGCGACACCATCAACTAAAGGTTTCCTGGTGGAAGGCCTTCTTCGTTTGGCCGGCTCCAGCATACGCGTTTGCGGGGCTTGCCGCCGTTGTCGCGGTGGCTTGGGTGGGAGTGCGGGCTTTGTATCCTCCATCTGCAGAACAATTGCTGGCACAGGCCTACAGTGAGCACCGGACTTTGGAGATGAGAATTCCCGGTGCGAAATATGCACCGCTTCAGGCGCAGAGAGGTACTGAGCGATCGAACTTCGACAAACCACAATCTTTGCTAAGAGCTGAGGATCTGATTGGGGACAATCTAAGGAAGAACCCCAATGACCCAGAGTGGCTGCAAGCCCGAGCGCGTGCGGACCTCCTCGACGGCAATTACGATTCGGCGATCAAGTCGTTGCAGCGGGCGCTAGAGACGCAGCCTGAGTCGCCAGGTTTGCTCACTGATCTGGGCTCGGCCTATTTCGTGCGTGCCGAATCCGCCGTTATGCCCAAGGATTACGGCAATGCAATTGAGTTGTTTGGAAAGGCCCTAGACAAGTCGCCGGACGATCCCATCGCTCTATTTAACCGGGCTCTGGCCTGCGAACGATCGATGGCGTACACGCAGGCGGTCTACGATTGGCAACACTATCTGCGAATAGATCCGCAGGGAGACTGGTCCAACGATGTCCGTGCACGCCTAGCTGCTCTCCAGGAAAAGATAAAGCAGCACACCAAGAATGAGCAGGAGCCTCTCCTGACGCCGGACGAGATTGCGAAGGCGGGCCCGAATGACACAGGAATACGAGAGAGGATTGATCGGCAAGTCGAAGCATATCTAAACGTCGCCCTTAGAGACTGGCTGCCCAATGCGTACCCAGCCTTTGCCCAAGAATCTGGGCATCAGTTGGAATCCAGCGCCGCTCTAGCCGTTCTGTCGACTGTTGCAGTCCAGAAGCATGGAGACCACTGGTTAGCAGATCTAATGGCATCAAGTTCACTTTCTGATTTTGAGTTGGCCGTGGAGCATCTCTCTGCGGCATTGAAGGCCAACGATATTGGAGACAACGTCGCGGCGAGAAGGCACGCTACGGAAGCCGGACGCCTCTTTACGTCCGAACACAATGAAGCGGGAGCTTTGCGAGCACGAGTCGAATACATGTTTGCTTCGCAGGATGCGCAAGACGGTGCAGGCTGCCTAAAGGCGGCATCCGGGCTGCAGACTCGATTACAGCGCCATTCCTATACATGGTTGGAAACCCAATTTCTGATCGAAAGTGGTAACTGCACATGGATTTCCGGAAACTTGGGTGGTGTGCAAAAGTTTTTCCTACAAGCAGCACAACAAGCGGAACGTGCTGCCTATGGCGTCATTTACCTGCGGACTCAGGACCACCTTTCTCTGCTGGCATCAACAGTCGGCGATCTTACAGGCGCATGGGGCAGGACACAAAAAGCTCTTGGGCACTACTGGGCAGGCGTATATCCGGCAATGCGTGGGTACAACCTCTATTACGACCGCTACGAGCTTGCTTCCTCGACAAATCAGCCGCATCTACAAATGGCCGTTCTACGTGATGCCGTCGTTCTCACACAATCCTTCGACGACAATATTCTCCGAGCCATGGCCCATCTTCACATGGCCAATGCAGCTGTTGAGCTGTCAGAGATGGATCTGGCCAAAACGGAATACGCAGAGGCTAGCCGACTGTTCGCGGCGAGTCCACAGATTGAATCTACGCAGATCGCTCGCCTCGAAGCTGACACTCGCATTGCTGGGGTGCAAATACGCCAAGGCAACACACAACTCGCGATCAGCCGTCTCCGACAGGAAGCGCCAGAGATCGCGAAGCATCCTACTAACTATCTGAGCATTCTTTATTATTCGACGCTGGGCGAAGCGGAAACTCAAGCCGGGCACACGCAACAGGCCGATGCGGCTCTGCGGCTGGCAGTGGCTCTCGCCAACGGTCGCCTGCGTTCTCTTCATGACGACAAGTCAAGGATTGAGTGGGTCGAACAGTCAGCCACCGCGTACCGGGATCTCGTTCAGCAACGGCTGCTGAAAGGAGATGCTGAGGGAGCCCTTGAACTCTGGGAATCCTTCAGAGGCGCGGAGTTGAGTGGCGTTGCTTCTGGGTCTTCGGGCTCGCAAGAGCCTTATGAACTACACGAGGTCGCCTCACGCCTACTCAGCCTCACGAACGAAACAGTCGTCTCCTATGCTGTACTTCCCAGAGGATTGGCTGTGTGGGTGTATGACGACCGCGGCATCTGGTCCAGCTGGATTCAAGGCAACGCGAACACAATCCAGGCACAGATAGAACGATTTCGTGCTCTGTGCGCGGACTTCACTTCGGATAAGTCCGACGTCGAACGGAATGCCCGCAACCTCTATGGAATTCTGCTCTCTCCAATCGAGCAACGAATTCCTTCGGGTCGTCTGCTGATTATTGACGCAGATGATGCGCTTGCCGGCATGCCGTTTGAGGCTCTAGTCGACACACACGGGAACTACGTATCGGATCGATTTTCCATTGTTGCTTCGCGTGGAATCTACTACCGAGGCGATTCGCGAACCGCAACTTCGATCGCACCAGACTCCGTTGCGACGATTGCGGCAGTTCCATCGCCGTCGCCAGATCTGGACTTGCAACTCAGCCCGTTGCCGGATGCTCTTGAGGAAGCGGATGCCGTGGCGCGCGGGTTTGTCAGCGCCCAGGTCTTGAAAGGGGACCAGGCAACTGCGAAAGCTATTTCTTCTGGATTGTCCAATTCTCAACTGTTTCACTTTGCCGGCCACGCGTTAGGGTCCGCAGGCCACTCCGGTCTGCTACTTTCTGATTCCTTCCTAAGCGCGGAGGAGTTGCGAAAGGTTCCTGTTCCAAGACTACGGCTTGCGGTACTTTCCGCCTGCGAAACTCAAGATGATTCAACGAGCGAAGGCGGGGATGGCGAAGGACTAGTTCGCGTCTTTCTCGCGGCGGGCGTCCCGAACGTTGTGGCCAGCCGCTGGAGTGTGGACTCTTCTGCGACCCGGCAATTTATGGAGCTGTTTTATCAGAACCTGCTTGCCGGACGCGACGTTGCCGACGCGATTCGGCAGGCTCAAGTTTCCCTCCGCTCACGTAATGGGATGTCTCACCCGTTCTATTGGGCCGCGTTTTCAGCATTTGGTTTGGTTTAGATCAAAATTTACTTAAGGACAACCGCGATGACTCGCAAATCTCTGGCCGGACAGTTGTTCGCAAAAATTGGAACTCTTGTGTTTTTGACTGTGCTCTCAGTGGTACGTTCTGGTGCACAAACGCAGGATTTCCAAATCATGGTCAATGGTCCTTGGCAGTTTGCTGTTGCTCCGGACTCATCGGGCAGTGACCGACTCTTTGTCGTCGCGCCTTATCACATTACCCACGTTGCCAACATTTGGTCCGGCACGAACGCATCGATGATGAATTGGTACAACAGTGCTGGCAAGCCAACTGGTGAGACAGTTCTGACCCCAAACGGGACCAATACGAACATTTACACACTGAACTTTCCCCAGGGCTATTCCCAGCAAAACCTACAAATCACGCATGGGAAACGAGAAATCGTCTATCAGTCATCATCGAGAAATGTCCAGAGCGTTCTCCATCCAGCAAGCAACAGTACGCAACGTTATGCGGTTTCGCTGCCCCTGCCGTACTCTGTCCGCACCTATACCGGCGGGTTCGGGCCTGGGACGGCGGAGGCGGAAATCGGCGACCCTACTTTAGCGGATGGGATTGGCATTCCTGCCCAATATTCGACCTGGACGGTTTTGCACTATGGCCTGACAGCTGTCCCGCCTTCAATGGACGTGAAGCTGGACCAGACTAGCCAGTCGCCGGTAATGATTGTGAAGGATCACCACGGGCGTTATGGCATCAGTCTCGCGCTTGTCGAGTCGCCGTTTTGCGACGATTCCACCAGCACAAAACTCAAGTACTACCCTGCGGATTGCCCGAACTCTTTCCCGACCCAGCCCAGCGTACCCTATGACGATCCGGAATGCGACACGGTCTCCGGCCTTTCTTTCTCTCTGGCGGCTAAGCTCTGGGGTTTCAGCGAGAACGCTTTGTACCCGAGGGAGGAAGTAGACTCTCAAAAGAACTCTGCTGGACGCCAGATTCGGGGAAGCTATGACTTTGACGAATGCCCATTAAACGGCGCAAGCAATGTGCTTGCAGTAGAGACGCGGCAGCAACAAGTGGCGGAATATTATCTTGCGCTTGCGGACTTGTCTGCTAAGACATTGGCGGTGGAAGAATTTCTCAACTCCGAAGTGAGGGACAAATCGCGAACAACAAAAAGGGAGCATAGCAAGGAAACTATCCCGGCGGATTTTGATGCATTGTCTAGCGACCTAAATACGATCTTCGAGAATCATGTTCCGTTGGACGTGAGCAATCAGCTTTATTGTGCCTGCTCCGCTACAACCCGAGAATGCGATTTGCATGGGAATTCATCATCCTGCAACCCCAAGGAAAAAGCCGGGGCTTATCTCGAAGCGTTTGAAACGTCCGTTGCTAACTACTCAGCACCCAATGATAAGGGCAGTTCCGACTGCCATGCACCGCAAATCAGCATCAACGGAGCTATCCAGCCCCAGCCCTAAGAATGCTGGATGTGCTAGTCCGAATATCGTCTGTTGTTCTCGGGCCCTTGGCGCCAATCATAGAGCGGAGGTTACGAGCCATGAGCTCGCCACGTACCACTGCGACAGCTGTTGGGATATGCCTTGTTCTCGTTGTTGGGTGTAGCGATGCAAACAAAACATCGTCTAACGCTGACGGACCCATTCTTTCCACCTCCCAGTCCAAGAGCAAAGCCGTTGTTTTTGTTCACGGAATTTTCGGTGACGGTCGGAGCACGTGGACCGCAGAAGACGGGAAAACTTACTGGCCGGATCTCTTGGGCGGAGACTCGCAGTTTGCTGATGCTGACATAGTCGTCAAAAGCTACATGAGTTCCGGAAGTTCAAATTCTGTCCAAACGATTGCAGCGTCCCTGGCGACTCAGTTGGCAGCTGTCTTCTCCTCGCACAAGGAAGTCATCTTTATCTGCCACAGCCTGGGAGGGCTCATCGTCAAAGAATTGCTCTTGGATAATCCCCGATATACGAAGAAGGTTCCTTTTATTGTCTTTTATGCAACCCCGGGGGGCGGCAGTTTTGTGGCACGCTTCGCGTCAATCTTCTCAGATAATCCGCTACTTCAACAGATGTCGAATGCTGGGGATGAGAAGTTTCTCGTGGATCTCGAGAATCGTTGGCGAGGTGCGAACCTGGCGAGCATTCATCGCTACTGTGCTTACGAACTTCTTAAAATGCAGCCTCACGACCTGCGTACGATTGTGGTTGGTGGTGCCTCGGGTGCTGACCAGAAGCTGTTGGGTTTCGTCGGTGGCATCTTTGTGGTAGATCCAATCAGCGCAACGTATGCCTGCGACAGCGGTGCCCAGTTCACTGGGATCGCCGCCAACCACGTCGGAATTGTAAAACCCTCCAGTAGGACCGATGCGATCTATACCCTTTTTGCCCGGTATTACTCAACAAATGGGCTGCAAGTAGCGTCGAATACCCAGCCACAGAGATTTGACAAGACGCTGTGCGCTTTCTACGGGGAAGCGAATCAAGGCGCAAGTGCTTGGAACAAGGATGAAGTATGCCCTTTGCCGGATACAGACAAACTCGATCCGGATTTCCATCAAGGGGACTTCAATTGCTGCGGCGGGGGTGCGGGCTCAGCTATGACGAACGCCAACATCCCGGCAGGCCTTGAGGTAAAGGTCGATGGCGGGCACTACTGGTCAGTGGATCGGGGGGTGTTGCAAGGCGATAGCTACAAACTGCACACCTATTGTGGACCAGAACCGCCTCCGGGACCTGGCTGCAATGTAAAAGTGAAAATAATTGGGCATTACAAAATACTGCCTTCGGCTGCTCAGTGAACGACTAAGGAAAACATTTGGCGACCATCAGCACCCGGTCCCAGAACAGTCACACTCAAAATCGGCCATCTTGAGGAATTAGTCCCTGATTGGCGTTAGACCGATAGAATACAACCGTGAAAGGAGTGGTAGCGGTCGTTCAATTCTGTTCCTAGACTCACTAAAAACGTTTAGCTGGCGGACAAAAGACGAATGGTGCCTAACGAGTGCGTTTCCCGACTGTCCATTAACTGTCCAATAACCGTTCCCAAGCGTTCCTTACAAGGCTTTTAGGTAGCCACCCGCGTCTTGTAAGTTGTTGAAATTCCGTTTCCCTCTGGGCTCATAACCCAAAGGTCGGTGGTTCAAATCCACCCCCCGCAACCAACTCCACTGTTTGGTTTCAATGGGTTGAGCCAATCTCATCAACGGTCTCGGCGACTCTAAACCCTGATTCCCAGCCTAAATCTCAGAAATTCTTTACGCACAGTTTTACGCAAGCTCAGCGGGAACCGTCATCTCAGGTGTTTTCCATGCCGCCTGCTTACCCGTTCACGACTCTGCGGGAGCCATCCGGTTGCAAGGGCTGCCTGCTCATGTACCGTATGCCTTCCTCCCACCATTGTGCGACGGGATGGCGTTCAGCTTCAGCCTTAGCGATCTCCTCTTTCCACCATTCATCGCCGAATACGATCACCACATAATCACGCAGGAAATCGCCGAAATACTCGCGAGTCTCTAGGGCATAGATGTTATTGCTGACGGCAATCAACCGCTTTCCGAAGTTCTCGGTTGTGATCGGCTGAGGCACATGACCGTAGCGCTGAACCCACTTGCGATTTGCTTCCATCTTTTCCTGCAAAAGACGCCGCGCTTTTTCGATGACTTCTGGCGGTGGTGATTGACTACCGCGATTTCTCGATTTTCTGAGGCATTTCAAAGGATTACAAAGCCCCCCAGAGGGGTCAACGTTACGCAAGTGTTTGGAGGACTCTTGCGCTTCTTGCAGCGCTCGAATCTGTTAAGCAGACCGGTCCGTTGCAATAAGAGTGGACCATTCGTGGACGAGAACAGGAGCACGAGAGATCGTCCTTGTCACCCCAGCACAGAACTTCTCTTTTCTGGCTTTGGCCCAGTTAAGCAATCTGCAGGCCGGCCGAGACAATCTCCAGTTCCTGAATCTTTTTTTCGAGCCAAACAAGCGAACTCCTAGCCTGAACCAAACCTCGCACGGCAGCTGCTCAACGAGCCGTTGCATCGCTTTCGTGTTGGCTGGCCATTTCTTGTTCGTTGGGGAGCCACCCAACCATACCCCGCGGGCCAGTATCCGAAATAAGCCGGCTTTGGACGCTCTTGCCAACGGGTTGTTCTCCAGCGGCTCCGGTTGCACTCCTGCCCGGCCTTGAGTTCGCAGCACTGGGGCGCCAAGTGTGGATTCCTAGAATCGAAAGGTTGGGGTGTCTGTGTCTGGGCGGGGAGTTGTCAACGTCAGCAGATGATCGAACGTGTGGGCGCTTCTTTCGCGGGGAGAGACAGTTTGAGGGCTGTTCAAGAACAATTTACTGAGTGTCGCAGGAATCGAAGCATGGTCGTAAACGGTATGGTCGATTGTTCCCTTCGGAATGTACGGCGAGACAATAACGGCGGGAACGCGAACACCGAGTCGGTCAAAAGCAAAAGCCTTCCCGGTTCCTGTTTGACTCGGCGGTGCGACGAAACCGTCCGGCGTAGCGGCCGGAGGAACCAAATGATCGTAGATTCCCCCGTGATTGGAGTATGTGATAAGCAATGCGGACTCACGCCAAAGCACTTCATTCTGTCGAAGTGCGTTATAAACCGTCGCAATGAAGCGCTCGCCCTCTTGCACGTTGTGGTCCGGATGCTCATCGTTGGCTAGAATTTCTCCGTCCAGTCCCTGATGATCATTGTAGTTGGGCTCGATAAAACTGTAATCCGGTAGATTCCCTTTCTGTGCGCTGGCCAGGAACTGCTCGAACGTTCCGAAGAATTCGGGATGATGCTGCATCAGGCTTACACGTTCCAATGTGGAGCTGGCCGCCTCGTAGCGATACACCTTCGCCGTGCGTCTATTTTCCGCCATGCGCTCAAATATGCTCTTGTAGGGCTCGCCTGCGTAGAAGACGGTCATGCCGACTTGACCAAAGGATGTTCCGTAATCGGCAAACGCGAGATTGGGTGTCGTCGGTCCTGGAACGGAGGAAAACCAGTGGTCGCAAACAGCGAATTCCGTCGCCAATGTCGCGAGTACAGGGAGTTTGTCTGATCGAAAATAATACATAATTGACTGAGAACCGGTGCCTCCCCGTTGGTCGGCATAGCTTCTGACAAACCCTTGCATATTGGGGACCCGGCTTGGTCTGGTATCCCCTCCAAAGATCTGAAGATCTACGGCCTTAAAGTGATGATCGGGGTCGGGGTCAAGCTGTCCCTGAAAATTCGCCAGCGGTTGCACTTTAAGGGTCCTGCCTGTTGCGTCACGATTGCTTTCGTTCCCTGTGAGGCCGTCGATTTGGGGATTAATCGCCTTCAACGCACCTAGCATATGATCGAAGGAACGGTTTTCCAACATGACTACGATCAAGTGCTTGACGGGTAATCCGGAAAAACTCACAGTTTGCTGACTAGATGAGACCGGCTTCGATGATTCTGCTCGGGAAACAAACTCCTCATTGAGTGAAGCCGCTGCCCGAGCCGCTATTGATCGCTGGTCGTAGTATTCGGCCAGAGCGGAGTTCCCTTCTCGTCGAGCTTGAATGGCTTTCTCGGCGTACTGTGCTTGCGCGTCCCAAACATAAACCGACGTCTTTCTTGCAATTTCCAGCGCGTCCGAGGCGTTCTTCTCAGCCTGGCGCTTAGCAAGGTCTGCAGTACGGGCACTATCCCGAGCGACCCGCCAAGCTAGTGAGGCAAGGACAATAGCGGCCACCGCTAGTGCAAAAGCTACGGCCAAACTGAAAACTGCACGACGAAGGTTTTGGGCCGACTTCGCTTCCGCGTCGGCTCGGAGTTTTTGTGCATCGGCAAGAGCTCGTGTCTGGTGAAAGAGTTCCTCTTCTTCGTGCTCCCTCTTACGAAGTCCGATGCTGTCCTGGATGAACTTCTGCTCCGGGGCCGTTAAATCTTGAGGCCTCCCGACCAGCCATCGATCCGCTTCTGAGAGCGAAATACCGCGCAGGAGGTAACTGGCATCGCGTCCATTTTGTTCCCACTGCTCTACCTGGATCTGTGTTCGCTGCCGCCACAGCAGGAACTCGCGGTCTTCGTTGAGCCAGCCCCTCAGCCGCGTCCAATTGCGAATTAGCGCCTCGTGGGCAACCTCAACAGTTAATCCTCTAGTCGGTTCGTTTCCCTCATGGCGGCCCATAACGAGCAGTCGTACGTCGGGCTTTGCGAGCGCCTGTGCCACCTTCTCAGCTAAGGGGTCGGTGGCCTGCAATTCGATCCGTTGCCGAGTGTCCTCCGCGCCTTCCTCAGGTCTCGCCACTCGTACGAGGCGGCTCAAAAGTCGGCGCACTGCCGTCTGCTCGTCCGGAGCAAACCGGGAAAACTCCGCTTCGGCACGCTGCGCCAGTGCTCCCGCGACGCCGCCAATTTCATCGTAACCAGTATTGGTCAGCGTTCGGCCTTCTCGTTTTGACCAAAGTCCAGTAAGGGCAAACTCGAGTAGTGGCAGATTGCCGGGCTCACTTCCCACATCGTGCAGAATCCGATCCACCAAGCCTACTTCGAATTCGAGTCCGACAAGCCTGGCGGGTCCAGTGATGCTTTCCCGCAGCTCGTCTCGACTGAGTGCGCCGATGTTTACTTGGGCAGGAGCGAGAAGATCACTCAGTTCGCGGTCGAGAGTTATGATCTGGCTGTAAAAGTCAGCACGTAACGTGACCAGCAATGTGAAGTGAGCCTTTCCCAGCGCGGCCAGCAAAGCCGCAGCGAAAGGGCGACGTTTCGATTCAGGGGCGAGGGTGAAGAGTTCCTCGAACTGGTCCGCTACGAGCAACAGGCGCCCCGTGCCGTTTGATTTCTCAATCACTCGGTCAATCAACGACTCGAACCGTATTTCGCCACCGGCCAGCCGGTCGCCAAGTTTCTGAGTTTCGGCGAGGCGATCCGTTTCGCTCAGACCTTGCTCGAGATGCGGAGCCAGGGCTGAGGCAAGGCGGAGGAAGGGATCCGTGCCCGGGGTGAAAGTTACGACATCCCATGTGGTTTCAGGCGGTAGCTGGTGGCGAAGCAGGGGGACCAATCCAGCCTGAACGACAGAGGATTTGCCGCTGCCCGAAGGACCCACCACCGCGACTAATTGTTTCCCTAAAGTGAACCTTAATAACTCGCTCGCGAACGCCGTGCGCCCTGCAAAAAATGCCGCGTGCTCTTCGCGAAACGCCTCTAACCCGCGATAAGGACACACTGCCAGTAGGCGTTCGGTAGGGGCAGGAGCACGCCCGTCCGCAATGATCGCGTGCTCAAACGCGGCGAGCGGTTCGGTTGCGGCGACGGAGCCAACCCCATCGCGAAGATCGATCCAGGTATTCAAGAAAAGGAAGCTTGGGGTAAGGTCAGCACCAGCAAGCAAAACCGGAATCACCGGGAAAGGACGATTCCGCTTTTCTTCGCGCACCTGATGGTCAAGCGCAAACCACATCTCACGCTTTTGCCACCCACCAAGCTCCCTCCCTATGAACACCGCCACGGCACGCACGCCGCGGAGTCCTTCTTCCAATGCCACTGGCCAAGGAAGGCCGGGAGAGAGCCGGTCTCGATCGAGGAATGTCGTGATGCCGCGCGCTTCGAGTAATTTCTGGACAGCGACCACCGACGCCCGGTCGACGCTGTTGTAGCTCAGGAATAGAGGAGATCCATCCACGGCGGTTAACGGCGCGGAAATACCTCGCAGATCATAGCATTTCTGGCCGTTCTCCCGACCTACATCTTTGGGTGCCCGACTTGACAACCTTCCCCTTGACGCCTCGATAAGCACGCATTTAGCGCCTCTTTTTGTACACTACACTGCAGTTTCCGCTCCCGGCGCGCTCCCGATCTCATCATCGATCGCCTCCGTTTTCAATTGGAAAGACGACTGTGTCCCTGTCCGGGCGTGGCGTTGGCAGTGTCAGCACGCGGTCGAACGTGTTTGCTGTTTTTTCCCGCGGGGATCGAAGAGGATAATCCCCCAGGAACAATCTGGTTGCTGTCGCAGGAATGGACGCATGTTCATACACGGTATGATCAACCGTGCCTCTCGGGATGTAGGGCGAGACGATCACCGCCGGGACGCGAATCCCGAGACGGTCAAACATGAATTGCATTCCCGTTCCCGTATTCGCAGCGCTGGCCACAAACGCATCCGGTGCGACAGGTGGTGGCGGAACGTGGTCATAGAATCCACCGTGATTTGAATAGGTGATCAGCAGGACCGAGCTTTGCCACAATGATTCGTTTTTTCGAAGTGCGTTATAGACCTGCGCGATAAAAAGTTCATCCGCTGACAAACTAGCTGGGTGCTGATCCACAGCGTCCGCCTTCTCTTCATCATCCGATCGATCTGAATAATTTGGTTCCAGAAGGCTGTATTCCGGAAGGCGTCCTGCGCGCGCTTCAGACAGGAATTGCTGGAATGTTCCAAATAGCTCCGGATGTTGCTGGGTCAGGAAAAACAGAGGGAGATAGAGGGTTGTTTTATCGTATTGATAAACCTTGGCACTGTGTCCACCTCCCAATAGCCGTTCGTAAATGCTTTGGTAGGGCACGTCGACGTACAATACGTTCAGGTCGACTCTGCCAAATGAAGTTCCGTAATCGGCAAAAGCGTGGTTTTGAACCAAGGGTCCTGGAACGGATGAAAACCAGCGGTCGCACACGGCATATTCCAGGGCGAGCGTCGCAAGCACGGGAACCTTATCTACGCCGAAGTAATACATGACGTTTCGCGAGTGTTCCGGAGACTGAGAGCGCTTAAGGTAGCTTCTGACAAACCCTTGCATGTTGGGGCTCCGTGTCGGGCTCGTGTCACCAGCAAAGATCTGCGACTCCACCCCTGCAAAGCTGCGATCAGGATTGGGCTTCAGGGCCCCCTGAAACTGCGCCAACGGCTGAACTCTTACGGCATTTCCGTCGGCATCGGGATTGCTTTCATTTCCGGCCAGCCCGTCAACTCGGGAATTAACTGACTTTAACCCACCCAACATGTGATCGAATGAACGCTCCTCCAACATGACCACCACCAGATGTTTGATCTGCTTGGGAGGCTGCGCCAGTTGTGGCAGTGGGCTAAAATTCCCCGGACTCTCGGTTGACTGTGCGCTTAACCGGCCTGTGCGCACTGCTTCCTGGAGCACCTGTGCCGAACTTGTATAACTCGCTTCACGCTCTTCCAGGGCCCGATCCAGTGCAGAGCGTCTAAGAAGGAAGGCAGTTGCCCCCCCTGCGACGATGACGCATGCGGCCACGATGGTTAATGCGACAGTGCGTCGGTTTCGCCTGGCTGAATCTTGTGGCGACGGCGCAATTTCGCCTTCAACATCGACCGCGGCAGCGAAATATTCCAGGACGGATCGATGCACAAAAATATACCCTCCGCCCACCTTGCGCAAGAAAAGCCTTTCAGCCGCGTAATCCAGGAACCCGGGATAGTTCGGCGGAACTGAGCCACTGATCCACAAAATCAAGCGCATGACCACCTGCTTCGATGCGAAGAGTCCGCCTGCGATCAATCCGCCCGCCAGCCCCCCCACCAGCCCAACAATCCCCCCGACGATGAGTCCTGGGATCACCGCCTCATAGGGATCATCCTCGAGTAGGCCAACCAGCAGGGTCAAAAGAAACCCGGACGTCAGCCCGACGACGAGGCCACCGACCGGTAACACAACAAGCGCGTTCTTCAACGAGTCGCGTGTTCCTTGATTCACTTTGCTGCGCGTTTCGACCGACTCAGTGGTGACCGATGCAATCAACCAACTCATCAACGCAAAGAGAGGAATGCTTGGAAGCCCTAAAACAAGGCCTGCGCTCAGCGGTCTTGCCCCGAGTGACGAAGCGATCAGGATTGTCATCAGGGTGAAGACAGACCCCAAGAGGAGCCCGCCCAGTAGTGCGGGGAGTATCGCGTTGCGTGCCCGATGCCGAAAGCCAGCGAGACGGAATTGAAGAACGTCAACCGGTCGAAGGTTGGTGAAAGCACTGATCAATCCGCCAGCGACCCAGCCCAGCAACATGAAGACCAGTAATATTTCGAGGCCCCACCGGATCCAACCTTGCCCACCGCCGAGAAGTACGCCTGTCAGGCCAAGCCAGACTACAAAGGTGATCACGACACTGCAGCCCCCGATGATTCCAGCCGTTGCAAGCGCGCGCTGCTTCAGCGTCGGGAACCAGTCGAGCTGCAGGTTCTCAAGATAGAAGATTGTCTGCTTCTTGCGGACCATTGCGGACGCGAGCCAGGAGAGCCACGCGAGGGTTTTCACTTTAGAGTAGCGCCCGTCGGCTTTTCGTTTGAACATTGCATCGACGAAACGCGAGAAGATTCGCTGAGTCCGCTGTTGCGGGGTCTCTTCGCTGACAATCTGTACCGGCGCGTCCCGGTATGCCAGCATCGCTATCCAGAGCATCAGCGGTGTTTCCAAAAGCTCTGCTAGCCCAGAATCGTCCCTTACTGCATCACGAAGCGCTTTCAAACCTTCGCCGCTGCGCGCTAGATAGTACTGCACCTGGTCCCGACTGAGAGGCTCAACTACAACCGCATGGCGCAGGCGGAGCTTCGTGGAGAGTGCCTCGTAGTCGGCAATCCGGCTGCAAACTGCAATGGGCAGCAAACCGTGGTCGCGGCGGAAATTGTTGATCGCCTCGGCGCAATCCTGGCGGTGGTTCGGCGCAACTTCATCCAGCCCATCCAACAATGGAAGAACCAACTCGCTTTCGACCCAACGTTGTGCGATTTTCTTGGGGACGTCGCTGCGTTCACTCAGCTCCGTGACCAGCCATTCCGCGAGCGGCTTGCGGCGAAGAGCCCACGACGAAAGGTTGAAGACGACCGGCATCGGATAATTTTCGTCGTGCTCTGCCCGTTCGAGCAGGCCCTGCGCCAATTCGAGCAGAAGCGTTGTTTTGCCTGTACCGGGCGCCCCGAGTATCAGCAAAGCTCCACCGTGCTCATCAAAGACCTTCGTGATGGTCGTGCCCGGCGGCAATGCGACTGGCGCCTCATCGAGAACCTGGAGCACTGAGTTCGCTGGGCGCTCCACAGAATCTTCTTTTGACTCCAAGCCCAGCTCGATTCTCGCAATGCTGTACAACGATTGATTGAGAACACCGTCAATCCAATCCTGGCGAACGCGCTTGAGCATCGCCACACGGTTCCGCTGATCGAGGCTCGCAGGAAATTTCGCTTCGGCTGGGGCCGCAAGAGAAGCGGGGTAGCTCTGTGGTTCCTTTGGAGGAAGGCTCTTGGGCTGGCCCAGTACCGGGATTTGATGCCGAGGTTGATTCGTAATGTGGCGACACAACTCTTCGTAGCCTTCACTGGTGTCGATTGAGTAGGAAGTCATCGCCCGCAGGGGTGTCGGGATATCCGACAGCGTCCCGCTTTTCAGCAGGATCGGGATAAATTTTTGTACCGGTGAATCCACCAGATAGAGATGGGTGTAGATGAGCTTGCCTTCCCACAACACGCCCCTGCCTTTTCCCGGAGCTTCACGATGTTCCAGTCGTCGCAAGTAAACATCGGTGCACACCAACAAGACAAAATCAGCCTTCTGGATTTCCAGATCCATCCACATCGGCCAGCCGTCCGGTGGGGCGGGCTCAAATTGATCAATCAAGGCATCAATGCCGTCCTGTCGCAGCTGATCAGCCAGGCGCAGGATCCGGTCTTGGTGCTCCCGCGAATCGTGGCTGTAGCTGATGAATACTTTCGGCGACTTGTGCTGCGCGAGGTCCATCGTCGTGCGACGCGAGTAATTGTACAGCCCTGGCAGCAATAAATGACGCCATCTCGGCTGACTTAGCCGACATTAGCATAGAGAGATCGAATGATAACCGTTAACTGCCGGTGCGGGTGGACGCCGCCCTATTTCTGGTTAGCGGCACTGGCCTTGGCCCCGAGGCGGGGTTCCCGGTTGGAACATTCTGATTCAATCGAAGGAAGTCGGTGGACTATGGTGTGTCTCCTGAATGAGTCGTTGCCTGCGATCTTGTCAAAGCGGCCGGGCAGTGACTCACTCGCTTCTTTGGGCAACCACCCCAATGACGCCCAGCGCGGTGCTTGCGAACTCAGCGATCTTTGGGGAAAGCGCCCATTTGGAGTCACCCACGTGTGTCCGATCTCACGAACTCCGCTCCTTCTCGGCTCCGGATAGGCTTCTTGTGCTGGGCACCCGGAAATAAACGATGCGGCTCCAAAATTCAGCAGCTTTCGCTCGCTCGCCTACAAAAACAATCTTCGCTGCGTAGTTGCCTGGGGGCAGCAGCAAGAGCGAGCCAAGTACGTATTTTTCCTTTGGCTCCATGAAGAAATCAATGTTTCCGTCCGATCGCGAGTACTCGAAGAGAAGCGAAATGTGATCGGGAACTTTATCTAGCTTCCTCAGTCCGCCCGATGTCGACCACCACCCTGCAAGTCTTGGTCCAGCATCTTCATTGGTGAGCTCTCTGATTTGAAGATCAGCCGGATACCGAACGGATTGCTCATAGTCGTCGATCTGATTATCTGTGAGGCGAGGAGGAGCTGTTATCCTTCGGTTGCCGATATTCTTGAAAATGACCTCGAAGAATACTACGAATTGCTGACCCCTCGGTTCCGTGCATACCGAATAATCAATCGAAAGCGCACTTTCGAAGGATTTCCGTAAAACGAACTGATAGAAGGTCCACCCGCCACCAAGCATTATCCCGAGCGCGGTGACTGCATGCTCAGTGTCTTGGGCGCCAAAGTAGTGGAGTCCAACTATCCACAATATAGCGCTCACCACCACGATGCTCGTGAACACAATGCTTGCACTCGAGGCACTCCATAACTGGCGAATCTTCGTTCTCTGATCTTGTTCGGCCATTGGAAGAGCTCATTATCTACATCTATGAAACCCGCCGCTTGTCGATCGCTTTGCAATTTGTGTCGGTTCAGCAGCAATTCCTTGTGGATCGTCAGGGGTTGCAGGTCTTCTGGCCAAATTCGACGCCTACTTTAAGTAAGTTTGACAGGATGATAGGCACCGCCTCGACTACCATTGCGCCAAGTTGGCCATGATCCAATCGGAACAAGCAGTAGCCTCATAG
>Ga0210408_10002305_pt1 | contig 18786 bp, 11 predicted proteins | sample IncBWH4MmetaG_FD_155471 | JGI IMG/M metagenome (GOLD analysis project Ga0210408, IMG submission 155471) | Forest soil microbial communities from Barre Woods Harvard Forest LTER site, Petersham, Massachusetts, United States - Inc-BW-H-4-M | ecosystem: Environmental > Terrestrial > Soil >...
GCCGTTTTTCTTGACGATGCCGATCAGCAGGATGATGCCGACGAGGCCCACCACCGACAGATCGAAGTGAAACAGCATCAGCATGAGGAGCGCCCCCACGCCGGCCGAGGGAAGCGTCGAGAGAATAGTCAGCGGGTGGATGTAGCTCTCGTAGAGCACCCCCAGGATGATGTAGACGGCGAGCAGCGCCGCGAGGATCAGCAGCGGGGCGGTCTTGAGGGATGCCTGAAAGGCCTGCGCCGTGCCCTGGAAGGTGCCGGCGATCGCCGCCGGCATGTGGATCGCGCGGGCGGTCTTCTGGATCGCGGTCACGGCGTCGCCGAGCGCGACCCCGGGCGCGAGATTGAAGGAGAGCGTCACCGCCGGGAACTGTCCCTGGTGATTGATCGACAGGTAGCTGGTATGCCCGGTGTCGAAATGGGTGAAGGTCGAGAGCGGCACCTGCTGGCCGGTGACCGGTGACCTGATGTAGATCTTGTGCAGCGTGTTGGGGTCGCCCTGGAGCGCCGGCGTTACCTCGAGCACCACGTGGTAGCTGTTGAGCTGCGTGAAATACTGCGTCACCTGCCGCTGGCCGAAGGCGTCGTAAAGCGTGTTGTCGATGAGCGCCGGCTGGATGCCGAAGCGCGCGGCCTGATCGCGGTCGATGACCAGCGTGAGCTTGCTGCTGCTCGACTGCTGATCGGAGGCCACATCGCGCAGCTGCGGGAGCTGCTTCAGCTCCGCGAGCAGCCGCGGCGCCCAGGTGTTGAGCTCCTCGAGGCTGGCATCCTGCAGCGTGTACTGATATTGGGTTCTCGAGGTGCGTCCACCGACGTTGAGGTCCTGCTGTGCCTGCAGGAACAGGGTGCCGCCCGGGACTGCGGCGATCTTGCGGCGCAGCCGCTCGATGACCTGGTCGGCGGTCGCGTCGCGCTGGTCGCGCGGCTTCAAGCCGAGGATCACGAAGCCGGTGTTGAGCGGCCGGCCGCCGCCGACGAAGGCGCCGTAGCTCGCGACGGCGCTGTCCCGGGATGCGACGTCCATGAGGCGGTGCTGCAGGCGCCACATCTCGTTGAAGGATACGTCCTGCGGCCCTTCGGCGAGACCGGCGATGATTCCGGTGTCCTGCTGCGGGAAGAAGCCCTTGGGCACGATCACGTAGAGGATTGCGGCCACGCCGACCGTGGCGAGGAAGCTGATGAGCGTCGCCCGCTGGTGGCGCAGTACGAAGTCGAGGCCGCGGGCGTAGTGGTCGATCAGCCACTGGAAGCCGCGCTCGAGCATCAGGTAGAGGCGGCCGTGGCGCGCGTGCTTCTCGTCGCGCAGGAACAGCGCGCCCATCATCGGTGAGAGGGTGAGGGCCACCACTGCCGAGACGGCGATGGTCATGGTCACCGTGACCGCGAACTCGCGGAACAGGCGCCCGATGATGCCGCTCATCAGCAGCAGCGGGATGAACACCGCCACCAGCGAGATGCTGATGGAGAGGATCGTGAAGCCGATCTCGCCCGCGCCCTTGATCGCCGCCTCGTAGGGCGTGAGGCCCTCCTCGATGTGGCGGTAGATGTTCTCGAGCATCACGATCGCATCGTCGACCACGAAGCCCACCGCGATGGTGAGCGCCATCAGCGACAGGTTGTCGAGGCTGTAGCCGATGACGTACATCAGCGCCGCGGTGCCGAACAGCGCGAGCGGCACCGTGATCCCGGGGATGGCGGTGGCCCAGAAGCTGCGCAGGAACAGGAAGATCACCGTCACCACGAGCGCGATGGCGACCAGGAGTGAGAACTCGACGTCCTTCACCGAGGCCTGGATGGTGACGGTGCGATCGACCACCTGGTCGACCTTGAGCGAGGGGGGGACGGAGGTCATGACGTGCGGTAGCGCCGCCTTGATGCTGCGCACCGCTTCGATGACGTTGGTGCCCGGCTGCTTGAAGATGATCAGCAGGATGCCGGTCTTGCCGTTCTGGAAGCCGCGTACCTGGGTATTCTCGGGGCCGTCGACCGCCACGCCGACGTCGCGGATGCGGATGGGGGCGCCCTTGCGGTAGGCGAGGATCACGTCGTTCCACGGCGCGGCCTTCAGCAGCTGGTCGTTGTCGTAGATGGTGAAGTTCTTCTCGGGACCGGTGATCGCGCCCTGGGGCGCATCGACGCTGGCGTTGGTGATGAGATTGGCGACGTCCTCGAGCTGCAGCCCCACGGCGGCGAGCTTCAACGGATCGATCTGCACACGCACCGCCGGCTTCTGTTGCCCGCCGACGTTCACCTGCGCGATGCCGGGGAGCTGCGAGAGCTGCTGCGCGATCACCGTCTCCGCGTAGTCATCGACAGTCGTGACGGGGAGCACGTCGGAGTGCACCGCGAAGATCAGGATCGGCGAGTCGGCCGGATTCACCTTGCGCTGATTGGGCGGCGCCGGCAGGTTCTTCGGCAGCTGCCCGCCGGCCGCGTCGATCGCTGTCTGCACGTCCTGCGCCGCCGCGTCGATGCTGCGGTCGAGGTTGAACTGCAGCGTGATCTGAGTGGTGCCGAGCGCGCTCGTCGAGGTCATCTGCGACACGCCGGCGATCTGCGCGAACTGCGTCTCGAGCGGCTGTGCGACCGAGGAGGCCATGATCTCCGGGCTTGCGCCGGGAAGCTGCGCGCTCACCTGGATGGTCGGAAAGTCGACCTGCGGGAGCGGCGCCACTGGCAACAGCGGGAAGGCGGCAAGCCCGACCAGGAGCAGGCCGGCCATCAGCAGCGTGGTCGCGACCGGGCGCTCGATGAAGGGCCGGGAAATGTTCACGGCGCGGGCTCCGGCGCGCCGCTCGGGCCGTTGCGGGCCTTCGGGGCACGCGCACCTGCACTGGCGTTGGCCGGCGCGTTGGCCTGAATGCGGGCGCCGGGCTGCAGGCGGTACTGGTTGCTCGTCACTACCGTGTCGCCGGGCGCGAGCCCCTTCTCCACCACGACCACCCCGCCGCTCGGCTCGCCGGCGCTGATCGGTGCCACCGACACGGTGGAATCCGGCTGCACCACGTAGGTGAACAGGCCGTCGGGACCGCGCTCGACCGCGCTCGCCGGGATCGTGAGCACCTGACGGCGCATCTCGGTCAGCACCCGCACGTTGACGAACTCGCCCGGCCAGAGCCGGCGCTGCTGGTTGGGGAGCGTCGCCTTGACGCGCAGCGTTCCGGTGGTCTGGTCGATCTGGTTGTCGATGAGCGCCACGGTACCCTGGTCAAGCTGTTCCTCGCCGTCGCGCGACAGCGCCACCGCGGTCACCGGTCCGCGCGCGAGCGCCGCGCTCAGCTCGCCGAAGACCTCCTCCGGCAGACTGAAGATGATGGAGATCGGCTCGATCTGCGTGACCACCACCATACCGGCGGTATCGGTCGCGCGCACGTTGTTGCCCGGGTCCACCAGGCGGATGCCGGTGCGCCCGTCGATCGGCGAGGTGATGGTCGTGTAGTCGAGCTGGGTGCGCGCATTGTCGATCGCCGCCGCATCGCCCTTCACCTGCGCGGTGAGCTGCGCGATGAGCGCCCGCTGCGTGTCGACGGTCTGCTTGCTCGCCAGGTCCTCGGGCGCGAGCAGCTCGTAGCGCTCGAGATCCCGCCGCGCGTTCTCGAGCTGCGCGCGGTCCTTGTCGCGCGCGGCGATCGCGACGCCGAGCGCCGCCTGGTAAGGCCGCGGGTCGATCTGCACGAGCAGGGCACCCTTCTTTACGTCCTGTCCTTCGCGGAATGCAACCCTGTCGATCCGCCCGTCGACGCGCGCGGTCACGGTGACGGTATAGAAGGCCTGCACCGTGCCGAGGCCCTCGAGATAAACGGGCACGTCGGCACGCGCGACGCTCGCGACGTTGACCGCTATCGCTGGAGGCGCTTTGGGAGCTGGGGGCGGCCGGTGGGCGAGCCAGTACCACGCAGCGAGCACGACGCACAGCGCAACCGCCGCGCCGACCTTGAGGCGCAGGTCGAGGTCCTGAAGGCGCAGCGTCACAGCCGCTCGTCCCTCACCTGCCAGCCGCCGCCGAGCGCCTGGTAGAGCGACACGAGCGACTGGAGGTGCGCGTATTTCGCCTGCGCCAGAGCATCCTCGGCGGTGAACAAAGTGGTCTCGGTGTTGAGAAGGGTCAGTACGTTGATGGTCCCGGCGTGCATCTGCGTCTGGGCGAAACGGTAGGCTCGCCGTGCCTGCCCGGCGGCCTGCTGCTGACGCGCGACCAGCTCGCCGGTCTCGCGCTGCGCGATGAGCGCGTCCTCGACATTGGCGAGCGCCGAGATCACCGCCTTGTGATAGCCGGCGAGCAGCTCCTGGTACTGCGCCTTGACGAGCGCGTACCCGCCAAGGAGCGCCCCTCCCTGGAAGATCGGCTGCGTGACACCTGCGCCGATCGACCACACCCGGCTCGCGGGCATGAGGAGCGTGGCGAGCGCCGGGCTCTCGTAGCCGCCGTCGGCCGTCAGGTTGATGCTCGGCAAGAACGCGGCGCGCGCCGCGGCGATGTTGGCGTTGGCGGCGATGAGCTGCTGCTCGACGGCGGCGACGTCCGGCCGGCGGGCGAGGAGCTCTGCAGGCAGTCCCGGTCTCACCGCCGGCTGGCTCAAAGTGTCGAGCCCGCCGCTCGTGACGTCGACGGCTTCGGGCGTCGAGCCGATGAGGATCGCGAGCGCATCGAGACTCTGGCGCAGCTGCTGGCGCAGCGGCGGGATCGAGGCGTTGACCGTCGCGACCACCGTCTCCTGTTGCGCCACATCCAGAGCGGTCGCGATGCCGGCGGTCTCCTCGAGCTTGAGCCCCCTCAGGACCTGGGTGGCGTTGGCGAGATTGGTGTCGGCGATGGCGAGCCGGTCGCGCAGCTCCAGCGCCTGGAAGTAGCTGGTGGCGACACCCGCCATCACGGTGAGCTCCACCGTCGTGCGGTCGAAGCGGCTGGCCGACGCGTTGGCGCTCGCGGCCGCGAGCTGCGCGCGGCTCTTGCCGAAGAAATCGAGCTGGTAGCTCGCCGTGATGAGCGGATTGAAGTTGTTGCCGATCGTGTAGCCGCCGTTCCCCGGCGTCGGGGCGCGCGCGCGCGTGGCCTGGCCCGAGACGGCGAGCGCAGGCAGGAGCGGCGCTCCGGCGATGCGCCGCTCGGCATCCGCCTCGCGTACCCGCGCGACCGCCGCGCGCAGGTCATCGTTGGCGCTCTGCGCCTTGCCGATGAGCTCATCGAGATCGGGAGAGTTGAAGGCGCGCCACCACTCGGTCGTCGGCCACTCCGGCGCCCCGGGGTCGCTCGCCGTAACCCAGTGATCGGGGGCCGGAACGTCGGGCTTGTGGTAGCGAGGCCCCAGGCTGCAGGCGGTCAGGATGAGCGCGCTGCCGGCGAGCAGGCAGCCGCGGCCTGCAAAGGAGCGCAGGCGCGCGCTCCGCCGACGGCCAATCGATGCCGGGAAAGGCAGCCAGGCGGCCATGACCGAACACGTTAGTCCCGGGGAGGTTCTCCCTCGGTGGGCGAATGATTAAAGTCGGTTAATCTCCCGAACGGGGGATGGCGTGTTGTGGCCGGGAACGCCTTAGATCGAGGTTATCGGGGCGACCTACAGCTTGGCAGGGGGTTCGTATGTCGATCAAGCTGACCGTGAATGGTGAGAGCCGCGAGCTGGATGTCGATCCCGACATGCCGCTGCTCTGGGCAATCCGCGATCACCTCGAGCTCACCGGCACCAAGTTCGGCTGCGGGATGGCGCTGTGCGGCGCCTGCACGGTGCACATCGACGGGCAGCCGACGCGCTCGTGCGTGACTCCGGTATCGGCGGTTGCGGGCAAGAGCATCACCACCATCGAGGGCTTGGGAACCCCGGCCGGCAAGGCGGTGCAGCAGGCCTGGATTGCGCTCGACGTGCCGCAATGCGGCTATTGCCAGAGCGGGCAGATCATGTCGGCCGCGGGGCTGCTCGCCGGCAACCCGCAGCCGAGCGATGCGGATGTCGATGCCGCCATGTCGGGCAACATCTGCCGCTGCGCCACCTACGTGCGCATCCGCGCCGCCATTCACCAGGCCGCTGCGGCGCTCGCCGCGCCCAAGCCTGTGGGGAGTTGAGCCATGTACGTGTGCTACCTTGAAGAAGCCAGTCGCGCTCACGGTGCGGGCTCAGCGCTGCCAGTGCGCGGCACGGCAATGACCCGCCGCCAGTTCCTCGAGCTCAGCACTCTCGCCGGCTCCGGTCTCACGCTCGGCATCGTGCTGCCGGGCTGCGGGTCTGCCGGATCGGGCGCCGGAGCAGGGGCGGGCGCCTCCGCGCCGCTCGAGATGCCGTTCGTGCGTGTCTCGCCGGATAACACCGTCACGGTGATCTCCAAGCACCTCGAGGCCGGCCAGGGCGTGTGGACCGGGCTCCCGGCCATCGTGGCGGAGGAGCTCGATGCCTCGTGGGAGCAGATGAGAGTCGAGAGCGCGCCGGCGCAGGTCCCGCTGTATGAAAACTTCACCTACGTCCCGCTCGGGGTGCATGCGCAGTTCACCGGCGGTTCCACGGCCGTCGCCAACTCCTGGCAGCAGCTGCGCCAGGCAGGCGCGACCGCGCGCGCCATGCTGGTGGCTGCCGCCGCGCAGCAATGGAACGTTCCCGCATCAGAGGTGACCGTGAGCGAGGGAGTGATCGCGCACGCGGCCTCCGGCCACAAGGCCACTTTCGGCGAGCTCGCCGGCAGCGCCGCGAAGCAGCCGGTCCCGGCCAATGTGAAGCTCAAAGACCCGGCGAGCTTCAAGATCATCGGCCGCGAGAAGCTGCCGCGGCTCGATTCGCGCGCCAAGTCGACCGGCACGCAGCAGTACGCCATCGACGTGCGGCTTCCCGGGATGATGACCGCGGTCGTCGCCCGCCCGCCGCGCTTCGGCGCCAAGGCGAAATCCTTCGACGCAGCCCAAGCGAAGGCTGTCGCCGGCGTGGTCGACGTGGTCGAGATCCCGCGCGGTGTCGCCGTGGTCGCGCGCGACATGTGGTCGGCTAAGAAAGGGCGCGAGGCGCTCAAGGTCACCTGGGACGAGTCGGCCGCGGAGAAGCGCGGCACGGCGCAGCTCATGAAGGAATACCGCGAGCTTGCCCGCGGCAAGGAGGCGGTGACCGCCGCGAGTGCGGGCGACGCCGACGGCGCGCTCGCCCACGCCGTCAAGCGCGTCGCGGGCGAGTTCGAGTTCCCTTATCTCGCGCATGCGCCGATGGAGCCGCTCACGGCGGTGTGCGCGCTCAGCGCTGACAAGTGCGAGATCTGGGCGGGTTGTCAGATGCAGACGCCCGACCAGGCAGCCGCCGCGGCCATTACCGGGCTCAAGCCCGAGCAGGTCGTCATCCACACGCTGGCCGCCGGCGGAACGTTCGGCCGGCGCGCGAACCCCGACTCCGACTACGTTTCCGAAGTCACCTCGATCGCCAAGGCCACGGGCGGCAGGTACCCGGTGCGGCTCATCTGGACGCGCGAGGACGACATCACCGGCGGCCGCTACCGGCCGCTCAACTATCACCGCATCGAGGCGGGCATCGACAAGGAGGGCAAAGTCGCCTGGCGCCAGCGCATCGTCGGGCAGTCGATCCTCGCCGGCACAGCGTTCGAGCCCGTGCTGGTGAAGAACGGCATCGATCCGACCGCCGTCGGCGGCACTGCAGCCGAGGAGTACGACCTCGACCACGTGCACGTGAGCTGGAACGCGCCCAAGGTAGGGGTACCGGTGCTGTGGTGGCGGTCGGTCGAGAACACGCACACGGCGTATTCCAAAGAAGTGATGATCGATGAGCTCGCGCAGGCTGCGGGTCAGGACAGGATCGCCTTCCGCCTCGCGCACCTCGGCAAGCACCCGCGCCACGTGGGCGCGCTCAAGCTCGCGGCCGAAAAGGCTGGCTGGGACCAGCCGCTTGCGGGCGGCAAAGGCCGCGGTCGCGGGGTTGCCGTGCACGAGTCATTCGGTACGGTGGTCGCCCAGATCGCCGAGGTCACGGTGAGCGGCGACAAGATCACGGTCGATCGCGTGGTGTGTGCGGTCGACTGCGGGATCGCGGTGACCCCGGACGTGGTGAAGGCGCAGATGCAGAGCGGCATCGGCTTCGGCCTGTCGGCGGCGCTGTTGGGCAAGATCACGCTCACCGACGGACACGTCGACCAGACCAACTTCCACCAGTACCAGGTGCTGCGCCTCAACGACATGCCGCGCACGATCGAGGTCTACATCGTCCCCTCGACGAATCCGCCTTCGGGCGTCGGGGAGCCGGGGACGCCGCCGATCGCCCCCGCGGTCGCCAACGCGGTGCGCGCCGCGACCGGCATCCGTTTGCACACGCTGCCGTTCGATCTCGCCGCGGCGCGGCGCGCGAGCGCTTGAGACGGCGGTCAGACGGCGGCGAAGCTGCGCGCCTCGGCAGACCAGGCCGGCGCGGCGGCGAGCGCGTCCGGGACCTCCTCGGGGCGAGCGACGACCTGCCACATCTCGAGATGGCGCGGGTCCATGAAGCGCTCTTCCACCGCTTGCGCGAGCAACGTCAGGAGCGGCGCGAAGAATCCGCGCGTGTTCACCAGCACGATGGGATTGAGGTAAAGGCCGAGGCGCTTGAGCGTAATGGCCTCGAGGAGCTCTTCCAGCGTGCCCGAGCCGCCGGGGAGGGCGATGGCCGCATCGCTCCTCGTCAGCATGAGGTGCTTGCGCGCGCGCAGATCCTCGACCAGCTGCAGCTCGGTCAGCCCGCGGTGTCCCCATTCGAGATCCGCCATGAAGCGCGGCAGGATGCCGATGACACGCCCACCCCGGGCGAGCGCCCCATCGGCGAGCGCGCCCATGGAGCCGGCCGCGCCACCGCCGTAGATGATGCCGAGGCCCGCCGCCGCCAGCACCTCGCCGAGGCGATGGGCGGCCGCACGATAGTCAGGATGGGAGGTGCGGCTCGAGGCGCAGTAGACGCACACGGCCCGCTCGCTCGGCCGTCCGGCTGCTGAACTCATGGGTGCCTTCGATGGGAACGATACGCTGGCCAGTAATTATAGGATGGCACAATCTGTTACATTTGCCGCGGCCAGCCGGTCGGAGAAGGCGAGAGTCGGTCGAAACGCTTAGCCGGAGGGTCGTCAGAACATGTACCTAAGGGAACCTGGAGAGCCCGCCCGCGCCCAGGCGCGCGGCTCGGGGCGCACCTGCGCATGGCTCGCGCTCGGCGTGGTTCTGAGCGGGTCCGGTGCACTGCCCGCGGACGAGGCCTCGCAGGGCGCGAGCGCCGCGAGCGCCGATGTCGGACAGCTGCACGAGATCATCGTGTATGCGCGCCGTCGCGCCGAGCCCATCGAGGAGACGCCGCTCGCCGTCAGCGTGCGCTCGGGGGAGGAGCTGCGTGCCGCGTCCGCCGTGCTGCTGGAAGACGTCGGGCGCGACGTGCCCAACCTGCACATGTACGCCTCGCCGCAGTCGGTCTCGGCGCTCGACGTCAGCTTGCGGGGGCAGACCGTCAATCGCTCCGCGATCGTGTTCGATCCCGCGGTCGGGCTCTACGTCGACGGGGTGTACATCGCCAATGGCCAGGGCGCCATGCTGACGCTGCTCGACATCGACTCGGTCGAAGTGCTGCGCGGCTCGCAAGGGACGCTCTTCGGCCGCAACAACACCGGCGGCTCGATCCTGCTGCTGACGCACCGGCCGGACCTCGATCATCCGTCGGCGGAGTTCGCGAGCTCGGTGGGCGATTACGCCGAGTTCATGGGCCGCGCCATCGCCAACGTGCCGCTGAGCGGCACCTTCGGGCTGCGCTTCGCGTTCCAGAGCAACGACCGCAACGGCTACGGCTCGAGCGACTCGTCCGGGCAGAGCGACCTCGGGAACCAACACCGCTATCAGGCGCGCCTCGGCGCGCTGTGGAAACCCGACGCGGCCACCGACGTCTACTTCACCTACGAGCGCTTTCAGGCGAGCGAGGCCGGGGCGATCCTGCATCCGCTCGCCGGCCCGCCGCCCGGAACCCTGGTCGCGCAGCTCGGCCAGGCGCTCGCACCGTTTGCGATGATCCCGGGAATCCCGACCGTCTCATTCCCCACCAACCCCTATCAGACGGACGGTAACTTCCCGGCGACCGATCGCGCTGCGACCGACAGCCTGCAGCTCACCGCGACGCACGTGCTGGACGGCGGCCCCACGCTCAAGCTGATCCTTGGCTACCGCCACCTCGATGCCACTACCGCGCTCGACGTGGATGCCTCCACGCTGCCGCTCGCGGACTCGACTCTCATCAACACCTCGAGGCAGAAGAGCGCCGAGCTGCAGCTGAACGACAAGGTGCTCGGCGGGCGGCTCGACTGGGTGGCGGGCTTCTACTGGTTCCGCGACGACGGCAGCGCGCCCTCGGTGCAGGCCCCGGCGTCGCAGCAGTTCCTCGGGGCGCTCGGCGAGGTCGCACTGCTCACCGGCGGTGCGTTGAACCTCACCCCGTTCTTCAGCCCCCTGCCGGTGTACGAGCAGAACTCGGTCATGAACCGCTCGGTCGCCGCTTACGTCCACGGCGAATACCAGCTCACGGCGGATTGGTTCGTGGCCGCGGGCCTGCGGCGCACCGAGGACCGGCGTGATCTCGAGGAGAACGACTACGTCATCATTCCGGGGCCGGTGCCCACGCAGAACTGCACCATCACCGGCGCCGCGCCCGGTCCCTGTCCCCTGATCTCGGAAAGCGTCAGCCACGGCTTCTGGTCGGGGGAGCTGTCGACGCGCTACCGCCTGACGCCGGAGCTGAACGCCTACGCACGGGTCGGACGCAGTCAGCGATCCGGGGGGTGGAACGCCCCGGTGTCATCGCTGCAGGATCAGCCGTTCCGCCCCGAGCAGCTCACCGACTTCGAGCTGGGAATCAAGGCCAACCTGCTCGGCAACGCGCTGCTGATCAACGCCGACGTGTTCTATGGGAATTACGACAACATGCAGCGGCTGCTCGCGGAGCTCGTCAACGGGACCCCGGCGACGCTGGTCACCAACGCGGGCCGCGCGCGTATTAGCGGGGCGGAGCTCGAGACCCAGTGGCACCTGACGCGGCATCTGTCGCTGCAAGGCTCCTTCGGGTACACCGACGCGCGCTACCAGAGCTTCCTCTATCAGCCGGTGGCGGGCGGCCCCGTGGCGGACCTCTCCGGCAACGACTTCTATCAGACGCCGCGCTATCAGGCGTCCCTCACCGGCGTCTATGAGATCCCGACTCCGATTGGTGATGTCACGGTGCGCGCGAGCTACGCCTGGCAGGACAAGATTCAGTTCAACGTGATCAACGATTTCAACTCCCAGCCCGCCTACGGCACGCTCAACGGGCGTGTGGCACTCGCGAGTCCCTCGCGCAGCTGGGAGCTGGCGCTGTTCGGCTACAACCTCACCGACAAGCGCTACGCCTACACCGGCGGCACGGTCGAGGCGTTCACCGTCGGACCCGGTGGCCTGCCAGCGCCGACGCCCACGATCTCGTGGCAGATTCCCGGCGCGCCGCGCACCTTCGGCATCGAAGGCACCTACCGCTGGAATCCGGCTCGCTGACCGGCACCCGCATGCGCCGGCGCCGCGCGACTTCGGTGTGGGCCGCTACGTGCGCGTTCGCCTTGCTCGCAGCTCTCGGGCGCGCCAGCGCCGAGAGCGGCGGCCTCGGCCGCTGGCTGGACCCCGCCACCGCCCCCTTCATCCCGATTCCGGAGATCGACCTCGACCCCTACAGCGGGACGACGCTCGGCGTGATACCGACGCTGCTGCGCACCAATGCGCAGGACGAGATCGAGGAGATCATCGCGCCCGATGTCATGCGCAACCAGTACTTCGGCTGGGGCAGCCGCATGAGGATCTTCGGCTTCCCCTCCGCGGACACGCAGTGGGTCGTGGTCGGCGGCGGCAAGGAGCGTGTCGAGCGCGAGTTCGACGCTCGCTATGACACCGGGCAGACGCGCACCAGTGCATGCAGCTGGTCGGTCGAGGCGATCTACGATCGCAGCGGTACGCCGCGCTTCTTCGGACTCGGCAATAACTCCCACACCTCGAAGGAGTCGACCTATCTCGACAACCAGGCGCGCCTCGACGTGCAGCTGGCGCGCAACTTCACGCCAAGATTGCAGCTCGCCTGGCTCGTGAGGTGGCGCTACGTCGACGTGCTGCCAGGCGTGCTCCCCCGCGTGCCGTCGATCGAGACGTTGTTCCCGGGACAGGCCGGCATCGGTACGGAGCACGTGCTCGAGCAGCGGCTGATCCTCACCCGCGACACGCGCGACTCGGCCGTCATCCCGCGAAGCGGTGCGCGCTACCTCGCTTACGCCGGCTTCGTCAGCCGCGGGCTCGGGAGCTCGGTCTCATACAGTTATCTGGGCGCGGAGGCGCGCGGCTACCAGCCCGTGGCGGGGAATCTCACCATCGCCTGGCACGCGGCCGCGCGCTATATGCCTTCCTCGCGCGGAGCGCCCTTCTGGGCGCTCTCGAGCCTCGGCGGCGACCGCAGCACGCCGGGCGAGGGCGAGCCGCTGCGCTCGGACGGTGCGGGCCGCTTCCTCGATTCCAACCTGCTGGCAGCCGGGGCAGAGGCGCGCGTCCGCGTCGCCGGCTTCGCTGCATTCGGCACCCACGTGAGCCTCGAGCTCGCGCCCTTCATCGATGCCGGAAAGGTCTTCGCAACCGCCGGCACGAGCCCGCTCTCGCACCTGCATGGCGCTCTGGGCATCGGCGTCCGTGGGGTCGCGAGCCCGCACGTCGTGGGCTACGTCGATGTGGGCTACGGCCCGGGCAGGGCCGCGGTGTTCAGCGGAATCAACTATCCGTTCTGACTCGACGGTGGGCCGCGCGCGGGGGATTAGCGTAAGATTTCGCATCCAGGCGGGTGTAGTTCAATGGTAGAACTGCAGCTTCCCAAGCTGCTAACGTGGGTTCGATTCCCATCACCCGCTCCATCCCAACTATCAGGGCCGCCGGCGGCGGGTGCAACGAGCACGAGGCGCGGCTGCCGCTTTCGCGAAGGCAGGAAGTTCGAAAATGCGAAATCTCAATTCGCCCGGCTTGCCGACGCGTCCCTCGATTCTCGGATCCGGAGATGACCTCCGGCTGGTGATCGATACGATTCCGGTGATGGCGTGGGCGGTCCTTCCCGACGGCAAATTGGAATTTCTGAATCGGCGCTGGCTGGACTATTCAGGGCTTTCATTGCAGGAAGCCATCGAGCAGCCTACGAGCACGATGCATCCCGAGGATCTTCCGAGGGTCCTGGAAGAGTGGCGCGAGCACATGAGCAGCGGCGAGTCATACGAGGGCGAGATGCGTTTGCGCCGCGCCGACGGAGAATACCGTTGGTTTCTGGTGCGCACCGTCCCGCTGCTCGATGAACAGGGGAAGATTGTCAAATGGTACGGAACGAGTACCGATATCGAAGATCGCAAGCGCGCAGAGGACGCGATGCACCGGAGCCAGCAGCTGCTGAATCTCGTCCTCGAGACGCTGCCGGTGGGCGTCGCGGTAACCGATCGCGCCGGCGACATCATTCTCTCCAACGCGGCCTCACGGCGCATCTGGGGCGAGCAGATGATTCAGTCGGGCGTTGAGCGGTGGGCGCGCAGCCCGGGTTACTGGCACGACTCCGGCCAAAGGATTTCGCCGACGCAATGGCCTTCGGTCCGCGCGTTACGGGATGGGAAGACGACGCTGAACGAGCTGATCGATATCGACGCCTTCGACGGCCGGCGCAAGACGATCCAGGCATCTGCAGCGCCGATTCGAGCGGCAGAGGGTGCGATTGTCGGAGCGGTTGTTGTCATCGAGGAGGTGACTGAGCGTGTACACGCCGAGGAAGCTCTGCGCGAATCCGCGAGCCGCCTGCAGCATCTGTCCCGCCGCCTGATCGCGGTCCAGGAAGAGGAACGCAGCCACTTATCGCGCGAGCTGCACGACGAGTTTGGCCAGCTCCTCGCCACGATCTCCCTGCACCTCCACGCGGTCCGCAGCGTCGCGGGAGGGGCTAGCGAAACGGCACTCGATGAGGTCATCACGCTGGTGAAGCGAGCCGGCGCGGAGATGCGCACCCTGGCGCTCGAGCTGCGGCCAAGGATGCTCGAGACCTCCGGGTTGGATGCGACGCTGAGATGGCTCGGCGACCAGCACTCGCAGCACACGGGCGTCTCCGCGGAGGTCGTGGGCCATGTCAATGATGTGGGCGTGGATCTGGCTATCGCGTGCTTTCGCGTCCTCCAGGAAGCGCTGACCAATGTCGCTCGGCATGCTCAGGCGCAGCACGTTCGGATCGAGCTGGCTCAGAGTGACAGCATGCTCGAGCTCGCGGTTTGCGATGACGGCATTGGATTTGAAGTCTCGAGGATTCTCGAGGGGGCTGCGGGCCGAGGCAATCTCGGTCTGGCCGGGATGAGGGAGCGTGTCGAGATTCTGGGGGGCGTTCTGAAGCTGGACTCGGAGCCCGGAAATGGGACGCGGATCCGCATCGCGTTGCCGCTGAACGCTCCCGGTACACTTCCGCCCGTTCGCTAACGGGTGCCGCGCCGCCGCGGCCGGACGGCCCTCACACTCCTTGCGTACCGGACCCAAGTCCGTGACCATTCGGTGACATTCGCCGCCACTGCACGCGGTTAACCTGCCGGAATGCACCAGATCGGTGTCGTGGGCCTGTCGTATCGCCATGCCGGCGTCGAGGAGGTCGCGCGGTTCGCCCTACCGCGGGCGGAAGTGGCGGTGCGTCTGCCGGAGCTGCGTGCGCGCTTGAACGCCGCCGAGCTGCTCTACGTTGGTACCTGCAACCGGGTCGAGGTCGTCTATGCGACCAGCGACGGGGGTCCCGCCGGCGATTCCCGCCAGGAGGTGTTTCGCGTGCTCACCGGACGCGACTCGCAGCCCGGCGAGGCGGCGCGCACGCTGCGTGCCTGGACCGGCGAGGCGGCGGTCGAGCACCTGTTCCTGCTGGCGTGCGGACTCGACTCCGCGCAGACCGGCGAGCAGGAGATCGCGGCGCAGCTCCGCGATGCGTGGGAAGAATCGCGCGCCGCGCGCACCTGCGGACCGCTGCTCGACCGTCTGATCGGCGAGGCGCTCGGCATGGCGCGGCGCGTGCGGCGCATGACGGCCCGCGTGCGCACGCCGTCCCTCGGGGACCTCGCAGCCGAACGGGTGCTCAGGTATCTCGACGGCGCGCCCGGCACCACGGCGCTGGTCGGCGTCTCTCCCATGACGCGCCGCTGCGCTTTGGTTCTGCAGCGCGCGCGCGTACCGCTCTTCATCGTCAATCGCACGCTCGCCACCGCGCGCGAGCTGGCGCAGTCGGTTTCCGCCACGGCGCTGTCTCTCGATGAGTTCCGCGCCGCGCCCCCGCCGCTGCGCGCCCTGGTGTTGGCGGCGGGCGGGGGCGGACCGCTGCTGGATGCGCAGGCGCTCGAGCGGCTCGCCGGCTCCGCCGCCCGGGCCGCCGGCGGGCCCAAACCGCTCGTCATCGATTTCGGCGTGCCGCCCAACGTCGAGGCTGAGGCGGCGCGGCGCGCCGGATTCGAGCGCCTCGGGATGAGCGATCTCATCGAGGCGGCGCAGGGGCAGCGCCTGGCGCAACTCCTGCGCCTCGCGCCGGTGCGGGCCGCGATCGACGAGCGTCTCGCGCACCTGCGCGCCGAGCTCGCCACGCGCGCGCTCGGTCCGCGGCTGCAGGATCTGCGCGTCCGATTCGAGGAGATCGCGGCCGCGGAGGTGGCGCGCGCGCTGCGCCAGGGGCTGCGTACGCTCGATGAGCATGAGCGCGCGCAGCTCGAGCGCCTGGGGGCCGCGGTCGCGCACCGCCTGGCGCATCTGCCGCTCGCGGGGCTGCGCGCCGCCGCGGTGCACGCCAGTCCCGACGCCGTGGACGCGTTCTTCGATGCGGCCAAGTCAGGCCGCGCCCGGCCCGATCCCGTGCCCGATGCCGTAAAGGATGAGTCATGACCGCACCCGACCGCTCCGCGCAACTCTACGAGCGGGCCTGCCGCGTGATTCCGGGCGGGGTGAGCTCCCCGGTGCGCGCCTTCCGGGCCGTGGGCGGGACGCCGCTGTTCATAGCGCGCGGCGCCGGCGCGCGCGTGACCGATGTCGACGGACGCACTTACCTCGACCTGGTCGGCTCGTGGGGACCGCTCATCGCCGGTCACGCGCACCCCGCGGTGGTGGCCGCGGTCAGCGCGGCGCTCGCGCGCGGCACCACCTTCGGGGCTCCCTGCGAGGCGGAGGTCGAGCTCGCCGAGCGGGTCTCGGCCGCCTACCCGGCAGCGGAGCAGGTGCGCTTCGTGTCTTCCGGGACCGAGGCGGTCATGAGCGCAATCCGTGTGGCTCGGGCCTTCACCGGGCGCGACCTCATCGTCAAGTTCGCGGGCTGTTACCACGGGCACGCCGATCACCTGTTGGTGGCGGCGGGCTCGGGGCTCGCGACCTTGGGCAAGCCCTCATCCGCCGGGGTTCCGCAGGCCTTCACCGGCTGCACGCGGGTGCTGCCGCTCGATGACGAGGCGGCGCTGGCGGCGCTCTTCGAGCGCGACGGGGCGCGCATCGCCGCGCTGATCATCGAGCCGGTGCCGGCCAATCATGGACTCCTGCCGCAGCGGCGCGAATTTCTCGAGGCGCTGCGGCGGGTGACGCGCGCGCACGGCGCGCTGCTTATCTTCGATGAGGTGATCTCGGGATTCCGGCTGGCGCGCGGCGGCGCCGCGGAGCTCCTCGGGATCACCCCCGATCTCGCGACCTTCGGGAAAGTGATCGGCGGTGGCATGCCGGTCGGAGCCTTCGGCGGCGAGCGGCGCATCATGGCGCGCCTCGCACCCGATGGCGATACCTACCAGGCGGGCACGCTTTCAGGGAACCCCGTGGCCATGGCCGCCGGGCTCGCGACGCTCGAGGTGCTCGAGCGCGGCTCCGGCTGGCAGCAGCTGGAGGCGCGTGGCGCCGAGCTCGAGCGGCTGCTCGGGCCGGTGCTCGCGCGGGCCGCCTTTCCCGTGACGCTGGTCCGCGTGGGGTCGCTCGTCTGGATGTCGCTGCACGAGCAGGGCGCGCCGCGCACCGCCGCCGTACTTTCGCCGCGCGAGTCGCAGCGCTTCGCGGCGCTCTTTCACGCCATGCTGTCGCGCGGCGTGTACCTGCCGCCCTCGGCCTACGAGGCCTGCTTCCTGTCGCTCGCGCACTCGAGCGCGGACCTGCAGGAATTCGCCGCGGCGCTCGGCGCCTCGCTGGCAGGCATCGCGTGAGGCGCGTGCGGCTGCGCCCCTGGGACTCGCCATGAGAGCCACCCGCGTCTTTCAGCTCACCGCGCTCGCGCTCGTCGTGGTGTCGGCTGTGCAGGTCGGCTGGTGGCTGTTCGATCAGCGCGCCTACACCATAGAGAAGGTGCAGGCCGCGCGCGCACTCTACGCAGGCCAGGCGCGCGCTGCGCAGGCATTGCTCGATGCGGGTGTCAGCGAGGCGCGGGTGCGCGAGCTCCTGCCCGACATCGTGCTCAGCGGGCAGCAGGCGGCGCTCGCTCCCGCGGTCGAGCGCGCGCTGCGCACCGAGGAGGCGCACCGCTACCGCCAGTATGCCTGGGAGGGAGCGTTCTTCCTGCTGGCGCTCGCGGCGTGTATCGCCGTCATCGCGCGCGCGCTGCGCGCCGAAGCGCGCGTTCTCGAGGAGCAGGACGACTTCCTCGCCCTCGTGTCTCACCAGTTCAAGACACCGCTCGCGAGCCTGCAGCTCTCGCTCGAGACGATGGCGCTGCGCCCGCTCGCCGCCGAGCAGACCCGCACGCTGATCGAGCGCATGCTCACGGACCTAGCGCGCATGGAGATGATGGTCACGCAGATCCTCGAGAGCGTGCGGCTCGAGCGCGGGCGCGTCGACCTGAGATCCGAGCCGGTCGAGCTCGCCGCCGCAGTGGCGCGCGTCACCGGGGCGCTCGAGGAGCGTGCCCAGGCGCAACGCATCGCGCTCACGAGCGATGTCGCCTCGGGTCTGTTCGTGCTCACCGACCCGCTGGCGCTCGATGTCATCGTGCGCAATGTCCTGGAGAACGCGCTGGCGGCAGTCTCTGCAGTGGGCGGCGGCAGCGTCGCCGTGAGCGCCCGCGCGGGCGACGGCGAGGTCACCCTGGCGGTGCGCGACAGCGGCGTCGGCTTCCGGCCCGCCGACGGGGCGCGCCTGTTCGAGAGGTTCACGCGGCTGCATCCGGGCGGAGGCAGCGGCCACTACGGCACCGGCCTCGGGCTCTACATCGTCAAGCGCCTCATGCAGCTCGCACAGGGCCGGGTCAGCGCCGAGAGCGCCGGCGTCGGACAGGGAGCGTGCTTCCTGCTCAGCTGGCCCGCCGCACCGGTGCCACGCTCATGAGCCCGGGCGCGGAAGGTGCGGGCCGCGTGCTGGTCGTCGAGGACGATCCGCACCTCGCGGCCGGCGTCATGGAGAACCTGCGCGCCGAGGGCTACGAGGTCGCGTCCGCGGGCGACGGGCGTGCAGCGCTCGAGTGGCTGCGCGCGCACAGCTGCGCACTCATCGTGCTCGACGTGATGCTGCCGGAGCTCGACGGCTTGGCCGTGTGCCGCACGCTGCGCGACCAGGGCAACAACACTCCGGTGCTGTTTCTCACGGCGCGCGGCGATCCGGCCGACCGGGTGCGCGGGCTGGAGGCGGGGGGCGATGACTACCTCGCCAAGCCTTTTCACCTGAAGGAGTTCCTGCTGCGGGTGCGCGCCATCCTCAAGCGCTGGGACTGGTACCGCGGCGCTTCAGCGACCGCCGCCACGGCGGTGCTCGCCTTCGGCGGCAACGAGGTCGACTTCCGCGCCTTCCGGGCGCGCGCCTGGAACG